>OLFY01000202.1_pt1 | contig 93220 bp, 89 predicted proteins | sample 1605611 | NCBI WGS metagenome assembly OLFY01 (sample SAMEA3888923, study PRJEB22519) | human gut metagenome | biome: human gut; feature: human-associated habitat; material: faeces | place: Denmark | collected 2011 | reverse complement strand
CTGCCGCACCTCGCTCGCCGTATCGGCACTTAGAATTATGCGGTATTGCCTTATGTTTCTTCACACACCCTGCACCCCAAGGTCGCGCAGGATGTCGGCGCGGGTTTCCAGCGCAAGGGCAGCAATGCGCCGGATGCGCTCCGGCGTCATGTAGGGGGCAAGGCCGCTGATAGAGAACGCGCTGTCCGCCTTGCCGCCGGGGCCGGGTATGGCCAGCGCCACGCAGCGGATGCCAAGCTCGTTTTCCTCATCGTCAATGGCATAGCCGCAGGCGCGCACCTCGTTCAGCTGGGCGCACAAAGCAGGCAAATCGGTCACAGTGCGGACCGTCAGCTTTTGCGGGCTGCTGTGCCGCCACACATCCTCCACCTCTTCTTCGGTCAGGGTAGCCAGGATGGCTTTGCCCACACCGGTACAGTACAGCGGGCTGCGCAGCCCCACCCGGCTGGACATCCGCATGGGGCCGCTTTCCGTTTTATATATGTACACGATATCCTGTGCATCGCGGATGACCAGGTGCACCGCTTCGCCGGTGCGCTGGGCCAGGCGTTCCAGGTGTACCTTGGCAACGCTCATCACATCCATGCTGTTGACGATGCCGGAAGAAATTTCAAACATCTTTAAAGTCAGGCGGTACTTGCCGGTTTCGCCGTCCTGCGCGGCATATCCCAGGCTGACCAGGCTGCCCAACAGGCGGTGGGTTGTGCTTTTGGCCAGGTGAGCGTCTTCCGCCAGGCGCTGCAAACTGGCTCCGGCCGGGTGGGCGGCCAGCACTTCGATCAGCTCAAAAATGCGCGCAACGCTCTGCACACCGCCCTTATCAGGATTTTTTACGGTTTGATCCTCCATAACGCATCCTCCGCAAAAATTAACAAAAAATTCATAATTTATAACTTTGCCCGGTTCTTCTCCCATCGGGCCGGAATTGTTCCGCATTGTGGAATTAAGTATACCAGCAAACGGCGTTTTTCGCAAGTAGCATCCCACAAGGCGGAACCCCCTCAATATTGCCAAAAAAAAGCCCCGCTCTGACTGGTAAAATTGACCGATTGACGGCGCGGCGCAAAATTTGTATAATAAATTCAGCAAATTGCGGAACGGTGTTCCACCATAAGGAACCGCTTCACAACTGATGTAAACTTTGTTAATGTAAGGAGAATGCGTTATGAATTCTGTCCTTGAGCGCGTTTACGAAATTGGTATCATCCCCGTTATCGCTTTCAACAGCGTGGACGAGGCTATTCCTCTGTGCAAGGCTTTGATGGATGGCGGCCTGCCGGCTGCTGAGGTCACCTTCCGCACCGCATGTGCTGAAGAGTGCATCAAGAAGATTCACGAAGAACTGCCCAATATGCTGCTGGGCGCCGGCACTGTGCTGACCGTTGACCAGGCTGACCGTGCTATGGCTGCCGGTGCTTCCTTCATCGTTGCTCCCGGCTTCGACCCCGAAGTCTGCAAGCATGTTATCGACAAGGGCGGTATCATGATGCCCGGCACCGCCACCTCCGGCGAGATGCAGCAGGCCATGAACATGGGCTGCGAAGTTGTTAAGTTCTTCCCCGCTGAAGCAAACGGCGGCGTGGACAAGCTGAAGAACATCGGCGCTGCCCTGAAGACCTGCAAGTGGATGTGCACCGGCGGCGTCAACGCCAAGAACGTGAACAACTACCTGGGCTACAACCAGATTATTGCTGTCGGCGGCACCTGGATGTGCAAGTCCGACAAGATCAAGGCCGGCGCATGGGATGAGATCACCGCCATGAGCAAAGAGGCTGTCAACGTAATGCTGGGCCTGGAACTGGGCCACATCGGCATCAACTGCGCTGACGAAGCCGAAGCTGCCAAGACCGCCGAGACCATCGGCAGCCTGCTGAGCATGGCTGTTAAGCCGGGCAACTCCAGCATCTTTGTTGGCAAGAAGGAATTTGAGATCATGAAGAAGCCGGGCCGCGGCACCCATGGTCACATCGCCATCCTGACCAACAATGTTGACCGCGCTATCTATCACCTGAGCCAGCGCGGCGTCAAGTTCGATATGGACAGCAAGAATGTTAAGGACGGCAAGACCATCGCCATCTACTTTGCTGACGAAGTTGCCGGCTTCGCCATCCACCTGGTTCAGAAATAATCTGTTGCCACTGTGCAGCAGGTTTGCGCCTGACGGCGCGGTATATTTACAATAAATACAAGGAGTTTCAATATGAAAGTCGTTACTTTTGGCGAACTGATGATCCGTCTGCAGCCGTTCAACTACGAGCGCTTTGTTCAGGCCAACAACCTGGAGTTCACTTTCGGCGGCGGCGAAGCTAACGTTGCTGTTTCCCTGGCAAACTACGGCATGGACGCTGTCTATGTGACCAAGCTGCCCGCACACGCCATTGGTCAGGCCGCTATCAATAGCCTGCGCCGTTACGGCGTTGACACCAGCAAGATCGTCCGCGGCGGCGACCGTGTTGGCATCTACTTCAACGAGAAGGGCGCTTCTCAGCGTGGTTCTGTCTGCATCTATGACCGTGCACACTCTGCCATCCAGGAAGCTTCCACCGCTGACTTCGATTGGGATTCCATCTTTGAGGGCGTGGATTGGTTCCACTTCACCGGCATCACCCCGGCCCTGGGCCCCAATGTTGTTGACATCTGCCGCGAAGCCTGCAAGGCTGCCAAGGCTCATGGCGTTAAGATCAGCTGCGACCTGAACTACCGCGGCAAGCTGTGGACCCGCGAGGAAGCCCGCGCTGCTATGACCGACCTGTGCCAGTACGTTGACGTCTGCATCTCCAACGAGGAAGATGCTAAGGACGTGTTCGGCATCGAGGCTGAGGCCACCGATATCTACGCTGGCGAGATCAACCGCGAAGGCTACAAGAGCGTTGCCAAGCAGCTGGCTGACAAGTTCGGCTTTGAGAAGGTTGCTATCACCCTGCGTGAGAGCCATTCTGCTTCTGACAACGGCTGGAGCGCCATGCTGTACGACGTTGCTTCCAACGAGTACTGCTTCAGCAAGAAGTACGAGCTGCGCATCATCGACCGCGTTGGCGGCGGTGACTCCTTCGGCGGCGGCCTGATCTATGCCCTGCTGAACGGCAAGAGCACCCAGGATGCTGTTGAGTTCGCTGTTGCTGCTTCTGCCCTGAAGCACTCCATCGAGGGTGACTACAACATGGTCACTGTCTCCGAGGTCGAGAAGCTGGCCGGTGGCGACGGTTCCGGCCGTATCCAGCGCTAAGTTTAGACTTTTCCCACTAAATCTGTTTGCATCATAGCAAAAGCCCCGCAGGCGAGAGCCTGCGGGGCTTTTGCCGTTCCCGCCTCCCCGGCGGGACATTTTTTGCTCTGATTGTCAACCATGACGCCGGGAAGGCGTTGACATTCCGGCCCCCGCCGCGGTATACTGGCTTACAGTCGGGCCTGAAAGGGGGGGGCGGCAGTATGGTCAAACAGGAAGTCCTCGCAGCGCTGGACGGCGCACGGGGACAGTATATCTCCGGTCAGGAGCTGGCCGCTCGGCTGGGCGTGAGCCGCACCGCCATCTGGAAGGCTGTGGCTGCCCTGCGCAGCGACGGCATTCCTATCGAGGCCGTGACGAACCGCGGCTACACCCTGTCGAAAAATGTCGATGTACTGAACACTGCCGCCGTAGCGGCCCTGCTGCACGAAGCACCCCTGCAGGCGCTGCAAATCGAGGTCGTTGACCGCTTACCCGGCACCAACAGCGTACTGCGTGCCCGTGCCGACAACGGTGCCCCCGAGGGGCTGGTGCTCATCGCCCAGGCGCAGAGCGCGGGGCGCGGACGCGGCGGGCATAGCTTTTATTCGCCGCCCGGGGGGCTGTATTTAAGCGTGCTGCTGCGGCCCGAGATCGGTGCCCGGCAGGCCGTGGGCCTGACCGCCATGGCGGCGGTGGCAGCGGCCCGCGCAGCGGAAAAGCTCTGCGGCACGCCCATCCGGATCAAATGGGTCAACGACCTGTGGAAGAACGGCAAAAAGGTCTGCGGCATCCTGACCGAGGCCGCGCTGAATCTGGAATCCGGGATGCTGGACTACGCCGTGCTGGGGCTGGGCTTCAACGTCATTGCCCCGGCCGAGGGCTGGCCCGACGACCTGCGGGACGTGGCGGGGGCACTGTATGATGGCACCCCGGCCCCCGGGGCGCGGGCTATGCTGGCGGCGGCATTCTTGAACGAGTTCTGGCCGCTCTACCGCGCCGGGCCGCGCAGCGGCTGCCTGGACGAGTACCGCAGCCGCCAGGCCCTTGTAGGGCGGCAGGTGCTCGTCACGCCGCGCCAGGGCGAGCCGCGTCAGGCCGCAGCGCTGGGCATCAATGACGAATGGAAACTGATCGTGCGCTTTACCGGCGAAAGCCGCCCCACCGCCCTGAACAGCGGCGAGGTCAGCGTACGTCTGTTATAAATGTAAGAGGGGTATTTTATCATGACAAAAACTTCCAACAATGTCCGCCGCATGGTGCTATGTGCCATGTTCACCGCGCTGGTCGCCGTGTGCAGCCAGATTGCCGTGCCGATGCCGTGGGGGGTGCCCATCAACCTGGCGCTGTTCGCCGTTTATATGGCGGGCACGATGCTTGGCCCCGTGTGGGGCACGGCCAGTCAGGTCGTGTTCATTGCGCTGGCAGCCATCGGTGTGCCGGTGCTGGCCAACTTCCAGGGCGGCCCGTCTGCCATCTTCGGCAAGACCGGCGGCTATGCCATCGGCTACATTCTGACAGCGCTCATCACGGCCCTGCTGTCCAAGGTGCTGGGCCGCAAGTTCTGGGCGCTCTGCGTCGCCATGGTCGTGGGCTGCGCTGCCTGCTACGTGCTGGGCACGATCTGGTTCATGATCCTGACGGGGGCTGATTTAGTCAGCGCTTTGGGCTGGTGCGTCCTGCCCTACCTGCCCGGCGACGCCGTGAAAATCGCCCTCGCCTCCGCTTTGACCATCCAGCTGGATAAGCGGCTGAAAGGCTCGCTGGTCTGAGTTCGTAGGGGGGCGGCGTCCTCGACGCCCCGCGATGCAAGCATCGACCCCTACAGTACCCCAAGGGCTTCCCCCACGGGGGAAGCTGTCACCGAAGGTGACTGATGAGGGCAGAGCTGATCAGGCTGACCCGTTTACGGGCAACCGTAGCAAGCCCGCCCCTCATCCGGCCCTGCGGGGCCACCTTCCCCCCTCGGGGGAAGGCAAAGCAACAAGGCAAACAAAATCTCCCGTCCTGCTGGTCAGGGCGGTTTTTTTATGCTATAATAACCCTATACGACGAAATGTAAAGGAGTCTGCCCATGAAATGGCTTGCCGTTGACTATGGCGATTCCCGCACCGGGCTTGCCGGGTGCGACGCCGGGGAGACGATCACCTCCCCTATCACGCCGCAAATCGAAGAAAAAAGCATGAACAAGGTCGCTGCCGCTGTGACTGAGGTGCTGACCGCTCGCGGGGCCGAGGGCCTTGTCTGCGGTCTGCCCAAAAACATGGACGGCACCGAGGGCAGCCGCGCCAACAAGAGCCGCCGCTTTGCCCAGCGCCTTGCCAACACCGCCGGTGTGCCGGTTGTGATGTGGGATGAGCGCCGCACCACCGTGTCCGCCGCCGCCATCCTGGCCGATAACGATACCTTCGGCGCCAAGCGTAAGGAACGGCTGGATTCCGTGTCCGCCGCCGTCATTTTGGAGAGCTTTCTGAACTGGCGCGCCCACCACCCCGGCGAGGAACCGCCCGAGCTGGTGCGCCCCGAGCAATAAAAGGAGAACGATTATGCCGAATGCAGCTGAACCCCGCTTCCCCACCCATGTGGCTATCATTGTGGACGGCAACCGCCGCTGGGCCAAACAGCGCCTGATGCCGGTCAGCATGGGCCACAAGGCTGGTTTTGACCGCCTGCGCGAGATCACCCGCTACGCCGTTGGCGACCGCGGTGTCTATGTGCTGTCCCTCTATGTTTTCTCCACGGAGAATTTCAGCCGCGACGCAAAGGAAGTCGGTTATCTGATGGACCTGTTTGCCAACAACTTCCGCACCATTGCCGACGAAATGAACGAGCGCGGCTGTAAGGTGCTGTTCAGTGGCCGCCGCGAGGGGCTGCAGCAGCGCGTGCTGGATGCCATGGACTACATGATGAACCTGACGAAAGACAATGACAAGGGTATCGTCAACTTCTGCCTGAACTACGGCAGCCATGCCGAGCTGACCGACGCCACCCGCGCCATTGCCGCCGAGGTCAAGGCCGGTACGCTGGAACCCGAGGCCATCGACGAGAAGGTCATCGAAAAGCACCTCTACCGTGACCTGCCTCCGGTCGATCTGATGATCCGCACCAGTGGTGAGGAGCGGCTGTCCAACTTCCTGCTGTGGCAGTGCGCCTACGCGGAGTTCTACTTTACCCAGACGCTCTTCCCCGATTTCACGAAGAAATGCTTCGACGAAGCTTTGGCCGAGTATGCCCGCCGCGACCGCCGCATGGGCGGGAATACGAAGAAATAATTTCTGCAAAAACCACAACCCGCCCCCGCAAAGTTTGGTACATCTGCCAAACTTTTGCGGGGGCGGGCCTGCATATACTAGGGTATGTCAGCCGACATTATTCTCGCTGTCGGCGGTATCGGCACCCGGGCCGGGGTAGGTCGTGATGGTCACGCTGTTGATGGTAATAGCGGTCTCCTCCGTCGGGCGGAAGGTGTCGTTGCCGTCCTCGTCCTTGACGGTGTCCACGCAGGCCATGGCGTCCACGACGTCCATGCCCTGGTAGACCTGGCCGAACACCGTGTCTGTGTTGTCCAAATACGGCAGCCCGCCTACGGCGGCGTAAGCCGCGACCTGGGCGTCGGTGTAGCCGTTGGCGGTTAGCTCAGCCTGCTGGTCACCGGTGCTGACACTGTCCGGCAGGGCGGTCACAAAATAAAACTGGCTGTTGCCGCCGGTCACGTCGCCGCCCGCAGCAAATGCCGCACAGAGCGCCCCGGCGTAGTGCTTCAAATTGGCGTCGGCTTCCAGCGGGTAGGGGTTGTTGCTCCAGATCGTGGAGCCGTCGGTGCCTGTACCGGTGGCGTCGCCGCCCTGCACGGCGAAGCCGTACTCGCTGCGCCAGATGATCGTGTTATCGTAATATCCGCTGCGGGTCAGCCCCACAAAATTGTACACTGCCATCGGCGCGGCGTCCGGGTAGAGCACGGCGCGCACCTCGCCTAAGGATGTATCAAAAATCGCGATCGTGTCGCCGTCGCTGGGGGCAGTGAACTGCCGCTCGGTGCTGATAAGGTCAGCCGGGCGGGTGGGCGGCGTTTTTGTATCGGCTTTGCCGCAGGCACACAACAGCGCCAGGGCCAGTGCGGGCAGCAGGCAGAGTGATTTGCGCATAGCGTTTCCTCCGTGAAAAATCCAATTAAATTGATTATACCACAGAACTTCCCGCTTGAACACCCTTGACGTTTGGTAAAAAAAAGGGTACACTATAAGCATCAAATACGAACGACCACAGGAGGTCACTTATGTCTGACGAACTGAGCCCGGAAATGCTGGAAGAGGCAACCCCCGACCTGCTGACGCTGGAAGATGAGGATGGCAAGGAGGTCACGTTTGAAGTGATCGATGCTACCGAAGTCAACGGCACCCGCTATCTGGCTGTCATCCCCTACCAGGAGGATCCGGAGAGCCTGCAGGAGGACGCCGAGCTGATTTTGATGCGCATTGGCACCGACGACGAGGGCGAATATATGGACATCGTGGACGACGATGAGGAACTGATCACCGTCGGCAAGGTGTTCGAGGAGCGCCTGCGTGCGATGTACGACATCGACGACTCTGAATTGCAGTAAGAGGCTGCAAGGCCTCACACCCTGCGCGGTTCGATTTGTTGCGGCTTTATAAAATCCTACTAATCAAATTTAGGGAATCCGGGTCTGGGACTGGATTGCAAACCTTCCCGCCTTTGGGCTGAAGAAGGGAGCGTGAACGCCCCCGTAGGATACCCACCTGCCTATACCGGTAGGTTTTGATTGGCTGCAGACGGCTGTGCGGGGTTCTTACAGCACACATCCCGGGCAGGGCTTTTCCTGTCCGGTTTTTTGGGTTATAATTTTTGGGAAAGGGGTGTTTGACCATGGCGGATAGGATTCACGTCGGGGACAAGCTCCCCTTCTTTTTGTACGATACACCGTACAGCGCGAAGAACCGCTTCCGCGACCTGCTTTCGCAGCGCGCGCCGCTGGTGCTGGTGTTTATGGCAAACTTCGGCCACCCCATCACCCGCACCTTTGCCAGCCGCTACGCCAATACATACGCAGCCTTGCAGGACGGCGGCTTTGCGCTGGTGGTGCGCTCCCGCGCGGACAAGCTCTCCCGCAGTATCGGGCCGAACACCCTGCCCTATCCCCTGCTCTGCGACGCGGCCGGTGTTTTGTACGAGCATCTGAACATCCCCACGAGCAAAAGCACCCTGATGAGCTACTCGCTGGAAGGCTGGCGCATCCTGCGCGAAGCGAAAAAGCAGGGCTACAAGCCCACAAAAGGCGCAGAACAGCAGCTGCCGCTGACACTGATTCTGGATCGCGACGGCACGGTGCTGTTCTGCCACTACGGCGCAAGCCTGACCGACGTGCCCGAGGATTGCGCGGCCATCCAGAGCCTGTTGGAGGAACTGGAACTGACACCCGAACACAGGGAGGATGCGTATGAGGAGGAACTGCAGGCCGCCATGGCGGCGGCCCCCCGCCCCCGCTCCCACCATGGCCGCGGCGCCCCCGAGACGACCGACGAGTTCCAGCCTGTGCGCCCCGTGCGGGAGTACAACGCGCCTGATCTGGAGAAAACCTCGATGTTCGGACTGTTTGACGACCCTTATGATGAAAATTAGACCCCGTCTGCCGATGAAACAATCGGCAGGCGGGGTTTGTCTTTTTGACTGAATAAAATGGCTTCCCTCTCGTGGGAAGCTGTCCGCTAAGCGGACTGATGGGGGGGGCGGCTTTGCCGCTATCGCCCGTTAAAAGAGGCTGCTGCGTGAACCTGCCCCTCATCCGGCCTTCGGCCACCTTCTCCCTCGGCAGAAGGCTCGGAAAATCACCGCATCACCGCATCCTTCGCCGCTCTCACGGTCTCGGCGTCAGTCTGCTGGATGTGCCACTCGTCCAGGCCGGGCAGGCCCATGGGTACGCCCTCGCGGCGGAAGGTCATGCCGCTGTCCAACAGCGTTTTGCAGCTGGCGTGGAAAGCACGCGCCCCGGGCAGCGCAGCCCGCAGTTCGTCGATGATAGCAGCGTTGACGCCCGCGCCAATGAGCACTTCCGGGCCGTGCAGCTCGTCCCGCAGGCGCAGCAGCCCGGCCAGCTGGGATGCACCCTTGCGGCAGTTCTCGGCCCCGCCGCTGGTCAGCACTGTGTCGATGCCAAGGGCCGCCGCGGCACGGTAGGTTTCGCGCAAATCGCGGGAAACATCGATGCAGCGATGTAATGTGACCGGCGCACCGTCGCAGGCATCCAGCAGCGTGTGCATGGCGGGCAGATCCAGCGTGCCCTCCGGTGTCAGTGCGCCGATGACGAAACCGTCCGCCCCGGCGGCATGCAGCGTCTTGATTTGATGGCAGAGCAGGTCGATCTCCTCTTTTGTGTAGAGAAAATCCCCGGCACGGGGGCGCATCAGGCAGCGCACTGGCAAGGACATTTCGGCCTTGACCTGCCGCAAAAGGTCGGCGTAGGGCGTCAGACCGCCCACGGCCAGCGCACTGCAAAATTCCAGCCGGTCGGCCCCGCCCTGCTTGGCGGCGCGGGCGGAGGCCAGGCTGTCAACACAGACTTCCAACAACTTCATGTGTGGTCACATCCCCTTTGGCGTTTTCCTCATTGTAGCATGAAATTTTGGATACGGCAAGCCCCGCACAGCCGGAAAGCTGCGCGGGGCTTGCCGCAGTTATATGTGTATCACAACGAATAGGAGTAGGCAGAGTTTTACGCCGCGTGGCCGCCGCGCACGACGCGCAGTTGTACCGCAGGGTGTTTGCGCGGCGCGGGGGCAGGCTGGCCGGCCGATTCCTCCGGGTGGGGCAGGAGGATGCCGCAGACGGCGTTGAGCATGATGACCGCCGCAAAAAGCCCCAGAATGGCCGCCCAAAGCGGCATGGAGCCGGAGGCGGCAGCACTGAGCATAGCCCCTCCCAACAGGATAGCCGCCGTGGCGACAAGACGGCACAGCTTGTTTTTGATAAGTTCCCAGTTCATACCGATACCTCCAAATCAGTCGGCCCCGCGTGGCCGACTGCCGCAATTTTAACAACGGACAACAGCGTTTTGTTCGTTGCTCTTATCATAATACACCAGACGGTTGTTGTCAATGCCTATTTACAACTTATTTTTGAAAATGTTTGCAAAAAACTCTTTACAAAAACCACGGACAGTTGTATAATGAGACTAAAGAATCAGAGCCGCATACAAGATGTGGTTTACCCTACTATAAAAAGGAGATTTCCGATGTTTGCAGAGCGCTTGAAAGAGGCCCGCAAGGCCAAACGGTACAGCCAGGCCGAGGTTTCCAAAATGCTGGGTGTGACGCAGCAGGCTGTCGGCAAGTGGGAGACCGGGCGTTCCACCCCGGACCCACAGACCGTCGCGCGTCTGGCAGAAATTTTGGATACCCCCTCCGATGTGCTGCTGGGCCTGCGTAAGGAGCCGGGCGTTTCCGCTGCCGTGGGCCGCAACGCCTTCAGCCGCTATACCGAATCCCAGATCCCGGTGGTGGGCACCGTCCGCGCCGGGTATGGGGCCCTCGCCTTTGAGGAGGACTACGGCAAGGAGTACGCCTGCGTCAAGGATCCGAAGAACTACTTCTTCCTCGTGGTCAAGGGCGACAGTATGGAGCCGCGCATTTCCGACGGCGACCTGGCCCTCGTTCACCGTCAGAACACGTTGGACAACGGCGACCTGGGTGTGCTGGTCTATGGCGCAGACGGCGAGGGTACGCTGAAAAAGTATATCCAGCGCGGCAACTCGGTCGTGCTACAGCCTTTCAACCCGGCCTATGACGAAATGGTCATCAAGGGTGAGGAATTGGATCACCTCTACATCGCCGGCAAGGTCGTGGAAACCAAGGCAAAGTGGTAAAGCCCTTTCACGATTCTATTGTAGCATAAGCGAAGTCCTATAATTTGGACTTTCAATGTAGAAATTGAATTATTTCACAAAAATGCTGCCCGCGGCACACCTTGCAAAACAAGGATATGCGGCGGGCTGTATTTTTTATACCCTTTTTTAGGAGACAGGTGCGATGGACCTTGCGGAAAAACTGGAAATTCTGGCGGACAGCGCCAAATATGATGTGGCCTGCACGTCCAGCGGCGTTGACCGTCCGGGGCGGCATGGCAGCCTGGGCAGCTGTGCGGCGGCGGGCATCTGCCACGCCTTTACGCCAGACGGGCGCTGCGTTTCCCTGCTGAAGGTGCTGTACTCCAACGTATGCAGCTATGATTGCAGCTACTGTGTCAACCGCCGTACCAACGACCGGCCCCGGGCAACTTTCACCCCGCGGGAGCTGGCCGATTTGACTATCGGGTTTTACCGCCGCAATTATATTGAGGGGCTGTTTTTGTCCAGCGCGGTGCTAGGTACGCCCGACCGCACGATGGAGCTGATGATCGAGGCACTGCACATCCTGCGGGAGGAATACCACTTCAACGGCTACATCCACGCCAAGACGATCCCCGGCGCGGACCCGCTGCTGGTGGAGAAGATCGGGCGGCTGGCAGACCGCCTCTCGGTCAATATCGAACTGCCTAGCGAGACGAGCTTGACGGCGCTGGCCCCAGACAAGAAAAAGACCGCCATCCTGCGCCCCATGGGCCAGATCGCGGTGCAGAGCGCCCAGAGCAAAAAAGAGATGGTGCTCTACCGGGGCGCGAAGCCCTTTGCCCCGGCCGGGCAGAGCACCCAGATGATCATTGGCGCTACGCCGGAAACTGACCGGCATATCATGGACCTGACAGAAGGGCTATACAAAAAATATGCGCTGCGGCGTGTGTTTTACTCGGCCTATCTGCCAGTGGTAGCGGACAGCCGTCTGCCCGCGCCGCACACCGCCCCGCCCCTGCTGCGGGAGCACAGGCTATACCAGGCGGATTGGCTGCTGCGGTACTACCATTTTTCGGCGCGGGAACTGCTGACCGAGGATGAGCCGAATTTTGACCCCTACCTCGATCCCAAATGTACCTGGGCCGTGCGGCACCCGGCGTTTTTCCCAGTGGAGATCAATACTGCCGCGAAGGAGGAGCTGCTGCGGGTGCCTGGCATCGGCCCCAAAAGCGCCCTGCGTATCATTCAGGCGCGGCGCACGCAGAATCTGGGCTTGGCCGAACTCAAGCGCATTGGCGTGGTGGTCAAGCGGGCGCAGTATTTCATCACCTGCAAGGGCCGGGCAGCAGCTCACGCAAACCGTGCGGAAATTGCCAACGCCCTGCTCGACCCCAAGGCGTTCAGCGTAGGGATGCAGCAGCTTTCGCTGGACGATTTTGTACCCAAGGCCCTACCGGATGCAGCCCCGGCTGTGCAAAAACTGGCCGCCCGCGGTATGGCGGCTGACGTGGCCGCCAAAACCGTGCGGCAGGAGGCACTGCAATGCCTTACGAAGCGAATGTGACCGACGTTGCCTACCGCTATGACGGAAGTTTTGCAGGCTTTTTGTGCTGCGTGTTCGAGAGTTATGCCCGGCACGAGATACCGTCGGAGGTTTGCCCACCTGAAGAAGGCCAGCTGAACCTGTTCGGCACGCGGGAAATCCTCACTGACCGGCAGCGCGCGAAGCGGGTGGCGGTGGGGTTGGACCGGCTCGGGCCACAGGTCAAGGATCGCATTGTAACAGGGTTCCTCAGCACTGACCCGGGCAAAGATCTGACTCTGCTGCGGTTTGCGCGGCGCTGTTTTGCCCAGGGGCCGCAGGCCGTGCAGATGCTGGGCGACCCGGATGTGGCAGCGGCGTTCGCCATCGAGCGGGCCGTCAACAACGAGGCGGGCAAGTTCATCGAGTTCATCCGGTTTGAGGAGCGGGACGGGATGCTGGGCACGGTCATCCACCCGAAGCACCAAGTCTTGCCGCTGCTGCGCGGGCATTTTTGCAGCCGCCTGCCGGATGAGGATTTTCTGATTTTTGACGCGACCCACGGCACAGCGCTGGTGCGGCGCGGCGGGCAGGTGCAGTACCTGACGATGGAACACTACACCCCCGGCACAGACGAGGACGAACTGAACTGGCAGCAGTTGTGGAAACGTTTTTTTAAGGCGCTGACCATCGAGGAGCGCCGCAACGAGAAAGCCCAGATGAACCACGTGCAGAAGCGGTTCTGGAAAGACATGGTGGAGATGCAGGACAGTGTATGACTACTCGTAATCGTACTCCGGGTTGGCAGCTTGGTACTCGGTCAGGAAGCGGAGCAGGCGCTCGGTGTCGGCGTAGCTCATGCGGCCGGTGTCAGCCAGCGCCCGCACCATGGCGCGAATGTCCCCGTCGTAGAGCGTCTGCAAATGCGCCTGGCTGACCGCGCCGCAGTAGGTCAGGCGGCGCACCAGCGGTGTGTAGAGGTTCTTGTTCCCCTGCTTCTCGGTGCGGACGAAGTTTTTCTTTTCAAGGCGAAGCAGAAAATTGAGCAGCGTCGAGTCTGCCCAGTGGCACTCCGGCGGCAGGTGTGACGCGATCTCGCGCCGGGTGGCGGCGCGATTGCAGGCCCAAAGTGCGGCCATGACCTGTTCTTCACTGCGGGAAAGTTGTTCCATGATAGGCTCCTTTTTCATAGGCGACGATGTAGGGGCCGGGCATGCCCGGCCCGGTCGTATAAGATAAGTAGACGATTGCGGGAAAACAGCGCGGGCGGAGCAAAGCCCCGCTCCTACGGGCTGCAATTTTACAAATGTGGAAGTAATATCTATATTTATTTTACATCTGTGGTAGATTGAAATGCAACAGGAAATATTGCACAAATCTCAGGGACTTATTTTGGCATAAACAGCAAATAACTTTTACAAATGTCGTGCATAGTGTCCTTGCAAAGAAAACAATTTGTCACTTTACAGAAACACTTGCCGGATTTTGGGCTTTTTTCGTAACTTTGCCCGCTTGCTGGGGCGGGGGCAAAATTCCTATAATATTGGCATACCGCAACGGCGCGGCAAGATGCGATCCGCCGTGTGCGGGTCGCATTTCATTTACTGCCAGGGAGGAAATTACGATGGCTAGAGTTTACAATTTCAGTGCCGGCCCTTCGATGCTGCCGGAGGCTGTTTTAAAGACCGCACAGGCTGAACTGCTGGACTACCATGGTTCCGGCATGAGCGTGATGGAGATGAGCCACCGCAGTAAATGGTTCGATGAAATCATCAACAATACCGAGGCCGCCATGCGCCGGGTGCTGAACATCCCCGCCAATTATAAGGTGGGCTTTTTCCAGGGCGGCGCGACCCAGCAGTTTGCCATGGTGCCGCTGAACTTTATGACCACCGGCACGGCGGATTACCTTGTGACCGGCAACTTCAGCAAAAAGGCTGCCGAGGAAGCCGCCAAGTTCGGCACGGCCCGCATTGCCGCCAGCAGCAAGGACAAAAACTTTACTTATATCCCCGACGTGAAGGCCATCGACTATGACCCCAACGCCAGCTATATCCACATCTGCCAGAACAACACGATTTTCGGTACGAAATTCGTCGATGTACCGCAGGTGGACGGCGTGCCGCTGGTCGCGGACATGAGTTCGATGATCTGCTCGGAGCCGGTGGATGTCAGCAAGTACGGTGTCATCTACTTCGGTGTGCAGAAGAACATTGCCCCCGCGGGCATGGCAGTCGCCATTGTGCGGGAGGATCTGTTGGGCAAGGCCGCCAAGGGCCTGACGCCCGACAAGATCCCCACGATGATGAACTACACCACCCTGCTGAACGCCGACAGTATGTACAACACCCCGCCGTGCTGGTGCATCTACATGACCGGCCTGGTCATGAACTACCTGGAGAACGAGATCGGCGGCCTGGAAAATATGCAGAAGATCAACACCGCCAAGGCGAAGGTGCTTTACGATTACCTCGACGGCCAGGACTTCTACAAGAACCCGGTGGAGAAAAAGTACCGCAGCATGATGAATGTGACCTTCACAAGCCCCGATGCCGACACCGACAAGGCGTTCTGCGCCGCAGCCACCGAGGCGGGCTTTGTGAACCTGAAAGGCCACCGCCTGGTAGGTGGTATGCGGGCGTCCATCTACAATGCCATGCCGCCGGAGGGCATCGATAAGCTGGTCGACTTTATGGAGAAGTTCCGCAAGGAGCATTGAACGGCCGCTTTGTAGGGGCCGGACATATCCGGCCCCTACAAAGCAGAATTAAGGGGAACAGGGAGTAATCTATATGTATACAATCAAAACTTTGAATGCTATTTCGCCGGTTGGGCTGGCCAAACTGCCTGCCAACCAGTTTGAAATCGACAACGAGGCCGCCGCGCCCCACGGCATTTTGGTGCGCAGCGCCGATATGCACGACGCGCCGCTGCCGGACAGCCTGCTGGCCATCGCCCGCGCGGGTGCAGGTACCAACAACATCCCGGTGGAGGAATGCACCAATGCCGGCATCGTCGTGTTCAACACGCCGGGTGCCAATGCCAACGCCGTGGCAGAGCTGGTCATCGGCGCGCTGGTGGCGGGCAGCCGCAACATGGTGGACGCTGTGAACTGGGCGCAGACCCTCAAAGGCCGCGACACCATCGCCAAGGATGTGGAGAAGGGCAAGAAAGCCTTTGTCGGCCCCGAACTGCGCGGCAAGACGCTGGGCGTCATCGGCCTGGGGGCTATCGGTGCCCGCGTTGCCAACGCCGCCGTGGCGCTGGGCATGGAAGTTCTGGGCTATGACCCCTACATTTCCATCGATGCAGCGTGGAGCTTGTCCCGCAGTGTGCAGCACTGCGTCACGCTGGGCGATATGCTGCCCCGCTGCGACTACCTGACCATCCATGTCCCCTACCTGCCCACGACCCGCCACACCATCAACGCGCAGACGCTGGCCATGTGCAAGGACGGTGTCCGCGTGCTGAACTTCGCCCGCGGTGAGTTGGTGGACAACGCTGCCCTGCTGGACGCGCTGAACAGCGGCAAGGTCGCGCAGTATTTCTGCGATTTCCCCACCGAGGAACTGCTGGGCGTCAAGGGCGTTTACTGCACGCCGCACCTGGGCGCCAGCACGCCGGAGAGCGAGACGAACTGTGCCGTGATGGCAGCCGCCGAGCTGAGCGACTACCTGAAAAACGGCAACATCACCCACAGTGTCAACCTGCCGGATGTCAGCCAGCCCCGCGTCAGCGGCCGCCGCATCTGCATCATCCACAAGAACGCACCGGGTGCGATCTCGGCCATCACCGGCATTCTGACCGAAGCCCACCTGAACATTGAGAACATGGTGAACAAGGGCAAAAAGGATGTGGCCTACACCCTGCTGGATGTGACCGGCAACGTCACCGACGACCTGGCCACGAAGCTGGGAGCTATTGAGCCTGCTATCCGCGTGCGAGTTTTGTAAACTGTAAAATGTGTGAAAAACACCCTCTGCCGTCATTTCGCGGCAGAGGGTGTTTTTGTGAAATTGGAGGTAGGGAACATAATCGCTATGAGAGGTCAGACCTTATTGCATTGGACTGACGAATCCCTTATAAGGTACGAGTATGTGGAGAACTGCTGCGGCATACAAGGAAAATCCCCCCTGACTGCGTACAGGTTTAGGCCGCTGTGCGCGGCTTTTTTGTGGTCTTTGCCCCAAAACCAAACAAATCGGGACAATCGACCCAATACGGCTTTTTTTGCGGCGGGTTTTATGGTAGAATCTATGAGAACTCAAAAAAGCGGGGAACGAGTGCTGACGGAAAAGCTCTCTCCCCCAGCCGCTGCGGCGGCAGCCCCAGAGGGGGCCGAGAAGGGAGGAACACGGCATGACCAACGCGCCGAAAACCGTATTAGCCATCCACGACCTGCCGGGCTTTGGCCGGGCGGCGCTGTCGGTCATCGCACCGGTGCTCTCAACGCTGGGGGTGCAGACTGTGGCACTGCCCACGGCGGTGCTGTCCACCCATACCGGCGGGCTGGGCGCACCGGCCAAGCTGGCCGACCCCAGCTACGGCCCTGCCGCGCTGGCGCATTACCACCGGCTGGGCGTGAAATTCGACTGCATCTACTCCGGGTATCTGGCGGACTCCGCCCAGGCCCGGCTGGTGGAACAGGCGTTCGAGCTGTGGCCGAAAGCGCTCAAGGTCGTGGATCCGGTGCTGGGCGACGGCGGGCGGCTGTACAGCGGGCTGGGGGCCGACATGGTCCCGGCTATGTACAATCTGTGCAGTAAGGCTGATTTGATCGTGCCCAATGTGACCGAGGCTGCCCTGCTGCTGGGCGACCCGCTGCCCGGCGTGGGCAGTGCTGAGCAGGCCGCCGCCCAGGCGGCACGGCTGGTGCGCATTGCGCCGCAGGTCGTTGTGACCGGTGTGACCGGGCTGAACGGCGGGCGGTACATAGGCTGTGTGGGCGCGGCCCGCGGCGGCGAGGGCTACACCGTCAAAACGCCGCTGCTGCCCCGGATGTTCCATGGCACCGGCGATATCTTTGCTGCTGTGCTGGTAGGGCGCATTTTGCAGGGCAACGTGCCCCAGGCCGCCGTGCAGGCAGCAGCCGCCTTTGTGGCCGAGTGCATCCGCCAGACCCCCGAAGGTGCGGATGAGCGCCTGGGTGTCTGGCTGGAAAATGCGCTGCCGAAGCTGCGGCAGGAGTGAAGCGGCAGACAGGCGGGGCGTCGGGGACGCCGCCCCTGCAACAGGGCGGCGATGTGGCGGCCAGAGGACTGGCCGCCCTACAAAGCTGCCACCACACAAAATTCAAACAAACAGGACTGTAAACATATGCCAACCTTAAACATTGTATTGGTCGAGCCGCAGATACCGCAGAACTCCGGCAATATCGCCCGGACCTGCGCGGTGACGGGTGCGCGGCTGCATATGGTGGGGCCGATGGGCTTTACCATCGACGATAAAAAATTGAAGCGCGCCGGGCTTGACTACTGGCACCAGCTTGATATAACATATTATAAAGACTTGGCGGACTTTTTCGCCCGAAACAAGGGGCCGTTTTTCTACTTCACATCCAAAGGCCCGCGCCGCCATGTGGATGTACACTATCCCGACGGCGCATACCTCGTCTTTGGGCGCGAGGACGCCGGCCTGCCTGAGGAACTGCTGGCAGCCCACGAGGCCGACTGTGTGCGTATGCCCATGCGCCGGGGCGAGCGCTGCCTGAACCTGTCCAACGCTGTGGCCGTGGGCGCGTATGAGGCCCTGCGCCAATGGGATTTTGCCGACTTAGAGACTCGCGGGCAGCTGACCCGCTACGAATGGAGTGAGGATGTAAAATGAGCAAGATCGGTTTTCTGACGGATTCCTGTTCCGACATTCCGCAGGAGCTTGCGGACAAGTACGGCATCGAGGTCGTGGGCTTCCCCATCAACCTGGACGGCGTGGAATACATGGAGCGCAAGGATTTCACCAATGACCAGTTTTACCAGATGATGCGCGACGCCCAGGGCGTGCCCACCACCGCCGCCATCACCCAGCTGCAGTGGTGCGAGATTTACGAGCGCTATGTGGACGAGGGCTATACCGACCTTGTGCATCTGTGCATCAACAGCGCGGGATCCAGTACCTACAACAACGCCGTCAAAGGTGCGGAGATGCTGGCCGAGGAGCGCCCCGGCCATAAGCTGAACATCCAGCTCATCGACAGCCACACCTACTCGATGCCCTACGGCTGGTATCTGTGCGAGTGCGCCCGCAAGGTGCGCAACGGCGGCGAGCTTGCCACCTGCGTGGAGGAGATGAAGCAGAGCCTGGACCGCGTGGAGATCTGCCTGGCCGCATACAGCCTGAAGCAGATGAAGAAGTCCGGCCGCGTCAGCGCCGCCGCTGCCGTGGTGGGTGACCTGCTGGGCATCCGCCCCATCATCAGCCTGAACGCGGGCGTCTCCAAGGTCGAGGCCAAGGTGCGCGGCGACGCCGCTGTGCCCGCCGCCATGATCAAATGGGTGGAGAGCCGCGTCGATTCCATGAAGGACACCCCCTATATGGTGGCTTACACGTCCAGCACCTCCAAGCGCGACGAGCTTGTCAAGGCCTGCAAAAAGGCATTCGGCCATGCGCCGGTCATTGTGTTCCAGCTGGGCGGCGTTGTCAGCGCCAACACCGGCCCCGACGGCATTGCCATCGTCTACCCCGGCCATCCCCGCCATCTGGAGGCCTATGCCCCGCAGCTGCCGTAAAAAAGACTTGCATTTTTTCAAGGGCTGTTGTATACTATAAACAGTTCTTATACCATACCAAGAACTATTATGGTTGCTATGATAAGGTCATAGGACCGTAAAGCTCTGACGCCCTGTCTTATGACAGGGCGTCATCTTTTTTGTCAAATTTTCGTGGAAAATGTCAGTTGCCGTGTGATTCTTTATGCGGTATGATAATAGCAAAAAAGAAAAGGTGTGGTGAATATGAAGCACCCCTATGGAATTGGCCTGGATATTGGCATTGCGTCTGTTGGCTGGGCCGTGGTAGCGCTGAACGAAAACGCGGAACCCTATGGCCTGATCCGCTGCGGTTCGCGCATATTTGATGCGGCAGAGCAGCCTAATACCGGCGAAAGCCTTGCTGCGCCGCGGCGGGAAGCCAGAAGCACGCGCCGCAGACTGCGCCGCCGCAGCTTGCGCAAGGCAGACTTGTATGAGCTGATGGCGCAAAACGGCTTGCCGGGCAGAGCGAAAATAGAAGAAGCGGTGCAGGCGGGCCACCTGCCGGATATCTATGCCCTGCGTGTGCAGGCGTTGGATGGCCCTGTAACGGCGATGGACTTTGCCCGAATTTTGCTGCACTTGATGCAGCGCCGTGGTTTCCGCAGCAACCGCAAGGCAGATGATGCCCAGAAAGACGGAAAATTGCTGCAAGCAATCGATGCCAACACGCGCCGCATGGAAGAAAACCACTACCGCACGGTTGGCGAGATGATGTACCGTGACCCGGTGTTTGCAGAGCATAAACGCAACAAGTCGGAAAACTATCTTTCTACGGTCAGACGGGATCAAATCGTGGAGGAAGCGGTACAGCTTTTTGCTGCGCAGCGCCAGTATGGTGCGGCGTGGGCTTCGCCGGAAATGGAAGCGGAGTACCTTACGATTTTGACGCGTCAGCGTTCGTTTGCGGAAGGACCCGGTGGAGATAGTCCATATCGTGGAATGCAGAAGGTTGGTCCCTGTGCCTTAGAAGGAAAAAGCGAACGGCGTGCGCCCAAGGCAACATTTGCATTTGAATATTTTACGCTTCTGCAAAAAATCAATCATATCCGCATTGCCGAAAATGGTGTAAACCGCATATTGACAGCCGAAGAGAGACAAGAACTGCTTTCTGCATGCTATCGGACAGACAAACTTGACTTTGCTAGAATACGGAAGTTGCTGGCCCTGCCGGTAGAGGCACGATTCAACATGGTGCGCTATCGGGAAAACCAGACGGCTGAGGAATGTGAAAAGAAAGAAAAAATCACCGTACTCCCCTGCTACCACAAAATGCGTAAAGTGTTGAACACGTTACGAAAAGACCATATCCGCAGTATCAGTCGTGAACAGTTGGATGCTGCTGCTACCGCATTGACAAATCCGGAAAATGAAGAAAAACTGCGGGCTGCACTAGAAGAAGCGCAGTTTGAACCGCTGGAAGTTGATGCTTTGATGACGCTGCCCAGCTTTAGCGGGTTCGGGCATATTTCTGTCAAAGCGTGCCGAAAACTGATCCCCTATTTGGAACAAGGACTGAACTATAGCGACGCTTGCAAAGAAGCGGGATATGACTTTCAGGGAAATTACCGTGGTGAAAAATCGCAGTTCCTGCCTGCGTCCACAGAGGAAATGGAGGACATCACAAGCCCGGTGGTGCGGCGTGCGGTGGCGCAGACTATCAAAGTTGTCAATGCGATCATCCGTGAGCAGGGAGAAAGCCCGGTCAATATCCACTTGGAACTGGCGCGGGAGATGAGCAAGAATTATAAGCAACGGAACGAATTGGCGGATGCTATGGAGAAAAACCAAGCCGAGAATGCGCGGTTAATGGAAGAACTTCATGATTTGTTTCGAGGGCGGACTATTACAGGACAAACCCTTGTGAAATACCGCTTATGGAAAGAGCAAAAAGAGGTCTGTGCGTATTCACTGCAGATGATGAAACTGGATAGTGTTATCACGGATTCAAGTTATGCTGAGGTGGATCATATCGTCCCATATAGCAGGAGCTTTGATGACCGGCGTACCAATAAAGTGCTTGTGTTGACTTCAGAAAATCGTAAAAAAGGAGATCGTTTGCCGCTGGAATATCTGCAAGGAAAGCGGCGAGAGGATTTTATTGTTTATACCAAAGCAAATGTAAAGAACTATCGCAAACGACAAAACTTATTGAAAGAAGGATTGAGTAAGGAAGAAAGCAGGGAGTTTATACAGCGCAATTTGCAGGATACACAGTATAGTGCAAGCTTTATGCTAAACTATATTCGAAATCATCTTGCGTTTGCAGACTGCTCGGCGGCGGGTAAACAGCGAGTAGTTGCCGTAAACGGCGCAGTCACGGCGTTTTTACGCAAACGGTGGGGTCTTAGTAAAGTGCGGGCGGACGGCGATTTACACCATGCAGTGGATGCAACGGTTATTGCCTGTACTACGCCGAGTATGGTTAAACGCGTTACTGAATTTTGTAAGCAAGAGGAAACAAACCATGTACGTAATGAATATTTCCCGGAGCCGTGGCCGCGATTCCGGGATGAGCTGATGCAGCGTTTGTCGGCCTGTCCGCAGGAAAATTTAATGCAGATCAACCCGGTATATTATCAGAATGTGGATATAGCAAGCATCCGGCCGGTGTTTGTGTCGCGTATGCCGCGGCATAAAGCGACTGGAAAGGTTCATGAAGATACAATCAGGAGTTATGTGAGTAAGGGCATCACAGCCGTACGAACGTCCATTACAGATCTAAAGCTCGATGAGAAAGGAGAGATTGAAGGTTACTTTAATAAGGAAAGCGACCTTCTGTTGTACAATGCACTAAAAAGGCGTCTGGAAGAATTTGGTGGAAACGCCAAGAAAGCATTTGCAGAACCATTTTACAAACCTCGTGCGGATGGAACACCCGGTGCGCAAGTGCGGAAGGTGAAAATTGTTGATAAAACGAGCAATGTGATTTGTGTGCGTGATGGAGGTGGCGTTTCAAAAAGCAACAATATGGTACGCATAGATGTATACTATGTACCAGGAGAGGGTTACTATTGGGTACCAATTTATGTGGCTGATATAGTGAAATCAACATTGCCGAATAAGGCGGTCTTGCGAAATAAAGGCATGGATGATTGGAAGGAAATGAACGAGAAAGACTTTCAGTTTTCGCTTTATAACAATGACCTTGTTTTTATTGAACGAGACAGCCCAATCAGCTTTTCTCTAACCAATAAAAAAAGCACCTTACCAAGCAAATTTTCCACAGAAAAAACATTCGCGTATTATCAAAAAGGGGATATATCTAATGCCGCAATTAAGGTGGAAACGCCGGATGGAGCGTACGTTTTTAAAAGTTTGACATTAAATACAGTACGGAAAATTGAAAAGTACCAGGTCGATGTCCTCGGTAACTACACCCTAGTCAAAAAAGAAAAACGTCAGAACTTCCCTGCACAACGGAGGTGACCTATGTCCTACCGCTGCCTGATGATCGTGAACCCGGCGCGTATCTGCTGCAAAAATGAGCAGCTTTTGATTGAAACGGAAGAAGTTCATTCTGTGCCAATCGAGGATATCAGCGCCATTGTGCTGGAAAGCCGGCAAAGTACGATAACAACGGCTGCGCTAGCGGCACTGGCGCAAAACGGCGTGGTGACGTTTTGGTGCGATGAAACACACTTATGCGATGGAACGAATGGTGCAAAGTCTGCGTGGGCAAACATTGCAGCTGCCAAAACTGCTGGAATATAAGCAGCACAGCTATGAGTAAATTTATGAGGATGATCGTTTTCTTCGATTTGCCGGTGCAGACAAAGACGGAACGGCGGTATGCGACGACTTTCCGGAACTTTTTGCTGAAAGACGGCTACCATATGCTGCAATTTTCTGTGTATGCGCGTGTATGCAACGGCAATGATGCAGTCAAGAAACACGAAAGCCGCCTGAAGGCATCTCTGCCGCCAAACGGCTCAATTCGATTGCTTGTTGTGACAGAAAAGCAATACCAATCTATTCAAATACTTCTAGGAAATTATCAGCCGGAAGAAGCACCGTTTGTGTGCGAACAGCTGAGTTTTTTCTAAAACAAAAAGCGCATCGGACCGCAATCCGATGCGCTTTTTGCATAGCCTATTATACCATACCAAGAGCTATTAGGGAACTATGACCAAGGCTTGCGCAGCTATCAAGGCATATAAATTATACCATACCAAGAGCTATTAGGGAACTATGACCGAACAGCAGTACGGGCACTTTGACCGCATGATTATACCATACCAAGAGCTATTAGGGAACTATGACTGGTTCTGGGGGACAGGTTGGCTTGCAGCAATTATACCATACCAAGAGCTATTAGGGAACTATGACATACCACACCCACCGCACAAACCAGATGTAATTATACCATACCAAGAGCTATTAGGGAACTATGACCGCGGCGACGCTGGACATGATCCGCGCCCGATTATACCATACCAAGAGCTATTAGTAAATCATTCCCCCAATAAAATCCCGCTAGCCCCAAAATTTCTTCCCCGCAGGCCTTGAAACGGTCTGCGGGGTTTGCTATAATTTAAATTTGTTGAGCAACTTAGGATTTTAGGCTCCACCGCGGCTTGCTGCGGTGCAAACCCCGCAAGCCTGGCGGTCTTGCGCGCGGTCAAAATCTATCCGCCGGAGTATTGTATGAATCAGAAAAAACTGTCCGTTCACAGCCTTGTGCGCTGTGCTGTCATTGCCGCAGTGTATGTGGTCGTCTGCCTGGTGCTGGCCCCCTTCAGCTATGGGGCTATCCAGGTGCGCGTGGCCGAGGCCCTGTGCCTGCTGCCGGTCTTCGGCGCGGAGTACATCGTCGGCGTTACGCTGGGCTGCTTTTTGGCCAACCTGCTGGGCTCCACCGTCATTGACGTGGTGTTCGGCACGCTGGCTACCCTGCTGGCCTGCCTGCTGACTTACAAGCTGCGTGATATCCGCGTAAAAGGGCTGGCAATTCCGGCATCCCTGCCGCCTGTTGTTTTTAACATGATCATTGTGGGCGCGTTCGAGATCACCTTCTTCTTCTCGGACGGCGCACCCACGGCGGCCCTGGCGGCGTTCAACGCCGTTACGGTGGGCATCGGAGAGCTGATCAGCTGCACGATTTTGGGCGTGGCCCTCGTCAAGCTGATTGAGAGCAACGCGGCCCTGCACAAGTTCTTTACAGAAGAATAACGAGGTAACTTCTATGCGCCCGGAACTGATTTTGTGGGATTGGAACGGTACCCTGCTGGATGATGTCGAACTCTGCGAAAACGCGCTCAACCGTCTTTTGCAGCGCTACGGCTACCCCCAGCGGTACGACCACGAGCAGTACCGGGCGATTTTTGGCTTCCCCGTCGAGGATTACTACGTCCGCGCCGGGTTCGACTTCACCCGCCACAGCTTTGCCGAGTTGGCGGAAAGCTACATGGAGGATTACATCCCGGCCAGCGCCGCCTGTCCGCTGATGGCAGGGGCCGTTGACGCGCTGGAAGCGTTCAAAAATGCCGGGCTGCGGCAGGTGATTCTGTCGGCAAGCCCGGTCACAACGCTGACCCGCCAGGTGGAAGAACGCGGTGTGACGCCGTATTTTGACCGCCTGCTGGGACTGGGCGATATCTATGCCAAAAGTAAGGTGGAGGTCGGGCTGGCCTATTTACAAGAGGCAGGTTTCGACCCGGCGAAGGCCGTGATGATAGGTGATTCCGTCCATGATTTTGAGGTGGCCCAGGCGCTGGGTGTGGGCTGTGTGCTGCAATCGAGCGGCCACCAGCCGCCCGAGACACTGCGCCGGACCGGTGCACCGGTGGTGGCAGGGCTGCGGGAAGCGGCAGAGTTGATTTTGAAAAAGTGAGCCGTGCGGCGCGGGGCGTCAAGGGCGCCGCCCCCTACAACCGTAGAGAGGTATTGGAAATGATAGGCAGAGAGGTACAAAAATGTCTGACCGTGTAAAAGGCGCCTACCTGACGATGGGCGGCGCGGCGTGCTGGGGTGTTTCGGGCTGCATGGGGCAGTACCTGTTCACCCGGGAAGGGATGGATTCCACCTGGCTGGTGCCCATCCGGCTGTTTCTGGCTGGGCTGATTTTATGTGCGTTCTTTTTTGTCAAAAACCGCAAAATGCTGTTTGACCCATGGAATTTCAAGAAAAATCCGCGCAACGTCGTTGATCTGCTGATTTACGGCCTGGCGGGCGTCAGCTGCTGCCAGTTCACCTATTTTCTGACGATCCAGCTGTCCAGTGCGGGCATGGGGACGATCTTGCAGGACCTCTCCCCTGTCATTATTCTGCTGGTGGTCTGCATCCAGCAAAGGCGCGGGCCGCGGGTGTTTGAGATTTTCTCCATCCTGCTGGCGCTGGTGGGGGTGTTCCTTATCACGACCCACGGCAGCCTGACCGACCTTGCCATCAGCCCGGCGGCGCTGGCATCGGGCGTTGTCAGCGCCTGCTGCGTCGCCATCTATACGATGTGGCCCAAGAAATTGCAGGAGCAGTACCCCACCCCGATGCTGCAGGGCTGGGCGTTCTTGATGGGCGGCACGATGTTTTCCCTGATCTTCCGCCCCTGGACGATAAATTATGTGCCGACGCCGATGGGCGTGTTCGGTATTTTCACGGTCGTGGTGCTGGGCAATGTGCTGGCGTTCAGCCTGTATATGTCGGGTGTGCCGCTCATCGGCCCGCAGAAGTCCAGCCTGTACAGCTTTGCGGAGCCGGTCACGGCGGCTATTATCAGCACCTTGGTGTTGGGCTCGCCGTTTACGCTGTGGGATGCCCTGGGCTTTGGCTGCATCTTTTTGATGCTGGTGCTGTTGAGTCTGCCGGCGAAAACAAAAGCGTAATAGATTCAAGAGGCTGTCCGCAATGGGCAGCCTTTTTTGCTGCCATGTGGGGGCCGGACATGTCCGGCCCTCAACCTGCCCGCGAACGACCGTCCGCCTTTATGCTGCGGGCCGGGCATGCCCGGCCCCTACAACGCTATAATAAATAAACCTATCCTAACTATGAATTGACATATCCCCCTCCCTGGGTGTATTATAGTATCATGTGTAAAACTATATAGCCGCACCTCTACACGCGGCGGAAAATACAGGGGAACTGTTATGTCTTTTTTTGAAAAACTGTTCGGCTCTTTCTCGGACAAGGAACTTAAGCGCATCAATCCCATCAAGGACAAAGTCCTTGCCCTGGAGCCGGAAATGGCTAAGCTGACCGATGAGGAACTGCAGGCCAAGACCACCGAATTCAAAGAGCGCCTGGCCAAGGGCGAGACGCTGGACGATATCCTGCCGGAGGCGTTCGCCGTCTGCCGTGAGGCCGACTGGCGTGTGCTGGGCATGAAGCCCTATCCGGTGCAGATCATCGGCGGTATTGTGCTGCACCGCGCCTGCATCGCCGAGATGCAGACCGGTGAAGGCAAGACGCTGGTTGCCACCATGCCTACCTACCTGAACGCCCTGACCGGCGAAGGCGTCCACGTTGTCACCGTCAACGATTACCTGGCCCGCCGCGACTCTGAGTGGATGGGCAAGGTCTACCGTTTCCTGGGTCTGACCGTTGGTCTGGTCGTCCACGGCGTGGAGTCCATCGACCGCAAGAAGGCCTACGAGGCCGACGTCACCTACGGCACGAACAACGAGTTCGGCTTCGACTACCTGCGCGACAACATGGTCGTCTACAAGGCAAACATGGTCCAGCGCGGCCACGCCTTTGCCATCGTGGACGAGGTCGACTCCATCCTCATCGACGAGGCCCGTACCCCGCTGATCATCAGCGGCAAGGGTGAGGATTCCAGCGTGATGTACAAGCGCGCCGACGACTTCGCCAAGACGCTGAAAAAGAGTGTCATCGTCGAGCTGGACGACAAGGTTGAGGCTGAGGAACAGGTCGACGGCGATTACGTTGTGGACGAAAAGCGCAAGACCGCGACCCTGACCGAGTCGGGCGTCAAGAAGGCCGAGGCGTTCTTCCACGTGGATAACCTGGCCGACGCCGACAATATGTCGCTGCGCCATTATATTGACGGTGCCATCAAGGCCCGCGGCGTTATGCACCGCGACACCGACTACATCGTCAAGGACGGCGAGGTCATCATCGTTGATGAGTTCACCGGCCGTCTGATGTACGGCCGCCGCTTCAATGATGGTCTGCACCAGGCTATTGAGGCCAAAGAGGGCGTCACCGTCGCCGCCGAGAGCAAGACCCTGGCGACTGTTACCTTCCAGAACTACTTCCGTATGTACAAAAAGCTGTCCGGCATGACCGGTACGGCCTCCACCGAGGCCGATGAGTTCAGCGAGATCTACGGCCTGAACATAGTCAGCATCCCCACCAATAAACCCCGTGCCCGTAAGGATCTGCCCGACAGTGTCTACAAGACCGTCAACGGCAAGTACAACGCCGTCATTGAGCAGGTCGCCGAGTGCCACGCCAAGGGCCAGCCGGTTCTGGTCGGCACCGTCAGCGTCGAGAAGAGCGAGGCTTTGTCCAAGCTGCTGAAAAAGAAGGGCATCGAGCATAACGTGCTGAACGCCAAGCAGCACGAGCGCGAAGCTGAGATCGTTGCCCAGGCCGGCAAGCAGGGCGCTGTGACCATCGCCACCAACATGGCTGGCCGTGGTACTGATATCATGCTGGGCGGCAATGTCACCTACATGGCTAAGGCCGCGCTGAAGAAGGAACTGTCCAAGGAACTGACCGCCGACCTGGCCCAGCTGAAGGACGAGTACGAGCACGCCAAGGCCCGCGCCAAGGCCAACGGAACCGAACTGCCCATCCCGCCGGAGGCTGGCATTGACGCGAAATTGGAAATGCTGATGACCGAGTGTGACGGCCACGCCGAAACCGAGGACGCCGAAATTCTCCACGCCCGCAAGCGCTTTGAGGAACTGTGCGAGGAGTTTGCCCCCGAAGTCAAGCGCGAGGCCGAAGTCGTCCGCGAGGCGGGCGGCCTGTTCATCATCGGTACCGAGCGCCACGAGAGCCGCCGTATCGACAACCAGCTGCGTGGCCGTGCAGGCCGTCAGGGCGACCCCGGTGCATCCCGCTTCTTCCTGAGCCTGGAAGATGACCTGATGCGTATTTTCGGCGGCGAGCGCGTGCAGAACCTGATGGACTCCCTGGGCCTTGACGAGGATGTCCCCATCGAGAACAAGCTCATCACCAACACGATTGAGAGTGCCCAGAAAAAGCTCGAAGCATCGAACTTTGCAATTCGTAAACAGGTGCTGCAGTATGACGACGTCATGAATCAGCAGCGCGAGATCATCTACAAGCAGCGCCAGATGGTGCTGGACGGCGAGGATATCTCCGGCAAGCTGCACGAGATGATGCGTCAGTCCATTGACGATGCCTGCGCGAACTACCTGAACGGCGAGACCGCCGACGATTGGGATTTCGCGGGCCTGCGCCGCCACTTTATGAACTGGCTGTGCCTGCCCACCGACTTCAACTACACCACCGAGCAGCTCGGCGACCTGACCAAAGATGGCATCGCCGACGAACTGTACAAGCGCGGCATGGATATCCTGACCGCGAAGGAGAAGCGCTACGGTGCCAAGACGATGCGCGAGTTGGAGCGTATCTGCCTGCTGCGCAATGTTGACTCCAAGTGGATGGAGCACATTGACAACATGGACCAGCTCAAGCAGGGCATGGGCCTGCGCGGCTACGGCCAGCATGACCCGGTGGTCGAGTACCGCATCGAAGGCTTTGCCATGTTCGATGAGATGATCGCCTCCATCCGCGAGGATGCCGTGCATATGCTGCTGACGATCGAAATCCGCCAACAGAACGCCGAGCCGAAGCGTGAGCAGATCGCCAAGCCCACCGGCGAGGGTGCCCCGAACCAGGCCGGTGCCAAGGGTGCCGCCCCGGTGCGCGTGACAAAGATCGGCCGCAATGACCCCTGCCCCTGCGGCAGCGGCCTGAAGTGGAAGAAGTGTACCTGCAAAGAGTACCACCCCGACCTGTAATTCATCATCAAGGCGCCGCCCGGAACAAGGCGGCGCCTTTTTGTAGGGGGCGGCGTCCTCGACGCCCCGCAGCTTTCCCGCAACGACCGTTAATGGGGGAGGCCGCGGGCCGGGCATGCCCGGCCCCTACACCATTTCCTGTCGGTTTCTTGGGGCTGATTCCATATCCGCCTGCCCGTTCCCGTGACCACCCCTTCCCTTTCAATGAGGTGAATTTCTATGAAAGCCAGAATCATCCGTGAACCCCGGTGCGCCCTGCTGTGGCGCATTGATGAAAGCTACCCCAACTACGCCGCCATTGAGCGCGCGGCCAAGCGATATGAGGTGAAGCTGCGCCGTGTGGCAGATGGCGACCTCGGCGGCATTGTGGGTGACCTCTGCGCGGGTAAGCCTGCCCCGGTGTTTGCCCCGCTTATCGCCGTGCCGGACCGCCCGGCTATCATCATCAGCGGCCTGCGCCACGACAATGGCGAGCTGGGTGCGTTCCTCGACCTTGTCAAAATAGGCGGTGCATCCATCCCGGTGCGCAGCATGGTCACGCCCACCAGCAAGCAATGGACGCTGGCCAACCTGTTGCTTGAATTAAACACGGAACACGAAACTGTGCAGGGAGACAAGGCGTGAAGCGCTGTCTTGCCGCGTTGGCGCTGGCCGTGCTGCTCTGCCTGCCGCTGACTGCCTGTCAAAAACAGCAAAATTTGTACAGCGCGACCTGGTTTGATCTGTTCGATACGGTCGCCATCGTGCAGGGGTACGCCGCCGGCCAGGACGAGTGGAACGCTCAGGCTGCCGCCGTGCAGGAAGATTTGTCGCGCTATAACGAACTGTTTGATATCTATAACCACTACGACGACGTTGTGAACCTGTACGACGTCAACGCCGGGGCCGCTGCCGCGCCAGTGGCTGTTGATGACGAGCTGTACGCATTCTTGCGCTGGTGTAAGGACACCGTTTACCCCACCACCGACGGCGCGACGAACATTGCGGCGGGCGCGGTGCTGCGGCTGTGGCATGACGCGCGGGAAAGCGACTCCCCTGCCCCGCCCGATGCAGAGGCCATTGCGGCGGCGCTGGAACATATCGACATAGAAAATCTGGTGCTCGATGATGATGCCCAGACCGTCTATTTCGCCGACCCCGCTATGACGTTGGACGTCGGCGCGGTGGGCAAGGGTTACGCCGTGGAGCAGGCCGCCCAAGCGGCCCAGGCCCGCGGCCTGACAAGCGCTCTGCTGAACATCGGCGGCAACGTCCGCGCCATCGGCACCAAGCCCGGCGGCAAGCTGTGGACGGCGGGCGTTGAAAACCCATGGGGCGACGACCCGGCGTACATCCAGGCTGTGGAGCTGGCCGACGGCGACAGCCTGGTCATCAGCGGCGACTACCAGCGCTATTTTGAGTACGGCGGCGTGCAGTACGCGCATTTGATCGATCTGACCACCGGCTGGCCCGCCCGCTATGTCAGCAGCGTGGCCGTACTGGCCCACGCTGACACCGGCGGTCTGGCGGACGCTCTGTCCACCGGCTTGTTCTGCCTGCCAGAATCCACCGGCCAGACCCTTGCTGCCCAGAACCACTACGCCGTCCTCTGGATGCACCCCGACAAAACCACCCAAAAAAGCAACGATTGGCCGCAATAAAACAAGAGCCACCGACCTTTTTAAGCCGGTGGCTCTTATGATATCATGATATAATACAAAACGTATGAAAGGGCACGCGAAAAATTCAAAAGGGGCACAGCCAAAATCAAGAAAATTCAAGGGAGAAAAACGGAGAAACGAGTCAATTAAGGCTCGCTCCACTCCGTTCCGCTCGCCGCCCATTATTCCTCAATGCTTTTCCAAAAATCACTCTAAAACGCGGGAATCCAAGATTTTTTCTTATAGATTTCTTCGATTCCTCTCAAAAATGGCAAACAAAAAAGACCCCAAACACCCGGAGGTGCTGGGGTCTTACAATTATTTACCTGTGGTTGTCCTTTTTGATTTCTTGTTGTGCCCTACATCAAAAACGTATAATTCACCGCTGCGGATTGATGATTTCGCGCCAATCCAAATCGCCGTGCTCCAGGCCGTGAATCAGGACCTCGGCGGTGGCAATGTTGGTGGCGACCGGGACGTTGTGTACGTCGCAGATGCGCAGCAGGTTCATCTCGTTCGGTTCGCTGGGTTTGGCACTGATGGGGTCGCGGAAGAAGAGCAGCATGTCCACTTCCTCGCAGGCGATGCGCGCCACGATCTGCTCGGCACCGCCGTGACCGCCGGGCAGAAACTTTGTTACCTTCAGCCCAGTGTTCTCCTCAATCAAGCGGCCGGTCGTGCCGGTAGCCAGCAGACGGTGCTGCTCCAAAATATGGCGGTAGGCCATACAAAACTGCACCATCAGCTCCTTTTTGGAGTCGTGGGCTATCAATGCGATCGTCATAGAAAATGCCACCATCCTTCGCAGCAGAATTACAAGTTAAAAGGTAAGCGGAACGCGCTGTCCGCACAAACGTTTTGCCATAGCCTGTCCGGCCGCCACGGCGGGGTCGCCCGCGGGCGGCACGGTGCCGTTGGCCCCGGCCAGCTGCAGTACGCGGCTTTCGGGTATCACGGCTAGCAATTGGGCACCCACGGTGTCAATGCACTCATCCAGGTCAGCCACAGCGGCGTTTTTGCCAAAGCTCTCGCGCCTGACGCGGTTCATCACCAACCGCACGGCGCTTTGGGGGCGTGCCCCGGCCAGCAGCCGGTCCGCCACAATTTTGCCGTCGCGCAGGGCGACTGGGTCGGGGGTCAGCACCAGAAGGGCCTTGTCCGCCACGGCGGCGGCCGCCGTGAACGGCGCACCCATCCCGGCGGCGGTGTCCAAAATCACAAAATCGAAATAGGGGCGCATGGCGACCAGAAGCCGCCCCAGGGGTGCAGCATCCACCGCGCCGCCCTCATAGGGGGCGCTGATGACCGACAGCCCAGGGTAAAGCGGGCTGGGCACAACGGCCTTGGCCCCCTCGCATCGGCCGCAGAGGACATCCTCAATGTCATAGACGGTGCGGCCGTAGACGCCTGCAATAATGTCCACGCTGCGCAGACCCGAATCCAGCTCAATGAGCAGGACCTTCCGCCCCAGCCGCGCCAAACAGGCCCCCAGCAGCACCGAAACCGTGCTTTTGCCGGTGCCGCCTTTGCCGGAGCAGACCATGATACACTGTGCGTTCATGTCGGCTCCCTTCCGCAGTTGTGCAACACTATCTCCCGTATATTCTAGCACATTTCCGGATGAACTGCAACTGGCTTTTTGTCAGAAAAGGACACCTTCTTTTTGAAGAAAATCACGATAAGGTATACTTTTTGATGCACAAATATGGATAAAATGCACAAGAAATAGCGATGGGCTGCGAAAAAATGGAAACGTTTCATATCCCGAACACGGCGTCCAGCACCGCCCGCAGGATGGGCGCGGCGTTGGCCCCGCCCCCACCGTATTCCAGCACGACGGCCACGGCGATCTGCGGGTCGTCGGCGGGCGCGTACCCGATGAGCACCGAGTTGACATAGTGGCTGCCGCCAGGTAAAGTGTCAGCCAGCTGCGGACTGCCCGTTTTTGCAGCGCAGACGACCGGGGCCTCCCGCAGCACGCGGGTCGTCTGGGCCATCCGCTTCATGCCGTCCCGGATGGGGCCAAACACGGCCTCGCCGCCCGGCACGGCGGTGAAGGTCGGGGTGTACTGCCACAGCGTCTCGCCGGTGGCGGCGCTCACGGCGCGGTCGGCGTAGTGCAGGGCGGGGCGCTGGCCGTAGTTGGCCAGCGTGGCGGCGTAGGCGGCGAACTGCAGCGGCGTCACGGCGGTGTTCCCCTGCCCGATGGCTGCCATCAGCGTAAGCCCGGCCTGGTAGTTTCCGTCGCTGGACCAGGTCAGACGGCCCCGGGCTTCGGCGACCTCAACACCGGTGGGGGCGGCCAGGCCCAGCTGCTGCGCCATGGCGGAGAAAGTATCCACCCCCAGCTGCCGCCCGACATCGTAAAAAAAGATATTGCAGCTGTGTTCCAGCGCGGTGCGCAGGTCGACCGGGCCGCTGTGGCCGTATTGCAGGCAGCCGGGCTGGTAGCCGTTGTAAAAGCCGTACCGCCCGGTGCAATTCACGGTGGCGGCAGGGTCAATGCCTGCAGTCAGCGCGGCGGCTGCCACGGCGGGCTTGAAAGCCGAACCCGGCGCATACAGCCCCTGGGCGGTGCGGTCCAGCAGCGGCGCGGCGGTGTCAGCGGCAAGGGCCGCGTAGTCCGCACGGCAGGCGTTCAGGTCAAACCCCGGCACGCTGGCGGCGGCCAGGATGCCGCCGGTTTTCACGTCTACGACCACGGCGGCCCCGGCGCGGCACTCCCGCCCGGCCCCGGCGGCCTTGGTGGTCTGCAGGGTATGGATTTGCGAAATCAGTGCGTCCTGCAGTGCTTTTTGCAGGAAACTGTCCACCGTCAGCACCAGCGCGGCCCCGGGTACGGCCTGCCGCAGCTGCGCGGTGTGGCGCACGGCCCCGTCAAACCCGGTGTTGATGCGCACCCGCCCATCCTGCCCGCGCAGCAGGTCGTCGTAGGCGGCTTCCAGCCCGCTCTGGCCGATGACGGCATCCATAGCCAGGCCCCGCGTTTTGGCGGCGGGCCATTGCGCGGCGGTGATAGGGCCGGTCAGGCCCAGCGCGTGGGGCAGCAGCGTACCGCCCGGCCAGCTGCGCACGCCCCGGGCGGCGGGCCGCACCGCGCCGCTCTGCACAAGGCCCGCCGTGTAGAAGGCGGTCAGCATATCAGCATCCGCGCCCCGGGCCACGGCCAGCTCCCCCGCCGAGGCAGCAGAACAAAAGGCAGCAAGCTGTGTTTCCACATCCTTGCTGCCTGTCAGGGTCTCTATGTTTTTTACAGTCTCGCGCAGGTCGGTCCCCGGCGGGGCCGGGATGCGCAGGTATAAATCGTACACGGTGGTGTCCCGGGCCAGTACCACGCCGTTTGCGTCGGTGATGACGCCCCGCGCGGTGTGCTGGGTTATGGTGTAGCTGGCCGAACTGGCCTCGGCGGCTTTGTCGGCGTAGTAGTCGGCGCGGGCAAACTGCATCCAGGCCAGCCGGGCAAAGAACGCCGCAAACACCGCGCCGCACACGACGGCCAGCACCGCCACGCGCAGACGGCGGCGGTGGGCATTTTTGCGGTTGGACATGGAATCACCTCGAAAAATATAGATGAAGTTATGGGGCATAAGCCCGCGCAAAATACATATTTATTGTACGCAATTTTCGACGAAAAAGCAATTACTTTTTCACGAAATAGACGCTGGCGCACAAATCGGCGGTATCGGCCAGGGCGGCGCTGGCGGTCAGGCCGTCGGTGTCGGGCATAGGTGCGGCGGCCAGCGTGCCCAGCCAGTCGCCGCTCGGCGTTGTCACGACGTCCCCCGCCACTAACCCGCAGTCGGCAGGCAGACCGGTCAGCTGCCATATCCCCGGCGTGACCAGCCCGGCATAAGCCCCACACAACCCGGCAGTCCGGACCAGCGCCACGGTGCAGGTGTCGCCGTCCACGGCGGTGACGATGCCCGCATACCGCCCGCCTGCGTCCAGCACGGCGGCCCCGGACACGGCCCCCGGACAGGCCAGCGTGAAGCCGCCCACGCCCCGGGCAAGGACCCGCGCCGGGGCCACAGCGGCGCTGACCCGCCCGCACCCGACCAGCCGGCGCAGGGCATCGTTCTCGGCCAGGGCATCGGCACTGCGGGCAAGCTGTTGGTGCAGCGTGAAATTTTCGGCTTGCAGCGCGTCGATCTGCGCCGTATACCGCGCCCCGGCGAATCGGTCGATAGAAGCAGCCGTGCCCGGTACAACAGCGGCCAGCCACGGCCCAGCCAGCAAAACGGCGGCCAACACCAACGGCAGAAGCCACCACCGCCGACGCCTGCGGGAACGCGAAAGATCCAGCTGCACAAACATCACCCCAAAGCAGAATATGCCTTGCGGGAGGGGGTTAGACTTTGGTATAATAGAAAACAATGATAAAAGGATGTGGGAGCGATTCCATGAAACCAAGTGAGGTCAACCCTATGAAATATAAACTATTATTACTCGATATCGACGGTACGCTGCGGCCGGGCAGCTGTGAGCGTGTACCCAAGGAAAATGCCGAGGCCGTCTGCGCTGTGCAGAAGGCGGGCGTTAAAATCGCTATTGCCACCGGGCGCGGGCGCATCGGTGTGGGCAAGGGTCTGCTGCGCAGCATCCGGCCGGACTACTGGGTCTGCGCGGGCGGTGCCCAGCTGGTGGACTACAAGGGTGCGGATCTGGCCTTGCACCGTCTGACGACCGAAGAAATGTACGCCCTGGTGGACTTTTTTGAAAATTACGACCTGCCGCTGCGGTTCACCTTCCACGATGCGAACCACGCCTATATTGGCTACGAGGAGTTCGCCCGGCGTGAGCGAGAGAAAAACCTTGCGCTGAACATCGTGGACGGAGAGGATCAGGACCATCACCTGACGGAAATGCCCTTCGGCGCGTTCGGCTTTTTGCCGCAGGCGATGGCCGAAAAATTCCAGGAACAGTACGGCTACCTCGGGCTGAACTTTCTCTTCTCCTACCCCGGCAGCGACGGCTGCGATATCCTGCAAAAGGGCATCGACAAGGGTACCGGCCTGTTGGAGCTGGCCAAGCTCGCAGGGCTGGACCCGGCGGACTGTGTGGCCGTGGGTGACGGCGATAACGACGTCGCTATGCTGAAAGCGGCAGGCCTGGGCATTGCCATGGGCAACGGCAGCGCCGCCGCCAAGGCTGCTGCGGATCGCACCGGCCCAGACGCTGAACCCCACGGCATTGCCGAGCTGTGCCGCGAACTGTGGCCGGAGGCGTTCTAAGATGGCCGGGTACACCCACGTCGGCCCCGGGCTGCCGCCGCTGCACGGCGCTCGCGCCAATGCGCTGATTTTAGGCAGCTTCCCCAGCCCCAAAAGCCGGGAGCAGGGCTTTTTCTACGGCCACAAGCAGAACCGCTTCTGGCCGATGATCGCCGCCGTGACCGGGGAGCCTGTACCCGATTGGGCCGACATCGAGGCGAAGAAAGCTATTATTTTGAATCACGGCCTGGCCGTGTGGGATACCATCGGTGCCTGCGATATCAAAGGCGCGTCGGATGCGTCCATCCGCAATGCGGTTCCCAACGATGTAACTGCGCTGATACGCAAGCTGGGCGTGCAGGCGGTGTTCTGCAACGGCGCGGCATCGGGGCGCATCTATGCAAAATATGCCGAGCCGCTGACCCACCTGCCCGCTACCGTGCTGCCCAGCACCAGCCCCGCCAATGCCGCATGGTCCCCCGCCCGCCTGCAAGCCGCCTGGGGCACGGCACTGACACCATTTTTGCAGCTAACCGGTTGCAAGTGAACGGATTTTGTTCTATAATAGGTATATATTATATTGGAGGGACTGTTGCATGACCAACTGGCTGGAAAAAACCAAACGCCCGGTGCTGCCCATCTATCTGGCGGCGCTGGTCTGGCCCATTATGGCGCTGGTGCTGCCCATCTACACGCTGGGCGGGCTGATCGCCACGGCGGTCATCAGCGTGGGCGTGTACATCGCGGGCACAAAACTCTGCCCCGTCCGCGTCGTGCGGGTGCCGGTCGCTTACGCCACCGGCAGTGAGGACGTGGACGCCTTGCTCAACGGCGTCACCGCCAACCTGGACGCCCTGCACAAACTGAACGACGAAATTCCCGACAAGCAGCTTTCCGACGCGATGGACCGCATGGAAAAAGCGGGCCGCAGTATTGCGGACACCGTGGCAAGGACCCCGGACAAAGCGCGCAATGTCGATCGTTTTGCCCGCTACTACCTGCCGGAGATGGTCAAGCTGATGGGCGCTTACGCCGAGCTGGAAAAGCAGGGTGTCAAGGGCGATAATGCTGCCCAGATCGAAGCTGACCTGCGCCGCAACGCCGATACCACCGCCGCCGCCTTTGAAAACCTGCTGGACGCGCTGTACAGCGCCGAGGCAATGGATATTTCGACCGACATCGAGGTACTGGACAGCATCCTGAAAAGCCAGAACCTTACGAAATAAAAGTATATGCAGAAAGGACAAACGACCATGGCTGACCTGAACAATGAACTGGATCTGAACGCCCCTGTTGCCCCTACCCTGACCCTGGACTCCGCCCCCGCCGCCCCGACGCTGACCCTTGACCCCGCCGCTGATGAAAAAATCGTCGAGGAAAGCAAGAAGGCAACTCCCGTGCAGGTGGAGGATACCCCCCTCTCCCCTGAGGAGCAGAAGATGGTCAACGATTTTGCCGAAAAAATCGACCTGACTAACTCCCAGATGGTCTTGCAGTACGGTGCCGCCAGCCAGAAAAAGCTGAGCGACTTCTCCGAGACGGCGCTCTCCCGCGTCAAGACTCAGGATATGGGCGAGACCGGCGAGCTTATCACCGGCCTGATTGCCGAACTGCAGGGCTTTGACGCCAACGCCGAGCAGCCCAAGGGTATTCTGGGCTTCTTCAAAAAGACGTCCAACAGCATCGAGCAGCTCAAGACCCGCTATGACAGCGCCGACAAAAACGTCGAGCGCATCAAGGCGAAGCTGGAAGATCACCAGGTCGTCCTGATGAAGGACATTGCCATGCTCGATAAGATGTACGAGTACAACCTCGTCTACTTCAAAGAGCTGACGATGTACATTCTGGCCGGCAAAAAGAAGCTGGCCGATGTGCGTGCCAATGAGCTGAAAGCCGCCCAGGAGAAGGCCCAGCGTACCCAGCTGCCCGAGGATGCCCAGGCCGCCCGCGACCTGGCCGATATGTGCGACCGCTTTGAGAAAAAGCTCTACGATCTGGAGCTGACCCGCAACGTCTCCATCCAGATGGGCCCGCAGATCCGTCTGATCCAGTCCAACGACACGATGATGGCCGAGAAGATTCAGACCACCATCGTGAACACCATCCCCCTGTGGAAGAACCAGATGGTGCTGGCCCTGGGCATTGCCCACAGCCAGCAGGCTATGGCCGCCGAGCGCGCTGTGACCGACGCTACGAACGAGCTGCTGAAGAAGAACGCCGCCACGCTGAAACAGGGCACCATCGATATCGCCAAGGAGTCCGAGCGCGGCATCGTGGATATCGAGACCCTGCAGCAGACGAACAAGCAGTTGATCGAGACGCTGGATGAGCTGAACAAGATCCGCGCCGACGGTAAGGTCAAGCGCGCCAACGCCGAGCAGGAGCTTGGCCGCATTGAGGGTGAACTGCGCCAGAAGATGCTGGAGATCAACGGCTGAGAAGCTGCGTTGTAGGGGGCGGCGTCCCAGACGCCCCGCAAATTGGCACACGATTTCCGGGTGGTTGTAGGGCGGGCCAGCCCTCTGACCGCCGGGGAGGGGTCAAGACCCCTCCCTATATGCACAGCCATCCCGGGGCAGAATATGTAGGGGCGAACATGGTTCGCCCGCGCCGAGAATGGCAGACGACCGTTTTCCATAACCGTGCGGGCCGGGCATGCCGGCCCCTACGGTGCAATACAGGTATTTGCAATGCAACTTGAACAACAGGAAACCTTTACCATCCATGGCCCGCAGCTGGAAGTGCTGGGCGAGGTCGAGTCAAAACTGCCCGCCCCGGCCAAAAAGCGCAGCACGGCATCGGTCGTGCTCGTCGCGCTGGTGCTCGTGTCGGTGTTTGGCATCGGCGGGGCAAAGCTGAAAGGAAAATACAACGATACAGCGAAGCTCTACACCGCCATCGACAAGTACAACAACAGCATCCAGACCGATTTTGGCACCCAGGTGGACGCGGCGGCTAACCTCATCAAGCAGGTCGGCTACCTGGAAAACGCCCCGACAGAGGCCCTGCAGGACGCCCGGGTCGCGCTGGAAGTCTGGAACAACACGGCAGCTGACCCCGCCGCCCAGTACAACGCCAACCGCGATTTGTATAACGCAGTGGATGCGCTGTACGCGGCGGTCAATAATAAAGTGGACGCCAGCACCCAGCAGGCCATCAACAACCAGTACAATGCCTTTGTCTCGGCCCAGGCCACCATTGAACGCGCGGCTGCGGCCTACAACCAGTCGGTGGAGAGCTACGAGACGACGACCGCTCAGTTCCCCGCCAATGTGATTTCCGGTTTGTGGGGCGTGCGGGAAATTTCCCAATTTGCACCCCAATAAACCACAATAACAAGGGAAAATTATGAAACTGAAAACATTTGCCAAACGCGCGGCGGCTGCCGGTGCGGTGGCGGCGGCGCTGGTGCTGACCGCACTGCCCGCCCTGGCTGCGCCCGCCGTGGATGTGGATGCCAAAAACCCGGTGGCCGACCACGCAAATATTCTCTCGGCGGATACCGAGGAATACATCTACGCTATTTCCAGCCAGCTGTCCGATGCCTGCGGTGCGCAGATCGGCGTCTACACGGTGGAGGAAGCACTGGGCAACACGACGATGGAAGGCTTTGCCTACAACGTCTTTACGGCCTGGGAGCTTGGCTCGGCTGACCAGGACAACGGTGTGCTGCTGCTGCTGGCCCCTTATGAGGCAGACGGCGGCGACTACTACATCATGCGCGGCACCGGGTTGGAAAGCCGCCTGAGTGTCAGCACGCTGGGTTCGCTGCTGGATGAATATCTGGAACCCTACTGGGCAAAAGGCGATTATGACACAGGTACGCAGAAAACCGTGCGGGCGCTGGCCGATAGGCTGTGCAGCATCTATGGCGTGACGCTGAGCAGCGATACCGGCAGCACGACGTACCGGACAGGACCGAACATTATGAGTATGATTCTTGTGATTTTTGCCGTTATCCTGATTCTGTGGATCGTCTCGGTGCTGCTGCGCCCGCGCCGTCCACGCCCGCCGCGCGGCCCCGGATATGGCCCCGGCCCCGGCGGCAATGCGGCATTCTGGTACGGCGTGGGCCGTGCCTCCCGGCGTCCGCGTCGCCCGCCGCCCCCTCCCCCGCCGCGCGGTGGTGGATTTGGCGGCCCCGGCCCGGGCGGACCTCGTCCCGGTGGCGGCCCCAGGCCCGGCAGCCGTCCTTCGGGTGGGTTCCACTCGGGCGGCGGTTTCAGCAGCGGCGGCGGTGTAGGCCGCAGTCGTCCCTCCGGCGGCTCGCGCCCCTCGGGCGGCGGGTTCCGTTCCAGCGGCGGTTCCACCCGCGGCGGCGGCGTGGGACGGCACCACTAATGTAAAAAGCCTTTCCCCGAGGGGCTGCGCCCGCAGGCGCGTGTCGGAGCGCAACCGCCGTAGGCGGCTCTTAGCGCGTAGACTGAAGGTGGCCTGCAGGGCCGGATGAGGGGCGGCTTCCCCGCAAACGAGGTGTAACGGCGAGGTTCGCCCTCATCAGTCGCCTTCGGCGACAGCTTCCCCCTCGGGGGAAGCCTTTTTTGTAAATGAAGGAGGTTTCCTATGCCCAAATTTGCAGTCATCACCGGGGCAAGCTCCGGCATTGGGGCCGAGTTTGCGCGCCAGCTTTCGGCACGCGGGTATAACCTGCTGCTGGTGGCCCGCCGCGCGGACCGGCTGGAAAAACTGTCCGACCAGTTGACGACGGTCTGCGAGATCATGACCGCTGACCTCTCGAAGAAAAGCGAGTGCCTGCGCCTGGTCAAGGCGCTGGACGACCGCCGCGTGGATCTGTTCATCAACAACGCGGGCTTTGGCGACTGCGGACCGTTTTTGCAGACCGATTTAGACAAAGACCTAGATATGCTGGCGGTCAACATCCGCGCGGTACACATCCTGACGAAAAAAATCGGCCAGAAGCTTTACAAACAGGGCTTCGGTGCGCTGCTGAACGTCGGCTCCTGCGCGGGGCTGATGCCTGCCGGGCCGTATATGGCGACCTACTACGCCACGAAATCCTACGTTGTCAGCCTGACCAGCGCCTTAGCCCAGGAGTTGCGCGAGGCCCACAGCCCGGTGTACGCGGGCTGCCTCTGCCCCGGGCCGGTGGATACCGAGTTCAACGCCGTGGCCAACGTGGAGTTTGCGCTGCGGGGCATCACGCCGGAATACTGCGTGCGCTGTGCGCTGGACGGCATAGCCCGCCGCAAGACGGTCATTGTGCCCAGCCCGCTGGTAGCCGCCGGCATGACGCTGGGCCGCTTCCTGCCGCGGCCGGTGTATATCAAGATCGCCGCCCACCAGCAGCGGAAAAAATTGTATAAGCGATAAAAAATCGCGGCTGCCCGGGAAAGGGCAGCCGCAATTTTTGTTTTGTTGTAGAGGCCGATGCTTGCATCAGCCCGCAAAGGCTCCCCCCTCGGGGGAAGGCTTAGTTCAGTTTCTTCCCAAAGAACTCCAGCTCCGGTTTGATGATGCTCATCAGGTCGTCGAACTGGTCGGGGGTCAGGCTCTGGGCACCGTCGCTCTTGGCCTTGGCCGGGTCGTTGTGCGTCTCGATCATCAGACCATCCGCGCCGACGGCCACGGCGGCCTTTGCCAGATCGGGCACCATGAACGCGATACCCGCCGCGTGGCTCGGGTCGATGACGACGGGCAGATGGGTCATCTTTTTCAGCATAGGTACGGCGGAAATGTCCAGCGTATTGCGCATGCTCGTCTCAAAGGTGCGGATGCCGCGCTCACACAAAACAACATTGGGGTTGCCCTCGGCCATGATGTACTCGGCGCTCATGACCAGCTCTTCCAGCGTCGAGGACAGGCCGCGCTTCAGGAGCACCGGCACATTCAGCTTGCCGACGGCTTTGAGCAGCTCAAAGTTCTGCATATTGCGTGCGCCGATTTGGATCATGTCCACCTTGGCGTCCAGGAACAGCGGAATATGCTCGTTGTTCATGAGTTCGGTCACGATGGGCTGGCCGGTGACCTTACGGGCTTCCTGCAAAAGTTCCAGACCCTCGGCGCGCAGACCCTGGAAGCTGTACGGGCTGGTGCGGGGTTTGAACGCACCACCGCGCAAAATGCTGGCCCCGGCGGCCTGCACGCGCTGGGCCACATAGGTAATCTGCTCTTTGCTCTCGACGCTGCAGGGACCGCTCATCACGGCAAAGTAGCCGCCGCCCATTTTGTGCCCGCCCACATCGACAATCGTGTCGTCCGGATGGAACTTGCGGTTGGCCTTTTTGTACGGCTCAGACACGCGGCGGCAGGTCTCGACGACCGGGTTTGCCAGCACCCAGCTTTCAGCAAGGGCCTTGGTGTCACCAATCAGGCCCAGGATGTGGGTGTCGCTGCCGACGGAGTCGTTGATCTGATACCCCATGCCGTTCAGTTCTTTGCAGAAGGCTTCGACTTTTTTGGCGGGTGCGTGCTGTTTCAATACGATGATCATGGTGGGTTCTCCTGTCTTTCCTATCTAATACACGATGGATTTATTTCAATGACGGTATTCTAACACTTTAAAGCGCTAAAGTCAAGCCCCCTTGCGAAATTTGTTTAGGGGTTATATAATAGGAACGCAAAGGCTTCCCCCTTGGGGGAAGCTGTCCGCGAAGCGGACTGATGAGGGGCGGCCTTGCCCATTATTGCCCAACAGAGGGTTGCCAGGAACACGCGCCCCTCATCCGGCCCTGCGGGCCACCTCCCCCCAAGGGGGAAGGCAAAGAGAAGATAAAGAGGTTGCCAATATGCCAAAAGAAGCAAAAACCAATGCAATGCGGATGCTGGAACGGGCGAAGGTCGCCTACTCCGCACATGAATACCCCCATGAGGAAGGCCAGGCTGTGGACGGCGCGAACGTGGCGCGGCTGACCGGGCAGGACCCGGCCAAGGTGTTCAAAACGCTGGTCACCCAAGGTGCGGACCGCAATTATTACGTCTTTGTCGTGCCGGTGCTGGCCGAGTTGGACCTGAAAAAGGCTGCCAAGGCCGCAGGCGTCAAGAGCGTGGCGATGATCCACGTCGCCGACATCAACAAAGTCACCGGCTACATCCGGGGCGGCTGCAGCCCGGTGGGCATGAAAAAGCAGTTCGTCACCGTGTTTGACGAGAGCTGCCTTGCCCAGGACACGATGCTTGTTTCCGGCGGGCGCATCGGCACGCAAATTGAGTGCTCCCCCGCCGACCTTATCAAGGTCACGCGCGGCAAAACGGCGGCCATCACCCAGGAGCACGACGCATGATGCGGCTGGACAAGTACCTGGCCGAGCGCACCGGCATGACCCGCAGCGAGAGCCGCAAGGCCGTGACGAAGGGACGCGTGATGATTGACGGCGCAGTCTGCCGCAAGGCGGACACCCAGCTGGACGAGCACACCGCCGCCGTGGCGCTGGACGGTGTACCGCTGGCAGGCGCGTACCGGAAATACGTCTACATCATGCTCAATAAGCCCGAGGGCGTCGTCAGCGCCAGCCGCGACAAGAAGGATACGACGGTGGTCGATTTGGTGGCGGCGGACTTCCCCCGGCGGGAGTTGTTCCCGGCCGGGCGGCTGGACAAGACGAGCACCGGCTTTGTGCTGTTGACCGACGACGGCGCACTGGCGCACGACCTGCTCTCCCCTGCCCACCACGTCGAAAAGCAGTATGTTGTTACGCTCGACACACCGCTGACCGACGCTATGAGGCGCGGCTTTGCCGAGGGTGTGACGCTGGCCGACGGCGAGACGATGGCCCCGGCAGGAGTGGAACCGCTGACCGACGACGGCCTGACCGTGCGGGTGACGCTGCGGCAGGGCGTGTACCACCAGATAAAAAGAATGTTCGGCGTGTATGACGCGGGCGTGAACGCCCTGCATCGCGAGAGCATCGGCGGCGTGGCGCTGGATGCTGCACTGGCCCCCGGCCAATGGCGGGAGCTGACGGAGGAAGAAGAGGAAAAATTGCGGCAGAAAGTGTGATTTCCGCCGCACGGTAGGGGCATGCCCGGCCCCTACAACTCTATAAAAATAAATTCGGCCACTCATTTTTGAGTGGCCGTTTTTTTATTCATGCACATACACCGTTTCACTGGGGGTCAGCGTTACGGTAAAATCCATATCGCTGTAGTTGGAGAGCGTGACCTCGGTGTCCTCGGTCAGGGTGATGTGGCGGAGCGTATCGACATAGTCGGGGTCGCCGTAGAGCCATGCGCTGCAGTACATCGTGCGGGTATTTTCCATCGGCAGGACAAAGGAAAAATATCCGGTGCCCGCCGTGCAGGTCACATCGTAGACACCCGGCTCAATATCCTCACCTACCAGAAGATACAGGCTCTCATCGCTGTCGCTGAGGGTGTACGCCGCATCGCTGACCAGCGGATTAGGTGCGGTCTCGGTGGGCAGCGCATCGACCTGGGCGTTGCTGCTGTGGAAGTACAGCGTGCCATTGCCGCTCAGAAACAGCACGGTGCCTGTCGGCAGAGACACATCGTCCCGCTCACTGTCGATGGTGTCATAGCCGTTGGAGGACAGATCCTCGTAGATTTCAACACCGTGCTCATCGCTGACGATGTGCAGGTCAATGGATGTATTGCTCTCGGCACATTGGATGGTGTAGGTGCCCTCGGGCAGATCCTGCCCTACGGTGTACAGGCCCGCCGTCAGGTCGCCGTCCCAGTCCGCACCCGCGGCGGGCACAGTGCCGCGCAGGTCGTCGTAGGCATTGCTGTCGGCCTCTATGGCCTGTTCTTCGGAGAATTCGGGAACGGGCTCGGAAACCGAGGAACCGATTTCACGCTGCAGCAGGACCTGCAGCATGGGCAAAATCAAAAACAGCGCCACAACGATGATAATCCACGCGGCATTGGCACTGCGTCTGCGTCTGGAGGGTGCCTCGATGTGGTGCTCCACCCGGGCCGTGCGCACCGCGGGGCGCGGTGCATTGTGGCGGTCTGTGCCGCTCTCGTGTACATGGGCGGTGCGCTCTTCCTCGTCGTAGCCTTCCACCTTGGGGCGGCTGCCGGTGGGCCGCACGCGGTGCAGCACATCCTCGCCGTTGACGCGGTGGTAGTGGGCGCTTTCGCCCCGCAGGGTGTAGGTATGTTCGGGCGGGATGGGCAGACCGCATTCCTCACATCGGCCATTGACGACCCGCCCGCCGCACAGGCTGCATTTTTGCATGGTATCGCCTCCTCTTTCCACCATTATACAGGATAAAAGCCTCCCTTGTCAAAGGGAGGTGGACGCCGTAGGCGGCCGGGGGGATTCTGACGGGCCGTGCCATAGCTGCTCGTCACACCCGCAGCCGGGCAGGAATCCCTCCGCCTTCGCTAACGCTCGGCACCTCCCTTTGACAAGGGAGGCTTTATTTAGACCTTCCCCGCCCGACTCGCGGCTGTCTTTTTGTGCAGCTGTTCCGACAGTACCACCATCAGCAACAGCATGGCGAGCAGTGCCCACGGGTAGAGTTGCATCGTGATATTCTGCGCTAACACGCCGAAAAACGGCGACAGCAGCGTCACGCCAACGTAGGCGGCGGCCATCTGGATGCCGGTCATCGCCATGCTCAGGTTTTTGCCGAAGTTGGCGGGCGTCTCGTGGATGATGCAGGGGTAGATGGGCGCGCAGCCCAGTCCGATGACCACAAGGCCCACCGGCAATACAGCGCTGCCCGGCAGAAGCAGCAGCGCAATACCCACGGCGATGAGTGTCTGCCCCAGACGGATCATCTGCTGGTCGTTGAATTTCATCGTCAAAAAGCCGCTGAAAAACCGCCCGACCGTGATGCCCAAGTAAAACAGGCTCGCCCAACTGGCGGCGGTCGTCGCGTCCAGCCCGCGCACCAGTGTGCAGTAGCTGGCCGCCCACATGCCGGCCACGGCCTCCAAACCGTTGTATAGCGCGAAGCAGCACATCACCTCCGGCACGCCGGACACTTTCATCAGCTGCGGAAAGGTGCGATGCTCAGGGGTAAAGTCCTCCCCTGCCCCGGCATTGACGGGGGTCTGCCACAGCGGCAGGCTGAATAGGAGCACAGCGGTCAAGACGATTTGCAGAATCGAGATGATGCGGTAGCCGCTCTGCCAGGTGCTGCCCGCCAGCGCCCAGCCCATGATGACCGGGCCGCCCGCTGCGCCGATGCCCCACATGCAGTGGAGCCAACTCATGTGGCGGCTCTCATAGTGCAGGGCCACATAGTTGTTCAGCGCGGCGTCTACGCTGCCCGCGCCGAGGCCGTAAGGAATGGCCCACAAACACAGCTGCCAGAACTGTGTGCAGGTTGAAAAGCCGAACAGTGCCACGGCGGTGGTGGCCACGCTCAGCGCCGTGACCCGCCCAGTGCCGAGGCAGGTGTTGAGCCGCTCGCTGGCAAGGCTGGACACGATGGTCCCGGCGGAGATAATCATTGATACACCGCCCGCCCAGGCGACGCCCGCGCCCAGCTGCGGGTACATGCTGGGCCACGCCGCACCCAGCAGCGCGTCCGGCAGGCCCAGGCTAATGAAGGCCAGATAGATGATGGGCAGAAGCAGAGAAACCATAGTAAATACCTCTTGACTTTTTGTGATTGCGATACTATGATGATATCATCAAACAGCAGGAAATAAAGGCACTATTCCCGTGAAATTCCGGTATAATTTCGCCAAAAATGGAGATGAACAGAAGATGGCACTGTCTGTATGCAGAACGGTCATAGACGATTTTGCCCGGGAACTGCTGAAACACGGCACGGCAGCGTTCCCCATCGCCTGCTACCATGACGATTTGCAGACCGAGCCGGTCCCTTGGCATTGGCATGAGGAATTGGAAGTGCTGGTGGTCAGCGAGGGCACGATCCTGGCCACTGCCGCCGGGGAAAAATACCGCCTGGAAAAGGGCGAGGGGCTGTTTATCAACGCAGGCGTGCTGCACGGCGACTGGCCGCTGAACGCTGGGCCATGCCGCCTGCACAGCATGGTGTTCCACCCGCGGCTGGTGGGCGGCAGCCCGGACAGCGTTTTTTGGCAGAAATATTTGCAGCCGCTGCTGACCGACCCCAGCCGCCCCTGCGCCGTGCTGCGTCCCGGTGTGGAATGGCAGCGTGAGGCGATGAACCAAATGGAGCGGGCGTTCCGCGCGGTGGTCAACGAGCAGCCCGGGTACGAGTTCAAGGCCCGCGCGGCGCTGTCGGAAATGCTGTTCCAGCTGGTGAGCCACGCCCCGGCAGTGCAGGCGCTGCCGAAAAAAGCCCTGCGCAGCGCCGACCGCATCAAGACGATGCTGCAATTCATCCAGGAACATTACGCCGAGGACGTGTCGGTGGAGCAGATCGCGGCCAGCGCGGCCATCAGCCCCAGCGAGTGCCTGCGGTGCTTCCATGACATGATCGGCACAACGCCGAACCAATACCTGAGGGACCAGCGCACCCAGCGAGCCGCTGAGCTTTTGTGCGGCACGGGGTTACAGGTATCGGAAATCGCGGCGCAGTGCGGTTTCCAGGATGCCAGCTATTTTGCCCGCGCGTTTCGGCAGGTCTACGGCTGCGGACCGACGGAGTACAGGAGAAAGGCAAGGAGAGCGGGAGCGGTGTAGCGGGAAAAGCCCCTCAGGCCGGTTTCGCGGCCGAAGGGGGCTTTGGCACATTGCCGCTGTTACCAATAAAAAATACCGCTGTCAATTTCCTGACAGCGGTATTTTTATAAACCGATATTAGCCGTTATTCACGCGGTTCTTGATTTCATCAACAACCTTGGCGATGAAGGCATCCAGCTCCATCGTCGTGGTCTCGCCCTTGCGGTCGCGGACGCTGATGTTGTTGGCCTCGACTTCCTTCGCGCCCAGAACCAGCATATACGGTACGCGGTCGACCTGCTGGGCCTGGCGGATCTTGTAGCCAATCTTCTCGTTGGACTCATCCAGCACAACGCGGACACCGGCGGCCTGCAGCTTGGCGGCCACGTCCTTGGCGTAGTCCAGCGTCTTTTCGCTGACCGGCAGCACCTTGACCTGCGTCGGGGCCAGCCAGGTCGGGAAACGGCCCTTCGTCTCCTCGATCAGGTAGGCCATGAAACGGTCAAGAGAGCCGAGGATGGCGCGGTGCAGCACGACGGGGGTCTTTTCGCTGCCGTCCTTGTCCACATAGGTCAGGTGGAACTTGGCGGGCAGGCAGAAGTCCAGCTGGCAGGTGGACAGCGTGTACTCGGCACCGACGGCGGGCTTGACGTTGACGTCCAGCTTCGGGCCGTAGAACGCGGCCTCGCCGATCTCCTCGGTGAAGTGGATGCCCAGCTCGGTCAGGACCTCGCGCAGGGCGTTCTCGGCGTGGTTCCACATAGCATCGTCGTCATGGTATTTCTTCTTGTCAGCGGGGTCACGCAGGGACAGAACACAGCGATAATCCGTGATGTTGAAGTCCTTGTAGACGTCGAAAATCAGGGCGCAGACGTTGGCAACTTCGCTCTTGATCTGCTCGGGCGTGCAGAACAGGTGGGCGTCGTTCTGGCAGAAGTGGCGGCCGCGCTCGATGCCCTTCAGCGTGCCGGAGGACTCATAGCGGAAGTCGTGGGCAATCTCGCCGATGCGGATAGGCAGCTGGCGGTAGCTGTGGGGCTGGTTGGCGTAAATCATCATGTGATGGGGGCAGTTCATGGGGCGTAGCACGTAGCTCTCGCCCTCCATCTCCATGGCGGGGAACATATTCTCGCGGTAGTGATCCCAGTGACCGGAGGTCTTGTACAGGTTCACCGTGCCGATGCAGGGGGTCATGACGTGCAGGTAGCCGCGCTCGCGCTCCTTGCCCTTGATATAATCTTCCAACTGCTGCCAGACGGTGTAACCGTTGGGCAGGAACATCGGCAGGCCGCGGCCGACGAGGTCGTCGGTCATGAACAGGCGCATTTCCTTGCCGATCTTGCGGTGGTCGCGCTCACGGGCCTCCTGCTGCTGCTTCTCCCAGGCATCCAGCTCCTCCTGATTGCGGAAGGCCACGCCGTTGATGCGGGTCAGCATCTTGTTCTCTTTGTCGTTCTTCCAGTACGCGCCGGACTGCTGGGTGATTTTAAAAGCCTTCAGCGCCTTGGTGTAGGTCAGGTGGGGTCCGATGCACATATCAACGTACTCGCCCTGCTGGTAGAAGCTGAACTCGGTCTCGTCGGCCAGATCGGCCATATGCTCGATCTTGTAGTGCTCCTGGCGCTCCTCCATCAGCTTGACAGCCTCGTCGCGGGGCAGGATGAACGGCTTGATGGGAAGATTCTCTTTGCAGATTTTCTTCATCTCTTTTTCGATGGCGGCCAGGTCCTCGTCGGTCAGCTTGGTGTCGCCAAGGTCGACGTCATAGTAGAAGCCGTTCTCGGTGGCGGGGCCGAAGGCAAAGTCCGCCTGCGGGTAGAGGCGCTTGATGGCCTGGGCCATGATATGGGCAGCCGTGTGGCGCAGAACGTGCAGTTCTTCTTCCTGCGGACACTCGGCGACGGTGCCGTCCTTGTAGATGATCTTCATGATTGTACGCTCCTTTTGCATTTGTGCAATAAAAAACGCTCCATCCCTCACATTCAAAAAGGGATGAAGCGGTAAGCTCCACGGTTCCACCCAAATTGCGCTTATATAAGGTAAGCGCCGCTCGTGTCGGCTGTAACGGGCCGTACCCGGCGGGGGTTCGCCCCCGCGCTCGGCAGTGGTAAGGCTGCGGGCCGCTGCAAGACCGCTTGCACCACGCAACGTTTGCTGCGGCGGTCGTCTCTGATACAGGACCCTGCATCCCGGTTGTCTGCCTCATGGCTTTGTACAGGATGAAGTTAAGTTATTTATAGCACAAGTGCGGCTTTAAGTCAAGTAGAAAAATTTGGAATGTTGAGGCTGTAGGGGCCGCACATGTGCGGCCCGCAACGTAAAGGCAAGCAGGCGTCTGTCATAAAGCTGCGGGCCGGGCATGCCCGGCCCCTACATTTATACCTCCGCCAGATTGCACAAAAAACTTTCCACTCCCCTGCTCTGCCCATGTAAAACGCCGAAGTTATTAAATATACATTGACTTTACATATTTATGCAGTTATACTGTATACATCAACCAAGTGAGGGCTTGGCTGTGTACCTATTTTTACAAATACAGAAATAGAGGGAATTCACATGAAAAAGCTCACTGCTCTGATGCTCAGCTCCGCTATGATGCTGAGCCTGGCCGCCTGCGGCGGTTCCGCTTCTACCGATACTGCTTCCTCCGAGGCTGCATCTTCTGAGGCTGCATCCTCCGAGGCCGTTTCCACCGAGGAGGCCGCTTCTGCCGACGCTGCCGAACTGACCACCGTCACCGCCGGCAAGCTGACGATGTCCACCAACGCCGCCTTCCCCCCGTATGAGATGACCACCGACAGCGGTGACTTTGAGGGCATCGATGTTGAGGTCGCCGGTGCTATTGCTGAGAAGCTCGGCCTGGAGCTGCAGGTTGATGACATGGACTTTGACGCCGCCCTGCTGGCTGCCCAGAACGGCAAGAGCGACATCGTCATGGCCGGTGTCACCGTCACCGACGAGCGCCAGAAAGTCATGGATTTCTCTGACACCTACGCCGAGGGCATCCAGTCCATCATCGTGCCCGAGGATTCCGACATTGCCTCTGCTGACGATCTGACAGGCAAGGCCATCGGCACCCAGCGCGGCACCACCGGTTACATTTACTGCACCGACGACTTCGGTGAGGACAACGTCATCGCCTACGACGACGGTCTGACCGCTGTGCAGGCCCTGAACAATGGTCAGGTCGACGCCGTCGTTATCGACAACGCCCCGGCTAAGTCCTTCGTGGAGGCTAACCCCGGCCTGAAGATCCTGGACACCGCTTACGCCCAGGAAGACTATGCCATCGGCGTTGCCAAGGGCAACACCGCTCTGCTGGACGCCATCAACAGCGCCCTGGAAGAGCTGCAGGCTGACGGCACCCTGCAGGCCATCGTGGACAAGTACATCACCGCTGAATAAGCGCTTTTGTATCGCACAGAAAGGCACGCCGGGCCCCGGCGCGCTTTTCTTTTATTTAGTGTGATTTTTCCCGGAAATATGGTATAATACAAATATCGCGCTGTAGGGGCCGCATATATGCGGCCCTCAACCTTCCCGCAGGCAAGAGTTTGCCGGAAAGCCGCGGGCCGGGCATGCCCGGCCCCTACAGGTGTGCTGAATTCAAACAGAAAGAAAGGTTGTGTTGCGGATGGAAGCACAGTTTGAAGCGCTCTCTGAGCTGGCAAAAAGCGGCGAGAAGCTGAACTTCGGGCAGGACTTCTTCGTAAAATTCTACCAGGCATTTCTCTACTCCGACCGCTGGCAGCAGTATATCAAGGGCGTGGGCACCACCCTGCTGGTCACGGCCATTGCGCTGGTGCTAGGCGTGCTGCTGGGGGCCATCGTGGCTATGATCCGCGTGGGCCACGCCCAGCAGAAACCCCACCACCGCAACCCCATCCTTGGCGTGCTGAACGCTGTGTGCAAGGTGTATGTCACGGTCATCCGCGGCACGCCTATGATGGTGCAGCTGCTCATCATGAGCATGGTCATCTTCGCCAGCAGCCGCAACTTTACGATGGTCGGTGCGCTGGCGCTGGGTATCAACTCCGGCGCGTATGTCTCCGAAATCATCCGCGGCGGCCTGATGGCCGTTGACCCCGGCCAGATGGAAGCCGGCCGCAGCCTGGGCCTTAACTACATGACCACGATGTTTGAGATCATCATTCCCCAGGCCATCCGCTCCATCCTGCCGTCCCTGGGCAACGAGTTCATCATGCTGCTGAAGGACTCTTCCCTGATTACCGTCATCGGCGGCAAAGAGCTGTTGTACGCGGCCCAGGGCATCATGAACCGTACCTATGAGCCTATGTTCCCGCTGCTGGGCGTTGCGGCTGTGTACCTGGTGCTGGTCATGCTGTTTAGCGCATTGCTGGCAAAATTTGAGAGGAGGCTGGCGCAAAGTGATCGACGTTAAAGGACTGAAAAAGAACTACGGCGGCCTGCAAGTCTTGAAAGGCGTAGATCTGACCATCAACAAGGGTGACTGCGTTGTATTGGTCGGCCCCTCCGGCTGCGGCAAATCCACGTTCCTGCGCTGTTTGAACCGGCTGGAAGAGCCGGATGGCGGCCACATCATCTTCAACGGCAAGGAAGTCACCGATCACGACATTGACCATGTGCGCCAGAAGATGGGCATGGTGTTCCAGCATTTCAACCTTTTCCCCCACCTGACGGTGAAGAAGAACATCACGCTGGCCCCGGTGCGTCTGGGGCTGATGAAGCAGCCCGAGGCCGACGCCAAGGCCATGGAGCTGCTGGAGCGCATCGGTCTGGCCGATAAGGCGGACACCTACCCCAACATGCTGTCCGGCGGCCAGAAACAGCGCATCGCCATCGTGCGTGCGCTGGCCATGAACCCCGACGTGCTGCTGTTTGACGAGCCGACCTCCGCACTGGATCCCGAGATGGTCGGCGAGGTTTTGGAACTGATGAAGGAGCTTGCCCGCGGCGGCATGACGATGGTCTGCGTCACCCACGAAATGGGCTTTGCCCGCGAGGTGGCGAACCGAATTATCTTTATCGATGAGGGCGTCGTCAAGGTCGACAAACCCCCGAAGGAGTTCTTCGCCAACCCCGAAAACGAGCGCTTGAAAGCATTCTTGTCGAAGGTGCTGTAATTGCATAGAAAAAGCGGTCTGCCGATAGATTTTCGGCAGGCCGCTTTTCGCTTTTATTATGTTGAGTTGTAGGGGCCGCACCTATGCGGCCCACCGCCTTCCGGGAAACGCCCATGCCTTTCACGACCGGGCCGGGTATGCCCGGCCTCTACTATTATTATAAACGCTTTGGCAAGTTGATTCTTTGCGCATAATGTGGTAAAATAGCACTACTATTATGGATAATTGTGCGACTACGACTTTACACATAAGGAACAGGTATTTTTATGGCTGAAAATCTGCAAACCACCCGCCCGGCCGAGGAGGGCTGGACCACCGTTATACGGCCCAAAACAGGCTGGTTCGATATTGATTTGAACGAGCTGTGGCACTACCGCGACCTCATCACGATGTTTGTCAAGCGCAACTTTACCGTGCTGTACAAACAGACGATTCTAGGCCCGGCGTGGATCATTCTGAATCCGCTTATCACCACTATCATCTTCAACGTTGTGTTCGGCGGCATGGCCAATATGCCCACAGACGGCGTACCCGGCTTTTTGTTCTACATGGCGGGCAACACGGTCTGGACGTTTTTCGCCAACTGCGTCAACAACACGGCCAATACGTTTGTAACAAACTCGCAGGTGTTCGGCAAGGTCTACTTCCCCCGCCTGACCATGCCCATCAGCCAGGTGCTGACAAGCCTTATCAACTTTGGCATCCAGGCGGTTATGTACCTGATTTTCTGGGGCTATTTCTTCGCCACGGGCAGCGGCATCACCTTTACGCTGTGGGCGCTGGCGATTCCCTTCGTCATGCTGGAAGTCATGCTGCTGGGCCTCGGCGTCGGCATCATCGTTTCCTCTTTAACGACGAAATATCGCGATTTGGCCATCGCCGTGGGCTTCGGCGTGCAGCTTTGGATGTACGCTTCCCCGGTCGTCTACCCGCTGTCGATGCTGGACAATTCCCCGCGTCTGAAAGTGCTGGTCCAGCTAAACCCCATGACGTCGCCCATCGAGATTTTCCGCATGGCGACCTTAGGCACCGGCACGGTCACGGTGTTTGGCATCGTGTACAGTCTGATTTTTACCGCCGCGGCGCTGGTTTTGGGCGTCGTGCTGTTCAGCCGCATTGAAAAAACGTTTATGGACACGGTGTAAGAAAGGGGCGCTTGAATTATGTCTGCAACAGAAAAACGCCCGGTCATCGAAGTTTCGGGGCTGAAAAAACAGTACAAGCTCGGCCAGATCGGCGGCGGCACGCTGACGCATGACCTGCAAAGCTGGTGGGCCCGCGTGCGCGGGAAGGAGGACCCGAACACCGTCATCGGCACCGACCAGCGGCTGTTTGGGCAAACCTTTATGGCACTGAACGGCGTTGACCTGACCGTCTACCAGGGCGAGGCGCTGGGCATCATCGGCCGCAACGGCGCGGGCAAATCTACGCTGTTAAAGCTACTCTCCCGCATCACGGCTCCCACCGAGGGCGAAATCAAAATCCGCGGCCGCGTGGCGTCGATGCTGGAAGTCGGCACCGGCTTCAACAACGAAATGACAGGCCGCGAGAACATCTATATGAACGGCGCAATTCTCGGCATGACCCGCGCCGAAATCGATGCAAAACTGCCGCAGATCATCGAATTTTCCGAGTGCGGCGATTTTATTGACACCCCCGTCAAGCGCTACTCCAGCGGTATGTTCGTGAAACTTGCCTTTGCCGTGGCCGCGCACCTCGACAGTGAAATTATGGTCATGGACGAGGTGCTGGCCGTCGGCGACATGAAATTCCAGCAGAAATGCTTAGGAAAAATGAGCGACGTTGCCAACCAGGACGGCCGCACGGTGCTGTATGTCAGCCACAATATGTCAACGATCCGTCAGCTTTGCACCCGCTGCGTCGTGCTGGACAAGGGCAAGGTCATCTTTGACGGCGACGTCGAGCAGGCTATCGCGGTCTACATGGACACCACCGACGTCAACGTCGTCCACTACGATTTGGCCGATGTGGCCCGCATGACCGGCAGCGCCGGCAAGCGGTTCCGGTTGGAAACGCTGGACTTCGTCGGGAAAGAATCGAGCGTCTTTGCCGACACCGAGAAGATGCGCGTGAAAATCACCTGGCGCGTGTCGGAGCCGTTCGCGGGCATCCACATGAAGATGAACCTCCACGCGCGGGACTCGACGCCGGTGGGCATCACCCACCCGGTGAATCTCGGCCCTGCCGAGCCGGGCAAGGTCTACACCTCGGTGTTTGAGTTTGACCCGAGCCTGCTGGGCGAGGGACAGTATTTCTTCTACCTGGATATTTTTGACGGCGCACTGGCTCATGCGGTCTGTCTGGACAAGCCTGTGACCGAGTTTGCCTTTGAAGTGACCAACAGCGACCTGACGATGCCCGAGTGGGCGTCCGGCTGGGGGCGTATCCACTTCCCGCCGGTCAAGCTGGTGCAGGAGTAAGCCATGAAACCGAATTTGTACATCTGCCACACGGCCTATCAGGTTTTGGTAGACCTGCTGCGGGCCGGGCGCTGCGCCTGTGAAAATGGACCCCACACGATGGTGCTTTCCGCATCCGTGCCCGACACCGCCGCGCTGGCGGCCCGGCTGGACGCGGCCGGCGTTGTTAAGACAGTCATTGTGGACGAGACAAAGTGGCCCGGCACAGTGACAGGCCCCTTTGCCCACCAGCGTGCGGCGCGGGCGTTTGAGAAGCTGTGCGGCTGGAAATTTGACCGCGCAGCGTATGAAAACGTGTATATCCACAACGATTGGAGCGTGCTGGGCCGCTATATGCAGGACTGCCGCGCCGGGTATATCTTGTGTGAAGACACGTTCGGCAGCACCCTTGGCCCCGACCAGCATCTTGTGACCGACCAGCGCGCGGCGGCCGATTTTGCCGCGAAACAGCGCGGAAAAGGCTACCTCTACTGGGGCGACAGCCCATGGTGCGTGCGCATCGAGAGCGAGGACGCCGCGAGGTGTACGCTGTTCCCCGCTGCGCGCATGGTGACGGACAGCAAGGCCATACTGTTGGAGAGCCTGACCGATGCCGAAAAAGCGCTGGTGTGCCGCATATTTTTGACCCAGCCCCTGCCCGAAAAGGCCGACGGCGCAACGCTTTTGCTGCCCCGCAGCTTTGTGGCGGACGGACTGATGACCCAAGGACAGCAGGACGCGATGTTCAAGGCGGTAGCGGAAAAATATGCCGTTGGGCCGCTGTTTATCAAGACCCACCCCCGGGACACGACGGACTATAAAGCCCTGTTCCCTGACGCTACCGTGTTGGAGCGCACGATGCCCAGCGAGGTGCTGAACTTCTGTCTGCCCTTCCATTTTGCCCGCGCCGTGACCGTGCAGAGCTTTGTTTTGCGCGGGTTCACCGCGGCGGATGAAAAAATCCACCTGACGCTGGACGAGGCGAGGGCGCTGGTGTGAAGGGTTGCAACTGTAGGGGCGGGACATGTCCCGCCCTCAACCTGATCGTAATAGAGCGCTTTCCGTAAAGCTGTGGGCCGGGCATGCCCGGCCCCTACATGCGTGGTTCATTTTATATATAAGCCAAATATGCGAGGTATAATACCATGAAAACAATCGCCGTTATCCCCGCGCGTTACGCCAGTACCCGGATGCCGGGCAAGCCGCTGGCGGATGTGCTGGGCAAACCGATGATCTACTGGGTCTACCAGGCCGCCAAGGCCTGCCCGAAGCTGGACGATGTGCTTATTGCCACCGACGACGAGCGCATTGCCGACGCCTGCAAAGCCTACGATATGCGCTACTTGATGACCAGCCCTGACCACGATACCCCCACCGGGCGCATCTGGGAGGTCAGCACCGTGGAGAATGCAGACCTCTACTTGCAGCTGATGGGCGACGAACCGCTGGTCAACCCGGCCGCGTTTGACCTGATCCTGCCCAGCACCCTGCCCGAGGATCCTTATTATGTCGCCGTACTGACCAATATTATGGAACACCCGGCGGATGTCATCGATTTCTCCAATCAAAAGGTCGTGACGAACGCCGCGCGGGAGATCCTGCTGATTTCCCGCAGCCCCATCCCCTACCCCAAAGGCACGCTGGATTTTGAGTACGAGAAAGTCACCGGCATTCAGCTGTACAGCAAGCAGGCGCTGAAATTCTACCACGAGACGCCGAAATCCATCCTGGAAAAGGCCGAGGAAAACGACATGATGCGCTTTATCGAGAACGGCCACAAGGTACACGCCATCGTCAGCCCTTACAAGACGGTCAGTGTGGATACGCCTAAAGATTTGGCGCTGGTAAATGAAATTTTGAAGGAGAAGCAGCATGGCTGATATCAAACTGCTGGACTGCACCCTGCGCGACGGCGGCTATGTCAACAGCTGGCAGTGGGGCTTCGGCTCTGCGAGGCGCATCATCCAGACGCTGACCCGCGCGGGCGTGGACGTCGTCGAGGTGGGCTTTCTGCGCAATGTGGACGGCTACGACCCCGACGTGACGGTCTGCAACACCATCGAGGAGCTGAACCGCCTGCTGCCCGACGAGAGCCAGCGCGGCCACACGATGTATTCCGGCATGGCGATGCGCTCGAACTACGATATCTCGAAGCTGTCCCCCTACGACGGCCACGGCATCGAAATTATCCGCATCACCGCCCATGACTACGACATTAAAGACGGCATGGACTTTGCCCGCCGCATCAAAGAACTGGGTTACAAAGTCTCCATCAACCCCATCAACATCATGGGGTACAGCGACAAAGACCTGCTCTGGATCTTTGAGCAGGTCAACGAGATCCACCCCTGGCAGTTCTCCATCGTGGATACCTTCGGCAGTATGCGCCGCCGTGACCTGGAGCGCATTGTCAGCATGGCCGACCACAACCTGGCCCCGGATATCCGGCTGGCGCTGCACCTGCATGAGAATATGGCCCTGAGCTTCTGTCTGGCACAGGAGTTCTTGGACAAGCATCTGCGCCGCGACCTGGCCGTGGACGGCAGCCTGATGGGCATGGGGCGCATCCCCGGCAACCTGCCCATTGAGCTGATCGCCGACTATATGAACGAGTATTTCGGCGGCCACTACAACATTGATGACTTGATGGACGCCATCCAGGACCACATTGCGCCCATCAAGGGCGAGTGCGCCTGGGGCTACACCCCGGCCTACTTCCTGTCGGCCAAGTTCAATCTGCATCGTAACTATGCCGAACATTATCTCGGCAAGGGCGACTTGACGAACCGCGACATCAACCACATCCTGGCGGCCATCGCGCCGGACAAAAAGACTGTGTTTGACGCCGCCTACGCTGATACGCTCTACACCGAGTACAAGAACCGCCGCACCGACGACACTGCCGCGCTGGCTGCCTTGCAGGCCGCCTTTGCGGGGAAAACCGTGCGGGTGCTGGCCCCCGGCGCAAGCCTTGCCACCGAGGCAGGCCGTGCGGCCGTGGCGGCGGCACAGGCTGACGTGACCGTCTCGGCCAACTTTGTGCCGGAGTTTGTCAAGCCGGACTATGCGTTCTTCACCAACGCCAAGCGCTTTGATGAGGACGCCGCCTACCCCTGCCCGCTGATTTTGACGAGCAACCTGCGCGCTGACAAGGGCGCGGCGGTCGTCAACTATGACCGCCTCTCCGCCACCGACGCCCAGGGCGGCAACAGCGTTTTGATGCTGCTGCGGCTGCTGCGGCTCTGCGGCGCGGCTAAGGTGCTGCTGGCCGGTGCCGACGGCTACAAGGCGGGCACGGCGGCCTACGCTGACGCCGGGCTGCACACCCACACCGGGCGCGGCGCGGCCTACAACGCCCAGATGGCGGGGGCCATCCGCGCGGCGGGCCTGCCGGTGGCGTTCATCACCCCCAGCGAGTACGAGAGGGCCTGACCATGATACGATTGCTGGTGCTGGATGTGGACGGCACAATGACCGACGGCGGTGTCTACTACGACGCCACCGGCAACGAGACGAAGAAGTTCGCCATCAAAGACGGCGCCGGGCTGGTGCTGGCCCGCACGGCGGGCATCCGGGTGATGATCTGCACCGGGCGCGAGTGTGAGGCTGTGCGCCGCCGTGCTGCGGATTTGAAAATCACCGACGTATACCAAAACGTAGGCAAAAAGGCGGCGTTCCTGCGCGGTTTTATGGCCGAGAACCACTACGCGCGGGAAGAAGTCGCCTACTGCGGCGACGATTTGAATGACCTGGCGGCCATGGCGCTGTGCGGTTTTGTGGCCTGCCCGGCGGACGCCGCTGCGGAGGTGAAAGCCCGCGCCGATTACATCTGCCCCCAGCGCGGCGGCGAGGGTGCCGTGCGCGGTGCCGTGGAGAAGATTCTGCGCGGGGACGGACGATGGAAGGACGCCGTGAAAAAGGCGTTTGATGTTGAGCTATAATTGGGAGAACCCATGAAACAACAATGGAAAAACCATAAACCCCTGCTGGCCGCTTTGGCGACGCTGGTCGTGCTGCTGGCGGGCGTGGTGCTCATCTGGCTGGCGCAGGTGCGCCCCAACGTGGGCAAGGGCCGCAGCGAGATCATCACCGATTTCCTGCGTGCGGAGCTGATCCATGACGGCGAGACCGCCGAGCAGGTGTTTACCTACGACAAGGATATTTTGACGATAGGCCTTGAATTTTACCTGCCGGGCGCACAGCCCAGCGGCGAGCTGGATGTGGTGCTCTATGATGCCGACACCGGCGAGGAGTTGGCCCGCTCGGTGGGGACGATGGACTATATCGTGCCTGACCAGTACACGACGCTGGGTCTGGACCCCGCCGTGACCGGGCAGGAGGGCCGCCGCTACCGGTTGACCGTGACGCCCCACTACACGACCGACGCGATTCTGGCCGTTGGCCACAGCGACGGCGTGGCGCTTTGGAAAGAGCAGATGTCGGTGGCTGACCGCGCCGTGGACGGCACGATGGCCATGCAGATCACCTACCAGCGCATCGGCGGCTACCTGACCCGGTTCTTCCTGGTCGTGGGCGGCTTTGCGGCGCTGCTGGCGGCATTTGCCGTGTGGGCAGTGCTGAGCAAAAAACTGGCGCTGCACCGTCTTGTATTTGTTCTGGTGCTGGGCTTTGGGCTGCTGTACAGCTTTGTGCTGCCTCCCTACGCCGCGCCGGACGAAAAATACCACATCAACCAGAGCTTCACCCTCGCCTGCCGCTGGGCCAACGATTTGTCCCGCGATGAATGGCGGATGGGCAAAGTGCCCACGACGACCTCCTTCCGCCGCGTAGGCGACGAGGACGCCGATTTGCAGGACGAGAACACGACGGTCTTTACCTGGGAGGAGTTTACCTCCGAGCTGTTCACGACGACGGACCAGCCATTTGACAGCCACCAGGAGTACAACGAACTGCAGACCGACCAGAACCCGCTTTTGTATGTGGTCAGTGCGGCGGCGGTGTTCCTGGCGTATGTGCTGCACCTGGGGTTTGCCCCGGCGCTGTTCCTGGGGCGGCTGGCAAACCTGCTGCTGTTTGCGGCGCTGGCGGCGCTGGCCGTGAAGGCCGCGCCGTTTGGCAAGCGGGTGTTCACCGTGGCGGCGCTGCTGCCCATGACGCTGCACCTGGCGGCCAGCTTCAGCCGCGATGCCCCGCTGCTGGGGCTGTGCTTCGCCTTTACGGCGCTGCTGCTGGATGCGGCCTTCGGCCCCGAAAAGCAGAAGGCTCTCTCCCCTGCCCGGCTGGCGCTGCTGCTGGGTTGTGGTGTGCTGCTGGCCCCCGGCAAGCTTGTTTACCTGCCGCTGGCCGCGCTGTTGCTGGTGGTGCCCGCAGCCCGGCTGGGCCGCCACGCCAAAGCAAAAAAGTGCGGCTACCTGGCCGTCTGCCTGGCGCTGGCCCTGCTGCTGAACACCGGCCTGCTGGCCGACACGCTGCACAGCGGCGCAGGAGAGCAGACGGAGACGAGCGAGACAACAGAGACGACCGCCGAGGCAACAAATATTGAAGACACCGACCGCACGCCAAAGGGCCGCCCGGAGGAACGCGACGCAGATTACGAGGTAGAGATCTGTACGGTAAACACAACGGAAAACTTCCTGCGTCGGCTGTACTATTTTATTGATAATACGCGGGATCCCGCCCAAAGCGAACTGGACTTCTGGGTGCAGGCTCTCAATGACGGTGATGTTACCCCTGCTGTGCTGGAGCAGAGCTTCTTCCTTTCGCCGGAGCATATCAATGAATACAATGATATCTCCGACTTTTATTGGAACGTGTGCAGCGCCCTACTGGGCACCAATGTCAGCTATGGCAACGAGGATGCCTTCTACCCCTACTTTGAACAGGGCGGCCCGGTGCTGGCCTATAAGCAGCTGCTGGGGCTGGACGGCACCCAGACTTACTTTGCCGAGCTGGGGCTGGAAGTCGGCTCAATGGATGACCGCATCCCGCTGGACCGCACCGAACTGGCAAAAGAGGTCGAGGCCGCCCGCGCGACCCGCAGTACCCAGAGCACGGCGGATGAGGCCGACAAGACTACCTACACGCCCGGGTACATCCTGCGGCATCCCGTGGCCACTGTCATGCTGTTTGTGCGCAGCGCCGTGGAAAACGGCGACCACTATATCCGCACGCTGGTGGGCGGCAGTTTAAGCTACTACACCGTGGATCTGGCCTGGGGCTGGGTCGTGGTGCTGTACCTGCTGCTGGCCTATGCGGCCCTGCCGGTGCAGGGCGCGGCGCTGGCCCCCTGTGGCAAAGCCCGCGGCTGGTGCTGCGCGGCGACAGTGGTCAGCTGCCTGCTGGCTGTGGCCGGCTGCCTGCTGTGGACGCCCACCCATTACGAGACACTGTACGGTCTGCAGGGGCGGTATTTCCTGCCGGTTCTGCCGCTGCTGCTCCTGACCTGCCTGCCCCGCCGCCTGGCCGCCGTGCCCGACGAGGATACGGCGCAGTCCCACCTGACTCTGGCCCTGGCGCTGGTGCAGGCGGGCGTTGTGGTCAATATCATGCTGGCAGTGATTGCACGATAAAAAGGCTTACACTATGGTTATTTGCTTCTTCTCCACCCAATACCTCCCCACTCCCGGCGGGGTCGAGCGGTATACCTGGAATCTGGCGCGGCGGTGCGTCGCGGCGGGGCACCGGGCGCTTGTGGTCGCGGCGTCGCTGCCGGGTCTGCCCGCGCGGGAGACCGACCCCGACGGCATCGAAATTTTTCGCCTGCCGTCGTACCCTGTCATGGGCGGGCGGTTCCCGGTGCTGCATCCCTTCGTTGACGCTGGCGGCCTGTGGGCGCAGGGCATCGACTTTGCGGTCATCCAGACCCGGATGTACCCCCAAAGCGTCTGGGCAGCCCGCCAGTGCAAGCGGCGGGGCATCCCGGCGCTGGTCATCGACCACTCCACCGGCTATATGATGCACGGCGGGCTGGCCGGGGCGCTGGGCAAAGCCTATGAGCACGCCGCCTGCGGCTGTATCCGCCGCTGTGGGTTCCCCTTCTACGGCGTTTCGGGGGACGTCTGCCGCTGGCTGCAGACCTTTGGCATCACGGCGGCGGGCCGCCTGCCCAACGCTGTTGATCCGGATGAGCTGGACAAACTGGCCCGCGCCGAGAACGCCGTAGACTGGCGCACCAAACTGAACGTGCCCGCGGGCGGCAAGCTCATCGCCTTTGTCGGGCGGCTCATCCCCGAAAAAGGCGCACTGCGCCTTGCCAACGCCGTGCAGGCCATCCCCGGTTGTGTGCTGGCCGTGGCTGGCACCGGCCCGGAGGAACCGTCTCTCGCCGCGCTGGGCGGCCCCATCCACGTGCTGGGTGCGCTGCCGCATGAGCAAATCGTCCAGCTGCTGGCCCAGGCGGACGCCTACTGCCTGCCGACGGAATACGCCGAGGGCTTCCCTACCACCCTTTTGGAGGCTGCGGCCTGCCGCTGCCCCATCGTGACGACCCGCACGGCGGGCACCGGGGAGCTGCTGCCCGGGGACGATTACGCGGTCTTTCTGGCTGACGCATCCACCCAAACCATCCGCGCCGGGCTGGATACCCTGATGGCGGATCCTGCTGCTGCGTCCGCCCGGGCCGAAAAAGCCTACGAAAACCTTTGCAGCCACTTTACATGGCAGGCTGTGTTTGCTACAATGATGGAAATTGTAAATGCAGCCAAAAGGAGCTAAGATGTCAAAACTACTCATCGTCATCCCCGCCCATAACGAGGAAGCCAACATCGTGCAGGTCGTGGAGGAACTGACCAGCGACTATCCCCAGTATGATTACGTGGTCGTCAACGATGGCAGCCGCGACAAAACGGCGGCCATCTGCCGCGCCCACGGCTATCGCCTCATCGATCTGCCGGTCAACCTGGGGCTGGCGGGCGCGTTCCAGACCGGGCTGCGCTTTGCCGCCGAAAATGACTACGACTGCGCCATGCAGATGGACGCCGACGGCCAGCATAAGCCGGAATATATCGAAGCTATGCTGAAAGAACTGGAAACAGGCAGCGATATCGTCATTGGCAGCCGCTTTTTGACCGTGAAAAAGCCCAAGACGCTGCGGATGCTGGGCAGCTACATCATCAGCTGGTCCATCCGGCTGACGACGGGCCGCGCCATCTGCGACCCGACGAGCGGGATGCGGATGTTCAACCGCGCTATGGTCGAGGAATTTGCCCAGAACCTCAACTACGGCCCCGAACCGGACACCATCAGCTACCTGATCAAAAACGGCGCGACCGTCAAGGAAGTGCAGGTGGAAATGGGCGAACGCATGGCGGGCCAGAGCTACCTGACCTTCTGGCGCAGTGTGCAGTATATGGTCAAAATGTCCATCTCGATTTTGCTGATCCAGTGGTTCCGCAAGCGGGACACCGAGACCCCCTACCCCGAAAGGAGCCTGTGAAATGTTCGATCAAACGCTCATTCGCATCTGCCTGATCCTGGGCAGCTTCATCACGGCGGGGTATATCCTGCGGCGCGTGCGGCAGGCAAAAGTCCAGATCGAGGATACGATCTTCTGGCTGCTGTTCAGTGCGGCGCTGCTGATTCTGGCCATCTTCCCAGGCATTGCCTACTGGGCCGCCAACCTGCTGGGCTTCATGAGCCCCATCAACTTCGTCTACGTCGTCATCATCTTCCTGCTGCTGGCTAAGCAGTTTTTCATGTCCATCAAATTGAGCCAGCTGGACAGCAAGGTGCGCATCCTGACCGAGCAGGTCGCGCTGAACGAGGAAAAAGTGGAGCGGGACAAGCTGGACCTGTAAAGGCTTCCCCCAGGGGAAAAGGCATTTGCAATAAAAATTTGTATTCCGGCAAAATCTATGCTATAATATAGTATTGACTAAACAGAAAGAAGGTTTCAGATATGGCATATACCCCGAAACTGACCTATAAGGGCCGCCCGCTGGTGCGTTGCGGCAACGATATCTACTACGGCTCCATGAAAGATCCGTTCGTCGTTTACCTGCAGGTGCTCTCCACCAAGAAGGAAAACGGCGTCGACGTGGCCGATAAGGTGCACATCGTCCTGCTCTCCACCGACGAGACGAAGTCCCTGCCCGAGCGCATTGCCCGCCAGGCCAACAAGGTGGGCCTGTACAACGCGCTCTCCTTCGGCGATATCATGCTGCAGGGCGCGTTGCAGAAAAAGTAAGAAATGGCTGAATCAAAAAACTGCCTGTCTCCGCATTTGGGAGACAGGCAGTTTTTTAATAGATAGGCCAGCCGTATAGAAATTGCATTGTGTAGATAACGCTTACGATAACCTGCGTTACCAGTACACCCTTTGTGAGCCGTGGGCGGCCCTGCAAAAGCAGCGCCAAGGCAACGGGCAGGCAGAACAGCCCCACCGCGTACCGCGGGGCACTGATCAGCCAGGTGGCACCCATCGTTACGGCAAAATAGGCAAGACCGAAGCCGAGCCAGTGCGCCGGAAGGCGGCGCACCGTGGCAGACAGCAGTGCCAAAATTGTCAACAGGCAGAGCACCGCGGTCAGGCATAGCGCAAGGGCGCTTTTGGGGCTGCTGTCCCACCACTGCGCCATGTAGTCCAGGTGGTAGCGCACAGTATTGGTGAACAGCCCCAGCTTCTGGTTCCAGTTGTCCCATTGGTATATCTGGTACTGGTTCCACCGCCCATATACGAGGTAGTTCAGCAGAAAATAAAGGCCAAGTCCGGCCGCCGGGGACAACATAGCAAGCAAGGACGGTATCGTGGGCCGCGTACCGCGCCGCCACCGCATAAAGAGATACAGGCCGGTCAGCCCCAAAAGCAGACCGCCGGGGGCACGGCACAGACCGGCGAGCACCCCTAGCAAGGCACAGCGCCACCATTGTTCACGTTCCAGCGTCAGCACATACCGCACCGTAAGCAGCAGGAACAAGCTCTCTGTCATGGGCACTGCAAAAAACACGGACGCCGGGCTGGCCAATAGAAGCGCCAGCGACAATGCGGCTGTCTGCTCGCCCCAACGGCGGGCGATTACTGTGTAGAAGGATGCTGTGGCCGCTGCAAAGAGCGGCAACTGCACTGCAAAACCCAGCCAGAAAGCGTCGATGCGGGTCACGAAGTGGAGAATGTGCAGCAGCGCAGGATACAGAGGGAAAAACACGATTTGCAGATACTGCTCCGGGAAAGCCTCCTGCGTGCCGTAGCCATAGATGGAAAGGTCAAGGTAGTGCCGAGAATCGGTATTGCCGTAAAACTGCCATTCTATCGCCTGGCGAAAATCAGCCTCGGGATAGTTTATATGGGCCGTGACGGCAAAAATCAGATGAAGGACAAGGATAAAGGCGGCCCCGGCAATGGCGGCCCAGCATCTGCTGCGCGACGAAGGCTCCGTATAGTGCGGGGCGGGCTCCGGTGAAAAGACGCGCCTTATGCACCACACGGCAGACCAGAGAAACAGCAAAGCGGCTGCCAGGGATAAGGCTGTTTTGACTGGTTCAGGCATTTGAAATTCTCCTGATTTCAGCATAAAAGGCTCGGTGTTTATCCACCAAGCCTTTTGGCATACTTTAAAAATTACTGATCCTGCTTGTCGGTCTCCTCGGCGGAGTCCTCCTCGGTGCCTTCCAGCTCAACGTCGAAGGTCGCGCCGCAGTGGGGGCAGACCAGGTCACCCTCGGGATCCATCAAGGTCTCCTCGTCCAAGGTGGAGATCTGGCCGCAGTTCGGGCAGGTCACCTCGTACATGGTGCTGTCGTCGTCTTCGTCGTCCTCATCCTCGTCGTCGTCATCGGCATAGAGGTCGCTGACGATATCGTCAACATCCTGATCCAGCGTCTCCAGCTCGTCGTAGACCTGATCCAGGGCGTCGTCATGCTCGGTGACCTGGGCGGCCATCTCTTCCAGCAGGTCCATCATGGCGGCAATGACTTTGCCGTTCTTGGAGTCTGCGTCAAATTCCATACCGGTCATCAGGCCGCGGATGTAGGCGGCCTTTGCATTCAGATCCATAGCCATAATTCAATCCTCCCTAATGTTAAAAAATGCCGGGCGCGGCGGTACGGCCATGCCCGGCAAAGAGAAACAAAATTAGTTCACGCGCTCCATATACTCGCCGGTGCGGGTATCGATGCGAATCTTGTCGCCCTCGTTGATGAACAGGGGCACGCGGATCTCGGCACCGGTCTCGACGGTGGCGGGCTTCAGGGTGTTGGTGGCGGTGTTGCCCTTGACACCCGGCTCGGTAGCGGTGACTTCCAGCTCAACAAAGTTGGGGATCTCAACGCTGAAAACCTTGCCCTTGTAGCTCAGCAGCTTGCAGGTGTCATTCTCCTTGCAGAACTTGAAGTTATCGGGCACGTCAGCAGCACCAACGGGGATGTCGTCGTAGGTCTCAACATCCATGAAATGGTACAGATCGCCGTCCTCATAAGAGTAGGTGACCTCGCGGCGCTCGATGAAAGCCTGCGGGAACTTAGCGGTCGGGTTGTAGCTGGTCTCAACAACAGAGCCGGTGATGACGTTCTTGGTCTTGGTACGGACGAAGGCAGCGCCCTTGCCCGGCTTGACGTGCTGGAACTCAACGACCTGAAGGACCTGGCCGTCCTGCTCGAAGGTGACACCGTTACGGAATTCGCCTGCAGAAATCATATAGAAATTCCTCCAATATTAGATTATACATACCTGTATTTATTTTACAGGAAAGTCGGCATTTTTTCAAGCCCTGTTCGGACTTTTTTGCGTGAAATTTGCTAAATTTTGTGTTTTTTATAGGGCAGCATAGGTTTTTGCCAGCGTGGCGGCGTCCTCAGCCTGCGTTCCGGCAGACTCGCAGATTATGGTGGGCGCTAAACCACGCTCCTTCAGCAGCGCCAGCAGCGGCGCGTGGGGTGGGCCAAACTCGGTATCCGCAAAGGTCAGGTGGCACTTTTCCCCGCCTTTGGTGTAGGCAATGCGGGAAAAATGCGCGTGGAAGTGTACGGCACGGTCGTCGCCCAAACGCGCCGCCAGCGTGTCCAACAGGGCAGCGTAATCGGCGGGCGCGGTGGCAGCGGCAAACTGCTCGCCGCAGCTGCGGGCGTACAGATGCCCGAAATCGATGCAGGGCGTGATGCGCTTGTCGACCTCGCACAGGGCCAGCACCTCGTCCAGCGTGCCCAGCTGGTTGATCTTGCCCATCGTCTCGGGGCAGAGAATGCAGTCGCCGTAGCCGGCTTCGTCGCAGGCTTTGACAGCGCGGGCCATCGTGTCCAGCGCCTTTTCCAGCGCCGCCTCCCGGCTCTGCTTGCCGCAGGAGCCGGAGTGGAAGATGACACGCCGCCCGCCCAGCGCCTTGACGAGGGCGCAGCTTTGCAGCAGGTAGTCGATGCTGTTCAGCCGCTTGTCCTCCTCCAGGCTCGACATACTGATATAGTACGGCGCGTGGACCGAGAGGACGATATTTTGCCCTGCACAGGCGGCACCCAAGGCAGCGGCCTTGTCGTGGGCCAGCCGCACGCCGCGGCCGCACTGGTACTCAAACGCCGTCAGGCCAAAGCCTGCCGTGTAGGCGGCGATGGCGGCGGGATCAAACTTTTTGACCGTGTAGCTGTCGGCCAGCCCGGCCGTGCCGAAACGCGGAGTGTCACTCATACAGCTTGCCGCCCTTCTGATAGTATTTGTCGATCCAGTACGGTTCAAACTTGCGCTTTAACAGCACAAATTTGTTTTTGTCGTGGTTCGTGCGGGGCATCAGGTATAAGCAGGGGCAGCCGTACAGCCCGGCGGCCATCCGGTCGGCAAAAATCTGGTCGCCGACCATGCCCATCTCGCTTTTTTGGCAGCCCAGCCGCCGCCGCGCTACCCGCAGGCCGACGGTGAACGGCTTGCAGGCCAGCGGCACCCAGTCCAGGCCGATGCGCTCCGCAAAGGGACGCACCCGCTTGGCGGTGTTGTTGGACACAATGGTCAGTTTGATGCCCGCCGCGCGCATTTCATCCAGCCAGGCCTGGACGGATGGCTCCAGCACCTGGCTGTTGTCACCGGTCAGGGTGTTGTCTACGTCCAGCACCAGCGCCTTGATGCCATGTGCCGCGAGAAAATCCGGGTGGATGCACTCGATGGTTTTGAAAATATATTCAGGGGTTAAAATCATGGGTGTGACCTTTTTAAAGATGGCCGCATCGCTGCCGCCGATAAAATAAAAGTGCAGGCCCGCGCGTAACGCGAACCTGCACAGTCGTTCGTTGTAAGATACCTTACTTAAACTTGCGCTTGCGGGCAGCCTCGGACTTCTTCTTGCGCTTCACGGAAGGCTTCTCATAAGCCTCGCGCTTGCGGACCTCAGCTAACACGCCGCTGCGAGCAGTGCTGCGCTTAAAACGGCGCAGAGCGCTCTCGAGGGACTCGCCCTCTTTGACACGGATCTCCGACATCTTCTTCCCTCCCTTGACCTGAGACAGGAGTTTGCCGGTCAAATACTATTAACCAGTAAACAAGATTATACTATAAAAGCCCCCCTGATGTCAACAACAATTTTCGCTAAAATGAAAATTTTTAAAATGTTCATAAATGGTGGGGTGGTCTGCCCTCAGGCCGCCGCACTTTGCCTTTAGAACTACTTTAGCCTTTAGTTGTAGGGGGCGGCGTCCTCGTCGCCCCGTACCCTCGCCGTCACATCCCCCTGATCCTATGCCACAGCCACAGCGCCCCATAAATCACGGGCTGGTGCAGCATATACACAAACAGTGTGTTCCGTCCAACAGCACAGAGCGGCGCTGCCGCAGCTGGGGCCTCTCCCCTGCTTGGGTGCCACAGCCGCGCCAAAAACACACCGCACCAGAACAAAAACACCCACGGTATGACCGGGAAATAATCCGCCGAGGTAAACCGTGTCAAGTCCGGCAGGCCCAGCCAGAACCAGTTTGCCTTGTACAGCCCCGCAGGCAGGGCGCAGAGGTGCCAATTCTCAAAGCCTAAATACCCGTAGGGCAGTTGATTCGTCAGCGCAAACAGCGCCGCAGACGTCGCCAGACCCATCCCGGCTGGCACGCGCTGCAAAAGCGGATACACCAGGCAGGTCAGCAGCACGGCGGCGGCGTTTAGGTGCAGCACGCCGAACCAGATGGCTTCCGACGGCATGAATACCGCCGTCACAACCGTGAGTACCGCCGCGCACCCGGCCACCAGCAGGCCGTTTTTGACCGGCTTGCGGGCCAGCGGAAAGCTGAACCCCGACAGCACAATAAAGCTCCAACAGATATATTGCTGCCACACATGGCACCCCGGGGCCCAGATATCGTACCAGCGGCTGGCATGGCCGAACACATATACCCAGTCGTACATGCCGTGGTAGACCAGCATATTCAGCAGCGCCAGCCCGCGCAGGGCGTCCGGCAGCCACATCCGGTTGGTTTTGGTGCGCAATACAGGCATGTTACCGCCTCTTTCTCAAATTTTACCGATACTTTATTGTAGCACAGTTGCCTGCACCTTGCAATCGGTGCGGTTTTGCGATACAATATTCTGGATAAGGAGTGTGAAACTATGCAGGACATCCGCCTTGTGGCGCTGGACCTTGACGGTACTGTTTTCAACGATAAAAAGGAGATCACCCCCCGCACGCTGGCGGCCATCCGCACGGCCTGTGAGCGTGGCGTGGCGGTGCTGCCCGCTACCGGCCGCACGGCAAGCGGTGTGCCGGAGGCGTTCACCGCCATTCCCGGCGTGCGGTACGCGCTGACCTCCAACGGTGCCAGCGTCGTGGACCTGCAGACCGGTGAGCAGCTGGTGAACCAGCCGTTCAAGACCGAGGACGCGCTGAAAATCTATGATATCCTGGCGGGTGGTGCCGGCATGATGAGCATTTTCATCGGCGGCAAAAGCTACACCACCCGCGAAAACGCCGAGCAGCACATGGACATGGTTCCGGAAAACCTGCGCACCTACTTCCGCACGACCCGCCTGGAAGTTGCGGATATGCACAAAACGCTGCGCGACCACGCCCACGAGATTGAAAAGTACAGTATGATCTACGCCACCGAAGCTGAGCGCGACGCTGCCTGGCACGAAGTGCTGGCCGCCTGCCCCGGCATGGAGCTGACGAGCAGCCTGCCCTGCAACATGGAAATCAACGCCCCCGGTGTGACAAAGGGCAGCGGCCTGATGGCGCTGGCCCGCACGCTGGGCCTGACCCGGGCGCAGGTCATGGCTGTGGGTGACTCCGGCAACGACTGCGCCATGATCGAGGCTGCGGGCTTGGGTGTGGCGATGGGCAACGCCACCGACGATATCAAGAAAATTGCCGATGTTACGACGGATGATAACAATCATGACGGTGTGGCAGCTGCGATTGAAAACTATGTTTTATAATATATGAAATAAAATATACGAGAGGTAAACCTATGAAGAACGTTCTGGTAGGGCAGTCGGGTGGCCCGACTGCTGTCATCAACTCCAGCCTGGCGGGTGTCTACGAGACCGCGAAGGCCTGCGGTGCACCCCATGTCTACGGTATGCAGTACGGCATTGAGGGCGTGCTGGAGGGCAAGCTCGTTGACTTGGACACGGTCCTGGGCGACAAGATGGACATTGAGCTGCTCAAGCGTACGCCGTCCAGCTTCTTGGGAAGCTGCCGCCACAAGCTGCCCGACCCCACGGTGGACGAGAAGCCGTTTTTGCAGCTGTTTGAGCTGTTCAAGCAGTACGACATCGGCGCGGTGTTCTACATTGGCGGTAATGACTCGATGGACACGATCTCCAAATTGAGTGCCTACGGCAAGACCGTAAACAGCGAGATCCGCTTCATTGGCGTACCTAAGACCATCGACAACGACCTGATGCTGACCGACCACACCCCCGGCTACGGCAGTGCAGCGAAGTACATTGCCACGATTTTGAAGGAAGTCATCTGCGATTCCAGCGTCTACGACCTGCGCAGCGTGACGGTGGCGGAGATCATGGGCCGCCACACCGGCTGGCTGGCCGCTGCCGCCAGCCTGGCCGCAGGCCCGGACTGCAACGGCCCCGACCTGATTCTGCTGCCCGAGCGCCCCTTTGACGAGGAAGCGTTCCTGGCCCGCGTCGCAGAGCTGGAAAAGGAGCGCCACAATGTCATTATCGCAGTCAGCGAGGGCGTGAAGAATAAGGACGGCGTTTTCCTGTGTGACCTGGTCTCCACGGCCGGGCAGCTGGACGCCTTCGGCCACAAGGCAATTTTGAGCGGCACGAGCCGCTACCTGGCGGACCTGATCCGCGTGCGCCTGGGCTGCAAGACCCGCGCCATCGAATTCTCGACGTTGCAGCGCTGCGCCAGCCACCTGGCCAGCCGCACCGACGTGACCGAAGCCTACCAGGTGGGCGGCGCGGCGGTGGAGGCCGCTGTGCGCGGCGAAACCGCCAAGATGGCAGCCATCAAGCGCCTGAGCAACCAGCCCTACCGCGTGGAGACCGAGATGGTCGATGTGACGAAGGTCGCAAACTTTGAAAAAACGGTCCCCGACGAATGGATCACCGCGGACGGTATGCACGTCAACGAGAAGTTTGAGCGCTACGCCCGCCCACTGATCCAGGCCGAACTGACGCCCATCTACATCAACGGCGTGCCGCGGCATATTCATCTGTGATAGAGCAAAATGCCTCCCTTGTCAAAGGGAGGTGCCGAGCTATGCGAGGCGAAGGGATTCCTGCCCGGCTGCGGGCGTGAGCGCGTGTAAGGCAACGTCCGTCGGAATCCCTCCGGCCGCCTTCGGTGTCCACCTCCCTTTAACAAGGGAGGCTTTTTTTGTTTGTTACAAACAAAAAAGGACCCGCATCCCTGCGGATCCTTAAAAGCTATCAATCTGTACGAGATCAGCCGGAGACCTTCTCCTTCAGGCGGCCGCTGGCCTTGAAGCCGGGGATAGCGGTCGGCTCCAGCTTGCTGGTGACCTTGGTCTTGGGGTTGGTGAAGTTCTTGGTCTGGCGCTCACGCATCTCGAAACGGCCAAAGCCTGCGATGGTGACCTTGTCGCCGCTCTTGAGCACATCGCCGATGGTGCCGAAAATGCCGTCCATAACCTTCTCCACTTCAGCGGCGGTCATGTTGGTGTCATTGGCAACCTTGGTAATTAACTGAGATCTCGTCATGATATTTTTAACTCCTATCCTTATAGGCACACATAGCCTTTATTATTACGTTGTTTATTATAGAGAAAATTGTGCGCAGAATCAAGAGTTTTTTCGCAAAAAGGCGGTTTTTCGGCAAAAATCATAAAATTTGCGAGCGGAATCTGGCAAAAAGTGACATATGGCAAAAAATGCACGTTCTGCGCTGGAATATCCGAGCGGTGCAGCGCGGTACAAGCCCATCTGCGCGGCGTCGGGGTAGCTGGCGGGCGCACCGCCTACCGGGGCGCAAAGGCGGGTACCTCGGCAAAGGCGCAGCCGCTTTTGGACGGTATCATGTCGATCAGCGCTTTGACCTCGCGTACAAAGTATCACGAGGCATAGCGGACCTCCTTACAGATTCAGCGGGTAGACTGCGGCGGTAAAGTTGGCGGGCCGCAGTGTGACCTGACCCCCGGCGGGGTAGTACCGGGTGGACAGAACGGCCGCGCCATCGTTGAGGAAAATTTCCAGCGAGGACGCATCCCCCGCCACCCGTAGACGACGGCAGGGCGCATCCAGCACCACACAGCGGCTCGTGCGGCCGCCGGACATGGCGGCGTCGGTAAAGGTCAGGCAGCAGGTGCGGTCGGCGTCACTGTAAGCCAGCGTCAGCCCGCCGTCAAAGCCCAGAGAGAAGTCCCCGCCAGGGGCGGCAACCAGGTCGAAGCAGGCATCCACGGCCTGCTCTGCACCGTCTGTGGCGGTCACAGCGGCCCCGCGGCGGGCGGCCAGCTCGGACACCGGGTTTTGCAGGATGTGCCCGGCATTGTCCCGGGTCAGCACCCGGGAAATCGTCATGCAGTGCTGCCAGCCGTAGGCCACGGTGGCGACGTTGGTAGCCCTGTTCGTCCAGCACGCGGCTGATGCCCTCCACCATGCGGGCGCAGCTCTCACTGCTGAGGGTGGGCATAATGACGCCGATCTGCAGGGTACGGCGGGTGTGCATCATCTACGCCTGCATACTGGGGCGGTAGCCCTATAATAGCAATCCACAACAAAACGCCTGCACCCTTTTTACAGGTACAGGCGTTCATGCTATTTGTTATTTCCCATTTGCCGCTTCGCGGTGCAAATTCGCGATATCCACCAGCTCCATCTGGCTGATATCGTGGTCGCCGCGCAGGGCGTCCACCAGCACGCTGGCGGTGTCCATGGCCGTGATGGTCGGGATGGACAGCTCGGTGGCCTTGCGGCGGAACTTGACCGAGTCGCGGTGCGGGTCGCGGCCATGGGGGCTGGTGGAGATGATGTAATCCACCAGGCCGCTTTCCAGCAGATCCAGCACGTTGGGGCGTGCGCCGCTCATCTGGCGGACGACGCTGCAGGGTATCATCTCGCCGTTCAAGTACTTGGCTGTGCCGGGTGTGCCGTAAATCTTATAGCCGTAGTCGTGCAGCTTCCAGGCCAGCTTGGCAGCTTCAGCTTTGTCGCTGTCCTTGACCGAGATAATGACGCAGGAGCCGGGGCCGGGCACCTTGAACTGGTAGCCAGCCGCCACCAGGCCCTTCATCATGGCCTCGTGGAAGGTGGGGGCAATGCCCAGCACCTCACCGGTGGACTTCATCTCGGGGCCCAGCATCGTGTCAACGCCGTGCAGCTTCAGGAAACTGTACACAGGCACCTTGACGGCGTAGTAGGGGCTCTGGCCGTTGCGCCACAGACCGGTGCCGTAGCCCATATCCTTGAGCTTTTCGCCCAGCGTGCAGCGCACGGCCAGATCGACCATCGGCACACCGGTGACTTTGGAGATATAGGGCACGGTGCGGGAGGAACGCGGGTTGACCTCGATGACATAGACGCGGTCATTCTGCACAGCGTACTGCACGTTGACCAGGCCCACGACCTTCAGCTCGCGGGCAAAGCGGCCGGTGTAGTCGACCAGCGTGTCAATGACCTTCTGGCTGAAGGTCGTGGGCGGGTAGACACAGATGGAGTCGCCGGAGTGAACGCCGGTACGCTCGACCTGCTGCATGATGCCGGGGACGAGGTAATCTGTGCCGTCGCAGATGGCGTCGACCTCGCACTCGGTACCCAGGATGTACTTGTCCATCAGGACCGGGTGGCTCATGTCAACGTGCTTCGTGATGACGCCCATGTACTCGATAACGTCGCTGGAATTGTAGGCCACGATCATGTTCTGACCGCCCAGCACGTAGGAGGGGCGCATCAGGACCGGGTAGCCGACCTCCTGTGCCGCCTGCAAAGCCTCGTCCAGCGTAAAGACCGTGCGGCCCTCCGGGCGGGGGATGCCGCAGCGCTCGAGCAGCTCGTCAAAGCGTTCGCGATCCTCGGCCTCATCAATGGCGTCAGCGGGGGTGCCGAGAATCGGCAGGCCAATCTCATCCATGTGCTTCGCCAGCTTGATGGCCGTCTGGCCGCCGAACTGCACGAGGCAGCCGTCGGGCTTTTCGGTCTCAATGATATGGTCAACGCTCTCGGGGTTCAGCGGGTCAAAGTAGAGGCGGTCGCCGGTGTCAAAGTCAGTGGAGACCGTCTCGGGGTTGTTGTTGACCAGGATCGCCTCGCAGCCGTGCTGCTTCAGCGTCCAGACCGCGTGGACCGAGCAGTAGTCGAACTCGATGCCCTGACCGATGCGGATGGGGCCGGAGCCGAAAACGAGCACCTTCTTCTTGTTGGGGTCGCTGCGCTCGGCAATGAACTGCTTGGCCTCGTTATCCTCGTCGTAGGTGGAGTAGAAATACGGCGTCTTGGCGGCAAATTCCGCGGCGCAGGTGTCGACCATCTTGAAGGCGGCCTTCGGCGCTTCGGGCAGGGTGTCCACGCCCGCCAGGCGTTTGATGGTCTTATCCAGGAAACCGAACCTCTTCGCGTTCAGATATTTTTCCGTCGTCAGTTCGCCGGTTTTCAGGCCCATTTCAATGTCGGCCAGGTGCTGCAATTTGTCCAGGAACCACCAGTCAATCTTGGTAATGTCATAAATTACATCATGTGGCACGCCGCGCTTGAGGGCTTCGTAGACGCAGAAGGCGCGCTCGGAATCCTGCACGTGCAGGTGTTCAATGACTTTCTCGGTGGTCAGCTTCTCAAAGTCGGGCAGCGTCATCGTGTCAAGGCCCAGCTCGGTGGAGGAGACAGCCTTCATCATGGCGTGCTCGAAATTGTTGCCGATGGCCATGACCTCGCCGGTGGCCATCATCTGGGTGCCGAGAGACTTGTCCGCATAGACGAACTTGTCAAACGGCCACTTCGGGTATTTGACGACAACGTAGTCGAGGGCCGGCTCAAAGCAGGCGCAGGTCTCGCCGGTAACGTCGTTGGTGATCTCGTCCAGCGTATAGCCCAGGGCAATCTTCGTGGCGACCTTGGCGATGGGATAGCCGGTGGCCTTGGATGCCAGCGCGGAGGAGCGGGACACGCGGGGGTTGACCTCGATGACAGCATACTCAAAGCTGTCCGGCTTCAGGGCAAACTGGCAGTTGCAGCCGCCCTCGATGCCCAGTTCGGTGATGATATCCAGCGCGGCGGTGCGCAGCATCTGGTACTCTTTATCGGAGAGGGTCTGGCTGGGGGCCACGACGATGGAGTCGCCGGTGTGGATGCCGACGGGATCCAGGTTCTCCATGTTGCAGACGGTGATAACGTTGCCCTTGGAGTCGCGCATGACCTCGTACTCGATTTCCTTCCAGCCGGAAATGCACTTCTCTACGAGGATTTGGTGGATCGGAGACAGGCGCAGACCGTTGGTGGCGATTTCATGCAGCTTCTCGCGGTCCTCGCAGATGCCGCCGCCGGTGCCGCCCATGGTAAAAGCAGGGCGCACGATGACCGGGTAGCCGATGACCTCGGCAAAGTCCAGTGCGTCGTCCAGATCCTCCACGACTTTGGAGGGGATGATGGGCTGGTGCAGCTTTTCCATCGTGTCCTTGAACAGCTGGCGATCCTCGGCGCGGTCGATGGTGTCGGGCTTGCAGGCCAGCAGACGGACACCGCTGCGGTCCAGGAAACCGCTGCGGGCCAACTCCATGGAGAGGTTCAGGCCCATCTGGCCGCCCAGGTTAGGCAAGATGGCGTCGGGCTTTTCTTTTTCAATGATGCGCTCGACGACCTCGGCGGTCAGCGGCTCAATATATACATGGTCGGCGATGTCAGGGTCGGTCATGATGGTGGCGGGGTTGGAGTTGACCAACACCGTCTCTACGCCCTCGGATTTCAGCGCACGGCAGGCCTGGGTACCGGAGTAGTCGAACTCCGCCGCCTGACCGATGATGATGGGGCCGGAACCGATGACCAGCACCTTTTTGATACGCGGGTCTTTAGGCATTGTCGATCACTCCTTTCGCAGCCAGCATACGGCTGACAAACTCGTCAAACAGGAACTCGGTATCTTTGGGGCCGCCGTTGGCCTCGGGATGGAACTGCACGGTGAAGCAGTTCCATTTAAAGTAGTCAACACCCTCGCAGGTGCCGTCGTTGGCGTTGAAGTAGCTCATCTGGCCTACGTCCTTGGACAGTGTCTCGTCCTCCACCGCGTAGCCGTGGTTCTGGCTCGTGATGAAGGTACGGCTCTTGCTGATGTGGCTGACCGGCTGGTTGGCACCGCGGTGACCGTATTTCAGCTTGCAGGTCTTAGCGCCCGCGGCCAGCGCGGTGAGCTGGTGGCCCAGGCAGATACCGAAGGTCGGGATGCCGGTGTTCAGCATTTCGCGGATGTTTGCAATGATTTCCACATTCTCTGCCGGGTCGCCGGGGCCGTTGGAGAGCATCAGGCCGTCGGGGTTAAGTTTAGCCAGTTCGGCGGCGGTGGTCATGCCGGGCAGCACGGTCACGCGGCAGCCGCGCTTTTGCAGACAGCGCACGATGTTGTTCTTGCAGCCCAGATCCAACAGTGCAACGTGCAGAGGCGTGTCGCCCCACTCCCCTGCCTGGGTCGGCTCGTAGGTCTTGGCCTCGCGGCAGGTGACGGTCTTGACGGCGTTGACGACGGCATAAGCGGCAATCTCGGGCAGCAGCGCGGCCTTCTTCTCCGGCTCGGCGTCAGGGTCAAACTCGGTGGTGATGGCACCGTTCATGACGCCGCTCTCCCGCAGGGTGCGGGTCAGGCTGCGGGTGTCGATGCCCTCAATGCCGATGATGCCGTTTTTCTTCAAGAAGGAATCCAGCGTTTCCTCGCTGCGGAAGTTGGAAGGGGTCTTGCACGCCTCGCGCACAATGTAGCCCTTGGCCCAGATCTTGCCGCTCTCAGTATCCTCGCTGTTCATGCCGTAGTTGCCGATGAGCGGATAGGTCTGGGTGATGATCTGGCCGTAGTAGCTGGGGTCAGTCAGCGTTTCCTCAAAGCCGACCATACCGGTGGCGAAAACGACCTCGCCGATGGTGGTGCCGGGGCAGCCCACGCTGACCCCGCGGAACACCCGGCCATTGGCCAATATCAGATATGCCTGCATAGTGTAAGCCTCTCGTTTTTGTTATCTATAAAGTAAACGTGTGCAAGAGAAGAGGTAAGAGAGAAAAGAGTAAATTCAGGAAGCCCTCTTATCTCTTCTTTACTTCTCATTTCTCTGCTTACAAAGTCTGCTTCGCAGCTTCCTTCATCTTACGGCTGCCCAGGTGCACCAGCGGCAGCTTGCCCTCCTTGCAGATGGGGCATTCCTCGGGGGCATAGTTGGGCAGGTCGAGCTTGAGCGCACTTGCCACAATGGGGATCGGGGACGGTGCCTCGGCGCGGGTGCGATCCACCACGCATGCGATGCCCACGCAGATGCCGCCGTTTTCCTCGATGACACGCTTGGTTTCCAGGCTGGAAACACCGGTGGTCACAACGTCCTCGGCGATGACGCAGCGCTCGCCCGGATGGATGCGGAAACGCTTGAGGGTCATGACATTGTCAACGCGCTCGGTGAAGATGGCGCGCTTGCCCATCTGACGGCCCAGCTCGTAGGCGTAGACAATGCCGCCCATGGCGGGGCCGACTACAACGTCAATGTTCAGTTCCTTGAGCTTCTCGGCGACCGGGGCCATGACCTCAGCGGCCTTGTCCGGGTACTGCTGCAAAAAGGCCATCTGGCAGTATGCGCCGGAGTGGCGGCCGGAGGACAGCAGGAAGTGCCCCTCCAAAAATGCTTCACATTCTTTCAAAACGTCCAGAGCTTCGCGTGCCATAGTTTGTTCCTCCTGTATGTTATTCAACTTATAGTAGCATATTCTGTATAAAAATGCAAGATATATGAATGCTTATCTTGGTGACAGCTTCCCACTTAGGGGGAAGCTGTCGGCGGCCCTGACCGCCGACTGATGAGGGGCGGCCTTGCCGTTGCTGCCCGTGAAGGGGCGGCGGTGCAAGCATGCCCCTCATCCGGCCTTCGGCCACCTTCCCCCCAGGGGGAAGGCTTTTACCGTGCGCACCCTCTGATCTCCTCCAGCGTCTTGACGCCGTGAGCGTCCATCCACTGGTTGATCTCGCTCGTGATGCGGGTGCAGGCTTTCGGGTCCAGGAAATTCGCGGTGCCCACCTGCACGGCGGCCGCACCGGCCATGATGAACTCCAGCGCGTCCCTGCCGGTCAGGATGCCGCCCAGCCCCACGACCGGGATGCTGACGGCCCCCACGGCCTGCCAGACCATGCGCAGGGCAATCGGCCGCACCGCCGGGCCGGACAGGCCCGCGAAGGTGTTGTTGAACACCGGACGGCGCTTTTCCAGATCGATGGCGCAGGCCTGGAAGGTGTTGCACAGGCTGATGGCGTCCGCGCCCGCAGCCTCGACGGCCTTGCACATCTCGGGGATGCTCTCGGCCTGGGGGCTCAATTTGACGATGAGCGGCACATTGCAGACTTTGCGCACCGCAGAAACGACCTCGCTTGCATCCGCCGCGCGGATGCCGAACGCCAGACCACCCTGCTTGACATTCGGGCAGCTGATGTTCAGTTCAATGAAATCCACGCCAGCGGCGCAGAGCATCATGACGCCCTCGACGTTCTCGTCGATGGTGTGGCCGCCCAGGTTGGCCCAGACGGTAGTGCCGCACTGGCGCATGGCGGGCAGCTCGTGGTCGATAAAGTGTTGTACGCCGGGGTTTTGCAGGCCGATGGAGTTCATCAGGCCGGAGGGCGTCTCGTACAGGCGCTCGCCCTCGTTGCCGGGCTGGCCGTGCAGGGTCAGCCCCTTGCCGGAGATACCGCCCAGCACCCGCAGATCCTCGATGCCCGCGTACTCGGGGCCGAAGCCGAAGGTGCCGCTGGCCGCGACGACCGGCCCGGCCAGGCGCTTGCCGAGGAAATCAACGTGAAGATCTGCCATCAGTCAAACACCTCCTGTGCGTTAAAGACCGGGCCGTCCTTGCAGACCGTGACCGGGCCGATTTTCGTGTGGCAGGTGCAGCCCAGGCAGGCACCCAGACCGCAGGCCATCTTCTTTTCAAGGCTGGCCAGGCAGGGCACGCCCGCGTCGGCGCAGAGCTTGGCCACGCCGCGCATCATGACCATGGGGCCGCAGGTCAGCACAATGTCATAGTTGCGCACGTCCAGCAGGTCCGTTACCAGGCCGTGGTGGCCCTCGCTGCCGGAGTCGGTGGCCAGGTGGATAGTGTGGCACCAGGGCACAAAGCTCTCCATGCCATAGCTGGCGTCGCGGAAGCCGACGTAGAGGTCGGGCCGCACGCCCGCGCGGCACAGCTCCTTGCAGAGCAGCAGCAGCGGCGCGGTGCCGATACCGCCGCCCACGACGGCAATGCGCTTGTGGCTGGCGGCCAGCGCGGCGGTGTCAAAGCCGTTACCGCAGGGGCCTGTCACGGTCAGGGTATTGCCAGCCTGCAGCGCAGCCAGCTTGCGGGTGCCCTCGCCCTTGACCTGATACAAAAAGGTCAGTGCGCCGGTCTGGTTATCAAAATCGTCCACGCTGATGGGACGGGACAAAATCGGCGTGGCGTCCGCCGCCCAGGCACGCAGCATATAAAACTGGCCCGCATGGGGTTCGCGGCTGGGATCCTGCCACTGCACGACCAGGCGCATGATATCGGAAGCGACAACTTCCTGACGCAGGACCGTTAAATTACAGCTTGTTGCATTCACCCTGGATATCCTCCCGCATGCGCACGCACTCGTTGTAGGCGGCCTCGTCAAAGGCGACGCCGGGCTGTTTCTTGTAGGCCAGCAGGATGCCGCGGCTGGAATTGACGACGCCGCCGTTGCCCTTGGTCAGGTACTGGGCAATGTCAGCCGCTTTGCCGCCCTGCGCACCGTAGCCGGGGATCAGGAAGAAGGTGTCCTTGTAGGCCGCGCGGATGGCAGTAGCTTCCTCGGTGTGGGTACCACCAATGACCAGGCCGATGCTGGAATAGCCGTGCTCACCCATGTAGTCCTTGCCCAGGGCGGTCAGGCTGTCGCCGACGAGGTCATAGACGTGGCGGCCATCGTCCAGCTTTTTGTACTCAAAATCCTTCGCGCCGGGGTTGGAGGTACGGCAGAGGACGAACACGCCCTTGCCCTGCTCGGCGCAGTACGGCAGATAAGGGCTGATGGAATCCAGGCCCATGTAGGGGGCCAGTGTGATGATATCGGCCTCAAAATCGCCGGTAAAGTGCGCCTTGGCGTACATTTCAGCAGTCTTGGCAATGTCACCGCGCTTGATATCGGCAATGACCGGCAGGCCGGTGGCGCGGGCCATTTTCAGCGTTTCGGCGTAGGCGCGCATACCGTCCAGGCCCAGGGACTCGTAGTAGGCGATCTGCACTTTGTAGCAGCCCGCCACGCCCTTGGTGGCGTCAATCAGGGCGCGGTTAAACGCGACGACATTCTCCCCTGCCGTCCTGGCGGTGTCGGTGGTGGGCAGGTAGCTGATTTCGGTATCCAGCCCCACGCAGACAGGGCCGTTCGCGGCAACGCTCTCGTACAGTTTGTCCATGTTGGTAAGCATGCTGATTCCTCCGTTTGATGTATACAAATTGTGGCTTTGTGGCTCTGCAATATAATGTATATAATGTTGGAAATCGTAGGGGCGGATTCTATATCCGCCCGCGGGGCTGTGCCAGCGGCAGCCTTGCACGGGCGCATAGGGAAATGCGCCCCTACGGGTGTTTTGTGCGTGAAGTGGCGTTACTCTTCAATCTGGAACGTAACCTTTCCGCCTTTGATCGTTGTTACGACCTTGCCGTAGAGCAGCGCACCGTCATAAGGGCAGTTCTTGCTCTTGCTGTGCAGCTCGTCGGCGTGGACTTCATACATATGGTCGATATCCACCAGCACGACATCGGCGTCGTAGCCCGGTTCCAGCAGGCCCTTGTGGTCGGCCAGGCCCAGCACGGCGGCGGGGCCTGCGCTCATCAAAAAGCTGAGCATTTCCAGCGGGATGCGCTGCTCGCGGCAGAGCTTGGTGTAGCAGACGCCGAACGCGGTTTCCAGGCCCACCATACCGGCGGCTCCCTTCTCCTTTTCTTCGGCGGTGTGGGGAGCATGGTCGGTGCCGATGCAGGTTACGGTGCCGTCCTTGATGGCGTCAATCAGTGCGTTCACGTCGTCCGCCTTGCGGATGGGCGGATTGACGCGGTAGGTCAGGCGGCTGTCGTCAAACCACAGGTGATGGGGCGTGACCTCGCAGCTGACCCGCGCACCCTTCATCCGGCTCATCCGCACGGCGTCCACGGATTCCTTCGTGGAGACGTGGCACATATGCAGCCGCGTGCCGTAATATTCGGCCAGGTGGCAGTTGCGCACCGTCTCGATGTTCTCAGCCAGGCGGTAGTCCCATGGGCTGATCTCGCGGTCCTCGGCGTGGGACATGATGGTTAGGCCGCGCTCGGTGGCGATCGCAAAGGCGCGGGCCATGACGGCATTGTTCATGACGCCGTTGCCATCCTCGGTGATGAATTTGACATCCTCGGGCAGGGTCAGCAGATGATCCAGCGTTTTGCCGTCAAAATCTTTCGTGATGGAGACGGTCTGGTTTGCGTCGCACAGCCCCACGCGGGCGGCCTCAGCCTCGACGGCGTGGGCAATTTCGGCGGAAGAGCAGACAGGCTTGGTGTTGGGCATCAGGTTCACGAAGGTATACCCGCCCGCTGCTGCGGCGGCAGAGCCGGTGGAGATATCCTCTTTATACTCAAAGCCGGGGGTGCGCCAGTGGCAGTGGGTGTCGATGAAGGCAGGCAGCACGGTACGGCCCTTGGCGTCGAGCACCGTCTCCCCTTCCGGGACAAGCAGCCCCAGGCCGACAGCGGCGATCTTGCCGTCGCGCAGCCAGACCTCAACAGGTTTGCCGGCGCTGTTCTTTGCGTTGCGGATCAGCATGGTGGAAACCTCCTTACCATTTCCTTTGGCCCAAAGGCCCCTAGGGGATTTGGGCAAAAAAAAACTTTTCCCAAAAGGGAAAAGTCAAAAAGTCACACTCAAATCAACAGCAGGAAAAAACACTGCACCGTGAATTTTGAAGCAAGAAACAAACTGCATCATCATTCTGGCAAGCTCCTTCCCGTCATTTTTACATGGGTTTTACTTATTGTACCATGCACACGCGGCAGTGTCAATGCAAACGCCCGGATTGCGAAAGTAGGGATTTCCTGAATTTTTGCGCCGACTTTTGTACAAATTGATAAAAGTGTATTTACAGCGTGTGCCGATGCGGCCAACCTTACAGCACCCCCCCTCGTTTTTGTGTGGTTTGGGTTCAGTATACCGTGCAGCGCGATTTTTTGCAAGCATTGCACCCGGCACAAAAATATGCTATACTATAAATTATTATGGTGAAGTTAAGAGGAATGAACTATGGGCCTTTGGGAAGATGCAAAAAATATCCGCGATAAAGACCCCGCCGCGCGCAATGTGGCGGAGGTTATTATCCTGTATCCCGGCTTTCATGTGTTGGTCACGCACAAGATTGCGCATTTTTTGTACAACCATAAGTGTTTCTTTCTGGCGCGGTTCGTCAGCCAGCTGGCACGCCACCTGACCGGCATTGAAATTCACCCCGGCGCCAAAATCGGCCGCAAGCTCTTTATCGACCACGGCATGGGCATCGTCTTTGGCGAAACGGCGGAAATCGGCGACAACTGCACGATCTACCACGGTGTGACCCTGGGCGGCACCGGCAAGGATACTGGCAAGCGCCACCCGACGCTGGGCAACAACGTCCTGATCGGCGCGGGGGCCAAGGTGCTGGGCCCGGTTTATATCGGCGATAACGTCCGCGTCGGCGCGGGCAGTGTGGTGTTGAAAAACCTGCCCGCCAACGCCACCGCCGTCGGCGTCCCCGCCGAGGTCGTGCGGGTCGGCAGCGTCAAGTGCGTTCCGGCGGACGACCTGGATCAGCAGGATCTGCCGGATATCGTCAACCAGCGTATCTCCGAACTGGAAGCCCGCCTGAGCCGCTTAGAGGCCGAAAAGCAGGGCGAGTTCCCGCCGGATAAAAAAGAATAATAAAAACGCACGCCGTGAAATTTACGGCGTGCGTTTTTTGTCAGTATGGCTTCCCCAGAGGGGGGAAGCTGTCAGCGGCCCCGCCCGCTGACTGATGAGGGGCAAACTTACCGGGAATTTCCCACTGACGGGCAATAGGGCAAACCCGCCCCTCATCCGCCCTCGGTCGGGGCCTCGGGCACCTTCCCCCACGGGGGAAGGCAATCAACTCATTTCAAATTCCGCAAATCTCCGCTCTCGCGGAAATCTTCATAGTCCAGAGACAGTGATGGGCTGTAATAGGGGTCGTGCAGGATGTTGTCCCTGCCGTGTACGGCATACAGGCGGTCGTGCTCGGCGTCAAAACGAGCTTTTTTGGCCGGGTCGTTCTCGTCCGAGCCGCGGCTCTTGCTCTCATAATGGTAAAGCTCGGCATAGGGCGTCCAGACGATGCGGTAGCCGGCATCCCGCACCCGCAGGCAGAAGTCCACGTCGTTGTAGGCGACGGTGAAATCCTCGTCGAGGCCATGCACTTCGTCATAAACGGCGGTGCGCACCAGCAGGCAGGCGGCCGTCACGGCCGAAAAATCCTGCACGGTGGCCAGGCGGAACATATACCCGCTGCCGCCGCGCTTGTGGTACTTGTGGCTGTGGCCCGCGTAGCCGCCCAGCCCGGTGATGATGCCCGCGTGCTGGATCGTGTCGTCAGGGTAGTAGAGCATCGCGCCGCAGATGCCGACACCGGGCTGGCTGCACTCGCCCACCATCTGGGTGAGCCAGTCGCCGTTGATGACCTCGACGTCGTTGTTCAGCAGCAACAGATACTTGCCCGCAGCGTACTTGCGGCCAAAATTATTGATGCGGCTGAAATTGAACCCGCCCTTGTAGGTCACGACCCGGGCGCGGTCGTAGCGGTCGGGCATTTTTTTATAGTAGGCCGTTGTGGCGGGGTCGGTGGAGTTGTTCTCAATGACGATGACCTCAAAATTTTCATAGGTCGTCTTGGCGTAGATGCTGTGCAGGCATTTTTCCAGATCGTCGGTGTGGTCCTTGTTGGGAATTAAAATCGATACGAGCGGTTCCGGCTCGGGGATGTCCCAGACGACGTGGCAGGTGCCGGGGAAGCGCCCGGCCTCCACCCTGCCCTGCCGCCCGGTGGCGGCCAGGTGGTCCGCCACAGCGCGCTGGGCGGCCTGCTCGACATAAGGCTTGGCCGCTGTGCCGCCGCTGGTGGATGCCGCGTGTACACGCCAGTAGTAGAGCACCTGCGGGATGTGCAGCGGCTTGGCTGCGGGGTCAGTGCGCTGCATTTCATCGATGAGGCGCAGGAATAAGTCGTGATCCTGCGCACCGTCGCACGTGGGTCGTTCGCCGCCGACGGCATTGAACAGCGATTTTTTGAAGACAGCCAGGTGGCAGATGTAGTTGACCGCCATCAGGTACTCGGGCGCGTAGTCGGGCTTGAAGTGACCGACGCGGGGATGCTTGGGCGTTTTTTCAAACAGGGCCTCGTCGCTGTACGCGAAGGCTGCACCGCTCTCGGCCAGGGCCTTGCCCATGCAGTAGACGGCGTGGGGGGCCAGCATATCGTCGTGGTCGGCCAGGGCCAGGTAGTCCCCGGTGGCGAGCTTGGCGGCCTCGTTCGTGTTGGCGGCGATGCCCTTATTCTCAATTTTGGCGTAGACAATGCGCTTGTCCTGTGCGGCGCGGGCCTGCACGGTTTTGGCAACGTCGGGGTGGGCGTCATCGCTGGCATCCACCAGCACCAGCTGCCAGTTCGGCGCGGTCTGGACCTGCACGCTGTTCAAAAACTGCTGCAAAAACTGCGGCGGCGTGTTGTACAGCGGCGTCAGGATGCTGATGGTGGGCCAGGTCTTAGCGGCCGGGTCGGCACGTTGAGCGTCTAATGTCTGTTTTGCGGGCAGATACCGCGCACGTTTGCCGAAGAACCGCCGTTTAAAAAAGCCGACGGCCCGCCCGGCCATAACGCCGACGCCCTGTTCTTTCGTCAGGGTCTGCGCATAGCCGAACAGCTCTTTGATGCGTTTTGTCTCAAGGCTCATGGGGTGGCTCCTCATAAAAGCAATCTTTGTGCCAGAGTTTGGGGTTCGTGTCGATATACTGCCAAATTTGTGCGCAGCCATGTTCGGTGCGTACAACATGGTCATGGAAAGATTTTTGCCAGATGGGGCGGGAAAGCCGCTTGGAAACGACACCTTTAAATTGCTGTATAACGGTAGAGATTGTAGGGGCGACCATTGGTCGCCCGCCCGGCCCGTTCTGGATTAACAACAACAAATGAACATGGTTTGGCATTATGGCGTACTTTTCTAACGAGATATGCGGATACTGCTTTGGAATTTCCCAAATACACTGCTCTACAACTTTTCCTGCTTTGGACAACGCGGGTGGGTGCTGCGGGCGAGCAATGCTCGCCCCTACATTCTCGGCTCTCGTGAACGTATCATTTCCCCACAAAATCCTCTGTCGTTCGTGCGTGCAAATCGTGATGAAATACGCGCCGTTCTGTGCGTAATCGTACTCCGTAAGGCGGTTGATTTTCCGTTTTGGCTTCATCACTTCAACCCGAAATTCTCAAACAGATTGTTGAAATGTGGGTTGTAATAGGGGTCATAATTGTCGATATACTGTTGATATTTTGCGTAGAAATTCGCCTTCTCACGCTCGTAGCGCTTGGTGTTCTCGCTCAGGGTGTCAAGGCCGCGGCTCTTGCTCTCGTAGTGGTAGGCTTCGGCGCGGGGCGTGTAGACGTTCAAAAGGCCTTTCTGCCACAACTTCAGGCAGTAGTCCACGTCGTTGTAGGCAACGGCGAACTTTTCCTCGTCCAGACCGCCAAATGCACGGTAGAGTGCGGTTTTTGTCATCAGGCAGGCACCGGTCACGGCCATGTAATCCTGCGTCGTGACCAGGCGGTACATATCGCCGACGGCCGTGCGGGGGTAACTCTTGTGGCTGTGGCCCGCGCTGCCGTTGATGCCCATGAGCACGCCCGCGTGCTGGATCGTGTCGTCAGGGTAGTAGAGCTTTGCGCCCACCGCGCCCACATCGGGCCGCTGGCTGTAACTCAGCAGTTCGCGCAAAAAGTCGGGCGACAAAATCTCGATATCATTGTTCAGGAGCAGCAGGTGCTCACCCTCGGCAAACGTCGCGCCAAAGTTGTTGATAGCCGAGAAATTGAACGGGCCCTTCCCCTCAAACGTCACGACCCTGCAGGTCGGGAACCGGTCATGCAGCGTTTTATAGTAGGCGAATGTCGCCGGGTCAGTGGAGTTGTTCTCGATGACGATGGCCTCAAAATTGTCATACCCGGCGTTTTTGTACAGACTTGTCAGGCAGCGGTCCAGGTCGTCGGTGTGGTCCTTGTTGGGAATCAGCACGCTGATTTTCGGGTGGCCGGTCAGCTCGTACTTGACCTGGAACGCGCCGGGTGCATCAGGCACCGCCATGGCGTGCCCCGGCAGGCTGAGACGTTCGAGCTGCGCGTCGATGGCCCGCTCCCCCGCCGCGATGGCGTAGGGCTTGGCCTCCATGCCTGCGGCGGTGGAACCTGCGTGGCCGCGCCAGATGTAGAGCACTTTCTTGATATGCTCGATGCGCTGTGCTTTTTCGGTCAGGCGCAGAATCAAATCATGATCCTGTGCGCCGTCAAACTCTTTCGATTCATAGGCCCCGGCGGCATCCAGCAGTGGGCGGCTGAACACGGCCAGATGGGTAATGAAGTTGACCCCGCGCAGGTAGTCCGGCGCAAAGTCGGGCTTGAAGTGGTAGCCGCCCAGCTCCTTCAAATCGGCGGAGAGGACAATTTCATCACTGTACACAAAATCTGCACCGGTGTTTTGGATGGTCTGCACAACCTCGAACAGTGCGTTTAAATACAGTACGTCGTCGTGGTCCAGCAGGGCAATAAAATCGCCGGTGGCCAGCTCGAACCCACGGGTCGTGTTGGCCGCAATGCCGCCGTTCTCAATCGGTTCATAGACGATGATGCCGGGCACGGCCTTGGGCAGGCGGCTTTCCAGCCGCTTGTCGGCGTCGCTGGCGTCCACCAGCACCAATTCCCAGTTCGTGTAGGTCTGTTTGACGACACTTTGCAGCATTTCGTCAAAAAATTTCGGCGGCGTGTTGTACAGCGGGACGATGATGCTGACCTTCGGCCCCTGCAAATGTGCAGCGCGTTGGGCTTTCAGCTCCCGGCGCAGCGGGATATCTGCCCGATGCCGCCAGTCGTCGTGGTGCATGGCCAGCCCGACGCGAAATTTCACGTCGCGCCACAGCTGCTCGGCCCCCTGCTCCCGCAAGGTGCGCACACTGCGCCCGGCCAGATCCCGCAGGTGGGCAGGGTTCAAAAGCCGCCGCGCCATGCCGCCCACGCTGTCCTGTACGGCCAGGTCGGCGGGGCGCTCGTTGTTCGGTTTTGCATTTTCGGGCATCGTTTATTCCTCGGTAACTTTCGCCGGCATGGCGTCCTTTTTCTCGAACCTGCGGTACTCGGCGGTGATCTCCTTCGTCGGGCCTAAGCGGCGCAGATGGCCGTGGTCGAGCCAGGCGACCTTGTTGCACATACGCTCGATCTGGTCAATGGAGTGGCTGACCAAAATGACCGTGGTACCGCCGGAAAGCAGCTCCGCCATGCGCTTTTCGCACTTTTCCTGAAACAGGAAATCGCCCACCGACAGAATCTCGTCGGCAATCAGGATATCGGGCTTCGTCATCGTCGCCACGGCGAAGGCCAAACGCGCCACCATGCCGGAGGAGTAGTTTTTCAGCGGTACGTCGAGAAAATCCTGCAATTCGCTGAAATCGACGATATCGTCAAATTTTGAGTCGATGTACTTGGGCGTGTAGCCCAGCACCGTGCCGTTTAAATAGATGTTCTCCCGCGCGGTCAGGTCCATGTCAAAGCCCGCGCCCAACTCGATCAGCGGCGCAATCGTGCCGTTGACCGTGACGCGGCCCGCGCTGGGCTTATACACGCCGGAAATGACTTTCAGCAGCGTGGACTTGCCGCTGCCGTTTAAGCCAATCAGGCCGTAGAAATCGCCGGGCATGATATCAAACGATACATCGTCCAAAGCGAAGAACTCGTCAAAGCGCACGCCGCCGTGCAGCAGCGCCACGAAATACTCTTTCAGGCTCTCGTGCTTTTCTTTGGCAAGGTTGAAGCGCATCGAAACATGGTCGATGGAGATAATGGGTTTCTGCTCTGCCATTTCGATGCCCCCTTACATGTACAGGACGAATTTGTCCTGGTTCTTTTTAAAGACGCAGACGCCCAGCCCCAGGCTGAGTGCGGCGCAGAGGAACGGAATGAGCACCATGTTCGGGGTCAGCCCCTCGCCCCACATGACGCAGGAACGCACCGAGGTGATGTACCAGTAGATGGGGTTCAGGTTGATGATGTACTGCATCCAGCTTTCCATCTGGCGCGGGTCGTAGAAGATGGCGCTGCCGTAGACGAGCAGGGTGCAGAACACTTCCCAAATGTGCATGATATCGCGCACAAAAACGTAGAGCGTTGACAAAATCAGCCCGATGCCCAGGCTGAAAATAAACAGCATGACGATGGGATAGACGGCCAGCAGTACGGTCTTGACCGAAATGTGCGACCAGGTCAGCAGCGCCACGATGAAGAGCGCCACCAGGCTGAAGAAGAAGTTGACCAGCGCAAAGCAGCACTTTTCCAGTGGGAAAATGTACTTAGGGATGTACACTTTTCGCAGCAATGGGCCGTTTTTCAGCACGCTCTCCATGGCCATGGTCGTACTCTCGCGGAAGAAGTTGAACATCAGCTGGCCGATGATGAGGAACAGCGGGAAATCCTCAATGCCCTGGCCGCGCTGGTTGAACAGCGCACCGAACACGGCCCACATGACCAGGCAGGTCAGCAGCGGGTTCAGCACGCTCCAGGCTACGCCCAGCACGCTGCGGCGGTATTTCAGCTTGAAGTCGCGGGTGATAAGATTTTGCAGCAGGTAGCGGTACTTCCAGAACCCTGCAAAGGTGTTTTTCAGATTCTGCACAGCTTATCCTCAATATTTTTCAAAATACTCGAACTTCTGCTCGGCGAAGGGGGTGTGCTCCTTGTCCTTGGCGCTGGTCTTGTGCGCACAGCCGCAGTCAGGCCACTGCACGTTGACGGTCGGGTCGTCGTACGGGATGCCGCCCTCGGCAGTCGGGTCGTAGACGTCGGTGCATTTGTAGCAGAACTCGGCCACGTCAGACAGCACGACAAAGCCGTGGGCAAAGCCCTCGGGAATCCAGAGCATCTTTTTATTCTCGGCGGACAGCGTCACGCCCACCCACTTACCAAAAGTCTTGCTGTTGGGGCGGCAGTCCACGGCGACGTCGAATACCTCGCCCAGGGTCACGCGGACAAGCTTGCCCTGGGTGTGCTTGGTCTGGAAGTGCAGACCGCGCAGCACGCCCTTGGTGGAGCGGCTCTGGTTGTCCTGCACGAAGGGCTTGTCGATACCGGCAGCGGCGAACTCGTCGATTTGGTAGGTCTCCATGAAATAGCCGCGGTCGTCGCCAAAGACGGTCGGCTCAATGATCTGCACTTCAGGAATCTCAGTCTTGATAAAATTAAACTTGCCCATGGTTGGAATCTCCTTTTTCTATATTTCATAGGACAGTATATACATAGCGATACAGGTTATATTATACTCCATTATAGCGCATTGGGCAAGATGGCAGTAAAATTTTGTCGCTGCTGTAACAACACGTCCGCCTTTTCCGTCTTGTAGGGTGAGGGCAGATGTGCTATGATAATACGAAATGAAAGGATGGTGCGGCAGATGACAAAACGCGAAGCCCGCGCACAGGCCAGGACCCTGCGTGCAGCCCTGGATATGCAGGCCGTGGGGCGCGGCATGGCAGAAGTGCTCTTTCCCCTGCCCTGCTGGGCGGCGGCAGGCACGGTGCTGGCCTTTGCAGCCATGCCGGATGAGCCAGATACAGCGGCCATTTTGCGCCAGGCGCTGGCGGACGGCAAACACCTGCTGCTGCCCCGCGTGTTGAGCAAAACGGCCATGGACTGGGTAGAGATCCCGGATTTGGCTCTGCTGCGTCCCGGCGCTTTTGGGATTTTAGAGCCGCCCGCCGACTTGCCCACTGCCGATCCGGCAGTCTTTGCGCGGCCGCTGGCGCTGATCCCCTGCCTGGCTGCTGGCCGCGACGGTGTGCGCCTGGGGCGCGGCGGAGGGTATTATGACCGCTTTTTGGCACACTATAAAGGGGCAAAGCTATTGCTCTGCCCCGAAGCGGTGCTGACGGATACCCTGCCCTGCGACGATTGGGACGCCCATTTTGCGCCCGAAGAAATTTTGACCGAGAAAGGAATACAAGTATGAAGAAGCTGCTTTTTGCAACAGCCCTGCTGGCCGCGCTGCTTTTGAGCGCCTGCGGCGGCAAAACCAACGACGATGATTTTATGAACAAGCCCGCCGTGACGCCCGAACCGGGCATGGAGATCGACCCGGAATTTGGTGTTGACCCCGAGCCCGAAACCGATGAAAATGCCCAGCTGGCACCGGACGCCGAGCTGAGCGATATGGTGGACGCGCTCTATAAGATTCAGCCGGTGGAGCTGATGGGCATGGAGACAACGGCCATCGACCTGACCGACGAGACCTGGTACGGCTACCTGGCCGGGCTGACCGCCGACAATGTGGGCAAAGTGGACGCGGCTGTCATCAGCGAGCCGATGACTGGCAGCCAGGCGTACAGCCTTGTGCTGCTGCGCCTCAGGGACAAGGCCGATGCCCGTGAGGTCGCCGATTCGATGGAGGAAAATATCAGCATGCGCAAATGGGTCTGCGTGGAGGCAGATAAGGCCCGCGTGGTCAGCTTTGATGATAAGCTGCTGTATGTCATGGCAGACAGTGAGCTGGTCGATGTCGATCTGTTAGCGGATGCTGCTACAAAGGCCTTTAATGCGACATTCGATGTCGATGATTCCCTCGTCAATGAGGACGAGAGCGAGCTGCCCCCGGAGCTGCTGTCCGCCCCGGCTGTGGCAGACTGAGCGATACAAAAAAACAAAGAGCCGTGCCCTTTGCGGGGCACGGCTCTTGTTGTTTACAGGCGGGATCAAGCCTTGGCGGCCTTGATCTCCTTGATGAGTTCGGGAACGACCTTGTACAGATCGCCGACGATGCCGTAGGTGGCAACGTCGAAGATGGGGGCGTTCTCGTTCTTGTTGATGGCGATGATGTTCTCGGAGTCCTGCATACCGGCAACGTGCTGGATGGCACCGGAGATGCCCAGGGCAACGTAGATGCGGGGATGCACGGTCTTACCGGTCTGGCCGACCTGATGGTCAGCAGACAGCCAGCCCTCATCGGTGACGGCACGGGAAGCACCGACAACACCGCCTAGAGCCTCGGCCAGCTCCTCAGCCAGCTTGATGCCCTTCTCGGGGTCAGCGGAGATACCGCGGCCGACGGAGACGACAACGTCAGCACCGATCAGGTCGACGAGCTTCTCAGCGCTCTTCTTGATGTCGAGCACCTGAACATGGATGTCGTCGGCAGTCAGAGCGGGCGCAACATTCTCGATGACGACCTTGTCAGCACCGGCCTGGTCGAACGCCTGCATCTGCATGACGCCGGGGCGGACGGTGGACATCTGCGGGCGGAAGCGCGGGCAGATGATGGTAGCCATCAGGTGGCCGCCGAATGCGGGGCGGGTCATCTTCAGGTTGGTGTTTTCCTCGAACTTGGTGTTATCCACATCAATGTTGGAGGTGGTGCGCAGGAAGTTCTTGTACTTCTCGACATCGACGTCCAGATGGGTGCAGTCGGCGGTCAGGCCGGTGTGCAGACGGGCTGCGCAGCGGGGGCCGAGGTCACGGCCCAGGTTGGTCGCGCCGATCAGCATGATCTCGGGCTTCTTGTCCATGATGAGGTCGCACAGCGCCTTGGCATAGCCATCGGTGGTGTAGTCCTTCAGCAGGGGGCTGTCGATATTGTAAACACGGTCAGCGCCGTAGCCGCCCAGAGTCTTGAGGTCAGCCTCAGCCAGGCCGCTGCCCATGACAACGCCAGCCAGCTCAACGCCAAGGTCGTTGGCCAGCTTGCGGCCCTCGCTCAGCAGCTGATAGCTGATGGACTGGATCTCGCCTTCGCGCTGCTCGCAGAAAACCCACACGCCCTTGAAGGCGGCGGTGTCCATTGCATTGAATTCAGCCATTGTTCGTTTCTCCTTCCTCAAATCAGGTGCTTGTCGTTCAGGATGCCGACCAGCTGGGCAGCGTCCTCGACCTTGATGCCGGCGCCCTTGACCGGAGGAGCAAAGGACTTGTAAACGTTCGTCGGGGAGCCCTTCAGGCCGATGGTATCGGTCTCGATGAGCGGGTCATCCTTCAAAGCGTTGTAGTCAAAGACCTCGAGCGGCTTGTCGTAGCACTCGAAGATGCCGGAAACGCTCATGTAGCGCGGGGTATTCAGCTCCTTGATGCAGGTCAGCAGGCAGGGAGTCTGAACCTTCAGCTCCATGTAGCCGTCCTCCAGCTGACGCTTGACAGTCAGGGAGTTGCCATCCTTCTGGATGTCGGTAACATAGGTGACCTGGGGCAGGTGCAGCTTCTCAGCGATCTGGGGGCCGACCTGGGCGGTGTCGC
>OLFY01000194.1_pt1 | contig 94701 bp, 84 predicted proteins | sample 1605611 | NCBI WGS metagenome assembly OLFY01 (sample SAMEA3888923, study PRJEB22519) | human gut metagenome | biome: human gut; feature: human-associated habitat; material: faeces | place: Denmark | collected 2011 | reverse complement strand
GTAGCGACAGCCCGAAACCGCGCCAGCGGGTTCGGCGGAGACTGGCAGGTGCGCCCGGCAGACAGGACAACACTGAAGTAGTCAGAATCAGAGCAGGAAGAAAAAGAGAATAATCACGGGAAAGGTAATGTCATTTCTGACAACTGGCCATAAACAGAGAAGGCGGGGGAAAAGAACGGGCGCCGCAGGCGTACGTTCTTCCCCGTTCCTGAAGGGAAACGGCCTTCCTGGCAGCCTGGTTGTTCATGCCCGCACAATGCCAGCAAGGAGAAAGGGGCCACCGGCGAACCAGCAGCCCCTTTATAAAGGCGCTTCAGTGCAGTCAGACCAGCATCAGCCCTGAAAAGGCGGGCCTGCGCCCGCCTCCAGGTTGCTACTTACCGCCGGATTCGTAAGCCATTGTTGCCGTAACTTCCCTGTATCCGTCCTTCAGCCGTACTTCGCACAGGCGATTCCGGGTCAGGAGTGTGAATATCAACAACGTGCAGCACACGATTAATACGCACCAGATAAGGGCGTTTCCCGGTAGTTTCATGGTTTACTCCTCCTTGCAATTTGCACGGTAAGAGGCCATACTGACGTGGACTAGACATGCAGAGGCCTCGTGGGTTAATGAAAATTAACTACGGGGCTTTTGTCCTTCTGCCACACGACAGGATAACAAACCACCTTCATGTCATGAGGCAGAAAGCCTCAAGCGCCGGGCACATCATAGCCCATATCCCTGCGCGCTGACCACACTCACTTTTCTTGAAAAGAATCCGCTCATTCAGACCGTTTACGGGAAATCCGTGTGATTGTTGCCGCATCACGCTGCCTCCCGGAGTTTGTTCGTAAGCGTGCAGCGAGGGCCGTATTGACGGGGATGTGTTATTCAGTCGGCAGTGCTACGCGCCAGGGGAGCAGTTCGCCGACCCGGTTTATCGGCCAGTCGGCTATGACGTCAAGGACATAGCGGAGGTAGCTTTCTGGCTCCACTCCGTTCAGTTTGCACGTCCCGATCAGGCTGTACAGCAGCGCTCCCCGCTCTCCTCCATGATCCGAACCGAAGAACAGGTAGTTTTTGCGGCCCAGACTGACCATCCGCAACGCATTTTCAGCGATGTTATTGTCCGCCTCAGCCCAGCCATCATCTGCATAGTACGTCAGCGCCGGCCACTGGTTCAGGGCGTATGCGAACGCTTTCGCCAGTTCTGAGTGTCGCGACAGGGTTTTCATCTTTTCACGCAGCCAGCTTTCCAGGGATTTCAGCAGCGGTTTCGTTTTCAACTGACGTTCGGCAAGGCGCTGCTCCGCCGTCATTCCCCTTATCTCTGCCTAGATGGCGTACAGTTCGCCGATCCGTTTCAGCGCTTCCTCCGTCAGGGCTGACGGGGTGCGAACGTGCACATCGTGGATTTTACGGCGGGCGTGAGCCCAACAGGCGGCTTCCGTTATCCGGCCATCCCGGTACAGCTCGTTGAACCCGGCGTATGCATCCACCTGCAGTACACCACTGACCCCCGCAAGATGCGTCTGCGGATGGATGCCTTTTCTGTCCGGGCTGTAAGCGAACCACACCGCCGGCGCCAGCGTTGACCCGGCGTTACGGTCGTCACGAACGTAGGTCCATAACCGCCCGGTCTTTGTTTTCTTATTGCCTGGCAACAGCACCGGGACAGGCGTGTCATCAGCATGGAGCTTACCGTCAGTCAGCACATAGTCCTGAAGCGCCTCTTCCAGCGGAGACAGCAGCCGGCAGCATGCATCCACCCAGCCCGACAGCAGTGAACGGCTCAGCTCCACACCTTGCCGGCCGTATATTTCTGACTGGCGATACAGCGGGGTGTGCTCTGCATACTTCGAGGTCAGCACGCGGGCCAGCAGCCCCGGTCCGGCGATACCCCGCTCGATGGGCCGTGAAGGCGCGGGGGCCTGCACGATGGCATCGCACTGAGTACAGGCATGCTTTTCACGTACAGTCCGGATAACCCGGAAGGCGCTGCGCATCAGCTCCAGCTGTTCGGCGGCATCCTCACCCAGATAGCTCAGCGAGCCTCCACATTCCGGGCAGCATGACGCTACCGGCAGCAGCCGTTTTTCATCGCGGGAGAGTGATTCGGGGAACGGTTTGCGGGTGCGGGTTTGACGCAGCGGGCGCTGCACGGCCGGGTCGTCAACCCGACCGGTAAGGGTATCACTTTCTTTCTGAAGTGCCTTCAGGTCAGCTTCCATCTGTGCGATACGACGGGAGACTTTTTCGGAGCAGCTGCCGAAGTTCATCCGGCGCAGCTTATCCAGCTGTGCCTGCAGATGGTCTATTTCGCGTTCACGCTCGTTCAGCTTTTCCAGCAGGGCACGGTTCAGCGCCTCCTGTTCGGCAAGGAGACGTTTCAGTGCATTGATATCGTCAGGAAGTGAGCTGCTCATACCGGGTATATTACCAGGCTCATTCAGCGTCGACCAGGATAAAGAGGCTTACAACATAGTCAGGGACGTAAGCAGTCTTTTAGGCTGCCGCCAGTCGATACCTTCAAGGAGCATCGCCAGCTGTGCCGGTGTGAGGAACACTTTGCCATCCCGGGCTGACGGCCAGGCGAAGCGGCCGCGCTCCAGCCGTTTGGTCAGCAGACACAGTCCATCGCCGGTAGACCAGAGGAGCTTTACCTGACTGCCATTACGCCCACGGAAGATAAAAACGTGACCTGACATCGGATCGTCTTTCAGCGTCGTCTGCACCTTTGCCGCCAGGCCGTTGAAGCCGTTTCTCATATCGGTGATGCCAGCGACCAGCTAGATCTTTGTCCCTGATGGTAATGGGATCAACGTTTGAGCTCCCGTATCAGCAGGTTCAGGATATTTTCGCTGATGGCACCATTCAGACGGAGTGATCCGTGCCGGAACGTCACTTCACAGCTGATATTGAGTGATTCAGGTGTCGCAGCAGCTACAGGTTGTGACCGGGGGGAGGTTGTAGGGACAACATCTTCGGCATCAAGTGTTATCGGGAGCAGCTCAGGCACGTTGTTTTCTGTTGTTGAAGGAGGACGTAGTTTTCCTTCGCGCCAGTACTGGCGCCACTTGAACAGCAAATTATCGTTGATCCCATGCTCACGAGCGAGTTGCGCTACGGAGATCTCTGGTCGATGCGAGAGTTCAACCATTTTGATTTTGAACTCAACGGGATAATTAGGGCTTTTTTTACGCACTGCGGTTAATGATTTCATGGATAGCGTCCACCATATTTGGTGTCCACTATTCTCTCAGGAATTTCAGGATCTGCCAGACGGTGCTGAGACGACGCTTACGTCTGATGAGCTCGAGCGCAAGATCATTCGCCTGTTCGCGCTGGGGATGAGCTACCAGGATATCAGCCGGGAGATCGAAGATTTATATGCCTTCAGTGTTTCCACGGCTACCATCAGTGCGGTTACCGATAAAGTCATTCCTGAGTTAAAACAGTGGCAGCAGCGCCCGCTGGAAAAGGTTTATCCCTTCGTCTGGCTGGACGCCATTCACTATAAAATCCGCGAAGATGGCTGTTATCAGAGCAAGGCAGTTTATACCGTACTGGCGCTGAATCTGGAAGGCAAAAAAGAAGTCCTGGGCCTGTATTTGTCGGAAAGCGAAGGCGCTAACTTCTGGCTGTCAGTATTAAGTGATCTGCAAAACCGTGGCGTTGAAGACATTCTGATTGCCTGCGTGGATGGGCTGACCGGCTTCCCTGAAGCGATAAACAGCATTTATCCGCAGACAGAGGTACAGTTGTGCGTCATTCACCAGATACGTAACTCGATTAAATATGTGGCGTCAAAACACCATAAAGCGTTCATGGCCGACCTGAAGCCAGTGTATCGTGCGGTGTCAAAAGAAGCAGCGGAAACGGCGCTGGATGAGCTGGAAGCGAAACGGGGGCAGCAATATCCGGTGGTGCTCCAGTCCTGGCGCCGCAAGAGGGAAAATCTGTCAGCGTACTTCCGCTATCCGGCGAATATCCGCAAGGTGATCTACACAACCAACGCGATAGAATCAGTCCACCGCCAGTTCAGGAAACTGACCAAAACCTAAAGGTGCTTTCCCGAATGAAAACAGCCTGTTGAAGCTACTTTATCTGGGACTGATGAACGCACAGGAGAAATGGACAATGCCCATCCAAAGCTGGAATTTGACATTGTCGCAGTTAGCCATTTATTTTGAAGGGCGGCTGAATAATGTGATGACGCTGTAGAATTTTTAACGTGACACAGAATTCTGAACGCTCTCAAATTAAAATCATCGATATTTAACAAGTTTAAATTATTAAGATTATTTTAATCAAGATTAAAAGCATTACAACCTGGAAACTGACATTACTGATTACTACACTGGTACCTGAGGCTCACGGCCTCAGGTTTTCTTTATATACTCTCAGAAGGATACTCTTACATTAGCCCAATAACGGCGTCCTTCATCGACCTGCCAGTTACCATCAATGGTATCGATATCCTCGCTCTTTCTGTCTGTGACGTTAAGAACGGCAAAATTAATCAGCGTGTCTGGCAGAATCTGGTAATTTAGACCAATATCCATAGATGTGAATCCATTACGAACGCGGGGAACCTTAGCACCATTTCTTTGTGCTGCCCAGATTTGTTTTCCCGTATAATTCAGAGATGAATAAAATGTAATATCCTGAGTGTAATCCCATTCCAGTTTTGCATTGGCTGCATGTCTGGGTGTTCTTTCCAGAGGTTCCCCTTTCAGCGACTTGCCATTGAGACTTTCGTCATCACTTTTTCGACGAGAGTCAGTAAATGTATAGTTTGCAGATACATGCCATTTATCATACACAGGAATCTGAGTTGCAAGCTCCACCCCTCTGATATTTGCCTCACCTACATTATCATAAATAAAAGTGTTTAACCCGGTGACTGGATCTTTTGTACCTATATCGTAACTGATCAACTTATTTTTAAAATCAGTATTAAACAGCGTCGCGCTCGCCGAAAAACCACTATCATTACTATAAATAATACCGATCTCTTCGGTTACACTGGTCTCCGGTTTCAGGTCCCTGTTTCCATACATAATAGAGGCACCACCCTGCGTCAGTGTTCCAAATCCAGGACTCACCTCACGAATTGAAGGAGCCCGAAATGCTTTTGCGATCCCCCCTTTGAGTGTGAGATTATCGGTCAGGTTATAAACAGCGTACAATCTTGGATTCCAGTAACTGCCATAGATTTCATGATTATCGAGACGCAGTCCTCCAGTCAGGGCGAGAGAATCCGTTGCTGCATATTCATTTTCTATAAAAACAGCTTTCTGTTTAATTGAAACAGACTGTGTTTCTGTCGTTTTTTTACCCGTGGCTGAGTCATCACGGAGCTCTGCATGCTGAAATTGACCTCCGATGGTCAGTACATTTTCCGGCAGAAATGCCGTCACTTTTGCATCTATGATTGTGTTGGTTATTTCCGGTTTTCTTGACTCGTAATTAAGATCCCAATGATTATATTTATCTTTTTTACCTGATTTAACCTCACGAATAACTTTCTCCTGATAAACAGCAATTTCAGGATGCAGTATTTCGCCCTGGGCATTCCATGCTGCTACCCAGTGACTACGTGAATTATGCGTTTCTCTTTTACTGTTTGGTTGTTTAAGATTTCCCCGCATAGTCCAAGCATCGAGAGACTCACCAGGTGTTAATGTATGCACCTGGTTATTTTTTCCATATTCAAAAACAAACTTCTGGCTTTCAGTCGGAGTAAACTGGAGCGTTGCCGTTATATTCTTATTATCTTTTGCCGGTGTTCCCTGAGAGATACTATCTTCCTTGCGATAGTTCATTCCTCCATATAGCTGAAGACCAAGTTTATCCTTAATCAATGGGCCTGACAGATAGAAGTCATTTGTGGTTGAGTTACCAAATTTCCCATGTTCCTGAATAATCCCCCCAAGTCCAAGTACGCCATCCCATGTTTGGTTATTAACTGGTTTGGTTATGATATTAATGACCCCTCCGATGGCATCAGAACCATACAGGGAAGACATAGGGCCACGGATCACTTCAATGCGTTCAATTGCTTCCACAGGAGGGATAAATCCGGCTTCAAAACCGCCGCTGCCGTTTGGTCTGGATTCCCGACCGCTCTGACGTCGTCCATCGACCAGAATCAGCGTGTAATCGCCACTTAGACCACGTATACTGATATCCGGTTTTTCATTCCCACCAGTGATACTAATCCCTTCAACATCTTTTACTGCATCGACCAGATCTGAAACCGGTTTTTTTTGCAGTTGTTCTGAAGTAATGACTGAGACACTGGCCGGGGCATTTCTGAGCTGCTGAGTGAACCCGGAGGCAGTAACAACAAGCGTATCTTCTTTTTTATCAGAACTGGCATAACCTGATGATATAACTGCAGAACACATCACGGCAATGCCCGGAGCAATGATATATTTGTTCTTCATAAATTTCCCTTTGCCAAAGGCGTAATGATAATGATTTGCGTTAGCAAAGAGGGAATTTACAATGAACAGAAAAGAAGGTAAATCACATTTCGCTCATTCAGTTAATATTTTCGAATAATTTCCTGAACATGCCAGACTTGATGAGAACAGCAGAACAGCCCCTTTCTCCGGGGAACTCTTTACTACATAATTTATAGTCCTGTCGAAGATGTAAGCTCTTTCATCTGGATATCTCCATCAACAACATTCCAGTAGAGCACACGAGAGCGACAGGGGACTGGCGTTATTTATTATGGTATGCTTGTCTGATTTGGTAGAAAATAAAAATGGGCGACTGACCAGATATGGGAGTCTCCGGTCAGTCATTCGCTTGTAGATGCAGGACATAAGCGAACCAGGGCCCACTGCTTGTGCGCAAAAGCAAGGAGAGTTTACCCTAGCAGATTGAGTTACACCAGATCATCACCTCACTGACCAGTCAGAAATTCCGACTCATCTTCCACCACTAAACCTGCTCCATCCCAGTCCTGAACCTTCCCTCGCCAGCAGCCAGGATCGTACGGTTCACCACAATCCTCTTCCGTGAATGACCGTAAGTGAGCAGCACCAAAATAAATCGGTACTTCCAATAACAGATAGGTAAGCGGCTCGCCAGAACCGTATTGATATTTACTGAGAGGTCAGATCAACTTTCCAGGGCAACAGATCGCGTACCCGGTTTGCCGGCCAGTCCTGGATATGCTCAATGACGTAACGCAGCCATTTTTCTGGTTCCACATTGTTCAGACGGCATGTGCCGATCAGCGAGTACAACACCGCCGCATGCTCGCCACCGCTGTCGGAACCCGCGAAGAGCCAGTTTTTCCGGCCTACGGCCACTCCTCGTAAGGCGTTCTCTGCGATGTTGTTGTCGATTTCCACCCAGCCATTACCGCAGTACACGTTCAGGCCATCCCACTGTTTCAGCAGGTATGCGAACGCTTTTGCCGTATCCGAGTGACGAGACAGTGTTTTCATCTGAGTCTGTATCCAGTCATACAGTGACTGCATCAGTGGCGCAGCTCTGGCTTTTCTTGCCGCCAGACGCTGTTCTGCTGTACATCTCCGGACTTCTGCCTCTATGGCATACAGTTCACCGATACGCTGCAGGGCTTCCGTGGTGATGTCGGTGGGCACTCTTGCATGCACATCGTGGATTTTTCTCCGGGCATGAGCCATACACGCGGCTTCCGTTATTCTGCCGGATTCGTATAACACCCGGTAACCACCGTAAGCATCGGCCTGAAGCACACCGCTGTAACCGACCAGATGATTTTGTGGATGGATACCTTTCCGGTCCGGTGAGTACGCGAACCAGACCGCCGGGGGCATCTGTGAACCGGCGTTACGGTCATCACGGACATAGACCCACAGCCGGGCAGTTCTTGTTTTACCACTGCCCGGCTCCTGGACCGGAACGGGGATATCATCCGCATGGACTTTACCGGGCATCAGCACATACTGGCGCAGCACGTCATACAGCGGCTCCAGCAGTTCAGCAACGGCACCAGTCCAGCGCCCCAGCGTGGCGCGGCTCAGTTCCACGCCCTGACGACGGTATATTTCTGACTGGCGGTATAACGGCAGATGGTCTGCATACTTTCCGGTGACGATATGAGCCAGAAGCCCCGCTCCGGCATAACTGCGTGCGATGGGTTTTGAAGGTACTGGTGCCTGCACGATATGGTCGCACCGACAACAGGCCAGTTTCGGACGTTGTGTTTCGATAACCTTAAAGGCGCTGCTGATAAGCTCCAGTTGCTCTGAAACATCACATCCCAGAGAACTGAGTTCGCCACCATAGGCCGGACAGCATTCCTCTTCCGGCCGGATGACCCGGGTTTCACGGGGAAGTGAGGCCGGTAACGGTTTACGGGCTGAAGACTGGCGCAGGGCGGATGGCAGTGCCGGGTCATATTGCTCACCCAGCGTTTCAGCCATTTCTTCCTGAAGTGCGCTGATTCTCTCCTGTGCATCCTGTATCTGCCGTTCGGTTTTTGCGCGAAGTTTTTCTGAGCTTTTACCGAACTGCATACGTTGCAGTTTCGCAACCAGCGTCTTCAGCCGGTTGATTTCGGAAGCATAAGCCGCCACCCGCTGTGAGAGCAGGCGGTTGTATTCAGCCATCTAGCGGATGGTGTCCTGTTGCGTCTGCAACAGTGCCCGCAGGCGGGCGTTCTCATGAGCAAGTGAGGTGTCCATATCCTCACTTTACAACGGGTTATATGCGGATGCCAGTGCGTTGCGTTCGTTTCGGGTGCTTCCAGTTGATGCCCTCAAGAAGCATGGACAACTGAGCCGGAGTAAGGTGAACCTTTCCATCGCGGGTGACCGGCCAGACGAAGCGGCCCCGCTCCAGGCGTTTGGTGAAGAGGCACAGTCCGTCGCTGTCAGCCCACAACACTTTTATCTGGTCACCCCGGCGTCCGCGGAAGATGAACAGATGCCCGGAGAACGGGTCATCCTTCAGGACGTTCTGAACTTTTGATGCCAGGCCGTTAAAACCATTTCGCATGTCGGTGATACCGGCAACCAGCCAGATACGCGAACCGGCAGGGAGAGATATCATCAGTGGCTGCTCCCTTTCATTTCGCGGATAAGTGTCTGTAATAACGCCGGTGTCAGTTCACCTTTCAGCCTGAGAGTTCCGGCCGGCAGAACCAGCTCGCAGCACAGACTGTCTGGCAGTGTATTTATCTGTTCAGGTATCTGCACTGGTGCCGGGATTTTATTATCCGGCTCCGGCGTTAACGTCACGGGAAGTAGCGATGTTTCATGTTCGCCGGGCGGCTGCAGGCCGCCGTTACGCCAGAGATGCCGCCAGTTAAAGAGCAGGTTATCGTTGATTCCGTTCTCACGAGCTATTTGTGCGACACAGGCACCGGGTAAAAGAGTCTGCTGAACAAGTCTCCATTTAAACTCCGGTGAAAATCGGTTCCGGCGGGGTTTCTCTGCTTTCACAGGCTGAGTCATGGTCGGGGTTGAAGGATATCGCCCCGGGAACAGAGCCCGGGCCAGTTACCCGCAGGAATATTCACCGGAAAGAGGCCAGTCAGTGAATACCTGGTGAAATCGCCTCACCAGAGAAAAAATGGCGGTTTTGCAGATACCGGTCTGCGCAGAAATGCGCGGGTACGACAGTGACTCGTCAAATCTCAGCTGTAGCACACGCAGGATCAATTCCGGATTATCTGCCAGTACCGCCTTTCGTGCATTCATCTTAAATGTCCTTTTACTGCGAAAATGGACATTAGTATCGGAAACAGGAAAGGGAGGCGAAAGACGGTTTAAATGATACGCTTACGTTTGTTCGGCATCATCCACCGCTCCATCTCACGGACGGCATGACCGGCCTCTCTGGCTGCCAGACTGGCTTCCGCGATAACCTGCCAGAATGGCATATCCTGCCACTGCCAGCGTTCCATCCCAGCCAGTGACGGAAAACGCTCACCCCACTGCCAGAACAGGGTTTCCAGGTCATGCTCTGCCACCCGGTCACTCCAGCGTGCATGCCAGCTTCCGACTGTTTCCGGCGAATGGAATGCCAGTTCGATTTCAGCCTGAGCGACCAGCGCCTGGTACGCACGGGCTTTCTGCTCTGCCTCCCGTGCCTGCTGGCGGCTGTACTTCTGCATGACCAGCGCGGATTTATGGCGACTGCGCTCCCTGACACGAAACTGCACCGACGGAAACAACCGCTCTGCTGCATCGCCGGGAAGGGGAAGGAGGCAGACCTCGCCCTGTGTTTCAATCAGCACATCGATGGCATACAGCCACTGAGAACGGTTGCCGCGCAGTTCTTCTGCGGTCAGGGACTGCATGAAAAATCGCAGGTCAGACAACGACATCCTGCGGCTTCCGTTCAGACAGCGGAAAAACGCCCCCGCATACGGATATTCCGCCAGCAAGTTTCCCTGATGGCGGCGTTTTTCTGTCTCCGCCACCGCCCGCCATGCGGCCTGTTGCTCTGCGCTGAGGGGAACCAGTGCCTGTGATCGTGCGCTCATGCCTGACCTCCTTCCGCCATCAGGATATGAATGATGTCGTTAACGCTGTACCCCTGCGCATCCAGTGACGCCGCCAGTGCCAGTGAATGGCTGACAGCTTCCGGTGCAAACCGCCGCTGCACCTGAACCACCGCAAACGGCTCACCACCGGCATTCACCAGAACCAGCCCCCAGACCTGAGAGACATCGCCCGGTGAACATAACGCCAGGTGAAAACGTTCGTGGGCAGGCGTGAAACGGACCTGGACGGGGAAAAAGCCGCCGAACTCGCTGCCGTACTCTCCATTCATCGTCCAGTTGTCCGGCTCATCCAGTTCCCGCATCACGGCGTGTGTCAGCTCACGGCGTTCATCGCTTCCCGCAGCACGGATATCTTCATATTCCTGTGCGTTCATGGACTGCAGGGCATTCAGGGTCAGTTCATTTTTCATCACGGTATCTCCCTTGCTGCCGCCCCGTCTCCGGCGGGGCGGTGTGGTTGTTCATCAGGCGGCATCAGCCAGGTTATCGGTGCGTTCAGTGGCATTTGTCTGTGGATGTGGTGCACACATCCAGCCTGGAACCCAGCGGTTGTCTTTCATATGGTGCTCTGCATGTTCAGCCGCATCACCTTTCTTCATCTTCTCCGCGTCCCGTGCGGCACCGGACAGTCCGGCCTCATTCAGGGCTGCGATAATTTGTGGCTTTTTCAGGTGTCCGAAGAAGTTTGCTTTTGTCGGCTGCCACCAGTCGCGCATGTGAAAGCCGATGGCGCTTTCCAGCGAATCCAGCGGACTGCGTGACGTGTGACCATACTCACGGGTCTGAACACCGTTAAGGCTGCATGCGGTGCAGAAACTGAGCAGGGATAACAGCACCTCCTGACTGAGTGACAGGAATGTCGTCATGTCCCGTGACCATCCCTCCGGCAGCAGGGCTGCAAGACGGGCTTTTTCTGCCATCAGCGCCATGAATGCGACACCTTCCTTCCCTGACGGCGCATCGCTGGTCAGCGAATAATGTTTACATTCCAGGCTGATTTGTGCCGGTTTACTGTACGCTCCGCTGCCAAACACATTCAGGCAGAGCGTCCATGCCAGCAGTGCCAGAGATTTGTCCGGTTGCTGCATAAGCGCCGCCTGGACTGCCAGCGTGCGTTCGGAAGACATTTTCGTCAGCAGTGGCAGACTGATTTCCCCCACTGACGCTTTCTCCTGCACCTGTTCCGTGCGGTCAGCGTCGTCAGCCACGTCATCCTCACTGCGCAACTGCACACCACGCTGGACACACACGTTGCCATAACGCCAGGACACCACTACTCCACCTCCGGCACGCATCTCCGGCGTCCACGCTCTGACCTTCGCCATGCAGCGCATCAGCTTCATTTCTGCTTCCAGCAGGTCAGATTCCTCACACTGGTTTTCCAGCGCGTCGTAACGCGTCATCAGTTCGTTCAGACGTTCTTCTTCCGCCTCCGTCAGCACCGCTTCCGGCTCCGGCAGACAGCGGTATGTTCCGGCATCCTCACGGCACTCGCCGACAGCCTCCATGCGTCCGGCGCACCATTCCCAGCCTTCGGCTTCCCGAAGGTACTCAGCAACAGCCTGGAGTTTTTCCAGCAGGGCGGCATCGAGCGCCACGCGGTCGACATAACCGTCCCCGTCATCGCTGAACAAATCAGTACGCAGTTCGTCAGGTGAGAAAGCATCAGCCCCCACGAAGCGGAATTTACTGTTACCTGCCACCGCCACTTCACTTTCCGTAATCAGGTTGCGGATAACCCGCACATCCGGTTTACCGCCCCATCCTGACTGACAGGCGGCTTCAAACACCTGCACCTGACGCACGGTGTCATTCTCCAGCGCCAGCGCCTGACAGTGTTCGGTGGTGATGCGGTCTTCTGCCAGCGCATCGAGGATGACAGGCGCAAGGTCAGCCAGTTTCAGCATTCGCTGAACGTGGCGGGGTGAATAGCCCAGCAAATCACCGATTTGTGCAGGCGTTTTGCCTTCCTGCGCCATTGCGCGGAATCCGGCAATCTGTTCGGCAGGGTGCATATCCCGACGATGACCGTTTTCAGTCATTGATGCCGCCGTCGCCAGCTCCTGCGGAATGACCTTCACACGGACAGGCCAGTCAGCCGGAATGATGCCACGCTCTGCCAGCATGTTGAGTGCAGCCAGTCGGCGACCACCTGCGGCGACACCGTAACGGTCACCAGGCAGGGTATGCACGACCAGATTCTGCAGCAGGCCAACGCCCTTAATGGACTCAGCCAGTTCGCTGACGGACTCCGCAGAATACGGCACCGTGCGCACATTCAGCGGTGATTTAATCAGTGAGGCCAGCGGCACGCTCACTTCCTCCGTCTGCGCCAGCAGGGCAGACAGGACTGTTTCCTGCGTTTTTGCAGGTTTACGGCTGGATTTACGCTCCGTTTTTGTCTTAGACTCTGTAACTGACATATATTTCTCCTTTGACCGGGATGGTTGTATGTCTGCCGGACGCGTTCCCGTCCGGCACCTCTCTTACTTAAGAATGCCGAAATCCCGGATGACATGGTTCATCCAGTACCCGGCACCGTCCTCAAAATTCCAGGTACGCCAGACCATTGTTCCGTTATTACGGACAACCAGGCGAAAATGTTCCCCGTGGTCATCCTCGATAAAGACGTTCCGGTACTGTGCGGCAACAGCTTCGGCCTGTTCGCGAGTAAAGGAGCCGTCAGGCAGCCCCTGAAGTATTCTGAAATATTCGCTCATCCTCATTTCTCCGGTGATGCCCCGCACAGGACGGGGCGGGGCGGTTGTCACAGTCAGTCGTTCAGAACGGGATATCGTCTGAAAACCCGTAATCGTCACCCTCCGGCGGTTGCGGCTGAGGCTCCGGCTGCGCGGCCTTACGTCCACGGCCTTTCGTTTTTGCGCCTCCTTTTTTCGTACCGGCCTCCGCCTGTGGTTCCGGCTGAAGCTGACCGCTGAACTGTTGTGCCTCTTCCGGCTGAGTCTGAGCACCTGCGGCACGTCCCAGCATCTGCATGGTGCCCGTGGTCTTAACAAGGATTTCGGTGACGTAACGGGTGATACCGTTATCCTCCCAGCTACGGGTGCGAAGCTGACCTTCGATGTAGACCTGCGCGCCCTTGCGCAGATATTCACCTGCCACTTCCGCGAGCTTGCCGAACAGCACCACGCGATGCCATTCTGTCTGCTCCCGCATCTCCCCCGTCTGTTTGTCACGCCAGCTTTCTGCCGTGGCCACCTGCAGGTTTGCCACTGCGCCCCCGTTGGGGATGTAACGGACTTCCGGATCTTTACCCAGGCGTCCTACGAGAATGACCTTGTTAATGCCACGAACTGCCATGATGTGTCTCCTTCTGTTGATGTTTTCAGCCCCCATCATCTGTTGAGTTTCGGGAGCCGCGGTTTTGACGTTTTGCGGGGACCGGCCTTTTGTTCCCTCCGGTATTCACCATCACCTGTTTGAGAACCTTCGCCGCAAGGGGCATCACGGCCACGGCCGGAAACGACTGTCCGGGGGCAGACCGCAAAAGTTTTTGCCTGCTTTTGGGCAAAAAGTTTTGCGGGATGTGCATTTCACCCCTGGACTGGCGGAGGCGGTTGTGGCTGTCTTTGCCCCCGGCGACAGGGGCTTAAACAGGTGAATGGCACCGGACACAACAACGGACAGGGACCCGCCGCAACGACGTGAAGCGCGGTTTGCGAAACGGCGTTGCGCCTTACATCCCGGCGGCCTTTTGCCGGGATGCAGGGAGCGCAGGCCACGGCGCGACAGAGGCGGCGTGACCGGAACGGTCGCTGCAAGCCTGTGGTTTTCACGCATCGGACCGTAGCGACAGCCCGAAACCGCGCCAGCGGGTTCGGCGGAGACTGGCAGGTGCGCCAGCAGCTGCCTGTCGGAGTCGGGCCTGACGACCGGATGCCGCCAGGCAGCCGGGAGCCGAAGGTGCGCCCGGCAGACAGAACAACACTGCAGTAGTCAGAATCAGAGCAGCAGATAAAGGAACAACAACATCAGGAACAGTTCCATAACATAAGAAAGAAACACTCCTGAGTCAGACACATCACAGACGAGAAGGGTAACGGGCGACGCGCCAGCGTGGCCCGCTTCCCTTCCGGCAGGCGCCAGCCTGCCAGGGGGGTTCGCGCGGACTGACAGGCGGCCTCCACCGCCTGCCCTGTATCACCTGTTTCTGCTGTCCTGTAAGATGTAGTGACCGCCCAGGAAAACAGCCTGCTGATTCGCCACAAAATCGCAGATTTCATCAACAATCTGCGCAGTGGTGAGCGGTTTCTGCCCCATTTCACGACGCCGCGCATTAATCACGGCTTTGTAATTGCGCAGAATTTCGCGGGTTTCTGTGCTGATATTCATGACATGTGCTCCCCGTCCAGCGCCTGTAACACAACGTCCATTGCTTCGCGTTCTTCCCTGACGAATGCGTCACCGTCGCCCCCGTTCTCACTCCCGACTGCATACAGGCGCTTCATTTCACTGCCTGCCAGCGCCATCACTTTTTCCAGCATCACCGCCGGGACTGTCACATGACGGCTGGCGCGCTTTTCTTCCATCAGTTCACGAACAACGTCGTGAACAACGCTGACATCCGCACCATGCTCAAAGGCATCGTCCAGCCGCTGCATGACGGTTTCCAGCTCATCGTCTGTCAGACTCCAGTCCTGGGCTATGTGACGCACATCCCCACGAGTCAGCACTACGGCAAAAACGCATTCACTGTCCGGCACGTCTGTATCCAGCACTTCGCGGATAATTTCTTTAACAGTACAGTACATGTTCTCGTCTCCTTTACAGGGGCGGCATTGCCGCCCCGTCCGTTAATCAGTCCAGAGCCGCGTAAATCGCGTTGCATTCGGGGTGCAATTCGATGTGACGCCACAACTGCGCATCGCGCATCCGGTAAAGCTGGGTCAGTCCTGCATCCCCGCTGTCGTGGTACAGCCACAACTGGCGGTTAATCACAAGGGAAGTCAAAATGATGCCTGCGGCATCAGCACTCACGGTACGGTCAAACCAGTTTGCACCGTTCACCATGTGGAAACGGTCGCCATCCGGCATCATGTAACCGCCACCGTCCGGCAGGCGGATGAAGTGCCAGAAGCCTCCCTGATATTCCGGCATCATTTTTTTCGCCAGCGCGTACACATACGCCTCGGCATACAGAAAATCGTTGCCAAACAGGTAAGGCAGAAAGGAGAGACGGTCGCACTCTTCAACATTCAGAGTGACAGGTTTCGCATATTGCATGATGTTTTCCTCCGTTATTCACATATTCCGCGACACCGGGCGGTGCCGTGCCTCCATAAAAGCCGGGCGATAAGGCGGGGATGCACAGGGCGCAAGGGAAGCCGCAGCCTGACGCACACGGCTGGCGGGAGTTGGAGGGTGAGACCGCGAAATCTGAGCGGGTGAACGACCGGAAAATCACGGCAGACGGGAAGGAGGGACCGGGTGACCGCAGCGGCGAAGCGTACCCTTGCATCCCTGCCAGCCCGGCTAAGATGGAGGCACGGCACAGCCCGCACACGACACGGCGGCCACATAACTGAGAACCCACAAGGCCATGCCCCGCATGGCCGGGTAAAGCGGAGCCGGCGGCGACTTCCTTTGTGCTCTGTCCGGGGACCGGCAGGAAAAAGGCGGGGATTTACCCCGCCAACGTCATCATTTCCGGATTTTTGCCAGGGCATCCGCCATGCTGCGGATTTCGTTCCGGGCTTCCCGGACCACCTCCCGCAGAACACCACGGTCAAACCAGCGGCGGGGCGGTTCATCCGGTATACGCAGCACATCGCAGGCCAGCCCACTGGACAGGATATGCTCAATACAATCGCTGACCAGGTACATTTCCACCGACGAAAAACGTGCTCCCCGGTTCACGATGGCATCGAGCACCACGGGCAGGTTTTCGTCATCTTCATCGAGCCAGCAGGGGTGATCGCTTTCCTTCACGACCAGGCGAAAGCGGCGCGTCTGGCGGATCAGCAACGTCTGACCAGTTGTGGTCAGCGCCGCCCGGATACGCCGCGCATCTTCTGCAACCTGGTAACAGATGCTTCGTACCGCATCGTGCACCGCATCAAGAACTGCCCTGATTTCGTCTTCGGTCAGCCATTCTCCGGCATACGGGAAAGACACCTGCGTTCCGTCTGCCGGAAGTACCGGCAGCGACTGCCACTGACTGCCGGACAGTACCAGTTCCGCCCCGGTTCCGGTCAGTTTCTGAATGGCGGAGGCCAGGTGCGGCGGCAGCACGCCATCGTGGCGGTTAACGAGTAACGTCGCCAGCCGGGGCGCATCCAGCCGTACGTAAATGATGATCCAGCCCGGATAGTTCGGATTTCGCTGGTCAACATCCGTCTCTTCCGGCCAGCCCTGCGCCAGCAGCAGGTTACGGGCGTGGCGACAAATCAGTGCATTCAGCGTTTCGTTCATGATTCATGGTCTCCCTGAATCGCCGCCCGCAAGCGGCGATAACATCAGTCGTTTTCGTGTGTGTTGTTTTTCAGCAGGATGCGGGCCTGATTAACCACCGCCTGACGGCGGGTAACGCATTCCGGGACGGCGAGGCCGTAATCACGGGCGGCCCATTCACGTTTCCACAGTGCCTGTTCGGCGGTCTGAATCAGGGACGCCAGCAGTTCAGCCGGGACGGTCACCTGGCGGTTTTCGCTCACGTTGCTGATAATCTCCATCGCCGCGGCAGAAGAAATACCGGACTCAATTCGCTGGTCTTCCGGGATGTCCTCCAGGCGCGCCAGGACGGTCCTGATTTCAGGAACGGACAGGGAAATATCCATTCCGTCAGCGAGGGCCTGAATCTCTTCCGGGGACCAGATAACCAGCATCAGCGGTGTATATCCCGGATACTTTGCTGCCAGCTCCCGGCATAGCGTTTCGCATGTTCCGTACATTCTCGTCTCCTTCTCAATCTTTAAAGCACGCATCCAGTTCCAGAATTTCGGTATACGCCTCCATGAACAGGCGATTGGCGCGATACAGCGTCTGGCGTGCCAGGCGTTCAACAAGCACATCGGAATCAAAGCGACAGCGATGCTCCATATCGTTCAGCCGGGCCCGAAGGTCACACATGGTGTTGGCCACCTCCGCCACGTCGGCGCGAAGTTTTTTATGTCCGGCATAGTTCATTTACGCAGCCTCCGGCATAAACCAGTCATCATTTGCGGCCCCATGCTGCATGGCCCGCTGTACGGCAGCCAGACGTTGCTGTCCGGCACGGTGATACTGTTCAAGCAGCTCGATACCGATATACCGGCGTCCGGACTGAAGGGCGGCCACACAGGTTGAGCCGCTGCCTGCAAACGGGTCCAGCACAATCGCGTTCGGGTGTGTGAAGCTCTCAATCAGTGGTTGCAGGCTGGTAACAGGCTTTTCCGTCGGGTGATGACGATTGCCTGAATATTTCCAGCCCAGCACGTCGGGCAATGGCTTCTGAGGCAGCGCCGGACGCCCTTTTGCCAGGATGTAAGCGCATTCGTGGCGATAGCCCACATATGCGGCCTTCGATGTGTAGGTTTTGGTAAACACCAGGTGGCCAACCACGCTGAATCCCGCATTTTTCCAGGCGGCCATAAAGCGATCGACGCGGTTCCAGCCATAGAAGCTCACCATCAGCGCATCTTTTTTCAGCACGCGGTACATTTCATTACAGGCCGGTTGCAGCCATTCATCGGTTTTATCGCCGGCGATGGTACGCCCCTGACGGTCACGGAAACCGACGAGATATGGCGGGTCGGTGAGGATGAAATCGACAGCATTGCCCGGAAACGTGGCCATAACACGCACGCAGTCACCCTGGATAAAACGGGACATAACAGCACTCCTTCTCTTACAGAGGGCACCGGGAGGGCGCCCCTGTGGCGCCCGTTCCCCGCTGCCTGTGGGCTGTTCACCGCGTCCGGTAACGGGTCAGGCCGACCGTGGAATATCGCAGCCGTCGTCTTTTTGACGGCGAGAATATGCCGCGAAAGTGGCTTGAAGGGCGTTCATCAGAAAAGGGCGACGGGCTGGCGTACACTGTCACCGATGCCAGCCGGGAGCGGTAAAAGCGCCCGTCCCGTGCCCGGCCGGACGCGGGACACTGACCACAGGCAGCGTTCCTGCCGCGCCGCGTCAGCCGGCGCAGTAAAAAGAGGAGCCGGCGACATCCTTTACCGGAAAAGAAACGGGCGGTTGCCCGCCCGTCTCCGTCATACTTCATCCACCGTAATGCGCCACCTTGTCGACTATCCACTCCGGCGCGGTGACTTCCGGCAGCTCATCATCATCTGTCGGGGAAGACCATTCCAGTTCCCCCCACAGCACATCAACAAGCTCTCCACGCTCATATCGCTGCCAGCCACAGAAATTGCAGCCCTGCTCGGCGTACCAGTGCTCCAGCGTGCAACTGAAACGGCGGCTTAATACTGCAATAACGTCGCTTTCCGGCTGACACCACGGCGTGTCGAAATCAACCTGAATGAAGTTGTCTCCCTGACTGCTGATATTCACCTCATACCCACAAGGCCCCTTCACGCCATACTGTTCCGTATACCTGTGATATGCAGAAGGAACACCGTTCAGAACACCACCGTTAAAGCCATTCACTTCAACATCCAGGCGAGTGAACAGAACCGTCAGCAGGTCAAACGGCATGGTTTTTCCGGCAGGACGTTGTCACACAGACGGTTCCACCACACCGATACATCCTCGTTACTCCAGATGTCGCACCAGTCACCTCTTTTTGGGGTGAAAAGAGCGGTAATGCTTTCCCTGGCATCATCCGGTAATTCTTCCCAGCGACGCCGGCCAGTACCGCTCTGCAGCCAGAGTTCATGCAGCATCAGGCAGTTTTGCTCATCCAGAAGTACACCGTCCTGCAGGTGTGTCAGCCAGCGGGTGAACGCGATATTCTCCGGCGATACAACGCCACGCCCGGCAGCCGTCAGTCCGGGGCATGGTTCAAACCGCACATCTTCAGTGGTCTGCAGAAGTCCGGCACTTCCGGCCAGAAACAGCTGAATACCTTCATTTGTGGCGCGGCGATAAAGCGGTGTGACTGCACCGCTGGCCAGTCGTTTAATCTCAGCGATCTGTGCCGGTTCACCAGAAAAATACATACGATTCGAGCACCAGTTTGGCATGGAAATTCTCCTCTCACATGCGGCCTCCATCAGGCCGTGCCGCACCTGTAACCGGGCGACCGCATACGAATGCAGGTGCGGCCCAGAAGCCGCAGCGCGTGGAGGAGGAACGACGAAACGTGACCGGGTGAGGAGGCCGGCGACAGCGACACACTTGCATCGGATGCAGCCCGGTTAACGTGCCGGCACGGCCTGGGTAACCAGGTATTTTGTCCACATAACCGTGCGCAAAATGTTGTGGATAAGCAGGACACAGCAGCAATCCACAGCAGGCATACAACCGCACACCGAGGTTACTCCGTTCTACAGGTTACGACGACATGTCAATACTTGCCCTTGACAGGCATTGATGGAATCGTAGTCTCACGCTGATAGTCTGATCGACAATACAAGTGGGACCGTGGTCCCAGACTAATAATCAGACCGACGATACGAGTGGGACCATGGTCCCAGACTAATAATCAGACCGACGATACAAGTGGGACCGTGGTCCCAGACCGATAATCAGACCGACGATACGAGTGGGACCGTGGTCCCAGACTAATAATCAGACCGACGATACAAGAGGAACAGTGGGCCCAGAGAGAATATTCAGGCCAGTTATGCTTTCTGGCCTGTAACAAAGGACATTAAGTAAAGACAGATAAACGTAGACTAAAACGTGGTCGCATCAGGGTGCTGGCTTTTCAAGTTCCTTAAGAATGGCCTCAATTTTCTCTATACACTCAGTTGGAACACGAGACCTGTCCAGGTTAAGCACCATTTTATCGCCCTTATACAATACTGTCGCTCCAGGAGCAAACTGATGTCGTGAGCTTAAACTAGTTCTTGATGCAGATGACGTTTTAAGCACAGAAGTTAAAAGAGTGATAACTTCTTCAGCTTCAAATATCACCCCAGCTTTTTTCTGCTCATGAAGGTTAGATGCCTGCTGCTTAAGTAATTCCTCTTTATCTGTAAAGGCTTTTTGAAGTGCATCACCTGACCGGGCAGATAGTTCACCGGGGTGAGAAAAAAGAGCAACAACTGATTTAGGCAATTTGGCTGTGTTGATACAGCGGGTAATAATCTTACGTGAAATATTTTCCGCATCAGCCAGCGCAGAAATATTTCCAGCAAATTCATTCTGCAATCGGCTTGCATAACGCTGACCACGTTCATAAGCACTTGTTGGGCGATAATCGTTACCCAATCTGGATAATGCAGCCATCTGCTCATCATCCAGCTCGCCAACCAGAACACGATAATCACTTTCGGTAAGTGCAGCAGCTTTACGACGGCGACTCCCATCGGCAATTTCTATGACACCAGATACTCTTCGACCGAACGCCGGTGTCTGTTGACCAGTCAGTAGAAAAGAAGGGATGAGATCATCCAGTGCGTCCTCAGTAAGCAGCTCCTGGTCACGTTCATTACCTGACCATACCCGAGAGGTCTTCTCAACACTATCACCCCGGAGCACTTCAAGAGTAAACTTCACATCCCGACCACATACAGGCAAAGTAATGGCATTACCGCGAGCCATTACTCCTACGCGCGCAATTAACGAATCCACCATCGGGGCAGCTGGTGTCGATAACGAAGTATCTTCAACCGGTTGAGTATTGAGCGTATGTTTTGGAATAACAGGCGCACGCTTCATTATCTAATCTCCCAGCGTGGTTTAATCAGACGATCGAAAATTTCATTGCAGACAGGTTCCCAAATAGAAAGAGCATTTCTCCAGGCACCAGTTGAAGAGCGTTGATCAATGGCCTGTTCAAAAACAGTTCTCATCCGGATCTGACCTTTACCAACTTCATCCGTTTCACGTACAACATTTTTTAGAACCATGCTTCCCCAGGCATCCCGAATTTGCTCCTCCATCCACGGGGACTGAGAGCCATTACTATTGCTGTATTTGGTAAGCAAAATACGTACATCAGGCTCGAACCCTTTAAGATCAACGTTCTTGAGCAGATCACGAAGCATATCGAAAAACTGCAGTGCGGAGGTGTAGTCAAACAACTCAGCAGGCGTGGGAACAATCAGCACATCAGCAGCACATACGACATTAATCGTGCCGATACCCAGGTTAGGCGCGCTGTCAATAACTATGACATCATAGTCATGAGCAACAGTTTCAATGGCCAGTCGGAGCATCAGGTGTGGATCGGTGGGCAGTTTACCTTCATCAAATTTGCCCATTAACTCAGTTTCAATACGGTGCAGAGCCAGACAGGAAGGAATAATGTCAAGCCCCGGCCAGCAAGTGGGCTTTATTGCATAAGTGACATCGTCCTTTTCCCCAAGATAGAAAGGCAGGAGAGTGTCTTCTGCATGAATATGAAGATCTGGTACCCATCCGTGATACATTGAGGCTGTTCCCTGGGGGTCGTTACCTTCCACGAGCAAAACACGTAGCCCCTTCAGAGCCAGATCCTGAGCAAGATGAACAGAAACTGAGGTTTTGTAAACGCCACCTTTATGGGCAGCAACCCCGATCACCGGTGGAAATACGTCTTCAGCACGTCGCAATCGCGTACCAAACACATCACGCATATGATTAATTTGTTCAATTGTATAACCAACACGTTGCTCAACCCGTCCTCGAATTTCCATATCCGGGTGCGGTAGTCGCCCTGCTTTCTCGGCATCTCTGATAGCCTGAGAAGAAACCCCAACTAAATCCGCTGCTTCACCTATTCTCCAGCGCCGGGTTATTTTCCTCGCTTCCGGGCTGTCATCATTAAACTGTGCAATGGCGATAGCCTTCGTCATTTCATGACCAGCGTTTATGCACTGGTTAAGTGTTTCCATGAGTTTCATTCTGAACATCCTTTAATCACTGCTTTGCATTTTTTTATTAAATCTTGCAATTTACTGCAAAGCAACAACAAAATCGCAAAGTCATCAAAAAACCGCAAAGTTGTTTAAAATAAGAGCAACACTACAAAAGGAGATAAGAAGAGCACATACCTCAGTCACTTATTATCACTAGCGCTCGCCGCAGCCGTGTAACCGAGCATAGCGAGCGAACTGGCGAGGAAGCAAAGAAGAACTGTTCTGTCAGATAGCTCTTACGCTCAGCGCAAGAAGAAATATCCACCGTGGGAAAAACTCCAGGTAGAGGTACACACGCGGATAGCCAATTCAGAGTAATAAACTGTGATAATCAACCCTCATCAATGATGACGAACTAACCCCCGATATCAGGTCACATGACGAAGGGAAAGAGAAGGAAATCAACTGTGACAAACTGCCCTCAAATTTGGCTTCCTTAAAAATTACAGTTCAAAAAGTATGAGAAAATCCATGCAGGCTGAAGGAAACAGCAAAACTGTGACAAATTACCCTCAGTAGGTCAGAACAAATGTGACGAACCACCCTCAAATCGGTGACAGATAACCCTCAGACTATCCTGTCGTCATGGAAGTGATATCGCGGAAGGAAAATACGATATGAGTCGTCTGGCGGCCTTTCTTTTTCTCAATGTATGAGAGGCGCATTGGAGTTCTGCTGTTGATCTCATTAACACAGACCTGCAGGAAGCGGCGGCGGAAGTCAGGCATACGCTGGTAACTTTGAGGCAGCTGGTAACGCTCTATGATCCAGTCGATTTTCAGAGAGACGATGCCTGAGCCATCCGGCTTACGATACTGACACAGGGATTCGTATAAACGCATGGCATACGGATTGGTGATTTCTTTTGTTTCACTAAGCCGAAACTGCGTAAACCGGTTCTGTAACCCGATAAAGAAGGGAATGAGATATGGGTTGATATGTACACTGTAAAGCCCTCTGGATGGACTGTGCGCACGTTTGATAAACCAGGGAAAAGATTCATAGCCTTTTTCATCGCCGGCATCCTCTTCAGGGCGATAAAAAACCACTTCCTTCCCCGCGAAACTCTTCAATGCCTGCCGTATATCCTTACTGGCTTCCGCAGAGGTCAATCCGAATATTTCAGCATATTTAGCAACATGGATCTCGCAGATACCGTCATGTTCCTGTAGGGTGCCATCAGATTTTCTGATCTGGTCAACGAACAGATACAGCATACGTTTTTGATCCCGGGAGAGACTATATGCCGCCTCAGTGAGGTCGTTTGACTGGACGATTCGCGGGCTATTTTTACGTTTCTTGTGATTGATAACCGCTGTTTCCGCCATGACAGATCCATGTGAAGTGTGACAAGTTTTTAGATTGTCACACTAAATAAAAAAGAGTCAATAAGCAGGGATAACTTTGTGAAAAAACAGCTTCTTCTGAGGGCAATTTGTCACAGGGTTAAGGGCAATTTGTCACAAACAGGACTGTCATTTGAGGGTGATTTGTCACAAACAGGACTGTCATTTGAGGGTGATTTGTCACACTGAAAGGGCAATTTGTCACAACACCTTCTCTAGAGCCAGCATGGATAAAGGCCTACAAGGCGCTCTAAAAAAGAAGTCTAAAAACTATAAAAAAAATAATTATAAAAATATCCCCGTGGATAAGTGGATAACCCCAAGGGAAGTTTTTTCAGGCATCGTGTGTAAGCAGAATATATAAGTGCTGTTCCCTGGTGCTTCCTCGCTCACTCGAGGGCTTCGCCCTGTCGCTCGACTGCGGCGAGCACTACTGGCTGTAAAAGGACAGACCACATCATGGTTCTGTGTTCATTAGGTTGTTCTGTCCATTGCTGACATAATCCGCTCCACTTCAACGTAACACCGCACGAAGATTTCTATTGTTCCTGAAGGCATATTCAAATCGTTTTCGTTACCGCTTGCAGGCATCATGACAGAACACTACTTCCTATAAACGCTACACAGGCTCCTGAGATTAATAATGCGGATCTCTACGATAATGGGAGATTTTCCCGACTGTTTCGTTCGCTTCTCAGTGGATAACAGCCAGCTTCTCTGTTTAACAGACAAAAACAGCATATCCACTCAGTTCCACATTTCCATATAAAGGCCAAGGCATTTATTCTCAGGATAATTGTTTCAGCATCGCAACCGCATCAGACTCCGGCATCGCAAACTGCACCCGGTGCCGGGCAGCCACATCCAGCGCAAAAACCTTCGTGTAGACTTCCGTTGAACTGATGGACTTATGTCCCATCAGGCTTTGCAGAACTTTCAGCGGTATACCGGCATACAGCATGTGCATCGCATAGGAATGGCGGAACGTATGTGGTGTGACCGGAACAGAGAACGTCACACCGTCAGCAGCAGCGGCGGCAACCGCCTCCCCAATCCAGGTCCTGACCGTTCTGTCCGTCACTTCCCAGATCCGCGCTTTCTCTGTCCTTCCTGTGCGACGGTTACGCCGCTCCATGGGTATTTTCAGTGTTGCCACCATCGTCTGCAGCTGGCTGACGTACCAGGAGTCAGAGAGCGGAACCAGCCGGTGAGTCTGCTGACCGGCGGGCATTCTCCCCGCCGTCCTGGCAGCTTTTTCGGTCCGTTGTTTCAGGGTCGCAAGCTGCACAAACGGATACGGAGGCGCAAGCGAAAAATCCCCCCGCGTCAGCGCCAGTGCTTCATTAATGCGTGCTCCGGTGTTCCACAGTGTGGCCAGCAGCATCTTGCGGTGCAGATCCGGGACGTAATGGAGCAGGGCACTCACTTCCGGAGCCAGCAGATATTTTGGCAGTTCATCATGGACCATCGACATCTGGCGAAGTGCCAGAGCTGCCGGATAATCAATGGCAACAGGCAGCGATGCAGGCTGCCCGGCAGAATACACTGCCGGTACCATGACTGCAGACTGGCTGTGTATAACGGAGCCTGACATTTATATTCCCCAGAACATCAGGTTAATGGCGTTTTTGATGTCATTTTCGCGGTGGCTGAGATCAGCCACTTCTTCCCCGATAACGGAGACCGGCACACTGGCCATATCGGTGGTCATCATGCGCCAGCTTTCATCCCCGATATGCACCACCGGGTAAAGTTCACGGGAGACTTTATCTGACAGCAGACGTGCACTGGCCAAGGGGATCACCATCCGTCGCCCGGGCGTGTCAATAATATCACTCTGTACATCCACAAACAGACGATAACGGCTCTCTCTTTTATAGGTGTAAACCTTAAACTGCATTTCACCAGTCCCTGTTCTCGTCAGCAAAAGAGCCGTTCATTTCAATAAACCGGGCGACCTCAGCCATCCCTTCCTGATTTTCCGCTTTCCAGCGTTCGGCACGCAGACGACGGGCTTCATTCTGCATGGTTGTGCTTACCAGACCGGAGATATTGACATCATATGCCTTGAGAAACTGATAGCTGTCGCTGTCAACTGTCACTGTAATACGCTGCTTCATAGCACACCTCTTTTTGACATACTTCGGGTATACATATCAGTATATATTCTTATGCCGCAAAAATCAGCGCGCAAATACGCATACTGTTATCTGGCTTTTAGTAAGCCTTATGTATTTTACCTTTCGTTATGTTAACCAATAAAAATTAAAATCTGACTTATAAAAACAAAGCGTAATTACCGCATTCCCGTTTCGTATGGATCCGACTTTATTTGAATAAACGACTTTCCGGAAGTGTACAACGCTGAGAAAATCATCATATCGCTGTTTTCCGCCCCTGCGCGGCGCATCACAGTCCAGAGATACAACACAACATATAGTGCCATGGGCAACTGTATGAGGCACTACATGCTGTGCTGACGGGATGTAACGCTGTGCGGAGGGAGAGGAAGATCCGTAACTACCTTTTTTCGGATCTTATTAGTGTAGAAGAACGATTGTTGCGGTGAGGGGATTATTGCTTAGGAAGCAAAATTCAAAACTGACTAAGCCAGAAATAGCAACAACAAGATAAGGAAATTTTCCCCCTCAGCCCCTGCATGCCGTGAGGGGGAGCAACTACCCAACTACAGTTTTCATTTTATGATACGTCTTCACTAGGTAATACCTGTGAACTGACAGAGTCTTTACGGAGTGTATGGCGGACCTAAATTTGATCCCTGAAAACTGTCAGCGCTGCGAGGACGAAGAAAGTATTACGGCTAAAGCCGTAATACCTCCCCATCCAGCTTCAAGCTATGTAGAAACTTATGTGGGTAGAGCAGTCCCGACAGGGCAGTACCGCATTGACAGGCCGTCAGGGCCGCTTACGAGCTTGTATGACAAGGGGGGCCGTCTGGATATAGCGAATTATTGTACGGTAAGCCTTTTTTGAACAGCCTTACCTATTGCTATAGAGGGGAACTCCTACGTTATACGCCGCTTTCAGGGGATTCGACCTTAATGAGACAACTCAAATATGATCGACAACTTAAACGCGATAGTTGCTGATAAAATCAATCCATTACGCGTTTCAATTGATTAAATAATGCACTTAATGTACAAAAATTCCCGATCTCAAAACTGAACCCTAAAGATACCAGGCATCTCCCCCAGGAAGCGCCCTCATGCGTTTTCCTGTTCCGCCCCTGCCACCTACCTTCTGTTTCATACTTGTTGTATTATTGTTTTTGTTTTCAATCCCCAAGGAGACGTCGCTATATGACTGTGCGGGAGACAGAGGAAAACATTGAACAAATCTTCCCTGAGCTTTCGAACTTAATTGATATTATTAATAAATGGCTTTCCCATGGAAACATTGATCCTGAACTGGCACACTTCATCATTTATCTTCTTGATTACCTAACCACCACACACAAAAGCATATAAAAAATTTCCTTGCACATCCATTTTTTTGCGAATATTATTATTCCTGCTGAATATGATTCAATATCGCACGCTACTCATCCATCCCAGGATAATGAGTACATAGGTTGAAGTTTCAACACCCCCACTACGGGGGTGTTTTTTTTACCAATAAACACAAATCACACCATCGCCATACTCTGTTTGCCAGACATCGATTGGTAAATATGCGTAACTCGCTATAATACAAAAAGAAAAATCAGAACCAGAAACCAGTTTCCAGATAAAAAACACCCTCCCGAAGGAGGGGACAGACACATTCATATTTCCCAAAACAGGAATTTTTATTTTTATGACGCATTAATGAAGTTACTTCATCTCCAGTAGATTAACTTCATTTAAAGTGGCGATCAATCATATTTATTACGACTCTAAACTATTACAACAACCACAATAAGGTATCACCTCAAATATAAAAGATAATTCTTACAAAAACGTTCCGAAAACAAAAAATACAGATAAACACCAATAAAAAACAGAAAACTCTTACACATTTAAAGATGGTAAAATAATATAGAACTGTTAGTCTAATGGAGAAGGCGCATCTGATTCAGAGCAATCTATTGCGAAGAATCAGAGTAACAGGGCCCCATGATATAATCATGGGGCCCTGTTGCTTTTACAAATGTAAAAACGACCAATCATTTAACATCTGTTATCGGCACCGCCCCGGACGGGTTCGGCGCAAATATGGTATGGTACCAGCCCGGCAATTCACCTGCCGTGCAATCTGACGAAGCAGTACCGGCGTATGCAGATATATCGTCCAGACATATCTGCCGCATTCAGGCGGTGAGTAAAGCCTTCTCTCTCAAAAGAGGAGCAACAGTTATCCACAGATTCTGGGGATAACTGCGAAAAGAATATGTGCCAGGAAAGTCGGCTCCCGGGAAAAAGACCGCTGGCGGCGCAGCTGCTGGATACGAAAGCTGAGCTGAAAGGATCCCGGGAGGACGTCCGTAAACTTCAGTCCCTGGCCCGTCATGACGGGAAGGTGAAAAATTGAATGCGGACACCTGGACCCGCCTGCAGGCCTTCCGACATGCTCTGGAGCTGACTTCCTGTGAGGCTTCTCTCACCGCCGGGTATGATCACCTGAAGGATTTCCCGGCCGGTTGCAGCGAGCTGGCCAGCCAGACGCAGACTGATTATCTGACGGAAGACGGCAGCAACCTGTACTCCTGTATTGTCGGTATGCAGTGGGATAATGGTCCTGGCAGATACGGCCACGTCATTGCCGCCCCTGCCAGGGACTATATCGACCTGACCCTTGATCAGTTTCTAGGCTATCATAACCGGATTGCGGCAGAGCCCGTTGAGTCCGGCGGACAGCTCGCGGCAGACCTCAACAGGGAGCCTGCCATCAGTACAGCTGATGGAATAGTGGCCAGCGCATCAGATAAGGTTAATTACATTACTGAACAGAAAAATCGCCAGCCAATGGTGATCATTACAGAATGTTACAAACTGATCAGAATGACGGCAAGATTTATACCAATGTGCCAGTCATCTCAACTCTTCCAGCACCAGATATTCCCTCGCTTATTTATCATTTCAGACGTTGGCTCCTGCAGTTTGTCCAGGAACACCTTAGATCGTTTAGCTACTGACTGGAAGGTGACACTGTCCGTCCTGTCGCTATAGGGCTTGATATAAACCAGGCAGGCAAGGGATCTGGTTAACACCTTTCCTTCCATAAAGTGTTTGAAGATCCAGAGATACGTATCCACAAGCTCCAGCCCTGTACTCAGTGTCCCCGACTGGAAGACCTGCGGTTCAGCTGGTATTTCCGTTACATCCATGACCGGTGTCTGCGCAGCAGTGCCTGTCATCAGGATATTCATGGAGCCAGTCTGTATGCGCCTCTGGCGTTGAAACAAACATATGAAGTGTATTTCGGATATGACTGTACGCTCAGGAAGTACGGCAGATTCCGTCAAAAATTACCTGTAAAGACAGACTTCAGAAAAAACGGTGCTCGCCGCAGACCGGTGACCGGGCGAAGCCCGCGAACCGGCGAGGAAGCGCAATGGATCTGTAATCACAGTGAGCAGGTACGCCCTGAAGCCTTCATAATCGGTAGTGTATGCTGTTTTTCCGGAATGATTTATCCACATATCCAGAGGCCCGATCCAGTAAACAGATCCATGAATGATCAACAAAGGATCCATTAAAGATCCCCATATCGCTGCAAACCTTGTCACTCATGGGCCGGGACCACGTTCACATAAGCTGTGGCATGTTATGGATAAACTGTAACAGGTTCATGATAAGCTGTATTCAGTAATGCATATACTGAAGTAAGTTAATGACATAAACTATGGTCAGTACGCCAGACTCAGTTGTTAAATACAGACTGCAGGTTTTTCTTCAGTCAGTTGGCGGGGTTCTGACACACGATTTTCTGTTTATTCTTTTACTGTCCACAGGCAGGAGGCTTTCTGGAAAACGAAAATTCAGACATCAAAAAACTGTTCGGCGAGGTGGATAAGTCGTCCGGTGAGCTGGTGACACTGACACCAAACAATAACAACACCGTACAACCTGTGGCGCTGATGCGTCTGGGCGTTTTTGTACCGACCCTTAAATCACTGAAGAACAGTAAAAAAAATACACTGTCACGTACTGATGCCACGGAAGAGCTGACACGTCTTTCCCTGGCCCGTGCTGAGGGATTCGATAAGGTTGAGATCACCGGCCCCCGCCTGGATATGGATAACGATTTCAAGACCTGGGTGGGGATCATTCATTCCTTTGCCCGCCATAACGTGATTGGTGACAAAGTTGAACTGCCTTTTGTTGAGTTTGCAAAACTATGTGGTATACCTTCAAGCCAGTCATCCCGCAGGCTGCGTGAGCGCATCAGCCCTTCCCTGAAGCGCATTGCCGGTACCGTGATCTCGTTTTCCCGTACCGATGAGAAGCACACCCGGGAATACATCACCCATCTGGTACAGTCAGCCTACTACGATACTGAACGGGATATTGTTCAGTTACAGGCAGATCCCCGCCTTTTTGAACTGTACCAGTTTGACAGAAAGGTCCTTCTTCAGCTTAAGGCCATTAATGCCCTGAAGCGACGGGAGTCCGCCCAGGCACTCTACACCTTTATAGAGAGCCTGCCCCGGGATCCGGCACCGATATCGCTGGCGCGGCTGCGTGCACGCCTCAATCTGAAGTCTCCTGTATTTTCCCAGAACCAGACGGTCAGACGGGCAATGGAGCAGCTGCGCGAGATTGGATATCTTGATTACACGGAGATCCAGCGGGGGCGGACAAAACTCTTCTGCATTCACTACCGGCGTCCACGGTTAAAAGCACCGAATGATGAGAGTAAGGAAAATCCGTTGCCACCTTCACCTGCGGAAAAAGTCAGTCCGGAGATGGCGGAGAAACTTGCCCTGCTTGAAAAACTGGGCATCACGCTGGATGACCTGGAAAAACTCTTCAAATCCCGCTGAACATAAACTGTAGTCAGTGAAGAGTGCTCCTTTACTGACTACAGCTTATATTATCAGGTGCAGTGAGTGGTCTGCTCACTGCAGTTTATATTCAGTTTCCTGCAGTGCTGCCTGTGGCTGAGCTGCCATCTGCCTGTCCCTTACGTGAGTCAGCCCGTAACCTGATGCTGAGGCATTGCTCCCTTCATAAAACATGGTTTACTCACTACAGCTTATCTACCTGCTCCAGCTTATGTTATGTCTGTTCTGCTGACCACTGCTTATATAAGGAAGTGCCGTTACTTCAGGGGAGGCAGTGTACGCAGGATCTCCGCAGCATCCCGCCCGTCACCTGTGAAAGGCACTGCCAGCGTGGCAGCCATATCCAGTGCAAACACTCTGGTATAAACCTCCATCGAACGTGGATCCCTGTGACCAGCCAGTGCCTGGATGACTTTCCGGGGCTGGCGGTGATAGAGCATGTGCATGATATAGCTGTGCCGGAAGGTATGTGGTGTGACCGGAATCGAAAAGTGTACCCCGTCAGCTTCGGCCCGTCTGACAGCCTGCTTCAGCCAGTTGCGCATGGTTTCGTCGGTCACGGCCCATAATGGTTCACGACGACGGGGCCGGGTGGTGATCATCCAGCTTTCCATCTGCCTGACATAGCTTATATCTGTCAGCGGAACCAGGCGGACCTCATCTTTTGGCGGCCGTCCGCGTCGCGCACGCACTTTTTCGGACAGGATCCGCACAAACGGTCTTACACCATCCAGATCAAATGATTCCGGCGTCAGCATCCGGGCTTCACCAATACGCATTCCGGTATTCCAGAGGGTGGCGAACAGCATATGGTGACGCTGATCCGGCATATAGAAAAGAAGGGCACTCACTTCCGGGGCCAGCAGGTAGGCCGGTGTGGCCCCTGTGGAAGTGGCCATTCTTCTCAGGGAGAGCGCTGTTGCAAAATCCACCCCCGGCGCAATGGGTAACAGGGAGACGCGTTCTGGTGAATTCTGCAGGGGAATGACATTGTTCATGAGTTATTTTTCACGTAGCACACGCACTGTTTATGGATACAGGTATTCTGACCTGAACGCCCGGATCCTTCCACGACAATAAATCGCAGCGCGCGGATCCTTTTGTTTGCTTATCACGCATTATTGCGGGTAAAACCAAATACGTAAAGGTACGTTTTGCAGCAGGGATCCCGTATTAAGCCAGTCGTGGCGCGGGCTGAGGGCTGGTTTGCCGTTTTTGGGAGAATTGGGGTAATGCCAGGGCGAACGAGATCTGAAAACAGAAAGCAAGGGAGAGGTAACAGGGAGGGAGGGCGTGAATTCTGTCTTACTTGTGCCCCTGTCATCCTGTCATTTTTCACGTAGCACAAGCTCAATCTTGCTGGTAGCTTCACGCACATCTCTGAGTAATGTCGCTCTGCCCTCTGAGGAGCAAGAGTTTTCCTGCTATTTTTAAGTATTCTTCGGAGATCAGGACACTGATTATTTTTTGTTATTCAATGACAATTGAATAACAACGTCTTTTCATAAGCGTTTAATAGTGTTTTTTATCCCCAATAATCTTCCACTAATTACTCGAGTGCCTATTGATAAAATATTTAACGTGAAAAAAACAAAGTTAATTTGAACAAGAGATCTTCCACATGTATTCATTTTATAGATTTAAATTAACGATAAAACATAATCTGAATTCTGAATATTGATGGTTATAGAGCCAAGACTGAAAAAATATTGTTGTTTCTCTTAACCTCTGGGGCCTAAAAACATGGGGAGGGAAAGGAATCTCGGCGCTTAAATGTGCATGTAAAATTTCACATATCGATATATTCTATTATTTTGTCATAAAATTACCAGTCTTAGTAATATAGGAAAATTTCTTAGATTTTACTCTTTTAGAGGTATTTTTTAGTAAATTACGTAATTTATTGAGTAGCAATGAATGCCAAAAAATAAGCAATTTACTATTTTTAATTAAAATTTGATTTGTCTATGTTGTTGATTATTAATGTTATTTATGTTTTTTCTCTTTAACAAAAAAAAGGTGCTAATCCTAAAAAAACACCATTTGTTAGCATTTTATGCTGTCACTTGTTTATCAGGTCTTGTTTTCCACTGTTTTATGCCTTGAAGATTGGTTTAATGTGTTGTACTGTTCTGTTTTGTCGTTTTCTTTTTTCTTGTATAAATAAAAAAACTTATTTTTCTGATATTGATGTCTCCTTGGAAAAAAGCAGGAGAGGATGTGTTTTTTCATAAAAAAAACTTTGATTTTTTATCGGGAGAACATTATAGACAAGCTGGTAGTATGTCTGTTGAGCACTTTCGACATCTGGTTGAAATTTCTTCTATAAACAGTCGAAAAGTTATTTGTGCGTTGGAAGATTTTTTTGTTCACGGCATGACAAGAAAAGAAGCCTGTGACAAACACAAGGTCGCTCAGGGCTATTTCTCAATAAGTATGAGAAAATTCATTAAAGTAAATAATACTGTGTCACATTTGACCCGGTATTATGTAAGGCAAATCCATCAGTAATAACTGACAGGATATTTTAACTATAATCAGGAGGTTATTTCCATGATGAAATCGGTTCTTGGCATAGCTGTTGCAATTGCTTTCTGTTCAGTAGCAAATGCGGCGGATCAGGGACAAGGTAAAGTAAATTTTAAAGGAACCGTAATTGATGCTCCCTGCGGGATTGCTCCAGAATCTGCCGATCAGTCCATTGATTTTGGCCAGATTTCCAAAGCTCATCTGGCTGCTGAAGGTATTTCAGTGAAAAAAGACCTAGATATTAAACTAGTAAACTGTACTTTTGAAAAAGATAAGCTTAAGACAGTAAAAGTGGCTTTTTCTGGAACGACTGTTAATGGACAGCCCAGTGAGCTAGGGACTGCGGGTAACACCGGCACAGCGATTGTTGTTTCAAGTAGCGATGGCACTCTGGTTGCCTTTGATGGTACAAGGCTCAGTGGCGAAACAAAATTAAAAGCGGGTGATAACACTTTGCATTATAACACTTGGGTTAAAAAGGCCTCGGTAGGTACTTTGAATGAAGGTGAGTTTACTGCGGTTACTAACTTCAATCTGACCTACGAATAATTAACTTATTCTGATTTAATTGTCAGATACGCAGGGGGCCCCCCCCTGCTATTACTGGTAAGAATTAAAAATATACCGTATGTGCAGATGGCTCCTGTCAGTAATTTTTTGTGTGGGTACTGCTTTTCAGGCTACAGCATCACCGTCATTTCCTCCTCCCGGTATGACTCTCCCTGAATACTGGGGAGAAGAACTTGTCTGGTGGCATGGACGGACGAGTTTTAAGGGGCAGGTCATCGCTCCGGCCTGCACGCTTGCCATGGAAGACACCTGGCAGGTAATTGATATGGGAGAGACTCCGGTTCGTGATTTACAGGACAGTGCTGCGGTGCCTGAAAAGAAATTCCGTCTGCGGTTGCGTAACTGTGAGCTGGCGGGAACAGGTAAACGGATTTATACGGCGAGCCGTGTCAGGATGACATTTGATGGTCTGCGGGGTAAAACGCCAGATAAATTCTCACTACTCGGTGAAGCAAAAGGTATCAGTCTGCAGATACTGGACAATCAAGGGTATCCGGCTCGTGTTGGAAAAGTTATGCCGCCGCTATTACTGAACGGAAATGAAGACGAACTGAAGTATATACTGCGGATTGTCCGGAATGGTTATCCGCTGAAGGCAGGAAATTATTATACCATATTACGGTTTATAGTGAATTATGAGTAATTGCTATATTTATGTTGGCAAATAGAAACAGTATCTTTGATATTGTCATTATTAGCTGAAAATAAAATTATTTCCTGAACGCAGGGAGGTGGTTTATATGCCATTCCTGTGGCATGTTTTCCGTAATGCATACTGCTTCAGATAATGAAGAAAAAAAGACGCACTTTCATAATCAACAGGATTGCATATGCTCTGATGCTTGCTTTATCAGGTATTCCAGTGTATGCCGTCGACTTTAATACGGATGTTCTGGATGCCGAAGACAGACAGAATATTGATATTTCCCGGTTCTCCCGGGCCGGCTATATTATGCCCGGCCAGTACCAGATGGAAATCAAAGTAAATGATCAGAGCATTTCTCCGTCGGCATTTCAGATAACGTTTCTTGAACCACCTTATTCAGATTTGGATAACGAGAAACCGTTACCGCAGCCCTGTCTGACACCGGAGATGGTTGGTCATATGGGACTGACAGAGGCGTCACAGGAAAAAATCACATACTGGAATAACGGGCAGTGTGCGGATTTCCGACAGTTATCCGGAGTGGAGATACGCCCGAATCCGGCAGAGGGTATGCTGTACATCAATATGCCGCAGGCCTGGCTGGAGTATTCCGACGCCTCCTGGCTGCCGCCGTCCCGCTGGGATAACGGTATTCCGGGGCTGTTGTTTGACTACAACATCAACGGGACGGTGAATAAGCCGCATCAGGGGAAACAGTCCCAGTCGCTGAACTATAACGGAACTGCGGGGGCTAACTTCGGTGCATGGCGTCTGCGTGCGGACTATCAGGGCAACCTGAATCACACCACCGGCAGTGCGCAGGGGACGGACAGCCAGTTCACCTGGAGCCGTTTCTACATGTACCGCGCCATCCCGCGCTGGCGCGCAAATCTCACACTGGGTGAGAACTACATCAATTCTGAGATTTTCAGCTCCTGGCGCTACACCGGTGCCAGTCTGGAAAGTGATGACCGCATGCTGCCGCCAAAACTGCGCGGTTATGCACCGCAGGTCTCAGGGATTGCGGATACGAATGCGCGTGTCGTGATTTCGCAGCAGGGACGCATCCTCTATGACGCCACCGTGCCGGCAGGTCCGTTCACCATTCAGGACCTGGACAGCTCCGTGCGTGGCCGCCTGGATGTTGAAGTTATCGAGCAGGACGGGCGGAAAAAAACGTTCCAGGTGGACACGGCATATGTGCCCTATCTGACCCGTCCGGGCCAGGTTCGTTACCGGCTGGTTTCCGGTCGTTCGCGTAACTATGAGCACACCACGGAAGGCCCGGTCTTTGCTGCCGGTGAGGCATCCTGGGGTATCAGCAGCAAGTGGTCTCTTTACGGTGGCGGTATCGTTGCCGGGGATTACAACGCCCTGGCTGTGGGGCTGGGCCGGGACCTGAATGAGTTCGGTACTGTTTCCGCTGATGTAACCCAGTCCGTGGCCCGCATTCCGGGAGAAGAGACGAAGCAGGGGAAATCCTGGCGTCTGAGCTATTCCAAACGTTTTGATGAAGTGAATACGGATATCACTTTTGCGGGTTACCGCTTCTCTGAACGCAATTACATGACGATGGACCAGTACCTCAATGCCCGTTACCGGAATGACTTCACGGGACGTGAGAAGGAGCTGTACACCGTCACGCTCAACAAGAACTTCGAGGACTGGAAGACCTCAGTCAACCTGCAGTACAGCCATCAGACTTACTGGGACCGCCGGACATCTGACTATTACACGCTGTCGGTGAACCGCTACTTCGATGCGTTCAGCTTTAAGAATATCGCGCTGGGAATATCTGCATCCCGTTCGAAATACCAGAACCGGGATAACGATTCGGCGTTTGTTCGTCTGTCCGTGCCGTGGGGAACCGGTACGGCCAGCTACAGCGGCAGCATGAGCAACGACCGTTACACCAATACGGTGGGTTACAGCGACACGCTGAACAAAGGGCTGAGCAGTTACAGCCTGAACGCCGGTGTGAGCAGTGGCGGCAGCCAGCCATCGCAGAGTCAGATGAGCGCGTACTACAACCACAGCAGTCCACTGGCCAGCCTGTCAGCGAACTTCTCTGCTGTGGAGAACGGTTACACGTCATTCGGTATGAGCGCATCCGGTGGTGCAACGATAACCGCGAAAGGCGCGGCCCTGCATGCAGGGGGCATGAACGGAGGAACCCGTCTTCTGGTGGATACCGATGGTGTCGGAGGTGTGCCGGTTGACGGTGGCCGGGTCTCCACCAACCGGTGGGGCATTGGTGTGGTGACGGATGTGAGCAGCTATTACCGCAACATCACCTCAGTGGACCTGAACAGGCTGCCGGAAGACATGGAAGCCACCCGCTCGGTGGTGGAATCGGTTCTGACGGAAGGGGCCATTGGTTACAGGGAGTTTGAAGTCCTGAAAGGAAGTCGTCTGTTTGCCGTGCTGCGTCTGGCAGACAACAGCCATCCGCCGTTTGGTGCCAGCGTGACAAACGCGAAAGGCCGTGAGCTGGGGATGGTGGCAGACAGCGGTCTGGCCTGGCTGAGCGGAGTGAATCCGGGTGAAACCCTGAATGTCGGCTGGGACGGCCGGACACAGTGTGTGGTGGATATCCCGGCAAAACTGGACCCGGCACAGCAACTGCTGCTGCCCTGCCATAAGGCGAACTGACGGAACGAGGGGGTGACTGCCGGTCATCTTCACTGGCCGGCAGTCAGTAACCCCGTACAGGCATAAATCGATAAGTGGACGGTGTTGCACCACAGACGACACCGGAACCAGAACTGAGAGAAGAAAAGATGCTGAAAATGAAACCGGCGCTGAAAAAAACGCTGATGGCGGTAGCGTGCCTGAGCGCAGTACCGGCAGCCCAGGCTGCCATCTCCCTGGACCGTACGCGTGCGATTTTTAACGGTGGTGAGAAATCGATGACGCTGAATGTGGCCAATGACAACAAACAGCTTCCGTACCTGGCGCAGGCCTGGATAGAGAATGAGAAGCAGGAAAAAATCACCACCGGACCGATTGTGGTCACGCCGCCGGTGCAGCGTCTTGAGCCGGGAGCCAGAAGTATGGTCCGTCTGGCCAGCACCCCGGATATCAGCAAACTGCCACAGGACCGGGAATCCCTGTTCTACTTCAACCTTCGTGAAATTCCTCCGAAGAGTGATAAGGCGAATGTGCTGCAGATTGCCCTGCAGACCAAAATCAAACTGTTTTACCGCCCGAAAGCCATTGAGGCGAACCCCAATGCAGTCTGGCAGGACCAGCTGGTGCTGAACAAAACCAGCGGAGGTTACCGGATTGAAAACCCGACGCCGTATTACGTAACGGTGATTGGCCTTGGCGGCAGTGAAAAACAGGCGAAGGAAGGCGAGTTTGAGGCCGTGATGCTGGCACCGAAGTCCACGCAGACGGTGAAATCCGGAACATACAGCACGCTGTACCTGAGCTACATCAACGACTACGGCGGACGTCCGGTACTGCAGTTCTCCTGTGCAGGAAGTCGCTGTACTGCAGTAAAGAAATAAGAAAGCAGTAAAACGAACTGACCGGAGGTGCCGGAGATGAACAGGACAACAACAGGACTCTGTCTGGCTGCGCTGCTGGTGAGCTGCAGCATGAACAGTGTGCTGCGGGCAGACGAGCTGGTCATGCGGGATAACTTTTTTGTGGCAGATGAGACCCGTCACCAGTGGGTGAATGAGCACAATGGCCGTACCGGGATGCTGACAGTCAGTGGTGCGCTGCTGTCATCCCCGTGCACGCTGGAGACGAATGAAGTAGAGCTGCCATTGCCGGAGCAGAAGGAGGGCATCATGACGCGTTATGTGCTGAAGCTGAATCTGCTGGGGTGTGGTGACGGTGGTGCAGTGACATCAGCCGGTTCGGTGGCAGGGCGTGACAGCATGATGGTGATGCAGAGTGCCCTGCTGACGGGAGTGGAGGATGGCGTGCTGCAGCCGGAACAGCGGATGGTCAGCACAGGACGTGCTGTTGTGTATGGTGGTGCGAATCAGTTCACTTACTGGCTGAGTGAGGCACAGCAGCAGGCACTGGCGGGTCTGCAGGCGACAGACCGTGCGCAGGGGAAATCGTACATGAACCCGCGGGACAACACGGCCCTGTTGCGTCTGCGGCTGGATTATGAATGAGAGGAAAACAGTGAATAAAAACAGAATGCACAGAGTGTTATTCAGTGTTCTGTTATCGGTGATATTCCTGCCTGTATCCGGTTATGCCTCAGAACTGGGATTTAAGGGCAATCTGCTGGACAGACCCTGCCAGATTGACCCGTCTTCCGTGGCACAGGATGTGACGTTTATGGATACGACGACGCGTCTTTATCATGTCTGGCCCGGCAAAAGTTATGAAGAGAAATTTCAGATAAAGCTGGTTAACTGCCATGTCACCACGATGGGGAAGGTGGTGGAACTGACATTTAAAGGTGCAGAAGAGCCGAAGCTGCCTGGATATCTACAGGTCAGTGGTGTGAACAGCGGGAAACTGGGGATAGGGATTATTGATACTGACGGCAGCAGCCTTCTGAAGCTGAATCAAGTCCATAACGGTGGACAGGGCAGTAAGGTGGAAAAGGACAGCGTGACGCTGAATTTTAAAGCGTTTGTGCAGGCCACATCAGAAGCCATTGCAAACAAGGCCGTTCAGCCGGGGGGTTACAGTGCCACGGCAACATTTGAACTTTTATATAAGTGATAAAGCAGGGTCTTTTGTATGAAAAAGAAGATAACGGGAATTATGTTACTGGCAGTGTTATTTTCGGCAGTCTCTGTGCAGGCAGAGGATAATCTGAAGTTTAAAGGAAACCTGATTATACCGAATTGTACGATTAATAATGGAAATCCGGTTGAAACAGACTGGGGAAATGTGGAAATCCAGACGCTGGGTAATCCAAATACTCCCTCACATGAAAAAGAACTGAGTATCTCCGTAAAATGCCCGTATGCTCTTGGTACCCCTAAAATGAAACTCTCCGGTGCTGTTTATACAACAGCAGGAAAAACAGGGCTGCAGACTTCAAAACATGATGAAGGTCTGCTGATTTACTTACGTACAAAAACTGCTGGTAGCTGGGTTTCTTATAACACCGAGCGAAACATCCCTGTTAACAGCATCAGCGGGGCAGGAATTGATAAAACTCTGACTATGTATGCTTCTCTTGGATATTATAAAAGAATGGAAGATTTGAAACCCGGTCCATTCACTGCTGGAGCAACTTTGGAAATGAAGTACGAATAATCAATCGTTGAGAGATTGTTAAAATATTCGCTTGGGTGGATATATCGTAAAACATTTAGAGTTTTAATAATTCAGTGTAATCACACAAGTTAAATTATAGGGCTTTTAAGAAGTATCATGTTGATGATGGTGTTTTGCATATTTAATTAAAAATAATATGTAATCTCATTGTAATTTACAGAAAGGCGCAGCTATGATACTAAAAATGACAAAATATATAAGTATAAGAGGCATTTTTTTATTGTTATCATCCAGAGCATTAGCAATGGATATTCCAGTTGAAATTACAGGGGTAATACAAGTCCCACCGTGTCAAGTTAATAATGGGGAGGTTATTGAAGTAAATTTCGGTGATATATCGGTGACAGACGTGTCAAATCAGCGTAACCACCGAAAGGTTACTATTCCAATTACCTGCGGTTACGCACAGGGCACAGCCTACGTCAAAGTCACAGGAACTCCGATGGGGAGTAATAAAAACGTACTGATGACAAATATAAGTAATTTTGGCATAGCTCTTTACCAAGGTGACGGAACAGCAAGAAAATTAATTCTGGGAGAGGGTGCGGGTAATGGTAATGAGACAATAGGTTATCCAATAGAAAAAGGCCTTTCTGGAAAAGAGAATGGAACTTTTACGTTTACTGCCATTCCCTATAGGAATGGTAATAGTGAGCTAAGAACAGGAACTTTTTCCGCAACAGCAAATATAAGTATCAGATATCAATAGATATTGAATATTATAACTAATTGTTTTTATGTTGATTATATTTAATATAGCGTTTATGAGGGGGGGTCATGAATTCTACTGCACGATAGAACCATAAAAATGAAAATACAATATTTCATTTCGTAGGCTTGAATTTTTTATAAGTCAATGTAATTGGATGATATATGAGAATTCTTTCTCTTTTTTTATTAATTGTATCTGCTAATGCATATGCAGATATAGAGAGGTATTGCGATCTTTTTTGGGGAGTTCCTAAGTTCCAAGCACAGTCTTTTAAGAAGGTTGGTGAGTTAGAGTATGATTTGGTAATAAAGACAGACCCTAATATGTATTTGCGATCAAGGATAAATAAAAACATGTATCCATGGTTATACACCCCTGTTGACGGGGTACACACATATTGGGTTTCATTTCAAAATGGTTTTTATAGATTACCTAATGGCACTAGTTTTGAGGTAATTTCTGTTGATAATAACAAGACTCCGAACGTCAGCCATGCCATAAATGCTGGGAATCATAGATGGGAGAATGGTTGCACAGATTTAGTGATTGGAGGGAGCATGAACTGGGGGGGGAGTACTAATATGACATTTCGACTGAAAACTAAAGAACCTATACCGCCTGGAAATTATGTTTTTTCTAAAGTTTCTCTTCCGGTTAAAATTTTTTATGAGGAGAATAAAGGGTTCTATCCAGGGAGCCTAGAGATAATGAGAAAAGAAATGAGTAGCGCTTTATTTGTATCAGTTGACAACTGGCACTTAGAAGTAAAGGCTCCAACCTGTAGCCACAATCAGCCTTCTCTTGATTTTGGGCAGATGACATATGAACAAGCCAAAGCGGGAGTGAATATATCAAAAAACTTGTCACTGTCTTGTAAAGATAATCCTGTTTCGGTTAAGTTATATTTCAAAGATACTCAAAAAACTGTTACTGAAGCTTTTTGCGGTAAAAATTCAGTAGAGAAAAATTGCAAAGTAACAATCGGTGATAATAATAAAGCTAATATTAGCTTTAATAAAGATAGTTTCTCTTCATCAGGGAGTGGGACTCTTAATATACCGATTAGTGCGTCGTTTAAATCAAAAAAACCGGAGCCAGGACCATTTAAAGATAGTGTGATTATTGTGGCAGAAATAAATTGAGTATGATGATAATCATCATGCAACTAAAATATTTATATTGTTTTTTATTATATCTGTTCTGCCAAGAGATATAGTTAATCATTATTGTGACTGTAAACAAAGCTAGTTAAATAGCTTAAAGAATAGATGGGAGGTAATTATTATATGTTATCGTACAGCGGAATTTAATTCTATGTGATTATCGCGTGGTGCTTTTTAACTTCATCTATATGAATTTTCTTAAAATGATTGATATTGAAAGGAGTAATATATGCTTTGTATATGGAAGTAAATTGTGTTTGTACATCATACTGTAAACTCTAAATCACCACTTAGGAAAGTAGTGTTCTCTCCTGAAATATTGCGTGGAGAATGCTCGTGTCGGCATATCTCTGCTTACTCATCACAAGTAAAAAGACAAACTGGCATGGAACTTTGCCGAAGTTCATTGAATGTATATTGGCGTTGTAAATATCACATGGTCTGGACGCCAAAGTACCTCTTTATGAACCCGGGGAATAAAAATCTGGAGTAGCGCAGAAATATTTATATTCTATGCAGAACAAAAGATTGCGAGATTCTGGATTTAAATGTACAGCCAAATCATGTAAGCCTTGTAGTATCTCAATCCTACTCTGATGGGGTATCGGAAAAGGGGCAATATAAATCAGTTTTTACAACAAACTCTACATATCAGGAAGACTTATGGGGAAACTATTTTGAGTGGCAGGGGGGTATTGATACTGAAATCGCAATCCAAAAGTTACACTACAATACTTGAGTTGTGGCAATTAGAAAAGCTGTGTCTTTTTACAGCGTTTCATAGACACAATTTTATTATTAACATCATTTTAAATGGTTAATCTTTATGAACGTTAGATTTATAGTGGAACCAATTTTTTCCTTGCATAATAATAAACTTATTGCAATGGAGGTTTTAAGCAGGTTTAAATTTAATAATGGTATGCAAGCTCCTACCATAAAGATACTAAAGATGCTTCGTCAAGATGTAAAGAACAAGCTTTTGAACAAGCAGGTAGAGTGGGTTGTTACAAATAAAAAATTCTTTATCGAAAATAACATTATATGCTCAGTAAATGTTGATGATGGATTGTGTGCATTTATTTACGAAGACGAGCGCATACAGAAAATTATAAAGGAGAATGATTTTATCGCTTTTGAAATATCAGAAAATCATCCTAACCTTGATATGGATGATAGTATGATAGATTTCTTGTTCAGTTTGTCTGGATACATCTGGCTTGATGATTTTGGAAGTAGTAATGCAACAATGTCCGCAGTTATCAAGAGACCTTATCATGCTATAAAAATAGACAAATGCTTCCTGCAGCATAACATAGAAAATCACACCATATCAGAAACAATAAAACGAATAAAAAAATTCGTCCCTTATGTTATAGCTGAGGGGATTGAAAATGAAGTGTATCATAAGATGTCTGTTGAACTGGATTTGTGGGGAGGGCAAGGGTATTATTTTTTAAATGCAAATATGAGCAACTATTGTGAAATGGTTTCCAATTCTTTATCTTTTGATTTTTTTAAAAGTGTAAAAACATAGTGAGTGTTTGACTTTCTCTAATGTTATGCATCTTATATTTTTACTATCTATTGAACTATAAATTCATTAATGAATTATGAACTTAATATATTCTCTTCGCTACAGTAAAGTTGCTGGCTGTTTAATCGCGGTTTCTGAACTCACAAAAAAGAAGAATAAAAAAAAGATTAGGGTACTTCTTCTTTCTTCTTTAATATCTATTTTTTTAGCTACAGGGCATAGTTTTGCAGGAACGGTAAACAGCGAAATATCATATCAGTTATTTCGAGATTTCGCTGAAAATAAAGGCCTCTTTAATCCAGGCTCCACCAATATTCCAGTTTATAACAAGAGTGGTGAGTTGGTGGGTAAATTAGATAAAGCCCCGATGCCAGATTTCAGTTCTGTAGATTCAGGTATTGGTGTAGCAACATTAATTGACCCTCAATATGTTGTGAGTGTTAAGCATAATGGGAGTTATCAAGGAGTTAGTTTTGGTGATGGCAATAACTACTATAGTATTGTAGATCGTAATAACGCGCCTAACCTTGACTTTCATATACCAAGACTAAATAAACTTGTGACCGAAGTTATCCCAACTTCTGTAACTTCTCAGGGGGCTGTTAGTGGCGCGTACTTAGATAAAGTGCGATACCCTGTTTTTTATCGCCTGGGCTCGGGTAATCAATACATTAAAGACCGTAATAACGCCCTTGATCACCTTTCGAGTGCCTATAACTGGCTTACTGGCGGTACAGTGGGTAACCCTTTTTCATATCAGGGTGGAGAGATGTTATCAAGTTCCTCTGGATTAGTTTTTGACTACACGAAGAATGACGTATTACCGATCTATGGTGAGGCTGGTGATAGTGGTTCTCCGCTCTTTGCCTGGGACACCACCCTACAAAAATGGGTTTTAGTTGGTGTTCTCACAGCCGGCAATGGTCCGGGCGGTAGGGCAAACAACTGGGCTGTTATACCACTGAGTTTTGTTCATCAAAAAATGACAGAAGATGATGGTCCGTTTGTTCTTTTCGACTCTTCTGATGATGCGCCTTTGACATGGAGTTTCGACCCGCAAACTGGGACTGGTAATCTTACACAGGGCAATGTCACCTATAAAATGCAAGGTAAACAAGGCTCCGATCTTAATGCAGGAAAAAATATTCATTTCTCCGGAAAAGGAGGGGAAGTAAAGCTTGTTGATGATGTGTTCCAGGGGGCTGGTTATTTAAGATTCTTAGACAGCTATACAGTCACAGCCATAAACAATAGCGTTTGGACTGGTGCTGGCATCATCGTTGACAAGCTTTCAACGGTAAACTGGCAGCTCAACGGATTAAAAGGAGATAATCTTCATAAGATCGGCGACGGTACGCTCATCGTTGAGGGTACTGGAATCAACGAGGGGGGATTAAAAGTCGGTGCCGGTACTGTTGTTCTTAATCAACAGTCCAATGAAGAAGGGTCAACGCAAGCCTTTAGTAGCGTTAACATCGCAGGGGGCACATCGTCTGTTATTCTCGGTAATGAAAGACAAATTAACCCAGATAGTGTCTCATGGGGATATCGGGGCGGTAAACTTGACCTCAATGGTACAAGTGCGACTTTCCACAAGTTAAAGGCCGCCGATTACGGTGCAGTGCTTGCTAACGATGATAATGAAAATATTTCAACCATCACACTTGACTATCAGCTTAAGCCGAGAGATATCACTACCCATGAATGGGATTCCTCTAATAGAGGGACAGTAGGCGATCTATACGAATACAATAACACCTACACAAGAACAACCGACTACTTCATTCTCAAAAAGAGCAAGTATGGGTATTTTCCTACTTCTCAAATCAGTGATGATAATTGGGAATACTTAGGCCATGAACTCGATGCAGCTCAAAAACTAATAGCTAAGAGAACGAATGATAAGAGTTACGTGTTTCACGGCAGGTTGGAAGGCAACATGAACGTGGAGAACCGAGTTTCCTCAGAATATGGGGGCGCTTTGGTTCTCGATGGGTCCGCGAATATCAAAGGGACTTTCACCCAAGACAACGGGCACCTGGTTTTACAGGGACATCCTGTCATCCATGCATTTAATTCCCAGCAAACAGCTGAACATTTATCAGCGAAAGGCGACGATTCTGTACACACACAGCCAACGTCTTTCGAGCAAAAAGATTGGGAAAACAGAGACTTTACGTTTGGTCAACTCGTTTTGAACAACGCGTACCTCCGGCTTGCTCGCAATGCTACCTTGAGCACTAATCTCGATGCCAACAACTCTGTTATTGCGCTTGGAGATAACAAAGTATTCATTGATACAAAAGATGGTAAAGGTACTGCATTCTCACTGGAAGAAGGTAGCTCTGTGGCCGAAAAAGAATCTGACAAGAGCGTCTTCAATGGCCATGCGATGCTTAAAGACTATACTGAGTTAAATATTCTTCATGCTGTATTCAATGGCACTATCACTGGCGACGACTCTTCAAGTGTGCAATTAGATCGGCGCGGCAAATGGAACATAGCCGGAGATTCCTCATTAGGTAAGTTTGTAAGTCATGGCGGATCTCTGTCAATGCTAGGCTCAGACTGGAATCCTAAGACATTACGCATCAGTGAAATGGACGCCACCGATATGCATATTTCTTTAGGCGCAGATGTAAGCAAAGGGATTGGCGACCGAATTGAAATTATTGAACGTGCGCAAGGGCAAAATAACATCCTGGATGTTTCTCTGTTCTTTGATGAGAATGCGCGCCTCAAAAATGATCTGACAGTCGTTTCTGCGCCAGCAGGTACAGCACATAACATGTTCTCTTTTGGCAGCTTTACACGCGGTTTTTCAGATTTCACACCTGAAACCCAAGTACAAGAAGCTGACGGAAAAGTAATGTGGCAGCTTGCTAAAGTTGTGTCCAGCAGTGAAGAGGAAAACACGCCAGAACCAGAGAAAGTGGTTACTGACGACGGTTCGGAATCTACGGCCCCCCCTGTGGAGAAAGAAACCGAGAGTGGAAAGGAAGATGCGAAACCAGATTCGCAGAATGAGGAACTGACATTTTCGGGATCTGACAGTTCTACTAAAACAAATAGTGAGAAAACTCAAGAAACTACGGTAGATAGGGCTTTAACAAGACACTCGAATACGGCCCTGTTAAATAAGGCCAGAGATACCTTTATCTCTCATGAGTACATCCTGAGTGATAGAGCAGACCGTTGGCAACAGGTTGTGGATGGGACTGCAGCAAACGGAGCGTGGGCGTTGACGGAGCAAAGTTACGGCAAACATGGCGACTTCAAGCTTAGTCAGAGCGGCCTGAACATCGGCTTCAAGAAGTCGAATGATTCCGGTTCATGGTGGGGCGTTGGCGCAGATCTTAATCGTGGACAAGCCAACGCCGATTATTACCGAAACGGCTATAACCTGTGGGGTGTGAACGTCTACGTCAGGCAGCAACTCATGGAAGGCTTGTTTGTTGATGGGGCCGCAGGCTTTGGCCAGTTAACCGAGGACTTTAAAGTTCATGGCGAATTGCGCGATCTGTCAGGAAAGGTGAAAAGTCATGTGTTCACAGGTGGTCTGCGAGCTGGCTACAAATTCAATTTTGAAAACGCAGACTTCTCAATCACGCCTACTGTCTCGCTTAATGGCGTCAAGGTGAGTAACAGCCGTTTAAAAGGCAAAGGCCGCAGTGCAGAGCTTCGCGGGGGTAATGCCCTTTGGCTTAAAACCGGAGTTGAGGCTGAGAAGAAAATTAAGGACGTTAAGCTTAAAGCAGGTGTGTGGAGTAATAACAACCTTAACGAGATGTCCGGAATTTCTCTGAGCGATAACTGGTCACAGCACCAATACAAGTCGAAGAACCTGGAGCGAATCACATCTTCTGTAGAAGTCGAAGGTAAAGCAACTGAAAATATACACATTAAAGCAGGTGTTAATGCGAAATTTGACGGTTACTTCAAAAACAATTATGAAGGTATTGTCGGTATTCGATATGAGTTCTGATTATACTTATATTCGGGATTGATTTGTTTACGCTGAGTGCAAATAACAAAATAACAACTTTGATATAATTCTGCGCCTTGCCATCCTGTCACTCTGAATTTCTCAAGTGAGAAGGATGGCTGGCCAGACTGCATGTCGTAAAATTAAGAAACCAAATTATTTGAAATTTACTTATATGGACAGATACGACATTGATTTTGAAATTGTTGGTAAAGCCGCCTGGCTTTGGGGGTGTTCTGCACTTCATAAAAGCTGGCCTATATCTATATTTCACAACAACATACTCCCGGCAATCATTCACAAACAGTATGTTCTTCTGATGAAGAACGATTATCCCGTGGCGTGGTGTAGTTGGGCAAACTTAAGTCTCGAAAATGAAGTCAAATATATCATGGATACAAATTCACTGGTAGCCGATGACTGGATATCAGGTGATCGAAAATGGTTTATCGACTGGATAGCTCCATTTGGTCATACCCGTGAATTGTATATGCATATGCGTGAGCATTACCCGCACTCCTTATTTAGAGCAATACGAGTAACACAACAAACATCAACCGGTAAAGTCACTGAGTTTCATGGAGGTAAAATCGATAAAACAGTAGCTAAAAAACAGTTTATTCAATATCACTATGAACTATCTGAAGCATTAAAAAATATCAGAGGTAAATATGTCGACTAATCAGTCTTCCAAACTTATTGTAACTGTAGGGTCAGCGGCAGGGCTTGTAGGAAGTATGAAAGATTTGGCCCTTGCAGCTAAAAAGTTGGGGCTATCTGTAGAAAAATCATCTGATTTAGCTATTTCTAAAGACGCTATTACAGTTGCTGGCGGGGTTCTGACCGTAACCAGTAAGGGCATTGCGGTTTCAGCAGAATATTTAGACTCGCTGTTACAAAAGAACGCAGCAACAGAAAACATCACTGCTGCGGGCATCAGTGATCGCGTTAACCAGTTCACTTCTCTCCTTACAACTGTTCAATCGATTCTCTCAACCTCACTGGCTGGGGTCGACCTCAATGCTTTATTAACTTCAGGGAATGCAGATAGTCTCACTATTGCAAAAAGTGCGTTGAATATCGCCAGTGAAACTCTGAAGATGGCCGTCAGTTCTGTTGGTTCTGTCAGTAAGTTTGCAGACACGTTCTCTAATCTCGGTCAGAAAATCCAAAATGTCAGCGGCCTCGAAAATGTTTCGTCGGTCTTACAAGGGATCAAAGGCCTGAATTTTCAGACTGGTACGGCTGTTCTTAATGGGGTTTCCGGGATACTCGGCGGTATCAGCGCAGGCTTGGTGTTAGGATCACCGACCGCCAGCACCGGTCAGAAGGTCGCCGCCGGCGTTGAAATGACGACCAAAATTGTCGGCAACATTACCAAAACGGTTACTCAAATCATTGTAGCGCAGAGGGTGGCGGCAGGGATGTCGGTTACTGCTCCGGTTATTGGGCTTATTGCATCATCTGTTTCTCTCGCTATCAGCCCCTTATCTTTCTATAACGTGGCGAAAAAATTTGAATACGCCGATGAAATCCTAAAAGTTGCAGACAAGTTTAAGAAATATGGTTATAGCGGTGATGAACTTCTTGCTAATTTCCAAAAGGAATATGGTATTGTTGAGGCGTCCACAGCTGCTGCATCGGCCACCCTTGGCGCTGTATCCGCTGGCGTTGGGGCAGCCGCTGCAGGCTCACTAGTTGCCGCACCTGTATCTCTTATTGTAGGCGCTGTTGCGGGGGTTATCACTGCTATCCTTGAGGCTTCTAAACAAGCAATGATTAACGGCATTGCCAATCAGTATTGGCAAAAAATTAATGATTGGGAGAAAGCACACCCCGGTGAGAATTATTTTGAACACGGATATGACTCACGTTATTCAGCTTTCGTTGAAGATAACTTGAAAATGCTGAACGAGATGGCTGAGGAGATGGGGGCAAAATCTCTTGTTGCCGTTACACAGCAGGGCTGGGATTTAATGTTAGGGGAACTGGCAGCGGTAACACGATTGGGGGAGAAAATCTCCAGCGGTAAAATTTACACCTCCATAATTTCAAATGGCAGAGTAATTGATGACGCTAATCAAGTAGCTGTCGACGCTGAAAAGGGAAGCATCACATTAGACTCCAATTCATCTTCGCAGGCTCTGGTTTTCATGGCGCCGTTGATGTCTCCAATGTCTGAATCCCGCGTTCGAGTCCAGACCGGTAAAAACTCATGGTCTACGCTTACACTAGGGAAAAATAAAGATTGGAAGGTAATCGATAAAGGCGATACTAGCACGACGGCAGATTTCTCAAGTATCGTACAAAGGATCGTTTTTCGTGATAATAGCGTCCATGATATAACCTTGACGGCCGATATGGGTAATGGTGATGACACCATTTATATTGGTCAGGGTCAGACCATAGTTAATGCAGGTGATGGTTTTGATACTGTCAGCTATTCTCGCTCACCAGATTCAATGGTAGTAATTAAAGCCATTGGCGAAGAAAGTGGTAATTATGAAGTAAAACGCCGCGTCATTGGCGATGTTTACCATGAAGTCATCTCCAAACAGCATACCAATATGGGGAAAAATACAGAAAGCATCGAATACCGTGACGTTAAAGTAGAAAAAGATTACTACGATGTCACTGACAAACTGCATTCTGTCGAGCAGATTATTGGTTCTAATGGAAAAACTACTTTCTATGGCGGCCATCAAACCGATCACTTCTACGGTGGTGACGAAAGCGATAAAATTTATGGCCGTGGCGGTAGCGATCTGCTATTTGGGGGCAAGGGAAATGATATTATCTGGGGTGGTGATGGTAATGACCTCTTAAGTGGAGGCGAAGGAAATGACGAGCTGGAGGGCGATATGGGCGACGATGTCTACCTCTTCAAAAAAGGCGATGGTCAAGATCGCATTTATGATTTCAATGGTGAAAAAGATATGTTATTCCTTGATGGTATTACCGCCTCAGATATCGAGTTCCGGCGTAATCCAGAAAGGCAAAGTCTTGAATTAACTGTCCAGAACAGTACAGACTCAATTACTTTCGACAAGTGGTTCCTTGACGTCAACTCCACACAATCCAAAGTTGGCCCCGGTGACAATATGAAAGTGGAATCTATTATAACTGGGGATGGCAAGCTAATCACTTCAGAAAAGATTGATGCTCTTATTGGTGCAATGTCAACAATGAGCTTCAAAGTCTCTGAGGTGGACCCAAAGCAAATTTTTGAAGAGGATCTAACCAAACTCTTTGCGGTAAATCCTGTTTTCTAAATTTTAATGGCAGCCTCCGGGCTGCCATTTAATGCAACCTAATCCAGATTATTTATGAATAACGATATTGCTCTTTCTGCGCTGGTTATGCTTGCGCAGTATCACGGTATTGCTGTTTCACCTAAAGATATAGAACATCAGTTTGATCCTGAAAGAAAGGGAATAAGTGAAAAAGCCTGGGTACTTGCAGCTCGTCAAGTAGGACTTAAAAGCCGACTGGATATTAAGCCGATCACTCGCCTCCCCTACCTCACTCTCCCTCTGCTCGTTTGGCGTGATGATGGAGAGCACTTTATTCTTGCAGCCATCGATAAGACCACGAACCGATATCTTATTCATGATTTCCATGAAGACCGGCCAATTACTCTCTCTACAGAAGAGTTTGAAGATCGTTACAGCGGCAAAGTCATTTCCGTTGCTTCCCGTAGTTCTGTTTTGGGTAAGCTGGCACGCTTTGATTTCAGCTGGTTTATACCTGTCGTAATAAAATATCGACGTATCTTTATCGAGGTAATTGTCGCTTCCATTGCATTGCAGCTGCTGGCACTCATGACGCCATTATTCTTTCAGGTTGTCATGGATAAGGTTCTTGTTCATAGAGGCTTCTCTACCCTCAATGTCATTGTTATTGCTTTGGTCGTCGTTGTTCTGTGCGAAGTGATACTCGGCGGATTGAGAACCTATATTTTCGCGCATACAACCAGCAGGATAGACGTTGAGCTGGGTGCGCGCTTATTACGACACATGTTAGCTCTGCCTCTCTCTTATTTTTCCATGCGGAGAGTTGGCGATACCGTTGCCAGGGTCAGGGAGCTTGAGCAGATCCGCAACTTCCTGACCGGCCAGGCGTTGACGTCGGTTCTGGATATGCTTTTCTCGTTTATCTTTCTGGCGGTAATGTGGACTTACAGCTACAAACTCACGCTGGTCGTACTCCTGTCATTGCCTGTGTATATCGTCTGGTCGCTACTCATCAGCCCGACGCTCAAAAAGCGCCTGGACACCAAATTCGCGCGCAATGCGGAAAACCAATCTTTCCTTGTCGAGACTGTGACTGCCATAGGCACGATTAAGGCAATGGCGGTAACGCCCCAGATAACCAACAAATGGGACAAGCTGCTTGCCTGCTATGTTTCTGCCGGGTTCTCGGTGACTCATCTCGCGACCGTAGGACAGCAAGGTATACAGCTCATCCAGAAGGCTGTGATGATCATTACGCTATGGTTAGGTGCCCATCTTGTCATCAAGGGGCAGCTGACCATTGGTCAGCTGATTGCTTTTAACATGCTTTCTGGGCAAGTGACTGCCCCCGTTTTACGCCTTGCTCAACTCTGGCAAGACTTTCAGCAGGTGGGCATTTCCGTAGCGCGCTTGGGAGATATCCTCAACTACCCGACAGAGGTGTCGGGGAATGGTATTAATCTGCCGCCGATCAAAGGGGAGATCGAGTTCAAGAACATCAGTTTCCGTTACAAGCCGGATATCCCGCGCGTTCTTGAGAACGTCAGCTTTAACATAGCGGCCGGTGAGATTATTGGTGTGGTTGGTCGTTCAGGATCAGGCAAAAGCACGCTTACTCGCCTTCTCCAGAGGCTCTACGTTCCCGAACAGGGGCAGATATTGATCGATGGCCATGACATTTCCCTGGTTACCCCTGCCTCCCTGCGCCGCCAGATAGGTGTCGTGCAGCAGGAAAATATTCTGCTTAACCGCAGTATCCGAGAAAATATTGCGCTGGCCTGTCCGGGCATCGCAATGGAGAGAATCATTGCCGCCTCCCGCCTGGCTGGCGCTCATGACTTCATAAGCGAACTTCCAGAGGGTTACGACACTGTGGTTGGCGAGCAAGGTTCTGGGCTGTCTGGTGGTCAACGACAGCGTATAGCTATCGCTCGTGCGCTTATTACCGACCCTCGTATCCTGATTCTGGACGAGGCTACCAGTGCTTTAGATTACGAATCAGAAAACATCATCATGCGGAATATGCACAACATCTGTAAAAACAGAACCGTGATTATTATTGCCCATCGGCTCTCAACGGTGCGGTCGGCTGACCGGATTATGGTGATGGATAAAGGGAACGTGGCCGAGTCCGGAACCCATCAGGAATTACTAGCTCGCCCTGACGGCATTTACCGCTACCTTCATCAGTTGCAGTCTGCTTAACAAGGGAATGAACATGAAATTATGGATACAGGGTATTTCAGACCTGGTGAAAAAGTATTTTTTAGTTTTCCGCGAAGCCTGGTCAATAAGGAAGTCGTTAGACGTGCCCAAACGGCTACGGGATGAGTATGACTTTTTGCCGGCACATCTTGAACTGACCGAAAAACCGGTGTCGCCTCTTCCCCGGATTGTGGCGCGTACAATTATGGTCTTTCTGGTATTGATGCTATTGATTTCCGTCTTCTATAAAGTTGAGATCGTGGCTGTAGCGCCAGGCCAGCTGATATTGAGTGGCCGTAGTAAAATCATTCAGCCACTGGAAACCTCTCGTGTGAATAAAGTCTATGTGAGAAATGGCGAGAAGGTGCAGAAGGGGCAATTGCTGATCTCTCTTACGGCAATCGGTGCTGAAGCTGAAAACGCCCAAAACGAAAGCGTTCTGGCGCAGTCACGTCTTGATGAGCAGAGGCTGGAAGCTCTTCTTAAAGCAACGGAGAGCAATGTGCCGCCTACGATGGCCGTATCTGCGGGACCGGATGCCGAAAGAGCCAATCGGCTGATGCAGGAGCAATTTACCGCATGGGCAACATCGCGCGAGCAGCAGCAGGCGATTATTCGACAGAAGAACGCAGAACAGGCCGCGATTAAATCCCGGATTGCCAAACTGGAGCAGCAGAAGCATATTGCTGAGGTAAAGCTCAGCGATATTCGCGCTCTTTATAAAAAGCAGGCTATATCAAAGCACCAGTTATTAGATCAGGAAAATCAGTATGTGGAAATCACAAATGAACTTGAGGTGCTAAGGAACCAAATCAAAGAAGCCAGTGAGACTGTGGCGCAAGCTAACAACGAGTATAAGCTGCTTAAACAAACATTCCGTCGTGATCTGATGGAGCAACTAACCAAGACGCGGGACACTATCCGGCAAGTCACCCATGAGTTGGATAAGAACCGTGAACGGCGGGACGCATTGCAAATAACGTCGCCGGTCGATGGTGTTGTGCAGCAGCTGGCGACCTTTACAGAAGGTGGTGTCGTTACAACGGCACAGACGCTGATGGTTATTGTTCCGGAGCACGATCATCTCGACGCCAGAATAAAAATAAGCAATAAGGATATAGGCTTTGTTTCGCCCGGACAGAACGTGGTGATAAAAGTCGAAGCGTTCCCCTATACCCGTCACGGCTACCTGCATGGCGTTGTCAGAACGGTTAGCAGTGAGGCTGTTGAGGACAACCAAAAGGGGTTGTACTTCGAGGGCGATGTGACACTGACAGATTCAACCATAATGGTTCAGGAGAAACAGGTAACTTTGACGTCAGGTATGAGCATCACGGCAGAAATTATTACAGGCTATCGCCGAGTGATCGATTTCATTCTTAGCCCAATAAGAGAAACAATCGATGAGAGCTTGTCAGAGCGTTGATTAAAAAAAGGCCAGAACAGTATAATAGCTCACCCGGTCAGGCTGCTGAGGAATCCCCTGTCATGTGCGGGTGAAAAAAGACAGGCATAGAGTTTTGTGGGCTACTGATTGTGCAACTAATTCAATGAGAGCACCTCTATGCCTACTTATAAAATGTGTTAGAATTTCTTCCAGAATGCCTTAGCCGCATATTAGTTCAGAGTTGTAATGAAGTGGCACACTGAATTTTGTCACCTGAACAGAGGTGATATGCTGACCTCAGAACAACACTGGTTCCCCAATGGAAAAAAGAAATTACACAAATCTATGTACATGTTTTACGCGAACTGTTTCCTTAGAAATTTGAGTTGACCTCTCAGTCAATATCAATACGGCTCTGCCTCACAGTGCATAAATATTATTTTTACATAAGGAGATAATGAAAGATCTAGCCAGAATGTAATGTCAGTTCTAATATTAAGTTTTTTATATATCTGAAACTTCTGGGCTGAAACTGTTTTAACACTACGGTCTCTGATTCTTGATATCTGCGTGACAGTGTACCCTTTGATTAATAGTTCAAGTATATCATATTCAACGTCTGTTAATGACTGAGCTATCCACATATGAATAGCTATATCACATTCTTTTATTTTTGTATTTATATAACGTGTTGTTTGTTTATTGTCCATTTTATCTGAATATATATCTGTAAACCACAAAAATAATCAATACCACCAGTAAAGGGCAGGCAATCTATGATTCTGCTCTTTACCTATCAGGTTTTTACCGGACTCAGAAGGTATATTTCACACTCAATATGATAATTATATTTTATATGCTATAAAATTCCCAATATTTACAATAATGAGTATAAAAACATTATCGTTTTGTTTTTCATGAAAAGTCAATGAAAATGTATCGCTTGGTTTGGCTTATGTTTAGCCTGCATCATAATATTTAATTAAATTTTTTAATTTGCCTTCCGGTCAGATATCTCTCATAAGGTTGTCCGGGAACTGGCTGGTCTGGCCTTCGTGGAGAGCAGCGAAAATGTGATTCTGCCGGGCTCTCTAGGTGTTGGAAAAACCATCTGACCATTGCTCTTGTCGTGAAAGCGGCGGATGCAGGGCATCGGGTACTGTTCATGCCACTGAACAGACTACTAGCAGGAAAACCGGTGGAGCGTCACCTATAGCAACTGAGCTAATTCCGGGTATTGCTCCTAGAGGAAACAGGCTATCTGCAGATGAACAGAGAGGAAGCCAGCATGTTCTTCCTGTTACTGAACCGCCGAAATAAAATCCTGACATCAAACAAAAGGTTGTCGTGGATCGGTAATTCAGGACACCTCGAAATCCTGTTAATGTTAAAACAGTGAAAATGAGGTGATGCATGATCAAATCTCGTCGGACTAAACGTACCTTTTCCCCGGAGTTCAAGCTTGAAGCTATCGAACAGGTGGTTAAATACCGTAAGCGTCAACGGAGCACCGTATTGACGCTTATTTATTGGTGAGTACTACGTTCCATGGCAGGAGTTTATCAACTCGGTTGGAAGGCCATTCCGGCAGTACGCTCAGGATATGGCGCAGATACGCTTCCGGATCGATACCGTTCAGACGGCAGGTGCCGATCATCCCGTACAACAGTGCTCCACGCTCGCCGCCGTGAGCGCTGCCAAAGAACATAAAGTTTTTCTTTCCGAGACAGACTGCACGAAGCGCTCTTTCCGCAGCATTATTATCCGCCTCCGCCAGACCGTCATCACTGTAATAACAGAGGGCATCCCACTGATTCAGTACATAGCTGAACGCTTCGCCCAGTCTGGATTTTTTCGACAGCGTACCATTCTTCTCCACCATCCATTCATGCAGCGACGTCAGTAACACTTTGCTTCGCTGCTGCCTGACGGCAAGACGCTCTGACTCCGGTAATCCCCGTATTTCATCCTCGATGGCGTACAGTTCACTGATTCGCTTCGGGGCTTCTTCTGCCGTCGCACTCTTGCTGCTGATGTATACATCGTGGATTTTTCGCTGGGCATGGGCCCAGCACGCAACTTCTGTCAGTGCACCACCTTCACGTTCTGCACTGAACAACCTGTCGTAACCGGTGAACGCATCCGCCTTCAGGATACCCCGGAAGGGGCGGAGGTGTTGCTCCGGGTGTTTCCCCTGCCGGTTCGGCGAGTACGCGAACCAGACCACTGGAGGAGATGACGAACCCACATTGCGATCATCCCGGACATACGTCCAGATACGCCCTGTTTTCGCCTTTTTCTGACCCGGTGCCAGTACCTTTACCGGTGAGTCATCACTGTGAACCTTGCGGGTGTTCATTACATAACGGTACAGGGCATCATTCACCGGTGTCATTAACTGGCAGCACGCGTCAACCCAGTTGGAGAGTAAGGCCCGGCTCAGTTCGACACCCTGGCGGGCAAAGATTTCACTCTGACGATACAGTGGCAGATGTTCGCAGTATTTTCCCGTTAACACGCGGGCAAGTAATCCGGGGCCCGCGATACCACGCTCTATCGGGCGGGACGGCGCCGGTGCTTCAACAATACAGTCACATTTTGTACAGGCTTTTTTTACCCGTTCTGTGCGGATCACTTTCAGGGCACTGCTCACCAGTTCCAGCTGTTCAGCGCTGACTTCCCCTGGATAATCCAGCTCACCGCCACACTCCGGGCAACAGCTTTCTTCTGGCTCCAGGCGGTGTATTTCACGGGGAAGGTGTGCCGGTAACGGACGACGATGGCACGACTGTCGCAACTGGCGGGGAACCTGAGGATCGTCTTCCCGCCCACTGTAACGATCGCTGTCCTGTTCACGTTGTTTCAGCAGGGCCTCAGCCAGTTCAACTTCACGACGCAGTTTTTCAGAACGGGTACCGAACAGCATCCGGCGCAGTTTTTCTATCTGAGCCCGCAGATGTTCTATTTCCCGTTCATCTTCTTCGATCTTTTCTTCGGCACGTGTCAGTGCAGAGCGCAGGAAGGCTTCCGTCTCTTCAACCAGACTCAGTTGCTGGTCTTTCTGACGGAGGGCTTCAGCCTGCTCAGAGAGCAACCTTTCCAGCTCTGCGATGCGAATGAGGTATTTCTGACTTATGACCGTTTTTATAATGCGGTCAGGAGTTTTTTACAACATTGTCAGTGAGTTACGGCGGGATGTTTTTGGCTGACGCCAGTCCAGCTTATCGAAGAGCATTGCCAGTTGCGAGCGGGTAATGGATACCTTGCCGTCACGTACCGCAGGCCAGACAAACTGGCCTTCCTCCAGGCGTTTGGTGAACAGGCACAGACCATCAGCATCAGCCCAAAGAATTTTAACGGTGTCACCCCGTCGGCCACGGAAGATAAACAGGTGACCGGAGAAGGGATTATCATTCAGCACATGTTGTACCTGTTCTCCCAGTCCGTTGAAGGATTTACGCATATCGGTAACGCCGGCAACGAGCCAGATACGGGTACCTGATGGGAGTGAGATCATCTTCCCCTCCCGGTCAGTTCACGGATCAACACCGTGAGCAGCTCTGGCGATGGATTTTCCAGCGTCATGTTACCGTGACGGAATTCCACCTTGCAGGAGCTGGCACTGACTCTGGTCTGAGTGGTAGTGGATAAAGATGGCGCAATGGCCACCACAGGTTCTTTCTGCTCATCCGGCGTTATTTCTACAGGTAATAATTCAACGCCAGTGTCAGAAGAGGTCGTTACCGGAAGACGCCGCGAAACACGCCCTTCGTTCTGCCAGAGCCTGAGCCATTTGAACAGGAGGTTATCATTGATATCGTGTTCCCGGGCGATACGGGCAACAGAGGCTCCTGGTTGCAAAGCCAGTTTAACCATTTGAAGTTTAAAATTATTTGAAAATGATCTGCGGGGTTCTGCGGATAATGTTTTTTGCTCCATAACAGGCGTCCACTAGTTTGAAAAGGTGGGCACCTACGTTACCAATACTGGCTTAATGGCTACATACGGCAGTCGGTTTACGCTTACCATTAAAGTAAGCGCGCCGTCAGTGACGTCTTGTGATAGTTGCTCTGTCTGATAATAATCGCGTCCATCTATATTGATGGACACGAACGATGAACTCTCAGACAACAAAAGAGATCACCGGCTTTCACTCTTATTTGCCAGACGCGTTACGTCTAAGATTCGAAGAGCAATTATCTGTCCGGGTTGTCGCCCGGTAGTGAGGCGCTTTCCAAGCTGCAGGATGCTTCCGACGACAGAACTCTGCCAGCATGCGCGTACTAACGGTAGCAGTCTTGTTACTCAGTCCTTCACTCTGAGCGAAAGCATTACCCTCCGCAGGATTAATAACTGATACTATGTAGCCAGCATCGTAAAGGCATTCTGCGACAGGTTCTATATAGGTGCCGGTCGCTTCGATGCAGATATGTGCATAGTCAATCTTGTGACCTTTCAGCCAGCTCACCAGCTCATCGTGCCCTTTAGTGGCGTTAGTGAATTTTTTGGTGCGATAACGACCATCAGGACGCAACACCACATCGCCATCCAGTTTCTCTTTAGCGGTGTTGATACCGGTATAATGAAGTTCATGTCCCATAGTGAAACCAACCTTGCAAATACGGGTTACCGAAAAAATCGGCTGTTTGCGGGTTCTGACAGCGGTGGATAACATGCGGCGGTGCTGTACTCGCTGATCGGCACATACCGTCTGAACGATGTGGAACCAGAAAAATGGCTGCGTTACGTCATTGAGCATATCCAGGACTGGTCAGCAAATCGGGTACGCGACCTGTTGCCATGGAAAGTTGATCTGACCTCTCAGTAAATATCATTACGCTTCTGGCGAGCCGCTTACGGCTCAACTACTAAGGCGGAGGGGAATGAGTCCACTGGCATGAAAATCTCCCCCCACGTTACGGAAGTGCCACTTTCCATCCGTTGTTAACAGTCATCGGTGCGTTAATCGAAAAATTCATGTTGGGGCCGCTTGGAATTCGGAAAACAAACCACGTTAAGATTGTTTTTTAGCCAAATAGCTTTTAGGAATCGCCAGAATGGCGGGATCACAGCGGTTTTGGTGTCCGAAAACGTACAATTCTGTACATCCACACAAGGGAATGTACGGAAGTAAGCCAAACGGTTATCGGACGGTCAGAACATTTCGTACAGCCTTTACGTTCAGTGAATTAGCTGGTCTGGATGTATCCACTCGTTCAACTCAATTCTCTTGGCGTGGAAAAATTTCCGGATTCCAAGCGAACTCTATGTTCTACTAATTGGAGTCATTACCCAACAACTGAGGATTCAGTCTACTTAGTGTTCAGTCTTATTCTTAATTCTTTGGGATAGGGATTTAACCATGTTTGGGTGGAAATATAAGGAACAGGATATTCTTCAATGTAATGATTAATCATAGCTATCGGTGCAAGTAAAGGAATATACCCTATGTAATAATCATTTATTAGATCCATCATTCTTTTTTTCTCTGAGAGCATAGGTGATTTCGAAGAGAAAAGAAAATGTTCGTTAATACATTTGTATTTTTTCTCTTGATGAGGGTTTCTCTAGAATGCTCATCAATTTCTGTCTATAAAGGTCAAAGAATACATCTGTTTTTCTTAAAGGAATATTGTTCGGTAATAAATCTCTGCAGTTCATTATATCCGGTATAATCATGAGACATTAGCTGAAGCTTATGTCTGAAATTAAATGTTTGCACATCTTTATAGGAAAGTGTATCTGTATACATACCATTTAATTCAGAAAGAACAAATAAACGTTCAATAAAATTTTCTCTCAGAAATGGATCATTCAAATGACCATCTTCCTCAACTGGCAGCCATGGACAATAATGCACCAGCGCTTTTGTAAAAATACCAATACCATCTTTTTTTTCCCGTCCACCTTGTTTATTGTAAGTTCTTACACGGGTCATTCCGCAACTGGGAGATTTAGCACAGACAATAAAACCACTCAGAAAATTGCATTGTTCACTAAATGAATCAGCAAACTCCTGTATTCTGTCAGTAATATCTGTGTGGGGCGGTCGACTGTATTGCATGCGGATCTCGGCCGCCCCCGTCTTTACCAGACGAAGTGACGATCGTGGAGATGGTAACCCGATAGCTATTTCCGGACAAACTGGTTTATAGGATACAAACTGTGACAGTTCATCCATTACAAAACCAACGCGTTTATGGGTTCCATCAAATCTGACAGGTAATCCTGTCAAACATCCACTTATTCCTATCACAGGCACCCTGTTCATATATGCTCCGTAAACTACGGTAATCACTCTTGTTAGTAAAGGATAGCATAATGTGTTATGTACATTTTATTTTTCTTTCCATGACAGACCAGACACTGCAGCAGAAATAATGAGATGGATGCTCCAGATTTTGTATCAGACTGGATACTACACAAAGACATTTTTTAGCCAAATGTTTTTGTTGATTGTCAAAGCTGAGAGATTGCAGTAATCTCTGTACCCAGATAAAAACTATCCTCAGCATCTTACATATTTATAACCAGGCACTATTTATGAGCTCAATTTGGGATAGTTGTATAGAAGGGAAGAAATACCCCTGAGAACACCATAATCCAGCTCCTTTTGACAACCTGTTATAATAGGAGTTTTCGACACCTTCCGCTATAATGTTAGGGCATAGCCTTTTTAAATTCTTAATAAGCACATCAAAGTGAGGTTTATCTATGTTTTCTTGATAAAAACATCTGTCAAGTTTTATTGCGTGGTATTTGTTTTTCATCAATGTGCTAATGGTACTATTTCCACTGCCAAAATCATCAAGCCAAATATGCTTTGTGAGAGAACAAAGGAATGGAATCACATCTTTTTCCTGAGCTAACTCAGGATATGTTTCTGATATTTCCAGTGTTATAAATTTATTTCCCATTATCATCTCTTGAATCTCCTTGTTTCTGCTTATATATAGGCAAGTATCGTAATCAATATTAACAGAACACAGTATGCCATGACATTCAAAAAAATCCCTATGCTTAATTATTGCTTTTATTTGAGATTTCAGCAGATTGATTTTCATTGTGGTTGTAAACATACCTAATACCTTCTGCGTAGAAAGGTGAATACCAGTTTTAGAGTAAAACCGACTCAAAACTTCAACGGCAATAAGTTTGTTGATTTCTGTGTCTATTATTGGCTCTGCAATATAGATAACTTCCATATATACCCTACCTTAAAATAAGTTAGTAATGGAGACAACACATGACTAAAAAAGCATACATGGAGTAATGTTAATCTCGCCATCTTGAAAATTTTATAAGTATCACTGAATTCATTCATCCACACTCATTCAAGAAAATTCAATCCTGATAGACAAAAAATGTGATGTGAATCAACAAATTTATTTTTTACGCATTTGCTTGATTTCTATTTTAGAACCCATCTATTCTCAAACAAATTCTTTAGTGAAGAGCGGTTGCTATGTCTGGAGTATGTTACTTTATTCTCATAAAGAAACCGATAAACGTTCAACTCCCGAAGGAGTTCATGATGCTAAACTACGGTGATATTCTGTTGCTTAAGCATTCTGAAAGAGAGTTTTTGCAGGCCTATTCAGATAAATATATAGAGTTTGAACTCAGTAATAATATCACAAAAAACTATCTGTCGCGACATAATCACCACAAAAAACAAATTATAATCACTCCACCCAGAATATTAAAAAAAACTTTTGCTTATCCGGATTTATTAATAACTATCATAGATAATTTAAATATTCAAAATCACATTCATCCAGATTTTAAGGATGCAATAAGCTTTTCATTGCTTTCAATATTTAGTGATATAACGAGCTTAATAACATTCCTCACATCTGATATGCCTGCTTTTTCATGTAAAGTGCGAAGCATTCTTCTTTCTGATGTATCTAAACACTGGAGATTGAGAGACTTGGCAGATTATCTTTACATGAACGAGGGCTTAATAAAGAAAAAACTACGATTAGAAAATACTTCTTTTAGCCAAATATTGCTTGATACAAGAATGTCTCTCGCTATTAATTTGCTAAAACAAAATCACCCTACCAAACATGTATCTAAAATGTGCGGTTTCAAAAGTAAATCATACTTTGTGTACCTTTTCAAGAAGTATTATAAATGTACACCAAGCGAATATACAAAGCATTAGAAATAACACGAGAATTACTCCCTATATAAATTAGCCTAATAGAACTCTATTTGGGAAACAGAGTGTATTGAAGCTCATTCAAGTAGACTTGTCTCCTTGAATCTTGAAAATTGGTTAATATAACAGCGCTTAGATTTGGCAATGAGTATGCAGCCAGTTGACTTCCGGAGGGGGAATAGTTCGTTATTAAGCATTCGACGCATACACTTGAGCTGGCCCCCTGAAATACCAGACAGTAGATGTATCTTAAAATAAGAGATAGGCTTGGATATATGTCTAACACTGGTTCTAATTTTGAGATGGCTGGCGTTTTGTTAGGAAAAGAGGTGCGTAAACGTAAAACACCTCAGGAAAAAATCGCAATTATTCAACAGACTATGGAGCCTGGCATGACGGTGTCCCACGTGGCGCGTTTGCATGGAATTCAGCCCAGTCTGTTGTTTAAGTGGAAGAAACAATACCAAGAAGGAAGTCTCACTGCTGTGGCTGCCGGTGAAGACGTTGTTCCTGCTTCTGAACTGGCCGCTGCAATAAAGCAGATTAATCAGCTTCAGCGTTTACTGGGCAAGAAAACCATGGAAGTTGAGATCCTCAAAGAAGCGGTGGAGTATGCGCAATCGCGAAAATGGATAGCGCATGTGCCCTTGTTACCTTCGGACAAGGAATAGCCCCGGTAAGCCGTGTTCTGGGCGATACTCAGACGGCAGTCCCGAAATGAAGGACTACCGTTAGTGAATGCAAAGCGTGTTTACCGGATAATGAGCGAAAATAACCTGTTGTTGTTACATGACAAACCATCACGACAGCAGCGGGAACATAAAGGCCGAATATCGGTGAAGGAAAGCGACCAGCGTTGGTGTTCCGATGGCTTTGAGTTCGGTTGCGATGATGGCGAAAAACTGCGTGTTACGTTCGTCCTGGACTGTTACGATCGTGAAGCCATAGACTGGACCGCAAGCACGGGAGGTTACGATAAAGCGACAGTGCAGGATGTGATGTCAGGAGCGATAGAAAAACGCTTTGGCGATAAAGTACCGGAACAGTCGATTCAGTGGCTGACAGATAACGGTTCAGCGTACAGAGCGCATGAAACACGGCAGTTCGCCAGAGAGTTGAATCTGGCGAACTGCACAACGGCAATCAGTAGTCCTCAGAGTAATGGAATGGCAGAACGGTTCGTGAAAACGATAAAGAAAGACTACATCGCGTTCATGCCGAAACCGAATGTAAGAACGGCATTGCATAATCTTGCAGTGGCGATCGAGCATTACAATGAAAACCATCCACATAGTGCGTTGGGTTATCGCTCTCCGCGAGAATATCGACGTCAGCGGGTAATGTTAACTTAAGATACAACCCCTGTCTGGAAATAAGGGGGTAAGAACAGAGTGCCGACGAGTTCACCATTTTTGTTATAAATGGGAATATTGTTTGCGCCAGACTTGAATACGCCTTTGTTTTCTGCGAAGTCACGGAAGAGTTGATAAGACAGCTCGCTGTTGACTGTTCCAGCCAAGCTATTTCCTGACGCTAAAATAGCTGAAGTTAGAAGCGCAGTTCTGATCTTCTTTTTAGTGTTCTTTTTTGAAAGTTAGGGCACTGGAATCATGCAGCCTGCTACTTTTCTATAACGAAGTGAGTATATTAAGTTCATAAGTTCTTTATCATCCTAATATCATTTACTCCAAACAGTGAAATATTCACATTTACAGCGAATGGTTTAGACTCAGGTCGTTCATACTTCTTATGTTAAAAAAAGGCCGTAATGCTCAGGAACACTACGGCAATGGGGAAACATAAGCGACTCAACTTATGTCTCTAATAGGAGTGAATAACGAATTCACCACTTGATGATATGTTGTCAACTGAAGTTGCTGGATCTATAAAAAGTTCTACCTCTGCTGTTAGGCTGATGTCTTTGTCTTCTGCGTTTGCGTCGTTAAATACCACTCTTTTGTTAGGAAGCAAATAGGTTGCTACATGGTTGCTATCCTGATATGTTAGAGGTGCGCTGCGACCATTTACATTGAAGTTCTTAATTGCAAGAGTATAAAAGCCTTTCTCTTCATTAAGTCCGTAAGAAATCCCGTCATGCTTTGCATGGTAAGAGATTACAATTTCACTCACGCTCTCACAATTGGCGGTAAAGCTAATGTTCTTTTTAACTACCGCATAGCTTTTGCCCCTGACTGTTTGGTGCTGTAGAGATCCAATACGCAGGTTATCAAAAGATACTTCCCCTGTATTGTTGGTTATTTTGCATTCCTCAGCAACTGCCGAAAAAGAATAAAGCAATGCAGAAATTATCAATGCTTTTTTAAACATAACACGCCTCATCACTCACAGATTTCATGAACAGTAGTGAACACATTTGATGGGGCAGAAAGCGTGTCATTATTCATTTTCATTGAGCAGTACATATTTTTACCCAAGTTAACCTTGACAGGATGTTTCGGCACGTCGTTGAAGAAGATCATGCCGCCCTGCTCTACAAATCCGACAATTACATCATTGTGTGCATATGTTACAAAAGCACCACTTGGCAAAGGGTTATTATTTTTATCAACCGCATAAACTAAAATCCTATTAACCTTTTTGGCATCAAACACAATGTTTTTGAAAGTACCTCTCGATGGAGTTACTCGTCTAACGCCACTCATAATGTCGAGGTTTTTAGGTGCGGTTTTGGTGTTAATTTCAATAAGATTACTGCTAAAAGAGCTTAGAGAAGAAACAACAGCATTTCCTTTACTGTCAGTCCAAACTTTGCCATTTGGCGTTTGAATTTCAATATCTGGATGTTCACCTACGCTAACAACGGCAAACGTATCGCCAATCTCATACGGTGAAAAGGTAACAGCATTGTTGTTGATGAGCACCCCCCCGCTGACATAGGTCGCGAGTGATTTAAAGTCATCATTAGCGCTTACTCTACCTCCCATATGAGCAAATTTAGCCGTTTTAGACGCTTCGACAGATACAGTATCCAACGTTCTGGATTTGTTGGTTTCTTTTGTATAGCCAACCCCATAGTTGAACCCGCTGTCTTCTGAACTGCGATAATCGGCGCTCAGGCGATGCCATTCGTCACTTGAGGTATACGAAGATATAACCCTCTGTTTGTTTGACAGAGGAATAGACAGCTGCGCATACAGCCTCGTTTCGCTAGTTAATTTGTTGTTATACTCAACCTTTTGCTTTTGCAAAGTCGCTGTTACATAGGCACTATAGATGTCCCGACCCCATGTAAACGAATAATTGTTGTCTTTATGACCATCTCCTTCATTGAGTGAATAGGAGAGGCTTAACGAACCAATATGGTTTACGCTGGTCGAGAGACTATTGCTTTGCTGCCATTTATAATATGAATTATAGTTACCCCCTAAATCTTCCACCCCTCGATATCCATCAGTTCGATATATCAAAGAGTTGCTTAGGTTAAAGCGTTCGCCTAATGCAATTGTCAGCAATACACTTGTATTGCTCCCATGACGTGTAATTTGAGGATTACTTTTGTCCTCTGATAAATATTGGGAAAAAGATATGAAATTTCTTCCAGTGAAATTATAAGTTGTCTTCCCTGCTAAAGAATAATATTTATCTGTAAATAATGCTCCAGCGCCAACTGTTAGATTGTCAGATGCTTTCAAGTTATAACTTGTTGTGGCCATTAAAGGCTCATTGTTGTATTTACTCTTGATGTTCGTGGCCTTACCAACAGCCAATGAGAGGCCATCATTATACTGTGCGGTCTGATAGATACTCGCTTCGGCAGCCGTCACTATCGACTTGGTTTCTGCACCACTCGGCCCTGTCAATACAACCTCGTAAGGGGCCTGGGAGTTAAGTACCGGCACTGAATTAATTTTGTAAAAGCCAGCTTGCACTCTACCCGCATAAACAAGCTGGCTAAGCTGGTAGACAGTGATTTGAGAATCTTCGTTTGAGAAGCCTTGTAAAGAAGTCACAGGCCCGCCCGCCAATGAGGGGTCTGGAGTCCACTGAAGACCTCGCAAAGACACCCCATAGAATTGGTCATAATAATCAATATCGCCAACTCTGAGAGTTTTACCTAAAGATTCAAAAGTCTTCTGAGCATAAGTTTCATTGTTTTTAAACTCATTTTCACCATTGTAGCTGCTTACAGTGGATTTGTTTCTGAAAATCCAGTTGTTTGTATTGAACCCAGAAGTTATGAAGCTGGCATAGCTATCGTTACGGATATTTTTCCCCTTAACATTGAATCCATGTAGGCTATAGTTCAATAAAGCAGCATTGCCACCTTCCACATATCTGCTTTTGTTGGATGCGATCATATTGATAGGTGCTACAATTTCAATTTCTTGATGTTTTGGTTTTGTTTTTACTATTAAATCAGAGCCGTTCCCATTTATCAGACAGCCGCTCTTGTCAAAATTTACCCGATTAGTATCAATATCAAGATCGTTTAGCAGTGAGCTCGTCAAACATGGGCGGCCATCATTCTCAACCACTACTCTTCCTTCAAATGGAACTTTTCGCCCATTGACTAAAAATGATAATCTTTGCGCGCCTGGTTGAAGGGTATCAATTTGAAGCAATTTGTTGGCATGATCTGAATTTACACCAAATGATTTTAAATCACTACTATTGAAGTAATAACCCTCTGCATAGGCGTTTGTAAAAACAAGAGAAACAAAAGTCGCTAATATTTTTTTACGTTTTAGATTTGTCGATTTTGTATTCATCTCGAACTACACCATACAGACTAACAGGTTTAATAGTTACTACTGACGGGGGGGGCGTGAAATTAACTTCAACCTTTTGCATTGGTGAAATAAATGATTGTTGCAAGTTAACTTTTGTTCCGTCAATATAAACTTCGGGGTACATCCTTACTACGTAACGTGACGGGTTGTTAATGTAAACCCTTCCATTTTCATATTTGTAACTCAGAAATTTCCATGGCTCTTCTTCATGCTTCAGTCCATTAGGGTTAATAATTAATGGAATGCTTTGGCTTACAGCTATAGAAACACTAGACTTGCCTTTATCATCGTCTTTTTTTGCAGGTAACCCTAAAAACCTTATTCTTTTTAATTGCTGGTTTTTGATTTCTCCATTGGTCTGCAAGAAAAAACGAACCGTCTGCTCTTCACCACTATCTACTTTAACAATTGATGGCGAAGCGAGCACAATTACTCCCTTAGCTCCATCCACGTCAACAATTCTGGTCTGTAGTAGTGCAGGGGTGTCATTAGTATTTTTTACCGTTATTGAAGCCTCCCCATCTTCCTGATCGAGCACCAACACTGTTGTTTCTGGCTGCATACCCAATGCGTAAATAGTTTTTGAAAGTAAAAATAGAATTGATACAAGAAGATATCTAAACATAACTATTTGCTTAAATAAAATAGTAACGGACATGTCCGTTACTACATATACGATTAGAATTAATTAGATATAGTTGAGTTCAAAATTAACTACGCTGGAGAACGTCTGCTCACTCTGGCTGGTAGCAGCTTTAGCAGCATCTCGGTCGATTTGAGCCAGCACATCTACCGTAGCATTCAAGGTTCGGAATGTCCCCACGCTGTTCGGGCTAGAAGAATTAGCAATACCGAAATAAACACCGTTAATTGGGAAAGCAGCCGATGCACCTGAGCCTAATTTCTGGAACGTTGTTGCTGTCAGATTTTCAACCTCTACAGCAGCATCCTTATTGGTTGGCACCAGAATAGTGGACGCAGCATTACCACCAGTTACGCTGATATCTTTTAGGTATACAATATAGTCAACAAAGTTTCTGTCGGTACTGAAGCGCGATTTATCAGCACTCAAGCCATTTCCACCACTCACTTTGATAATTGCAGTGGTATCATTGTCACAGTTAACGGAAATATTACCGCTCTTTCTTTTGTTGATCTTCGCATTGGTTAATTCTGAGGTTTTAATCGTACCGAAATCAATAGTGCCGCCAGTGCCAGTAGAGGATATGGTGCAGGAAGACGGAGTGATCTTACCAGTAATGTTTACAGATGCGGTAGTAGTAGCAGCGTTTGCGCCTGCAGCAAAAGCAGTTGCAACTATAGCTGCAACTAAGGTTAATTTCTTCATTTCTTCTCCAAAACTAAATTCAAGAAAGGTTAATTAAAAAGAGCAGATTATTTTAACGTTTTCTACGTTACCCTCCACAATTAAATTATTGCTTATCATCTTGGCGTAGGTATGTACGCCAAGATAAATGATTAAAATCGTTTAGGTAAATAAATATTCAGCTATACAGGCAACCAACTGGTTTGTCTACATTATTTATTATTTTTCGCAAGATTACCGAAAAGTCCCCTTGATACACATTATTCCTGTCGCTCGTATTTTTTTTTCGAACAGCCATCTAAGAAGTAATACTTAAGTACAAATCTCACTTTTTGACTATTAATTGGCGTCAGTGAGAGCAATATCTCAAAGTGATTTTCTGACATGCTTTCAGATGAATTGTATTTACCACCTCTTGGTTGGCTTGCCCTAAAACATTATTATCGAAAGACCGCTTCTATTACAAACAATGTTAGACAATAAATAATGTCGTTTATATACAAATATATTATTTGCTAGTTGCCCTTGGAGCTATTTGAAGTTTACTAAAAAGCCCAAAAGCAGCAAATAGCAAAAGAAGTATCAAACTCTACATTTCACTATAAATATAGTTAATGAAACCACACGATCAGTAATTAGTAGAATTTACACCCCAAAAAAATGCGCACGACCAGGCTTTAAGTTTTTTTTACACCTTGTTGTTAAATGTAAAAATTTGTTAAGTATCAGTAAGTTACTGATTATAGGACTTTAGAAAAAAACAAAAATAAGTTAGCGCAATAATAGTTACATGATTAATAACAGTTCTAACTTCTATAGTAAACACACACAACAAACAACAATTCACAAACAAATCATTTACCAGTCACATCTCTTTAGATTAATTATCCACCATGCGTAGCTTTACTTATTGGGTGCACAACTGACGCTGGTAGTACTTCCAATAAGTAGAACATGTGCTTTTCAATGAAGGCACCGATGACTTTTTCGTGGTTTTCCACGGAGCGCGAGAAGCAGATTGTTTTACGAGCTAGCCGCTTGATATGGGGGCTGCGTATTTTCATGAAAGGAGATCACTCAATAACTTCCATCGAGATCAGGTAATAACATTTGAACAGATCGCTGAATAACATCGATGGAGATCACTTTTGACTCATTTTGTTATTCAGTGATCTCCATCAATGTTATTGGAACTTCACAGGTGTGTTGATCTGTATCTTTTGCCATTCCGGTAAAGGATACCTATGCCAACAGTTCCAATTTCTATGAGAAAACTTGAATCGCCACGGATAATCTAGACACTTCCGAGCCGTTGATAATACTGGTTTTCATATTCTGTCGGTGACATCTGTTCGCTAGAACCATGCCGACGCTTACTGTTATAAAACATTTCGATGTAATCAAAAATATCACTGCGGGCTTCTTCCCGCGTTCCGTAGAACTTTTTCTTTATCCGTTCACGTTTCAACAACTGGAAAAAACTTTCTGCAACCGCATTATCATGGCAGTTACCGCGACGGCTCATGCTACCCTCCAGGCCGTGTGATTTCAGGAACGACTGCCACTCATGGCTTGTGTACTGACTGCCCTGATCCGAATGAACCAGCACCTGTTTTTCGGGATTACGCCGCCATACAGCCATCAGCAGTGCGTTCAGGACAATGTCCTTTGTCATCCGGGGTTGCATGGACCAGCCGATAATTTTGCGTGAGAACAGATCAACAACAACGGCAAGATACAGCCAGCCTTCGTGGGTCCTGATGTAGGTTATGTCCGTTACCCAACGCTCATCAGGAGCATCCGGATTGAACTGTCGCTGGAGCCTGTTGGGTGACACGATACTGGCCTCGCCTTTACGTGCCCGCGGGCTTCGGTATCCAACCTGAGCCTTTATTCCGACACGTTTCATCAGTCTCCAGACTCTGTTGACTCCGCACTGTTGCCCGCTGTCACGCAGATCCAGATGGATTTTGCGATAACCATAGACGCATCCCGATTCCAGCCAGAACTGTTTAATCTGTCCTGTCAGTCTCAGGTCTGCCTGATGGCGTTGTGAATGCGGCTGCTGAAGCCAGGCGTAAAAACCACTGGGATGAACATCCAGCACCCGACAGAGCAGGCGAACAGGCCAGCAACAGGAGTTGTCACGGATAAAGGCGTACCTCAGTCGGACAGCTTTGCGAAGTACGCCGCTGCTTTTTTTAATATGTCCCGTTCGTCGGTAACCCGTTTCAGCTCTTTCTGGAGACGGCGGATCTCGGCCTGAGCATCTGACTGTTCTTTATTAGTGGAAGAATCCGGACCGTACTTCTTTATCCAGGCGTAAAGGCTGTGGGTGGTGATATCGAGACGTGTTGCAACGCTGGCAACAGAATAACCGCGATCAACAACCTGTTTGACTACTTCAGTTTTAAACTCTTCGGGATAACGCTTACCGCTCATGGGCACCTCTCTTTAAGCCATCTTAAATGACTCTGAGGTGTCTGTTAAACCCGTGGCGATTCACATTAATCTCATTCTGAACACCCAGAAAATACTGGTTGAAGGTAAGCACCCTAAATGGGTGTGGCCGACAATAATGTATGGACGGGCAATCAATAAGGGCAAGTTGGGACATTCTTTGCGCATCAAAAGTTCTGTTGTTGCTTTTGAACGCGTATATGCTACCAAATGCTCTCCTGTATCTAATGCTGCAGCATCTTCTGTTACTAACGAATTTGCATTCGGAGTACATGACATAGCAGTTCCAACATGAATGTTTTAACCCTGTAACTTTTGTCATTCTTTTGGCAAAAGTAAGTGTACCTGTAATATTTACACTCCATATAAGAGGGTTATTGCCAAAAGAAGCAACTGCTGCAGAATTAATAACATATGTGACTTTATCAAGACGAGGGGCATAGAGGAAAGTCTCTGGGTTATTTAAATCCCCGAGCAATATATTATCAATTGTTAAAGAATGTAATCTATCCTCGCAAATATTAAATTTGCGACCATTTTCTTTAACCCTCTCAACTCCTGTATGTTGCGAATCGGCTCGAACTAAAAGTAGCAATTTATATTTTTGATTGTTCATCAGTTTATCTAGCACAGCATCGCCGAGAAATCCAGAGGCCCCAGTGAGTAATAATAAGTCCATATTCAACCTCTTTTACTTATAAAATAACATTATGAAAATAACTTGATTAGCATAAACTAATCATAAACAAAATAATTAATTGCATGGAGTTAAATTATGCATGGTCATTAATGAATGACAACCATAAAGAATAAGAACCTAAGTTTATATGCTAAAAGTCGATAAGGCGCTACATCTTCATGAAGCACTATTCCTCTTCATTGATGACTTTAATAAATTAGAAGGTTGTATTTCGTGATTGTATATCTTATCCGAAAACTTCTTTCTAAGTTTTAACAATGTGCGACGGTGCATTTGGGAAGACGTAGACAAAATGCGATAATTTCTTCCATTTTGAAGGGATCTAAAAAACTGTCATATTGGATAATGGTATTTAAGCCACCTTAACTAAGGTCTCATTGTTTATAATTTTTACATTTTATTTCAGAGATGATATTTCAGGGCAGTGAGAAGATATATAATTAGATATTTTTTTTCTATGAATCTTCTCGTGGACCCATGTTACAGTTAACCATATTACCCACTTTTTAACAATGGTTATCCAACTGGATATACCTTTTATGACTTTGGTGTGCTTTATTAACTAGCTTTTCACTATCTATTTTCAGGTTGATAAATTCTTTTTTGATGTTGACACTTAAGGTATCAATATCAACATTTGCACTGTTATTTTCAGGTGTAAAATCTGAAGCCAGGCTAGGAAACGCCATGAAAGACAAGAGCGCAATAGCAAGAATCTTTAAGAACATAACTAAGCTAACTTCATTCAGTCGGTTGTTTTATTTTGCTTAATCTTATCTGGAGATACAGCTACTGTCTGGTGTTTCTATGAGTCACATCACTCCTTTAAAATTGTAGATTAACACAAGCACCGTTTTATATTTCTGATGATAAAAATATTTGCATGTTATTTTAATGGCTTGATACTATTAATATACTAATTATCAACCACATGACAAATTAAACATCTTAATTTCTGAGACCTGACAGCAATAACCTTAAACAAAAAATAAACAAAACAATGTTTCACGATTGACGTAGAGACAAAGACTCAACGAATATTTATCTGATTAATCAGAATTAAAGGAGTCACATTATTATGCGGTTAAAGTTTCTGGCAATGGCATTATCTGTTCCCATTACATTCAATGCCCTTGCTACTACTGAATTTCTCACTTTTACCCCTGAGAAAATCAGTACGGAACTGAATCTTGGTACACTGAGTGGTAAAACAAAAGAGCGTGTTTACGCACCTGAAGAGGGTGGACGAAAAGCCAGTCAGCTGGACTGGAAATACAGCAACGCCGCTATTATTAAAGGTGCTATTAACTGGGATCTACTCCCCCGTTTGTCCTTCAATGCATCAGGCTGGACAACCATCGGTCAGAAAGGGGGAAATATGGTTGACCGTGACTGGTTGGACTCAGATAAACCTGGCATCTGGACTGATGAGAGCAGGCATCCCGATACCCGACTTAATTTTGCTAATGAATTTGACCTGAATGTCAAAGGATGGCTCTTAAATGAACCAGATTATCGCCTGGGGCTCATGGCGGGATATCAGGAAAACCGTTACAGTTTCACCGCCAGAGGCGGCTCTTATATCTATTCTTATGAAGGGTTTAGGGATGCTATCGGCACATTCCCGGATGGCGAAAGAGCCATAGGTTACAAGCAGCGTTTTAAGATGCCTTATATTGGCCTGACGGGTAGTTACCGCTATGACAACTTTGAACTGGGTGGCACATTTAAATACAGTGACTGGGTTGAGTCATCTGATAACGATGAACATTATGACCTGGAGAAAAGAGTCACATATCGTGACAAAGTAAAAAGTCAGAATTATTATTCTGTGGTCGTCAATGCTGGCTATTATATAACACCTAATGCCAAGGTGTATGTTGAGGGCACGTGGAATCGGATCACTAACAAGAAAGGTAATACATCTCGTTATAACCGAAACAGCAACGTTTCTGAATTCGACAAAAACAGTGCCGGTATTGAAAACTACAGTTTCATAACTACAGCGGGTCTTAAATATTATTTCTGATTCTCTGAGCGGGTTGCAGGACTGACCTTTTAAATTTAGCTCCAGTAGATACTGGAGCATTTACTATAGGGAACTGGAATACCACTTTCATCGTCATGGAAAACTTAGACTATGCTAACGAAATGTCTCTTTCGCCGCACCGGGTTCTTTATCGCAGCACTGTTCATTATTCTTATCTGCGTTTTGCTCTTCTTTCTGAGAAGCCCTGATATACCAGAATTTGTTACGGCTCCAGTGCGTAAAGGTGATATAGAAAATTCCGTTCTGGCAACTGGTCGCATTGACGCGATTGAACGCGTTAACGTAGGGGCACAGGTATCAGGCCAGGTGAAATCACTGAAAGTAAAACAGGGCGACTACGTGACTAAAGGGCAGCTGATTGCCGAAATTGACGACTTGCCTCAGCGTAATGATTTGCGCAATGCTGAGGCTGCGCTCAGCGAGGTTAAAGCCGAACTTCAGTCGAAGCAGGCGCTCCTGAAACAGGCTGAATTGCGTTTTAAGCGCCAGCAGCAAATGTTAAGAGAAGATGCCAGCTCGCGTGAAGATTTTGAGTCTGCAGAGACAATGCTTGCCACCACTCACGCCGAATTACTGTCTCTGAATGCCAAGCTTGTCCAGGCACAGATAGAAGTGGATAAGAAAAAGCTAGCTCTTGGCTATACACGAGTTGTAGCGCCGATGGATGGTATAGTTATCGCTGTCGTCACTCAGCAGGGACAGACCGTTAACTCAAACCAGAGTGCGCCAACGATCATTAAGCTTGCACGTCTGGATGTTATGACCATTAAAGCGCAGATCTCCGAAGCCGATATCACCCGTATTTCCGCTGGACAAAAAGCCCGTTTCACTATCTTTTCCGAACCGGACACGCACTATAATGCGACGCTGCGAGCAGTTGAGCTGGCACCGGAGTCAGTGATGAAAGATGATTCTCTTGCCAGCAACAGTTCGGTTTCAGGTGCCAGTTCTTCAAATGCTTCTGTTTATTACAATGCCTTGCTCGATGTGCCTAACCCAGAAAACCGACTCCGTATTGCCATGACAGCGCAGGTTACACTCATTATTGAAGAAGCCAAAAACACATTGCTGGTGCCCCTTCAGGCCGTGCGCAGAACCGGGGAAAACAAGCAACAGGTCCAGGTGCTGGCGGCTGACGGCAAGCTGGAAACCAGGAATGTGACAACTGGCATAACCAACGGATTGGATATTCAGATCCTCGAAGGCTTAAAGATTGGAGAGAATGTTGTGTTGTCGTTGCCGGAAGAGAAAACAACCGAAGAAGAGATTGTGCTGTGAGAAAGATTATTGAGCTAAAAGGGATTAGCCGAACTTATGGCAATGGTAGTCAGGCACGAACCGTCCTTAAAAACGTCGATTTGACTATCGCGGCCGGAGAAATGGTGGCAATCATCGGTGCCTCAGGCTCAGGCAAATCAACTTTAATGAACATAATGGGTTGCCTTGACGTACCAGATAAAGGCGATTACTTCATCAACGGGCAAAACGCCGCCCACCTTTCGCCCGATGAGCTGGCCAGAACGCGCCGGGAACATATTGGCTTTATCTTCCAGCGATACCATTTGATTCCTGATCTTAGCGCACTTGGTAACGTGGAGATCCCGGCCATTTACGCCAACAGCGAACGAGGCAGACGTCGGATGTACGCAACCGCGCTGCTTGGTAGACTTGGGCTGAAAGGACGTGAGCATCATAAACCTAGCGAACTTTCAGGTGGTCAGCAGCAACGCGTCAGTATTGCCCGGGCACTGATCAACGGTGGAGAGATAATCCTGGCGGACGAGCCGACTGGCGCTCTGGATTCGCAATCCGGGCTAGAAGTGTTAGCCATCCTGAGTGAGCTTAATCGGCATGGTCATACCGTAGTAATGGTGACCCACGATATGACGGTTGCCCGGCACGCGGAGCGCATTATCGAACTGCGTGATGGCGAAATTATCTCTGATAGCGGCAGTTGCGTATCTGTAACAAAAACGTGGCGACAAACCAACAGTATCCGGCAAAGCTATTGGCAAACACTGTTCGATCGTACGCGTGAATCGCTGCAAATGGCGCTAAAAGCGATGAATGCGCACCGTTTACGCACCACACTTACCATGATTGGGATTATTTTTGGTATCGCTGCCGTTGTTACTGTAGTGGCATTGGGTGAAGGTGCCAAGCAGAAGACACTGGAGGAGATTAAAAGTCTGGGTACAAATGTGGTCCGCATTTATCCTGGGCGAGATTTTTTTGATGACAGCGTTGAGAGTATTCGAACACTAATACCTGCGGACGCTGATGCACTAGCGAAACAAGGATTTGTCGACAGCGTAAGTCCGGAAGTTAGCACATCAGATAATATTCGTTTTCTTGGTAAATCGGCAATGGCTTCCATCAACGGCGTAGGGCGGGAGCATTTTCGGGTAAAAGGTATTGAGTTGTTACAGGGGACAACTTTCAGGGATGATCGTAATGCCCTACAGGAAGTCATTATTGATGAGAACACCCGCAAGGCTATTTTCGACGATGCGGGGCTACAGGCTCTGGGGCAAATAATCCTCCTTGGTTCCGTGCCTGCACGAGTGGTTGGCATTGCCAGAAGCAGCGACTATAGCGATATGCCAAACCGCATTACCGTGTGGATGCCTTACAGCACAGTGATGTACCGTATGGTGGGCAAACCGGTTCTGAGCAGTATTAGCGTCAGGCTAAAAGACAATGTGAATAACGAGGCAGCAATTAGCGCAATCTCCCAACTGTTAACCCGGCGTCATGGTGTAAAAGACTTCCAAGTCTACAACTTTGAACAAATCAAAAAATCTGTCGAACGTACCTCAATGACCTTCAGCATTCTAATTCTGATGGTCGCCAGTATCTCACTAATGATCGGCAGTATCGGGGTGATGAACATCATGCTGGTCTCTGTAACGGAACGAACTCATGAAATTGGCGTACGCATGGCTGTCGGTGCGAGATACGGCGACATCATGCAGCAGTTTATTATTGAGGCCGTATTAGTTTGCCTGATTGGTGGCGCATTAGGTATTGCATTGTCATATGCCACAGGCATGCTCTTTACCGCCCTGGGGGACGAAATGTTCACGGTGATATATTCGTGGCAGGCTGCTGTCACCGCATTTTTCTGCTCAACCTTAATCGGTATGATTTTCGGTTATCTCCCCGCCCGCAAGGCAGCAAGGATGGATCCGATCATTTCACTGGCCAGCGAATAACCTATGAAAATTTTATCACCTTTGGCTTTATGCCTTACCACAGCACTCTGTGCAGGTTGCACAAGCGTGCTGAAAAGTGACTATCACGCTCCCGAAGTGGGCTATCCCATCAGTTGGGTCCAGAGTGATATGGACGGAAATACAGCCCCGTTTGACTGGAAAGAATTTAACGATCCTCATCTCGATAGCTGGCTTCGCCTGGTGATGACAAGTAATAACGACATGGCTATAGCTGCACTGCGAGTGCATCGGGTGCGGCTGGATGCGGAAAGAACAGGTATCACCAATTCTCCTGCATTAAAAGGTTCACTGGGTGTGGACGGGAAAAAACAGCTGAATAACTCGTCCGGTTGGACAAAAAGCGGTTATGCCAGTCTCAGTACCAGCTATGAGCTGGATCTCTGGGGTAAAATTGCCCGTCAGCGTGACGTTGCTGAGTGGGCAGTCCATGCCAGTGAAGAAGATTTTCGTTTCGCGCGCCTGATGTTGCTTTCAGAAGCCAGCAATAATTACTGGCGCATCGGTTTTGTAAATCAACAAATTGCCATCCTCCAGCAGAGTATCGACTATGCAAAAGAGACGTTGCGTCTGGCCGAGGTTCGATATCGAGCAGGAAGCACCTCGTCGCTGGATGTGATCGACGCGCAGCAAAACCTGCTCACGCAAGAGAACCAGCTCACAGGGCTACAACGAGAACGTTTACAGATACTCAATCAGCAGGCAGTTCTGCTCGGCATTGTTCCGGGGGGGCAGATAGTCGAGCCAACAACGCTGCCAAAAGGAAGCCTGCCTAAGGTCAATGCGAATATTCCTGCCAGCGTTCTGATGCGTCGGCCTGACATCAGCGCTAAAGAGTGGCAGTTGCGTGAGGCGCTGGCTACGGTTGATATAAAGCGTAGTGAATATTACCCCACCTTCAACCTGACTGGCGCTTTGGGTACCAGCAGCACTTCGCTACTGGCATTACTGCATAATCCGGTCGGTTCTGTAGGCGCTAACCTAACTCTACCGTTTCTGGAGTGGCGGCAGCGGGACATCGAGGTAAAAATTGCCCGTAACGATTATGAACAGCGAGTGCTGGAGTTTAAACAACTACTTTATAAGGCAATGAGCAGCATAGAAGACGCGCTTTCATTACGTAACCAGCTGCAGGTTCAGGAGACAAGACTCAGGGAAGAACTGGAACTTGCACGTAAGTCAGAGAGATTAAACGAAGTGCGTTACCGGCATGGTGCAATACGTATTTCATTCTGGCTTGATGCTCAGGAAAAACGCCGTCAGGCGGAATTTCGGCTAGATGAAAATCGCTTCAATCAGTTGCAGAACTTAGCAAAAATTTATCTTGAGTTTGGTGGGGCTCCAGTATTTCCTTAGATCTTACTAATCGGGACTGCCTGAAATTTGAAAAACAAGCCACACTAAGGCTATTATTTAGCCAGACATATGAAGAGACACTTGACAATAGTCAGTATTATGAAGATTCAGTGCCCAAAATGAAGTCAATGTTCAGCAAGAATAGCGATCATATTCTGATGTGTCTGAAAAAGAGGTTCTCACCAGATAAGTAGTCGGAACTAAAGAGATATGCAGGAAAATGTAGCTCCCGAAAAGCATAAGGGCAGCCCTGATTATTTTCCTGAGTTTGCGCTGCTGTTCGTTGTTATCTCTGACTGGAATATCTCCCTTGAAAAATGGTCACAAGCATCCTGATGTCTCCATAGCCTGAGGATTGGATCCTTTATGCCAGAAAAAGTGACATCACTAAATGGGTTAAAAGTAACATTAGAATATTGCAGTTACAATGTCGGTACGCATAATCTATCTTATGTTAAATAACATTGAATATTAACTTACTTCATGAAGCTTACTGCTTCTATTTCCACTTCTTTTTCTTATTAATCGCTCCCCTAATCCACGCATTCATCTGCTCTACAGGCTCTAAAATATTTTTTCTGAGTACTGAGCACAAACTGCTCCATAAAAAACAGACCACAAGTTTGGGCATGATACTGATGTAGTCACGTTTTATTGTTTTCATGACGCTCTCTGCTATTCCATTACTCACCGGACTCCGCACCGCCGTGTTCTTCGATTTAAGTCCCAACATCCGAGCGAACTGGCGTGTTTCATTAACCCGGTAGTCAGAGTCAGCGGTCGAAAGACCTCCCAGGTAGCTACTCTGCATACCCACTATAATGCAACTATTCTCGTGACGTGTGTTTCAGCTCTCCCCCGGCTATGATACGAGATGGTATGGAGAGCCCTTCTGGGGCCACTGCCTGCACCAGATGCAACAGGAAGCCTGATATGAATGCAATTTCTGTCAGGACAGGCGGGTAACTTTCTGTGGCCATGGATCAGGGAATACTCCACCCGACATCCACCACTGAATTTCTTCTTCAGTCAACAAGCAAAGGGATAAGGCATGTGTAAAATCATTAACTTCAGTGGCATTGCCAATGATAGTCAACTGACAGCAGCGATCGCCAAATCGCCCAGAGGCTGTGTCGATGTGTCGCTGTAGCGCTGAACGTTCTTCACGAGTTAAATTATTGTCAGTATGTTCCAGTACTCCAGCTTTCCAGTAGCCAATGAGCGCCAGACTGATGCTTCCTGCTGACTGATTCCAGAGCAGGGCAAGATCATCTCTCCCGGGGAGCCAAAAAAAACCTTTACTGCGATAAACGCCCATGCCCATAAAGCGGTGACAGGTATCCCATAATCTTTGCGGATGGAATGGTCTGTCGTCCCTGATGACGCGCCATATAAGTTCCTCATTGTTGCACGGAGTATCCATGTTTCCTACAAGTGCTTCCAGTTCACTGATGAGTAACTCAACACGGTCAAAATTGTAGTCCGGGATCGCCAGTAATGTGCTCAGTTCAATATTTCCCCATGATACCGCGAGCACATCCACGGAGGGGTTAAGTGGGTGTATGGCTTTTGCCACAGCGGAGATAATGTCAAAGGGCAGGCGGTCATTTCTGGTCAGCAGCAGCCTGTTGCAGAACATGATTTGCTCGGCCAGCAAATTCTCCAGGCCGCGTTTGTTATGCCGGAGATTTTCCTGAAGAGTGGGGATCAGTTTTTTCCCATCATTGTAATCTTCATGGAGCATGACAGTATCAACGAGTGTTAAAAACGCCTTCAGGCGTACACGTGAATGGCGACGCAGGTATTTGACCAGAGGAAGCGGATGACTGCTTCCGGAGGTTTCAATCAGCATCACATCCGGCTTGTTGTGATCAAGCAGGTGGTTAATTGCGAGATCCATCTTTTTGAGGCCTGCGGGGCTGCTGATGCTGTCTGCGGTGATACTTACGAAATTATTGTCTTTTGCATCTACAATATCTGTGTTGGCGATCAGCACGCCGTCCACATCCAGTTCGCTCATGTCATTGACTATGACAGAGACTGAAAGCTGTTTTTCGTGTGCCTGTATGAGCAGGTTTTTCAGCAGAGTGGTTTTCCCTGCGCCGAGGAAGCCATTGAGAATGATGACAGATGTTGTTTCCATATCAGCAGTACACCAGTTAGTTAGCGAGGAAGGCGCTTGGTGGTACAAAGAGCATCCGGATTGAATCGCATAACGTCGACGGGAGTTGTTGTCGTTTTTCCTGTGAGGTCTCAACCTGCCACAGAACGCACCGGATTTATTGGTATTTAGTCTCCATCAGCATAATTATCACCATTTTTATCTCCGGGGGAAGATTTGTTCTGAACAGGAGTGGGAGGTGTGACCTCCTGAAAGTAATTACAGATTGCTAGTTGTTGTATTTTTATTCGAATATGTCTCTTCGTATCAGTGATAGCACCTAGATAAAGTATATTCCGGGAGCGTTATCTGTTCTAGATATCAGAGAGTCAGTCATTTGTAAAAAAGAGAGCTGCATCATTCTATTTTTCCTGTCTATTCACCCTGTTGTCGTATCTAAAAGACATCCGTTCCGAGGATGTCGGGCACCCGTTCTGTACTAAGATACATAGCTTTTGGGTCTGCACTATTTGGAACCGACAGAAGTCTGTCTGTGATATCCGCATTTTTCTGTGTGCGATATATTCCGAAAAACTTCAAACCACTTAAAAGAGGTGTTTCCGGAGGATAAGTTCGACCAGGGAATAGTGTTTCCTGGTAAGTGTGGCGGAGCCAGTTCACCAGGAGTATCTTTCTTATCCAGTTATACTGGATTTTATTAGATGATCACCCTACCCTGCAGCAGTACGCTGACGGTGTTTTTTTGGGAGAACCATTATGAATAACGTCATCTTTGATTGGTATTTATCTAGGCAAAAATTCATTCAACGTCCACTGCCAAGATGCAACAGGCAGAGTCCTTAACTGTCAGAATCCAAGTGCTCGAAATTATTCGAATTCCTTACTAATTCCTCCTACACAACTATTGTTATGGAAGCTTGCGAAGATGCTCACTATATGGCACGGAAATTTTCGGAAATGCGTCATAAAACAAAGCTAATACCTCCTCATTTTGTCCAAGCCTTCGTTAAAATTAATAAAAATGATTTCTTTGAGGCTGAAACCATATGTAAAGTTACATCAAGCCATCAATGAGATTTGTAGCATTAGGAGCTGAATCCCAGCAGAGGATTCCACTTTTCATCCGTCGTTGACAATGGCCTTGAAAAACGCCGTTACTCACCGTTCTCCTTCACGGTAATACGCAGTTATAGTTGCAGAGCAATGTAATGGATCTTTTATATTAAGAAATTGTGTGAGTGGAGAGGTGCACGAATCCTAGAGGCAGAATGTTTCTCCACATGCTTGTGGAGAAACCGCCGCATTTTGCCCGTTCTGTACGATACTCCGTAGCCAGAGATAAGATATTCTGTCGCTGTATGCTACATACATTACACTATACGAAATCAGGTCTGTTCAATCAGTAAGGAAATAAACGGACAAACGTTATGTAACCCAGACAGAGATATATTGTCTGGGAAAATAGTGGCTTTTGTGGCGAAAACTAGTAAAACAGCAACCCGAACCACTTGATGTGCATCGTTTTTGATTATTCCCGTATACTCTTGCAGAAGGAGTTCTCCGTCGGGCTACTGTCATGGTTAATGCGGGGAATATGGCGACAATACAACACACCTAAAAGAGTAATGGACAGATGAAGCGGTTTATTCATTTCCCATGATTCTGAGTACCTACCAAGTCTGAGTAACCACTTTTATACTTTTAATTTTCGTTCATTTAGCTATCGTTTAATTATTATCACATAGAATTCTGCCGTTTTTAACAATGCAGGATAATAAGATGAAAAAAATGTTATTTTCTGCCGCTCTGGCAATGCTTATTACAGGATGTGCTCAACAAACGTTTACTGTTGGAAACAAACCGACAGCAGTAACACCAAAGGAAACCATCACTCATCATTTCTTCGTTTCGGGAATTGGACAAGAGAAAACTGTTGATGCAGCCAAAATTTGTGGCGGTGCAGAAAATGTTGTTAAAACAGAAACTCAGCAAACATTCGTAAATGGATTGCTCGGTTTTATCACTTTTGGCATCTATACTCCGCTGGAAGCCCGGGTATATTGCTCACAATAGTTGCCCATCGATATGGGGAGCTCATCTGCACTGTTCATTAATATACTTCTGGGCTCCCTACAGTTGTTTTTGCATAGTGATAAGCCTCTCTCTGAGGGAGGAAATAATCCTGTTCAGCGATGTCTGCCAGTCGGGGGGGCTGCATTATCCACGCCCGAGGCGATGGTGGCTTCACGCGGGGATGGGCAGATTGATCTGATATGCAACCGACGACGACCAGCGGCAACATCATCACGCAGAGCTTCATTTTCAGATTTGGGCCACCTTTTGATTTCTCGTTTAACTTTTGCAGTTACCAGACTGTGATTTATTTTAACAAATCAATAGCTTTCATAAAATTCTCGAAGCTGAAAGCTTAACTGAACCAACCAGCCTGGCTGGTGTTTTCTAAAGACAAAAAGGCCATCAGCAAAACACTGATAGTCTGAATCACCTTTATCAATCATGTATGAAGAAAATATGCGCAATTAGTTGACAGTGATTATCATTTTCATTAAAAAGAGCGCGTAGCATTCTTATTTCATGAGGAAATTTACCCGCCAACAACCTGAGTAGCGAAAGCTGTTCATCCCCAATATTTTTGCTGGCGGGTTCTTTTTTCTACTGTCCTCCTCCCCAGAGGAAGCATTCCCATTAATCATTACTGGCGAGGAGGCAAGAGAAAAAGTCGGTTCTTTGTCCCTAAATAACAGCATCATTTCAGTCCATGCAAAATCTGATTTACCAGCTCACATAATAACCTGATGATACACAGTGTAAGTTCACAGAGATATTGCAATTGCCTCCGGATAAGTAAGGGGAGATTGCACTATGCAAATGCAGCACCTGAGGTTGGCTATCCTAAGCAGCCGATTATGCGTTGAGGCTTTCAGTGATGGCTGATATAGCAACAATGAGAATGAAGGCTCTGCACTTCTGGGATAAACACGGTATTTCTGCAGCTTCTGAAGCCTTTGGCGTATCCTGCCGCACGCTTTACTGGTGGCGTCAGTTACTGAACAAGGGAGGACCTGAGGGGCTAATCCCGCACAGTAAGGCACCTCTGGTGCGACGAAAAAAGCACTGGCATCCCGATGTGCTGAAAGAGATTCGACGCCTCAGGACAGAGCTGCCGAACCTCGGTAAAGAGCAGATTTTTGTTCGCCTGAAGCCCTGGTGCGCATAACGCCATCAGACCTGCCCGAGTGTTTCCACCATCGGCAGAATGATCGCCACCGCACACGATAAAATGCGGATGATACCAGTACGTCTGAGCTCGCGGGGTAAGGCTCTGCTTGTCAAAAAGCGAACCACCAAACCCCCGCAGGCCAAAGCACTACCGTCCGGTAAAGACAGGAGAGCTCATTGGGATGGACGCCATTGAGCTCAGAATGGGTGAAATGCGTCGCTATATCATTACCATGATCGACGAACACAGCGATTACGTACTGGCGCTGGCTGTGCCGTCGCTCAACAGTGATATCGTCAATCACTTTTTCAGCCGTGCAGCCCGGCTGTTCCCTGTCGGTATCAGCCAGATCATCACAGATAACGGGAAAGAGTTCCTGGGAAGCTTTGACAAAACGCTGCAGGAAGCCGCCATCAAACACCTCTGGACCTATCCCTACACGCCAAAAATGAACGCTATCTGTGAACGTTTTAACCGGGCATTAAGAGAGCAATTCATTGAATTTAATGAAATTTTACTCTTTGAGGATCTGGCGTTGTTTAACCTGAAACTGGCGGAATATCTGGCGCTGTATAACAGCAAAAGACTCCACAAGGCGCTCGCACTAACGACGCCCGTGGAATATATTTTAAAAGAGAACAAAAATTGCAATATGTGGTGGACCCATACACAGCAAACGCACAGGCCGCCCCGGTTGGGTAGATATGTGGGATGGCTGGTTCAGACTTCAGGATATGGTTGAGGCTGGTGATGAAGTCTCTTTATCAGGAGATCTGATCAAGAGACAGCCGCGCAGGGGATTCACTATGCTGGATTCTTTTAACAAATTCTCCGCTAACCAAAAAATAGACTTTTTGCATTCGTAAATGCGTTAAGAGATAATTTTTAAAGTTCCATCAATCTCCCGGCCAGTTCGTCTCGCGGCATTACTCACTATCCGCACAACTTCAGTAAGATCATGACTTTTTCAATCGTTATCTGTTGACCAAGCTTTGAAACCACTAGCGTCCCGTCAACCTGACCTGGAATCGTCGAGAACCGCCCATAGTTGTGAATTGGCTAGAGTGTGATGGAAAGCAACGCTAAACGACCTAGTCACACATTCTCTTTTCCCTAACAATGACCATTTAGTGAAATAACGTATCCAAAATGATGACGTGAAAGCCTGACACTGGCAGCGAAAAGCCGAAAAAACTCACCTGGTCAGGAGCAAAAATCGGATTATTCGCCAACAGCGTAATATCAGCAGTAGTTCTCGACACGCTTGCGCTATAGACAGAGGATGAAACGCTGCTGGTCGGAGTTCTCTATACATTTTTGGCGACGGCAGAACCGCTCACCAATGCCTTAACGTCTATCAGCCTTCCGGTGAGTTGGAACAGCATGCTCAGCGTTTGCAAGATATTCTCCACGGTCTGTAGCAGCGTAGGTTTCAATTTAAATATCCCCAGATAGCCCTCTGGGAGCTTCCCTTTTTATTAAGTTTTAATTACCGTTGCAATAGTTAAATGATATTGGTAATTATTATCATTAGCATTTGTGTCTGTGTTGTTTCTGGTAAGGCTGAAAGGGAACAAACATCGCCTGTACAACGGCGTTTTTACTTACAGACCAGCGAAGGCGAGACTATCAGGATGATGCATCGTGTGTCTAAGAAATCACGGTTCTTTCCAGATTCGTTGTTCGGTCTAACACTGCACAAATGCGTCAGAACATCCCGGCGTAGCTGTCCGACGCCATTTGGGCTGTTCAACAGGACAATGGCGCGTAAGCGTTAATGGAAGTGGGGATACGGAGTTCCCTGTTCACCTGTGTATGTCACGGAAAAGTCTCTGACTGAGCTGTCCATAACGCTGGTGAAGCACAAATGGCGCAGCATCTGGTAAAGCAGGTTTAACGAAAAGTCGTGTCCTGCTGCTGGCATATGAGTGCGTCGACTGCCTGATTTAGATCGTCAAGCGGAGAGGGATTTTCTCATGCGTATTTTGTTTGTAGGCCCGCCTCTCTATGGGCTGTTGTATCCTGTGCTGTCTCTGGCGCAGGCATTTCGCGTTAACGGTCATGAAGTGCTGATCGCCAGTGGAGGACAATTCGCACAAAAAGCGGCAGAGGCCGGGTTGGTGGTGTTTGACGCTGCACCCGGTCTGGATTCCGAAGCTGGTTACCGCCACCATGAGGCACAGCGGAAAAAAAGTAATATCGGAACCCAAATGGGCAACTTCTCATTCTTCAGCGAAGAAATGGCCGACCATCTGGTGGAGTTTGCCGGACACTGGCGGCCTGACCTCATCATCTACCCTCCGCTCGGAGTCATCGGGCCGCTGATTGCCGCCAAATATGATATACCGGTCGTGATGCAAACCGTAGGCTTCGGCCATACCCCCTGGCATATCAAGGGTGTAACGCGTTCGCTCACGGACGCCTATCGTCGCCACAATGTGGGGGCCACACCACGTGATATGGCCTGGATCGACGTAACACCGCCGAGTATGAGCATTCTGGAAAACGACGGTGAACCCATTATTCCGATGCAGTACGTCCCGTATAACGGTGGCGCGGTGTGGGAACCATGGTGGGAGAGAAGGCCCGAGCGTAAACGTCTGCTGGTGAGTCTCGGCACTGTCAAACCGATGGTTGACGGCCTTGATCTAATCGCCTGGGTTATGGATTCTGCCAGTGAGGTCGATGCCGAGATCATCCTGCATATTTCAGCCAATGCGCGGTCCGATTTGCGCTCGCTGCCGTCAAATGTTCGCCTGGTTGACTGGATACCCATGGGTGTCTTCCTCAACGGCGCAGATGGTTTCATTCATCATGGCGGAGCAGGCAATACCCTGACAGCGCTACACGCTGGTATTCCACAAATCGTCTTCGGCCAGGGAGCCGATCGCCCGGTAAATGCCCGCGTTGTTGCCGAACGCGGCTGCGGGATTATCCCTGGCGACGTCGGCCTGTCGAGTAACATGATCAATGCTTTCCTCAACAATCGCTCACTTCGCAAAGCCTCTGAAGAGGTAGCAGCGGAAATGGCGGCGCAACCCTGCCCAGGTGAAGTGGCGAAAAGCCTGATCACAATGGTACAGAAAAGGTAACCACTACACCTTCATGATAATCATATGCCAGCACCCATCCAGGAGTCATGCATCCATAACAATGCGGGACCGGAGCGTGCTGGCTTTTTTGCGGAACGATCCGGCCAGTGGATCGTATTTTACAGACGGAGGAGGCTTAATGCCTGCGAATCACACTCCCACACCGGCTCAGTCATGGATAGTTCGCCTAGCGCGCGTGTGCTGGGAACGTAAGAAACTTAGTGTCATCGTGGTGGTAGCGTCAGTATCGACTATTTTGCTGGCTGCGCTGACGCCACTGCTGACAAGACAGGCTGTGAATGACGCACTGGCGGGCAATCCGGCCCGCCTGCCGTGGCTGGCCTGCGGGTTACTGTTGATCGCTTTTTTTGATTTCATCGGTAACTATGTGCGCCGTGGTTATGCCGGGATGCTCTCACTCTGGGTGCAGCATACCCTCAGAGGACGGGTATTCGACAGTATTCAGAAACTTGACGGCGCAGGCCAGGATGCGCTGCGCACCGGGCAGGTGATTTCACGGACCAACAGCGATCTGCAGCAGGTGCATACCCTGCTGCAGATGTGCCCGGTGCCGCTGGCAGTGTTCACTTATTACATTGCCGGCATTGCCGTGATGCTGTGGATGTCCCCTGCCATGACGCTTATCGTCGTGTGCGTACTGGTATGCCTGGCGATCACCGCGCTTCGTGCGCGTCGTAGGGTCTTCGCGCAAACCGGGCTGGCCTCGGACCAACTGGCGAATCTCACCGAACATATACGCGAGGTGCTGGCACAGATCTCAGTGGTAAAATCCTGTGTGGCAGAGATGCGTGAAACGCACTGGCTCGATAGGCAGTCGCGGCAGATTGTGCGTGTACGCATCGGTGCGGTTATCTCGCAGGCGATGCCTGGGGCCACCATGCTGGCGCTACCGGTGCTCGGGCAAATCGTCCTGCTGTGCTACGGCGGATGGTCGGTCATGCACGGGCGGATCGATCTCGGTACCTTCGTTGCATTCGCCAGCTTCCTCGCGATGCTGACCGGGCCAACCCGCGTACTGGCATCGTTTCTGGTTATCGCACAGCGCACTCAGGCGTCCGTGGAGCGGGTGTTTGCACTGATCGACACCCGTTCACAGATGGAGGACGGGACGGAGTCGATTAACAGTCAGGTTGTCGGACTGGAACTGGAGAATATGAGCTTTGACTACCACCATGGCGACAGACATATCCTCAGCAATATCTCCTTTTCCCTGCGCGCCGGTGAAACCGTGGCGGTGGTGGGCGCATCGGGTTCAGGAAAATCGACCCTGTTGATGCTGCTGGCGCGTTTTTATGATCCCTGCTCCGGAAAGATATGGCTCAACACCAGCGAAGGCCGACAAAATCTTCGCGATATCAGACTGGAGGCGCTTCGTCGCCGGGTAGGCATCGTATTTGAAGATGCTTTTCTGTTTGCCGGTACGGTGGCGGAAAATATCGCCTATGGCCACCCTCAGGCAACGGCGGACGACATTCGCCGTGCGGCAGCTGCTGCAGGAGCCAGCGATTTTATCAACGCCCTGCCGAAAGGCTTCGATAGCCTGTTAACCGAACGGGGTACGAATCTTTCCGGCGGGCAGAGGCAGCGAATAGCGCTGGCGCGGGCGCTCATTACTGCACCGGACGTGTTAATCCTGGATGATACCACCTCAGCGGTTGATGCTGTTACGGAAGCGGAGATTAATACCGCGCTGGGTCGCTATGCTGACGAAGGGCATATGCTGCTGGTGATTGCCCGACGGCGTTCAACACTTCAGCTAGCCAGCCGGGTTGTGGTGCTGGATAAGGGCCGTATGGTGGATACCGGAACCCCGGCAGAACTTGAAGCGCGCTGTCCGGCGTTCCGCGCACTGATGACCGGCGACAGCGATTTTCTGGCCACGTCCCACAATAGCCACAACGAATTGTGGCCGGCTGAACCAGCGACACAAGACGATGTAACGGATACGGGGGATAAAGGTTTTGTCGCCCGTATGACCCGCGTACCGGAAAATGCAGTACAGCAGGCGCTGGCCGGTAAAGGTCGCAAAGTCACGTCACTACTGAAGCCTGTGGCGTGGATGTTCGTCATCGCCGCTCTGCTGATCGCACTCGATTCTGCGGCAGGCGTAGGGGTACTGATACTGTTGCAGCACGGCATTGACTCCGGTGTCGCCGCAGGCGATATGTCGATCATCGGCCTCTGTGCCCTGCTCGCCCTGTGCCTGGTCATTGTGGGCTGGTGCAGTTATTCTCTGCAGACGGTCTTCGCCGCCAGAGCGGCGGAATCAGTTCAGCATTCGGTGCGCTTGCGCAGCTTCGGCCATATGCTGCGTCTTGGACTCCCCTGGCATGAAAAGCATGCCGATTCGCGTCTTACCCGCATGACCGTTGATGTGGACTCTCTCGCCCGCTTTCTGCAAAGCGGCCTTGCCGGTGCGGCCACCAGTCTGGTGACGATGTTCGCAATCGCCGCCACCATGTTCTGGCTCGACCCGTTCCTGGCGCTGACGGCATTAAGCGCAGTGCCAGTGGCCGCACTGGCAACCATGATTTATCGCCGCCTCAGTACCCCTGCTTATGCACAGGCACGGCTGGAAATAGGCAAAGTCAACAGCACCCTGCAGGAAAAAGTCTCTGGCCTGCGTGTCGTGCAATCGCATGGTCAGCAGGAACTGGAGGGCGCCCGGCTGCGCGCGTTATCGGAGCGTTTCCGCGCAACCCGTGTGCGAGCACAAAAATACCTTGCAGTCTATTTTCCGTTCCTGACATTCTGCACCGAGGCCTCCTATGCCGCTGTTCTGTTAGTGGGAGCTTCGCAGGTCGCCGCTGGAGAAATGACTGCCGGGGTACTGGCGGCTTTCTTCCTGTTGCTGGGGCAATTCTATGGGCCAGTGCAGCAGTTATCAGGGATTGTCGACGCCTGGCAGCAGGCGACAGCCAGCGGCAAACATATTGATGAACTACTGGCGACAGAAGGCACTGAGAACCTCGGGTCCTCTTCGGTCCTCCCTGTCACCGGTGCACTGCATCTTGATGAGGTCACGTTCAGTTATCCCGACAGTCACGAGCCAGCTCTGAACAAACTTACCCTGACGATCCCAGAGGGAATGGTTGTCGCGGTCGTCGGTCGCAGCGGTGCGGGTAAGTCGACGCTGATTAAGCTGATTGCCGGGTTGTATTTCCCCACGCACGGCAACATCAGAATCGGTGTGCAAATGCTCGATGATGCCTCGCTCACTGAGTATCGTCGCCAGATTGGGCTTGTCGATCAGGATGTAGCACTGTTTAGTAGTGATATTGCAGAAAACATTCGTTATTCACGGCCATCCGCCACCAATGAAGACGTTGAAATTGCCTCACAGCGGGCAGGGCTGTATGAGATGGTGTGCAATCTGCCGCAGGGATTCCGGACACCGGTGAATAACGGCGGAGCCGATCTGCCCGCAGGTCAGCGCCAGTTGATTGCGCTGGCCCGCGCGCAACTGGCGAATGCCCACATCCTGCTGCTCGACGAAGCCACGTCATGTCTGGATCGCACATCCGAAGAACGACTGATGTCATCGTTAACAGATGTCGTGCATGCCGGGAAGCACTCGGCGCTGATTGTTGCACATCGTCTGACCACCGCGCAACGCTGCGATCTGATTGCCGTTATTGATAAGGGGTTACTTGCGGAATACGGAACCCACGAACAGCTGTTATCTGCGGGCGGCCTCTATACCCGCTTATGGCATGACAGCGTCAGCAGTACTGCGCTCCATCGCCAGCACAACATGAAGGAGGAAACCCCGGGATAGTTACTGGACACGTAATGTATTAAAAACACAGTCAGAAGCGGCGGTACCGTGAATAGCCGCTTTAATTATTTATACTGACATCCTTAATTTTTAAAGAGTATGAATGCTGAACATGCAACAACATCCCTCTGCTATCGCCAGCCTGCGCAACCAACTGGCAGCGGGCCACATTGCTAACCTTACTGACTTCTGGCGCGAAGCTGAGTCGCTGAATGTTCCTCTTGTGACGCCAGTCGAAGGAGCGGAAGATGAGCGAGAAGTGACCTTTCTGTGGCGCGCCCGACATCCTCTGCAGGGCGTTTATCTGCGTCTGAACCGGGTGACGGATAAAGAGCACGTAGAAAAAGGAATGATGAGCGCCCTTCCCGAAACGGATATCTGGACACTGACACTGCGTTTACCCGCAAGTTACTGCGGCTCCTATTCGCTGCTGGAAATCCCCCCCGGCACTACGGCTGAGACGATTGCACTGTCCGGAGGCCGTTTTGCCACCCTTGCCGGAAAGGCCGATCCGCTAAACAAAATGCCGGAGATCAACGTTCGGGGAAACGCAAAGGAATCAGTGCTGACACTTGATAAAGCTCCCGCCCTGTCGGAATGGAACGGCGGCTTCCACACCGGACAACTGCTTACCTCCATGCGCATTATCGCCGGGAAATCTCGCCAGGTTCGGCTCTATATTCCGGACGTTGATATTTCTCAGCCCCTCGGGCTGGTCGTGCTGCCCGATGGTGAAACCTGGTTTGATCACCTTGGCGTATGCGCGGCAATTGACGCCGCCATAAATAACGGGCGCATCGTGCCCGTGGCTGTACTGGGCATTGACAACATTAATGAACATGAACGCACTGAGATACTCGGCGGGCGCAGCAAACTGATAAAGGATATCGCCGGACATCTGCTGCCGATGATTCGCGCTGAACAACCGCAGCGTCAGTGGGCAGACCGTTCGCGCACAGTGCTGGCCGGGCAGAGCCTCGGCGGGATCAGTGCGCTAATGGGGGCTCGTTACGCACCGGAAACGTTCGGTCTGGTGCTCAGCCACTCTCCTTCAATGTGGTGGACGCCAGAAAGAACCAGTCGACCAGGCTTGTTCAGCGAAACCGATACCTCATGGGTGAGTGAGCATCTGCTTTCTGCCCCACCGCAGGGCGTACGTATCAGCCTGTGCGTGGGATCGCTGGAAGGTTCGACAGTGCCTCACGTTCAGCAGCTTCACCAGCGGCTGATTACCGCTGGCGTCGAAAGCCATTGCGCAATCTACACCGGTGGTCACGATTACGCATGGTGGCGCGGTGCACTGATTGACGGGATTGGTTTACTACAGGATTGAGTTGACCCACAAACACTTTCAGGAAACGGTACAGACTTCCTGAATAAATCAAATAGTCACCTGCGGAAAAGGAATAATCATCAGATGTATGCCCGCGAGTATCGCTCAACACGCCCGCATAAAGCGATTTTCTTTCATCTTTCTTGCCTCACCCTTATCTGTAGTGCGCAAGTTTATGCGAAGCCGGATATGCGGCCACTGGGGCCGAATATAGCCGATAAAGGCTCCGTGTTTTACCATTTCAGCGTCACCTCTTTCGACTCTGTCGATGGCACACGCCATTATCGGGTATGGACGGCCGTGCCGAATACAACCGCACCGGCATCGGGCTACCCGATTTTATATATGCTTGACGGTAACGCAGTTATGGATCGCCTGGATGACGAACTGCTCAAACAATTGTCAGAAAAAACACCACCAGTGATCGTGGCTGTCGGGTATCAGACCAACCTCCCTTTCGATCTCAATAGCAGGGCTTACGACTATACGCCAGCAGCAGAAAGCAGAAAAACAGATCTCCACTCAGGGCGTTTTAGCCGTAAGAGTGGTGGCAGCAACAACTTCCGCCAGTTACTGGAAACGCGTATTGCCCCCAAAGTGGAACAGGGACTGAATATCGATCGGCAACGCCGCGGCTTATGGGGGCACTCCTACGGCGGCCTCTTCGTGCTGGATTCCTGGCTGTCCTCCTCTTACTTCCGGTCGTACTACAGCGCCAGCCCGTCGTTGGGCAGAGGTTATGATGCTTTGCTAAGCCGCGTTACGGCGGTTGAACCTCTGCAATTCTGCGCCAAACACCTGGCGATAATGGAAGGCTCGGCGACACAGGGTGATAACCGGGAAACGCATGCTGTCGGGGTGCTGTCGAAAATTCATACCACCCTCACTATACTGAAAGATAAAGGCGTCAATGCCGTATTTTGGGATTTCCCCAACCTGGGACACGGGCCGATGTTCAATGCCTCCTTTCGCCAGGCACTGTTAGATATCAGTGGTGAAAACGCAAATTACACAGCAGGTTGTCATGAGTTAAGCCACTAAACACTGCCCGCTTTTACGCGGGCAGTACGCCTGAAACACTACGATCAGAATGATGCGGTAACTCCGGCATAGTAAGCCCGGCCTGGTTCGTTATAGGTATTCGCCCCTTCAGAAGATCGGAAGATCTGTTTATTGAGGATATTACTGACGCCGACATTAAGACGCAGATTTTTATTAATATCGTAATTGAAGTTCGTCCCCACCAGTGAATAAGCGCCCAGCTCTTTACCTGACAGACCGCCAGTATCTTCATTGCGGGTTTCCGCATGAGTACGCGGTTTTTGTCTGCCATATAACGTCCAGTTGACGCTGGCAGAAAACGCCTGGGTGATGGTCCAGTTAAGCGAGTTATTGATAGTATATTTCGGGATGACCGACAGAGGATTACCGGTGTCTTTTTGCTCCGAAGTGATCATCCATGTGGCATTGGTATTCCAGTTCAGACGATCTTTCACCAGTGGGAAAGACATACTGGCTTCGATGCCGTCCACCAGAGCTTTCCCGCCATTCTGCCACTTGAGGATATATGCGCCTGAAGCGGTTTGCCCGATAACGTTATCCCCGGCCACGATCTTATTCTGGTAATCATTGCGGAAGTAGGTCACACTTGCGTGGTAATCTTCCCAGGTGAACTCCAGCCCAATTTCTTTATTGACGCTGATTTCCGGATCGAGATCTTTATTACCGATCAGGTAGCACCCGCCTGATGTAATATCTTTTGGACAGCCATTGCCTTTCGAGTAGAGCAGATAGCCTTCACTGGATTGATACAGGTTTGGGGCTTTAAAGGTTCGGGCAACCCCTGCTTTGACTTTGAAATAATCGCCCAATTCCTGCGAAAGATTCAGACTGGGGCTGAAGTTCCCGCCGGAGTCGCTGAGATAATCAAAGCGCAGGCCGGGAATAATATTCGTGCCAGGAACCGGCTCAATGTTATCTTCAATATACAGCGCACTGATTTGAGAATGATTTTTACTGCTGCGATCCGCAGCAGAGCCAGAAATACCGCTGATATCTCTGTCATTCACCGTCAGGCTGGTAGAGGAAGGATCATCGAGCTTATCGCGGTTCCACTCTGCACCAACGGTCAGCGTTTGATCAACCATCACATTCAAAGGAATATTAAGCTCGCCGCTGGTTCGCCAGGAACTCAGGCGATTGGTCGTAAACTTTTCACCCGCTAAAATACGCCCTTCACCACCGCCGGATAATCCTTCATTCATGCGGGTATTATTGGTTTTCTCGTAATAAACACCAAAGCGACTTTGTCCCCAGTCCCAGATACCATTATGCGTAATGCCATAATTCTGTCGGTACAGGCGGTTCGTCTCTTTGCCGGATTTTGCCAGGCTTTCGGTAACTGCACTGGAAGAACTGTTTTGCGTATCGCCCGCATAGATATTCCCCTGGCGGCTATATCCGGCTTCGAAATCGAGAATCTGCTGCGGATTTAATTTCCACGAGACAACGCCGTTAATATCTTTGTTACGTACCCCTTCATGCCCGGCTGCGTTTTTCGTACCGACCGGAGAATTAATATCCCAACTGTCAGCATCCGTTTTATTCAGGTTACCATACAAACGCGTGGTAAGAGCATTATCAGCCAGAGGCCCACTAAGGCTGAAATTGGCGCGACGCGTAGCGCCCTCATCGCAACTTTCCGGCTGGTTGGTGTATAACGACAGCGAACCGTGCCAGTCGTTGGTGGGACGTTTGGTAATGATGTTCACCACCCCCCCCGGCTGCCCCCGAACCGTAGCGCGCCGCCGCAGGGCCGCGGATCACTTCAATACGCTCAACCTGTTCCGGTGGCACCCAGTTGGTGTCACCGCGGGTATCACGCTCTCCACGCCAGCTATAACGCACGGAGTTACGTGACGTCACCGGTACACTATCAATTAAAATTAAGGTGTTTTCCGGCCCCATACGGTAATGCTGCCAACTTACTGATTTAGTGTATGATGGTGACTTTAAGGTGCTTGC
>OLFY01000179.1_pt1 | contig 98222 bp, 86 predicted proteins | sample 1605611 | NCBI WGS metagenome assembly OLFY01 (sample SAMEA3888923, study PRJEB22519) | human gut metagenome | biome: human gut; feature: human-associated habitat; material: faeces | place: Denmark | collected 2011 | reverse complement strand
TTATTAAGAATATCATAATCAGTTGTGTTTGTCAACTGTTATTTTATTCTTTTTTCAAAATTGATTTGTATCAATTCTGAAACTTCCGAAACAATTCACAGCGAATCATTTCTCTAATATATAACTATCTAATATACAATCTTGCATTCCCACTCATGCATATCTTCTATTTATATATCTCTAATACTGTCTTCTGCGTTGACTCTGTTACCTCACGGCCTCGTCTCTCGCGACAGCTAGACTAATATATCACAACGGGATTTGAATTGTCAATATTATTTTTATATTTTCTGCAATTCAGATAATTCTGACAATTATCTTTTGCATAATCTTCCTTTTCTTATAAGGAACAAGTTCTTTTGCATTTTAATGTTTCCAAATAAAATACTCACAAAAAAATACTGACCTGCCTATTTGCAAAGTCAGTATTTTTGTTTATCTTAGATAATTCGTTATCGGTATACTCCCTTAATTAATTATCTCAGCAGCATGAATGCAATTAATCCAGCTACTACGATGATAGCAATTGCAAGAATAATGATTGGTGCTTTTGACATCTTCTCTTCTTCTTCCTCAATATCATCATAAAAATCATCCTCTAATTCCTCTCTGCGCTGCGGTTTTGGAGTTGGTTTCTTTTTCTTTCTTCCATCCCCTACTGCAAGGAGTTCATCATATGCATCTCGCATTTCCTGTTCGCGTTTTTCACGTACCTCTTTCGGCGGTATATTCGAATACTTCTGCTCTTCAGGCTCCGGCTTTTCTGCTCTCTTCTGTACTTTGTGAGCACTTTGTGGAATTTTGAACTTCTTTTTGCAATTATAGCACAACAGATAATTCGGATCTTTTTTCCCTGGTCTTAATTCCTGACCACATATTGGACACTTCATATGAATCTGTCCCTCCCCATAGTGTATTATTTCAAACTGTGCTTTCAGACCTTTCGGCTGTGTATATCTTACATACATTGATATTATACTACATCAATTTGCAAATATCAATTTTTTATCCAAATTATTCAGATTGTTTTCCTAATGTTACTTCAACATCTTTTTTCTCATATTCGCCATTCTTGCTCTGTGTCTGAACTGTAATTTTTACCTTTTCTCCGGCTTTATAATATTGAAGCTGTTCCTGAAGTGCATCCATTCCATCTACTGTTGTTCCTTCAATTCCTGTAATAACAGCACCTTTTGTAATACCAGCCTTTTCTGCACCACCACCGGAAATAACTTCTGATACATATACACCCGTCGGCATATTATACATTTGAGCACTGTCTGATGTTACATCTACACCCTTAATTCCAATATAGCCTCTTTCGGATTCTGCAACTTTTGTTTTTGTTTTCTGGTTCATAAGATTCGTAATCAGATCACTTACATCTGATACAGGAATTGCATATCCGATTCCTTCTACTGTCTCGGTTGCAATCTTTGCAGAATTAATACCAATCACTTCTCCGTTCGCATTTAAAAGTGCTCCACCACTGTTTCCAGGGTTAATAGCCGCATCTGTCTGAAGAAGTTTTCCGTCATAGCTGTCCATTGTACGTTCTTTAGCGGATACGATACCGGTTGTTACTGACTGTCCATATCCAAGCGCATTACCAATTGCGATTACCTGATCTCCCACCTGGGTTTTATCCGAATCACCCAAGGTTGCTACCGCGATCTTATTCATCGTTGAATCTTTGATCTTACTTAAAGGAACTGCTACTACCGCAAGGTCTTTATCCGAATCCGTTCCCTTAATATCAGCTTCTACACTTTCTTCATCTATAAATGTTACAGTCAATGTACTGCTTCCTTCTACAACATGATTATTCGTTACAATCAATAATTCTGAATCATTCTGACCTACGATAATACCTGAACCCGCGCTCTCACTTTTCTGTTTCTGTGTACCTCCGAAGAAATTCTGTACCTCCTGCACGCTCATATTTGTAATAGAAACAATGGATGGCATTGCATTCTTTGCGACCTCTGTTACATTAGCCGTACCCGAAGAACTGTTAGAAGATGTTGTCAGTTTTGCACTATTGGCTGTCGTTGTTGTTTTTGCAGTTTTGTTTGTTGTCTGTGTGGTTCCCAAAACTTTTCCAGCCACAATATTACTTGTCTGAAATGCCGCACTTGCAACCACTCCGAAAACCAGTCCTGTACATACCACTTTTGCCCATCTTGAGTCGCCCTTTCCGTGTTTTTTCTTCGGACCTTGATCCTGGTTTCCACCCGTGCTGTAATTTTCTGTATTCATATTCTGATCGGATGTATAATAATTATATTGATTTTCCATATCTGATTGCCCCTTTCATATCTTATGCTTGTAGTTTACAGCTCAATTGTGTTTAATCTGTGATAAAAGTAAGGAGATTTATTGATATTCCTCTAATTTTTTCAGTTTTGTTCCTATATCACTTTTGAACTTTCTCCACGCATCCTCATTTTCCACAAAATATTTAGGGCAAATCTTTCCGGTCACATCATAATGTCTTATAACATCATTTTCATCCAGATCAAATTTCAGACACAGCCATGCACAAAGATCCACCATGGATTGATATGTCTTTTTATTAAAAATTCCCGTCTCGTCCGGGTGACAGCATTCAATTGATACTGTATCAATATTCCTGCTGTTTGAAGCATATGCTATCTCCCACGTCGGTACACACTGAACAATCTCTCCTTCCAGTCCTACAACAAAGTTACTGCTTGCTTTCGTAATGTGGCTATCTTTCAGTCCCTCGAAGTAGTCACGGTTATTCATAGCTGTGGCACCGGGATTCGCTGTATAATGAACCACAATTCCGATAATCTTATTTGTTGCAATCCCAGGCCGGGAATATTCATTCGGTGTCAGCAGTTCTACGTCTATATCCGGCTTTACGGAATCTATGTAATCACTTTTATTTTCCGTATATTCTTTCGACTGCTCCTGTTTTTTTAAAATTGTCACCACACAAAGCAAAACCGTTATTATAATAAGAATAATCAATCCTTTTTTAGAACGGCTCAGCGTTTTATTCTTTTTTCTTTTCCTGCTTCGTTTCATTTTTATCTCTTTTTTATCTCTCCATATATAGTACACTTTCATCTATCTTATCATTCATTTTTAAATGTCTTTTGAAGAGATTCTTATATTTTTATGAAATTAGCAGAATTTGTATACAGTTGTCGTATCATATACTTCTCCGGCCTTTGTGATCGGAGATTCAAAATTTTCTTTATGAATGGCATCTGGGAAGTACTGTGTTTCAAAGCATATACCATATCCTTTTTCATACACAGCTCCCTCTTTTCCTTTTGATCCTGCAAGGAAATTACCGGAATAGAACTGTATTCCCGGAAGGTCAGTATACACTTCCATCTTAATACCTGTCTCTTCAGATTCAGCAGAAGCTGCTTTTCTGAATCCTTTTCCATTTAATACCCAGTTGTGGTCATAGCCGCCTGCCAGCTTCAGTGGTGTATAATCTGCTCCGATTTCTTTTTCAACGACTTTCTCTTTTCTAAAATCCATCGGTGTTCCTTCTACCGGAACTACCATTCCTGTCGGAATCAGTTCTGCATCTGTTTCAGTAAATGCATCTGCATCTATCCACACCTTTGCGTTCCATGCCGTTCCGGAAGCATGTCCTGATAAGTTAAAATAGCTGTGATTTGTCATATTCAGAAGAGTATCCTGATCCGGAATTGCATGATAATGAATCTTTAATTCATTTTCTTCTGTGATTGTATAAGATACCTCTATTTTCACTTCTCCCGGGAATCCCTGATCCCCATCCGGACTTACAAGTGCAAATACCACATGTGTATCATCCTCTTCTTTTACATCCCACATTCTTTTATTATAGAAATCAATTCCTCCATGAAGTGTATTTTTCCCATTATCGTTCTTTGTCAGCTCATATTTCTTTCCGTTCAGTTCGAATTCGGCCATTCCAATACGGTTTGCCACACGGCCTACTGTAGCCCCCAGAGAATCTCCTCCATTCTCGTAATCCTCCAGTGTCTCATATCCAAGCACAACATCCTGTGTCTTTCCATCTTTATCCGGTACATAAAGTTTCAGTAAAGAAGCTCCAAAATCTGATACCACTGCCTCCATTCCTTTGCTGTTTTTCAGTACATAACAGCTTGCTTTTTCCCCGTTCTTTGTTGCTCCAAATTCTTTTTTCATGTCTAGGTATCTCCTTTTTTCTTTATATTTTTTAATATTACTTGTATATTTATTATTTTCATTTATATACCAAGTACACTATCTAAATCTTATTATACTCTATATATTCACCGCTGAAAACCTTGATGCAAAGAAAATTTTATTATATTTTTTATATGCCAAATCTTTCCAATTTTTTCAAATATGTAGTTAAAAAGGCGCCGTTTTCACGACGCCTTAATCTTTCTTTATTCATCTACACTGTAGTTTGGTGCTTCTTTTGTAATGTGAATATCATGTGGATGACTTTCTTTTAATGAAGCAGAAGAAATCTTTACGAATTTACCTGTCTGTTTCAGATCTTCAATTGTCGCTGCTCCGCAATATCCCATACCGGAACGAAGGCCTCCCATCAACTGGAATACTGTATCTTCAACGCTTCCTTTATAAGCAACTCGTCCTTCTACACCTTCCGGAACCAGCTTCTTCGCATCTGTCTGGAAGTAACGGTCTTTGCTTCCATTCTCCATTGCTGCGATAGATCCCATACCACGATATACTTTATATTTTCTACCCTGGAATAATTCGAATGTTCCCGGGCTCTCATCACATCCTGCAAAGATACTTCCCATCATACATACATTTGCTCCGGCTGCGATTGCCTTTGTCATATCTCCTGAATACTTAATTCCTCCATCTGCAATGATTGGAATTCCGTATTTATCTGCTGCTTCGTAGCAATCCATAACCGCTGTAATCTGAGGAACACCGATACCTGCGATAATACGTGTTGTACAGATTGATCCAGGTCCGATTCCAACTTTTACAGCATCGACACCAGCTTTGATCAGATCCTCTGTTGCAGCTCCTGTAGCAACATTACCTGCGATCACCTGCAGATCAGGGAATTTACTCTTGATCATGTCTACTGTATGAAGCACGTTTGCTGAATGTCCATGAGCCGAATCAAGAACAACCACATCAACCTTTGCATCTACCAGTGCCTGTGCTCTTTCAAGGCAATTTGCTGTGATTCCGATTGCTGCTCCACAAAGGAGACGTCCCTGAGCATCTTTTGCAGATAACGGATATTTAATCTGTTTTTCAATATCTTTAATCGTAATAAGACCTTTCAGATTGAAATCTTTATCTACGATCGGAAGCTTTTCTTTTCTTGCTTTTGCAAGAATCTTCTTTGCGTCTTCCAATGTGATTCCCTCCGGTGCTGTAATAAGTCCTTCGGAAGTCATCGATTCTCTAATCTTTTTAGAGAAATCCTCTTCAAATTTCAAATCACGGTTTGTAATAATACCAACTAATTTCTTTCCTTCAGTGATCGGCACACCTGAAATTCTGAATTTCGCCATCAGGTTATTCGCATCTTCCAGTGTGTTATCCGGTGACAAGTAAAATGGATCTGTAATGACACCATTCTCTGAACGCTTTACCTTGTCCACTTCTTCTGCCTGCTGTTCGATTGACATATTTTTATGGATAATTCCGATGCCCCCCTGTCTGGCCATTGCAATTGCCATGCGGTGCTCTGTAACGGTATCCATTCCAGCACTCATCATCGGAATGTTTAACTTAATTTTTTTAGTCAGGTAAGTAGATAAATCTACCTGGTTCGGAATTACTTCTGAATATGACGGAACCAAAAGCACATCATCAAATGTAATACCTTCTCCAATTATCTTTCCCATGATTTGAACCTCTCTTTCTTTTGTTTATTCATACTTAACAGCTATCTTAGCGAATCACACCTACATTTGTCAACATCTTTTGAAATGTTTTTATTTTAATACAATATTTTCTTCAGTTTTTGATTAATTTTCTGATTACTTTCTGATTACTTTTCTAGGTGCTTTAACAAAGAATCCTTCAACAATTGTCTCATTTGGTTCGAACAAAACCTTGCACACTTCGCCTTTATTTGAAGCGATCAGCGCATAAATTTTCGCATCTTTTTTTCCAGATGTGTAATCATATGTTTTAATCTTTTTATACTGCATTAATTCTACCGCCCCGACCGGTGCCAGAAGTTCCATCTGATCTGCATCTACAGAAAACATCCTTTTTCTTCTGGCCTTATTCATGATTTTGTCAATATCAAGATCACCATTTACAAATACATACTCATACTCCACATTCAGATTGCGGAACATCAGCACATCGATCACGATCATCACAACTGGTAATATAATTCCCACCGGTATAACAAAAACCAAAAGCACTGACACAACAGTTAATGCTATCAGTCCCACTTTCTTAAGTGTATCCTTTGAGTCCGCCTGTTTTTTTATCAGCTGCTCTGTGTAAAAATCATCCATTTTTCTTTCCTCCAAGTCTGCTTTAAGCTATGTCTATTGTAGCACACCTGGCAGTAAAAAGAAAACTCCTCTGACGAGGAGTTCTCAAAAATTTAATATATATACCGTTTATGATTTACATCATACCCATGCCCGGATTTCCTGCCGGCACAGCTGGTGCATCTTCTTTGATATCAGCCACAACAGACTCTGTTGTAAGGAGTGTAGAAGCAACAGATGTTGCATTCTGAAGCGCACTTCTTGTAACCTTTGCCGGATCAAGAATTCCGTTTTCAACCATATCTACATACTGTTCTGTCAGGGCATCAAATCCTGTTCCGACCTCTGACTCTCTTACTTTGTTAATAATAACAGCACCTTCGAGTCCTGCATTTGCAGAAATGTGGAATAACGGAGCTTCCAGGGCTTTCAGTACAACTTTGGCACCTGTCTTCTCATCGCCTTCCAGTTCTTCAATTGCCTTAGCAACTGCTTTTGATGCATGGATATAAGCTGATCCACCACCAGAAATGATGCCTTCTTCTACTGCTGCTCTTGTAGCATTCAGAGCATCTTCCATACGAAGTTTTGCTTCTTTCATCTCAGTCTCTGTTGCTGCTCCGACACGGATAACAGCTACTCCGCCTGCAAGTTTTGCAAGTCTTTCCTGCAGTTTTTCTCTATCGAAATCAGATGTTGTCTCTTCGATCTGAGCCTTGATCTGTGCAACACGATCTGCGATTGCATTCTTGTCTCCCATGCCATCAACGATGACTGTATTTTCTTTCTGTACTTTTACAGATTTTGCGCGTCCAAGCTGATCCATAGTTGTATCCTTCAGTTCCATGCCAAGCTCTTCTGAAATTACCTGACCACCTGTCAGTGTAGCGATGTCTTTTAACATCTCTTTTCTTCTGTCGCCATATCCAGGTGCTTTAACTGCAACAACATTGAATGTTCCACGCAGTTTATTAACGATCAGTGTTGTAAGAGCTTCTCCTTCGATATCCTCTGCAATGATAAGAAGTCTTGCTCCCGCCTGAACGATCTGCTCCAGAAGTGGAAGGATTTCCTGAATGTTAGAAATCTTCTTATCTGTGATCAGGATATATGGATCATCCAGATTAGCCTCCATTTTGTCCATGTCTGTTGCCATATATGCAGATACATATCCGCGGTCAAACTGCATTCCTTCTACAAGGTCCAGCTCTGTCTTCATAGTTTTAGATTCTTCAATTGTGATGACTCCGTCATTAGATACTTTTTCCATAGCGTCTGCTACCATCTGTCCGACTTCAGCATCACCTGCTGAGATTGCTGCTACTTTTGCAATCTGGTCTTTGTCTTTTACTTTGCTTGACATCTTTGCAATTGCTTCAACAGCCACATCTGTAGCTTTCTTCATTCCTTTACGGAGAATGATTGGGTTAGCTCCTGCTTCCAGGTTCTTCATACCTTCATGAACCATTGCCTGTGCAAGTACGGTTGCTGTTGTAGTACCGTCTCCGGCTACATCATTTGTCTTGGAAGCGACTTCTTTAATCAGCTGTGCTCCCATGTTCTCAAATCTGTCTTCCAGTTCGATCTCTTTTGCAATTGTAACACCATCATTTGTGATCAGTGGTGCTCCGAATGATTTATCCAGAACTACATTACGTCCTTTTGGTCCGATTGTTACTCTTACTGTATCAGCAAGTTTATTAACGCCTTCTTCCAAAGCTCTTCTTGCTTCTGCACCATATTTAATTTCTTTTGCCATTGGTATCTACCTCCTGAAATATATAAATGATTTGCTTAATTACTCACAGATGGCTAAAATATCATCTTGTTTTACGATGATGTATTCTTCGTCATCGATCTCAACATTTGTTCCTGCATATTTGGAATAAATTACCTGCTGACCTGCTGTAACGTGCATCTCAACTTCTTTTCCATTTACCATTCCGCCTGGTCCTACAGCGATAACCTCTGCCTGCTGTGGTTTTTCTTTAGACTGTCCAGGGATCACGATTCCTGACTTTGTAGTCTCCTCTGCTACACACTGTTTTAATACAACTCTGTCACCTAATGGTACTAACTTCATATCTATTCCTCCTTAAATCATTTTCTGTATTATTAGCACTCAACAAAAGAGAGTGCTGAAAGATTCTAGATATAAAATAGCACTCTCTTTTTGGTTTGTCAACACACTTTCTATTTAGTTTAGAAGTTTTTTATAAAATCCGTTTTGTATTTTGAATTTCATCACTTTTCCAGCCTTATTCCAGTAACGTTCTTTTATAATTCCTTTACATATCACCGGATCTTCTAAATTCTCAATGCTGCATTCATAAATACCGTCCAATGAATATGATGTAAGTTCCGCTTCTTCAGATACCAGATACAACGTTTCTTCTTCCTCATCATATGCTATGATCTTACATAAATATTCCGTTTCATCAAAAAAACTGTCCTCCAGAATCACACGTTCCATTCGGAGTTTTGCTGTACATCCTTCATATCCCACTGCCTGTATCCTCCTTTTATAGTATGAAAAGGGTATCAGTCGCCCGATACCCTTTATAATTCTTATTATTTTGTACGTTCTGCTTTAATGCGGTCCAGTTCAGTAAATACGTAATCATTGATTACTTTAATATACGTTCCTTTCATTCCCGAAGAGCGGGATTCTATTACCCCTGCACTTTCGAATTTTCTAAGAGCATTTACAATAACGGATCTTGTAATTCCTACTCGATCTGCAATCTTACTTGCAACAAGGATTCCTTCGGCTCCATCCAGTTCATCAAATATATGAATGATCGCCTCCAGTTCCGAATAAGACAATGTGCTGATCGCAGACTGTACAATATGCTCTTTTCTGGTCTCTTCTGCACTTTCTTCATTCACGGATCTTAACATCTCAAGGCCAACGACCGTCGTTCCATATTCGCTCAGAATAATGTCGTCAATTTCATACACCTTATCTTTTTTATAAATAAAAAGTGTTCCAAGTCGTTCTCCGGCAATGTCAATAGGTGTAATGATCGCTTGGTAACCTTTGACAGTTTCTTCGGAAAATCCAAGTGTCTGAAGATTTACATTTTCTTTTGTTGATAAGATACTAAGCAGGCGCTCATTCAGCATATCATCTAGATGCTTTCCGATCTCTCTCTCGATCAATTCGGTAATGTAAGGCACACCTTCACATTTGCTTCCGCCAAGCACTTTTCCTTTTTTACTGATCACCAATACGTTCGAATCCAGAATCTCTGTAAGGACTTCACAGATATCGTTAAATACGACTTTGCTCGAACTGTTGTTATGCAGTAATTTGTTGATTTTTCTGGTTTTATCCAACAATTGTACGCCCATTTACATTCCTCCATCCTTATGAATGTATATTATCATACAATTCTGAAACATTCAACGAATTTTCCTAATTTTCCTTAGTATTTTCAATATTTTCTACATATCCACACTGTTCATCACTGCAGACCAGTTTATTTCCCTTTTCAAGCATATATGCGCCACATCTCGGGCATTTTTTTGTTGATGGCTTCTGCCATGACATAAATTCACATTCCGGATTATCTTCACATCCGTAATATCTTCTTCCTTTTTTCGTTTTACGGATTACAACGTCTTTTCCGCAGATTGGGCATGGTACTCCTATTTTTTCCAGATATGGTTTGGTATTACGGCAATCCGGGAATCCTGGACAAGCCAGGAATTTTCCATGCGGACCATACTTCACTACCATATTACGTCCACATTGTTCACAGATTACATCTGTAACTTCATCTTCTATTTTCACCTGTTCCAGTTCTTTTTCAGCTTTTTCTACTGCTGCTTCCAGATCTGGATAGAAGTTTTCAATAATTGTTTTCCATCTGACTTTGCCTTCTGCGACTCCATCAAGAAGACTTTCCATATTAGCTGTAAAGTTCACATCTACAATACTTGGGAATGACTGCTTCATAATATGATTTACAACTTCTCCAATCTCAGTCAGATAGAGATTTTTATTTTCTTTGGCCACATAACGTCTTGCAATAATTGTGGAAATTGTCGGCGCATAAGTACTTGGACGGCCGATTCCGAGTTCTTCCAGTGTCTTAACCAGTGTTGCTTCTGTATAATGAGCCGGCGGCTGCGTAAAGTGCTGCTTCGTATCAAGGCTTTCCTTCGTAAGAACCGAATCCATATCGAGACCTTTTAATAATACATTGTTCTCTTCTTTTGCCTCTCCTGCTTCTGTGTACACACTTTTGAAACCTTCAAATGAAACTTTGGATGCGGCAACAGTAAAACGGTACTGTCCTGCTGCAATCTTAACAGAAGTGGTCTCATATCTCGCCGGCTGCATTCTGCTGGCGATAAAGCGTTTCCACACAAGCTGATACAGACGGAACTGATCCCTGCTCAGGAATTCTTTCACTGCTGCCGGAGTTCTGGTTACATCAGTCGGACGAATCGCCTCATGCGCATCCTGGATGATTTTCTTATCAGAAGTCTTCTTTGCATCACCCTCCGCTACATATTCTTCTCCGAATCCTTCTTTGATATATTCTCTTACTGCTGCATCTGCTTCCTCTGAAATACGGGTAGAATCAGTACGCAGATATGTGATCAGACCTACCGTTCCACTGCCCTTGATGTCAACACCTTCATATAACTGCTGCGCAATACGCATTGTCTTAGCCGTCGCAAAATTCAGCGCTTTAGACGCTTCCTGCTGAAGTGTACTGGTTGTAAAAGGTACCGGTGCTTTCTTTGTTCTTTCTCCTTTTTTTATGTCTGCAACAGAATAATCTGCATTCTCTACTTCTTTGACAATTGCATCCAGTTCTTCCTTTGATGAAATTGTCACCTTATTTTTCTCTGTTCCATAGAATTTAGCCGTAAGAAGTTTTCTTTCGCCTTTCACTTTCAGATTCGCATCAAGTGTCCAATACTCTTCTGGTATAAATGCATCTATCTCCTCTTCTCTGTCTGCAATAATTCGAAGTGCAACAGACTGTACACGGCCGGCACTTAATCCCCTCTTAACCTTTGCCCACAAAAGCGGACTGATCTTGTAGCCTACAATTCTGTCCAGGACACGACGTGCCTGCTGTGCATCTACCAGATCCATGTCTATCTCTCTTGGATTCTTAAGCGACGCTTTTACTGCATTCTTGGTAATCTCATTAAAACTGATTCGATAAAATTTTTTATCCTCCAATTTTAACGCTTTACTCAGATGCCAGGATATTGCTTCTCCTTCACGGTCCGGGTCAGTTGCCAGATAAATCTTGTCAGCTTTCTTCACTTCCTTGCGAAGCTTTGCAAGGATTTCTCCCTTTCCTCTGATCGTTATATATTTTGGTTCATAATCATTTTCAATATCGATACCCATCTGGCTCTTGGGCATATCTCTTACGTGACCATTCGATGCAGTCACTACATAATTACTTCCTAAAAACTTTTTAATTGTTTTCACCTTCGCAGGTGACTCCACGATTACCAGATAGCGTGCCATAATTTCCTCCATAATAGCGGCTGTATCTTTACTGCAGCCTTATATAATAATTTCTGGATACTTCCTTTACATATCCATTTAATTCTAACGTGATCAGTCTTTCCATTAACTCTGTAACCGAAAGTCCTGTTTCTTTCATCAGCTGATTTGTCCCTTTCGGAAACAAATCGAGACAACTATACACCATAAACTCAGGACTTTCAAGCATTTTTTCACTTTTGTTTCCTTTTTGCCCGATTTCCACCGGATTAATGTTCCATTCATCCATCAATTCTTCCGGGGTAATCAGTATCCCCGCTCCCTGCCTGATCAGTCTGTGACACCCCTGACTTAACACACTGTTTACCGGTCCCGGAAGAGCATATACATCCTTTCCCTGCTCCAGTGCAAGATCCGCAGTAATCAATGATCCGCTCCTTTCTTTTGCTTCCATAATAAGTATCCAGTCCGCCAGCGCACTGATGATTCGATTTCTTCTTGGAAAATTCCACGCATACGGCTGGGTTCCTGGTGAAAATTCGGATACTATTCCTCCTTTTTCCTGTATATCCATATACAATCCTATATTCTCTCTTGGATAACAGACATCCACTCCGCATCCAAGTACCGCATATGTCACACCACTTTCTTTAGCCCAACTGCTATTTAACGCTCCTCTTTGTCCTGCACCGTCAATTCCTCTTGCCATACCACTTATTATCTGTATTCCTGCTTCTGCAAGGCTTTTTCCATATTGTAATGCCATCTGTTCACCATACGCCGTACAGTTTCTCGCCCCTACAATCGCCGCACTTTTTCTTTTTTCATCCGGAAGTTGTCCGAGTACATATAATGCATACGGAGGATCGGTAATATATTTCAGTTTTTCCGGATACGTTTTTAAAAAGTACGGTATAAACTGTATTCTTTTTTCTTCTGTCCTTCTCCATTTTTCTTCAAGTTTTGTATCTTTTTTTGCATTCTTTAATATCGCCGCATCCTTCTCGTTTAGAAAGCGCAGTTTATCTAACTTAGTTTCTTCTATATAATATATGGCTTTTCCAGATCCATATACCTCTCTTAGTTTTTGCTTCTTCAGATCTGTAATCTCTTTTATTCCTGCCAGCCAGTATTCGTAGATCATCTGCTTTTCTCCTTTCTTAACGTCCCCAATATTTTTTATCCAACGACCGATAAGCGATTGCCTCTTTTAAATGCTTCTCCGTCACTTTTTCACTGTAATCCAAATCAGCAATCGTTCTTGCAACTCGTAAAATCTTATGATATGTTCTCGCTGTCAGCCCCATCCTTTCAAATGCCTTCTCCATCAACTTTCTTTCCGCACTGCCTAATGGAATATAGGTCCTGATTTCTCCCGGTCCAAGCATAGAGTTTGTACGGATTTGCGTTCCCTCGTATCTTTTTTTCTGTAATTTTCTTGCTTCTACTACTCTGCTTCGTATTACCTCCGATGATTCCTCCTCTTTTTTTCCTATCCTTTCTATATCCAGTTCCCGGTACTCCACTTTCGGTGTCTCAATACACAGATCCATACGATCCAGAAATGGCTGACTTATCTTTCCAAGATATTTCTGAATCTGTGACGGCGTACATGAACATTTCTGCATATCCGGATAATTACCGCATGGGCACGGATTCATGGCTGCTACCAGCATAAATTCTGCCGGAAATGTAAAATTTCCATAATTTCTGGCAATATGTATCTGATGTTCCTCCAAAGGCTGTCTCAACACTTCCAGTACATTTCTCGGAAACTCTGCCAGTTCATCCAAAAATAACACACCTCCGTGAGCCATACTGATTTCTCCCGGTCTTGGTGTCATTCCACCTCCAACTAATGCAGTCTTCGTTATGGTATGATGAACACTTCGAAACGGACGCCTGGTGATCAAAGGCTGCTCTTTATCTATCATTCCAAGTACACTGTATATTCTGGTAATCTCCAGGCTCTCCTCCAATGACAATTCCGGTAAAATCGTCGCAATCCTTCTTGCAATCATCGACTTGCCGGATCCCGGCGGTCCTGCCATCAATAAATTATGTCCTCCCGCCACGGCAATCTCCGCTGCCCTCTTCACCGCATTTTGACCACATATGTCTGAAAAATCCTCTTTTTTATTTTCGAAAATATTTCTTTGTGCGGAGGACCTTCCCTGTTTTTTTCTATGTATCTCTTTTTCATCTTCGTTCAGATATGCGCAGAGTTTTTCCAGATTATCAGCGGGAAGAATCTTTATCCCGCTCACAAGCCTGCCTTCTATTTCATTTTCTTCCGGCAAAATACAGGCAGTACAGCCCTGATTCTTAGCTTCCATAACGATTGGCAGCACACCTGACACACCTCTTATTTTCCCCTCCAGACTCACCTCACCAATCACTGCCACACCTTTTAGTGCCTCTTCCGGTACATAATTCATTGCTGCCAGAACCGCCAGTGCAATCGGCAGATCAAACGACGCTCCCCTTTTTCTAACTGTTGCCGGAGCCAGATTCACAATAATCTTCTTAGCCGGTAATTTCATTCCCGAATTGCGAATTGCTGTACGCACTCTCTCTGATGCTTCTTTTACTTCCGAAGACAGATATCCTACCATGTGAAACATCGGAAGTCCGTTACTGACATCAGCCTCCACTCTGATCATCTCTACACTCAGTCCCTGAACAGCTGCAGATAAAACTGTACAAAACGACATCTACATACTCCTTTCTGTATCCGTATCCACCAGGTTCGATCGTGATTCCTGCACCCGGCTTTTTTCGGTACAAGCTTATTAAATTAAATTTACAATTGATATTCCGGCCGAAATGGCCGTTAAAGAAGCAGCTGCTCATCGCATTGCTGCATAGGATAAAACGAAAAAAGAACAGAATATATGATTCCTCATCTTCGTTAAATGTGCAATCATCATATCCTATTCTTTCTGTTATGTCAATATTTTTCCAGTTCCATTTTCTGTTTCCTGTTGCAGTTTGTATTTCGTTCCACTTTGATCTGCACTTCTTCCATTAAAACGTCCTAACACCACACCAAGTATTCCACTTAAGATCAGCAGGAAGTAAAAACTGATTCCACGATTCACCAATACTACAGCAGCAACCGGTACCGAAGAAAACATACCGGCAAATAATTTTACAAAAGAAAATTCACTGATTCCTTCCGCTCCCGGAAACGGAAGAAGCGCTGTTGTCATATATAATATAATCTGATGTAAAAAAAGACTTCCAAATGTACTGCCTGCTTCTCCCATTGCATGATATACTGCCCACGGAACGCTGAACCAGCAGATAATCTGTACCAGGCTCACCCCAATTACCTGTAATGTAAGGTTTGGATCTTTTTTTAAAAAATCTTTACAATTTTCAAAATCGTGTAATATATCATTGATTTTACTTTCCATTTTCTCTTTATGTCTAAATGGAAGTTTCATAACCAAAAAGCGAATCCCTTTTACGATTTTTCTTTTCAGTCTGTCAGATACGATCACGATCATCAGTGCGGCAATAAAAACCAGATTCATAATATAACCAACCAATGCCAGTATCAGCATAATTTTATTCAGGTGTATTCTTCCTTTCAGAATCCAGAACGCTGCAATGTTTTCCATCAGAAATGCTGCAATCTGAAAACTCGTAAGCTCTGTTAAAAGTGCCATCGTTCCATGTGCCACGTGGATCTTATCTTTGCTCATCGCATATAGCTGCAATGGCTGTCCTCCGGTCGCCGATGGTGTTACCGAACTGAAGAAATAGCCAATATATGCATATTTCATAGCCTTTTTAAAGCTTACCCGATATCCAAAAGATACTAAAACTTTTCTCAGATTAATACCTTCTGCAATATTAAACACTGCTGCCAGACCAAGGCCTGCCGTCAGCCATTTCGGATCCGCATTTTTCATTGCATTCCATACAGATTCTATATCCGCACCCTTCAATACAATAAATATGACTACGAGCACCAGCAATATAAATAACACAATATATTTTTTAACTGATCTCTGACCTTCCTGCTGTTTCATACTTTTCTTCAATCCTTCTAAATTCATATCCTTGTGCCTTTAACATTGGAATTGCTTTTTTCAGTGCTTCAATTGTTCTTCCCGGTGCACCATTTTCTCCTCTTCCATCATGCAGGCATATCACTGCTCCCGGAAATACACGTCTAAGAATTTTATTGCAGATACTGTCTGCCGTCTCCTTTGCAGACCAGTCCTGCGCCATTACATCCCAAAAAATCAGTTGCAAATGCATTTTCCTGATGCAGTATAAACTCATCAGGTTCAAATGTCCCCATGGTGGTCTGTATTCTTTTACGTCAATTCCCATTTTTCCCATAATCTTCCTGGATTCTTTCAGATCACTTTTCGTCCTTCCAGGTCCGAACAGCATTGCACTTTGATGACTCAAAGAATGTATTCCTATCGAATATCCACTTTTTTTCATCCGTTTCACAATATCCGGATGTCCCTGTGCAGCTTCCGCTACCATGAAAAAGGTTGCCGGAACCTGTTCCTGATCCAGAAGATCCAGTAATTCGTTCGTATATACGGTATCAGGTCCGTCGTCAAATGTCAGATATAAAACCTTTTCTTCTTTTTTCGCCCTCTTTTTGTCTCTGATAATCCAGTGGTACTTCATCAGATATGTTGGAATGATACTATATCCAAGTGCTCCTGCACCTATAATTCCTGCCTTTACTGCTTTCTTCACTATGCCGTCATCCTCTCTTCCATGATCTCTACCGCCTTATCCAGAGAAACATCTATCATTTCCTTCCGGGCATGTCTTACATTCTCATCCATCTGTTTCAGAAGTTTTCTGTCATTCAGAAGTTTTTCCAGTTCCGGAATATAATCCTCGTGTTTTCCCCATACCACTTTTGCAAATCCTTTTTCTGCCGCATACCTTGCATTGTTCATTTCCTGCTCCAGAAATGGATGAATCACAAATAACGGTACCTGACTGTGAAGAATTTCAAACAACGTGATCCCTCCGGCTTTTGTGATCACAAGATCTGCCCACCGCATATATTTACTGATATTTTCTGTATATCCCAGTACTTTGACATCCTCATACCGGTTCACCCATTCTTCGTACATTTTATGATTCTTTCCCGTAATAACAATGGTCTGAACAGATTGCATACTATGCAATTTTCCCAGTAATCTTCTCAAATCTGGCATGAGGCCAAGTCCGCCTCCCATTACAAGAACTCTGCGAACTTTTTTTTCATTTTCCAGATGATTCCTGTCCATATTCAAGAACTGCTGACGCACAGGAATTCCTGTTACAAGAATATTCTCTGCTTTTGTACCTTCACAGATCAGATGCTCCTTAATCTCCCTGGTAGGTACCAGATACAGATCTGTCTGATCTGCTTTCCATTCCGGATGCATGCTGATATCTGTAATACATGTAACCAGCGGCGTCGAAAGTCCAGTCTTTTCTTTATATGATGCAATTGCCTTTACACACATCGGATGTGTACAGACAATAACATCCGGCTGTTCCTTTTCCATGATTTTCTTTAACTTTTTATAAATCGCAGCTCCTCTCGGCTGCATTTCTACTTTCATTTTTCCAGACATTTTATAAATAAAGTTATATATTCCGTGGCAATGCTCCACCATCAGACGAAATCCCCCAAAAATAAGTTTGCTGATATGTGGATATAATTCTTCCAGGAGATCTTTTTTTACAATTTCTGTATCTTTATCAAGCTTACGGAACTGTTCACAGATTGCATTGGCTGCCATTTCATGTCCCATTCCAAATCTTCCACTTAACACCAGTACTTTCATAACTGCCACCCTTTCTCACATACCTTCTGATATGTCTCTTTCTTATGGTGTTAAGTATAGACTTTGATTCTTAAAATAATTGCCATATAATTCTAAAGATTTCTTAAAGACTTTTCTAAGAAGGAAAAAAGGCTCTCAGTTTTTCAATTGCACTCTTCTCAATCCTTGAAACATATGATCTTGAAATTCCCAACATTTTGGCGATTTCGCGCTGTGTATATTCTTCTTCATTATATAATCCATACCGCAATTTCAATACTATGCGTTCTCTTGCAGACAGTTCTGACTCAACTTTCTGATATAATCGTATGACATCCTCTTTTTTTTCGAGCCTGTGATGAACATCTTCTTCTCCCATCTCGATCACATCAAATAGCTGTATCTCATTTCCCTCCCTGTCTGTTCCGATCGGTTCATACAAAGAGACTTCTTTTGACGATTTTTTCTTTCCGCGGAAATGCATCAATAATTCATTTTCTATACAACGAGCTGCATATGTTGCAAGTCTTGCACTTTTTTCCGGATCAAACGTAACAACAGCTTTCATAAGTCCTATTGTCCCAATAGACAGAAGATCTTCCATTTCCTCCGGCGGAGGCTGATATTTTTTTACAATATGGGCAACCAGTCTCAGATTTCTTTCTATCAAAATATGCTTTGCTTCCAGATCACCCTCTGTATATTTTTGCACATAATACTTTTCTTCTGCTGCTGTGAGGGGTTGGGGAAATGATTTCAATACAGCGGCTCCCTCCCCGGCAGTTTTATTATATTCTATGCAAAAAACAGTGATTCTGTGCTTTTCCATTTTTGCACTGAATCACTGTCTTCTTTTCCATAAGATTATTCTGTTTCTTTTTCTGCTCTTCTTAAAATATCATATACCGATGCATCTGCACTGAGTGCCACATAAAGCACCTGTTTCGGATGTGGTGCACTTTCCTGTTCATTTCCATCCTCATCTATGATTTTTTCTACAGTTGCTTCTACATTCTGTCCGTCCGGTTTCATGATCTCAATCACTTCGCCTACCGAGAATTTATTTCGCTGTTCAATCCTGTACAGTCCGTCTTTAATCTCTCCTATGATACCAAGATATGTGTACTCTCTGATATACGTATTACTGTCATAAATCTGGCTTTCTTCACTTGGTTTTCCAAAATAAAATCCTGTCGTGAACTGACGATAGGTACAATTTGAAATCTGATCCTTGTACCACGGCATATTTGCCTCATATTTCTTCGGATCTTCCAGATAATCATCAATTGCCTTACGGTACGTTCTCGCAACTGTTGCCACATACAGGGCCGTCTTCATACGTCCTTCGATCTTAAAGCTGTCGATTCCGGCATCAATCATCTCCGGAATGTGCTCGATCATACACAGATCCTTAGAGTTGAAAATGTAGGTACCTCTTTCATTCTCATATACCGGCATATATTCGCCCGGTCTCGTCTCTTCTACCACGGAATATTTCCAGCGGCACGGATGTGTACAGGCTCCCTGATTGGCATCTCTTCCTGTGAAGAAATTACTCAAGAGACATCTTCCGGAATAAGAGATACACATTGCCCCGTGGATAAAGCTTTCAATCTCCATCTCTTCCGGGATATGTGCACGGATCTCTTTGATCTCTTTTAACGAAAGCTCTCTAGCTGTTACCACACGTTTTGCTCCCAGGTTCCACCAGAAGTTAAATGTACCGTAGTTGGTATTATTTGCCTGCGTGCTGATGTGTCTTTCAATCTCCGGGCAGATCTCTTTGGCAAGCATAAAGATTGCCGGGTCTGCAATGATCAAGGCGTCCGGACCGATTTCTTTCAGTTCTTTTAAATACTCTGCTGCTCCCTCCAGGTCATCATTATGTGCAAGAATATTCACGGTGACATGGACTCTTGCGCCATGGTCATGTGCAAACCGCACTCCTTCTTTCATGTCTTCCATGGAGAAGTTTTTTGCCTTTGCACGAAGTCCGAACGCTTCTCCTCCGATATATACTGCATCTGCACCAAACATAACCGCAGTCTTCAACACTTCCAGACTGCTTGCAGGAATCAGTAATTCTGGATGTCTGTTTCTCATCTTATCGATTCTCCTTCTCTTCTTTTTTCTTCTTAATGCTGAGTGCCACACCGTCTCCCAGTGGGATGATCGATGTCTCCAGCACATCACTGTGTTTTAATTCATAGAGATAATCCCTCATCCGGCTGTGGATCGTACGGTTTCTCCGTTCAACCGCGAACCGGGATTCAATGATATCTCCATCCTGTAATACATTATCCGACATTAAGATGCCACCATCCGAAAGCAGTCTCACTGCCTCCGGCATATAGTGGATATACTGTCCCTTAGCCGCATCCATAAAAATAAAATCATACGGTCCTTCCAGTGTCTTCATCACCTCCAGGGCATCCCCTTCGATCAGGGTGATCTGTTCTTCTTTCCCTGCCCGTTTGAAATTATTTCTTGCGATCGGAATTCTTTTTTCATAATTTTCTATCGTTGTGATATGGCTTCCTTCCGGAAGATATTCGCTCATTAAAATCGCCGAAAATCCGACTGCTGTACCGACTTCAAGGACTCTCGCCGGGCGGTTCATCAACATCATGACTTTCAGGAAACTCTGGGTTTCCTTCCGGATGATCGGCACGAAACTATCTAACGCTTCCTGTTCGATTGCTTCTATGACAGGATTCTCCGGACGTTCCAGCGACCGAATGTATGTGACCATACGTTCATCTACAATCATAGTATTCCTACCTCTGTTCTATTTGTTACGGTTTTATCTGTTACACATTTTTTCATCTTGAGTTTCTACAAGGAAATGAGCCGTACACTGCACAAAACAGGCTTCGCCCACTGCGTTCGAAGGCGCCTGTTTTATACAATGTGCGGCTCATTTCCCGTTTAATTATAATTATACTTTCTATACGTCCATAATAATCGGAAGAATCATTGGTCTTCTCTTGGTCCGCTTCCAGATGAAATCATTCATCGTATCACGAATCACAAGCTTGATCTTGCTCCAGTCCGCATTACGCTGGTGTGTCAGACAGTCTTCTACCGCTTCTGTAAGGACTTTTCTCGCCTCTTCCATCAAACTTTCAGACTCTCTTACATACACGAATCCGCGCGATACAATATCCGGACCTGCAAGAAGCTGGTTGCTTCCCTTCTCCAGTGTCAGTACAACGATCATGATACCGTCTTCTGCCAGATGCTGTCTGTCACGGAGTACGATATTACCAACATCTCCGACACCGAGGCCGTCTACCAGGATCTCTCCTGTATGCACGTTGTCTACAACTTTTGCTTCCTTATCGCTGAGTTCCAGTACATTACCCGATTTCAGAATAAAGATATTTTCTTTCGGAATACCAAGCATCTTGGCGATTCCTGCATTTGCTTTCAGATGTCTGTACTCTCCATGGACCGGAATTGCATATTTCGGTTTTACCAGAGAATAGATCAGTTTCAATTCTTCCTGACAAGCATGACCGGATACATGGGCATCCTGGAAGATAACATTGGCACCTTTCGCAGTCAGTTCATTGATGACCTTGGATACGGATTTTTCATTTCCAGGGATCGGGTTTGAACTGAAGATGATCGTATCGCCAGGCATGATTGTTACTTTCTTATGCACATCTGCTGCCATACGTGACAGTGCTGCCATTGATTCTCCCTGACTTCCGGTTGTGATCAGAACTGTCTTCTCCGGTGGATAATTCTTCAGCTGGTCGATCTCGATCAGTGTCTTATCCGGAACATTTAAGTATCCCAGCTCCTGTGCAACCTGGATGATATTCACCATGCTTCGTCCTTCTACGACTACCTTACGGTCATATTTACATGCCGTATTGATGATCTGCTGTACACGGTCTACATTTGATGCAAATGTTGCAATGATAATACGTGTATCTTTATGCTCTGCAAAAATGTGGTCAAATGTAATACCTACCGTACGCTCAGACTGGGTAAATCCCGGTCTCTCCGCATTGGTACTGTCCGACATCAGTGCCAGTACACCTTTCTTTCCGATCTCTGCAAATCTCTGCAGATCGATCGCATCACCGTATACCGGTGTATAATCTACTTTAAAGTCTCCTGTATGCACAACGATACCGGCCGGTGAATAAATCGCCAGTGCCGCAGCATCCTGGATACTGTGGTTTGTCTTGATAAATTCGATACGGAACTGACCCAGATTGATCGACTGTCCGTGCCTTACGACTTTTCTTCTTGTACTGCGAAGCAGATTGTGCTCCGTCAGCTTCTTCTCGATGATTCCCATCGTAAGCTTGGTCGCATAGATCGGAAGATTCAGTTCTCTTAATATATAAGGGAGTGCACCGATATGGTCTTCATGACCATGGGTGATCACAAATCCTTTGACTTTCTGGATATTATCCTTCAGATAAGTAACATCCGGAATGACCAGGTCGATTCCGAGCATATCCTCCTCCGGGAAAGATAATCCACAGTCTACAACAATAATACTGTCCTCATACTCAAAAGCTGTGATGTTCATTCCGATCTTTTCCAGACCTCCGAGTGGAATGATACGCATTTTTCCATTGTTTTCTCTCTTCAAAATTACACCTCCACGTGCTTACCGTACTATTTTTCTGCCTCTTTTTTGGCACTCCTTGCACTGTCCGTAGAACTTTAATTCGTGGTCTAACACATGAAATCCCGTTGTCTCTTCGATCTTATCTTCCAGATCTTCCAGAAGATCATCCTTGAACGGAATGATCTTTCCACATGTTCTGCATATCAGGTGATGATGATGATGTCTTTCTTCTCCATCGAAGAATTCTCCGATCTCATAACGTGCACATCCATCATCAAGATTGATACGATCCACCAATTGCATTTCCAGTAACAGCTGCACTGTCCGGTAAATTGTTGCCAGCCCAATTTCCGGATAATCTTCTCTTACTAATTCATAAATATCTTCTGCAGTCAGATGCTTATCACGATGATCTGCAAGGACCTCCAGTACCAGTATACGCTGGTTGGTAACTTTCAACCCCTTTTCTCTCAGCATTTCTTTAAACTTCTCTTTACTGATAGACATTCCAAACTACCTTTCAATCTCTACATCTTCAAGTAGTTCTTCAAATACTTTCAGAACAGCAGAAAGCTCTACATCATCTTCTACGATCTCGTATACACTCTCTGACTGGTTCTCTCCTGATGTGTCTTTCAAAATCAGACATTCTGCATCATCATCTTCCGAATCTGTCACCAGAATATAAGACACCCCACCAACTTTTGTCTGTTCAAGTACATAAAAATCTACTTCTTCATTCATCTCTTCGGACATGAATTTAATCTTTTCCATCTATAATCCACCTCTTAATCCAGGGGCGTATGCGCAAGTGAATCCAGATATCCCTGCAATATAAAAACAGCCGCAATCTTATCAATATACTTCTTGCGGTCTTCACGCCTCACCTTATTCTCTATCAAAGTCCGCTCAGCTTCTACCGTGGTCAGACGCTCGTCCCACATAACGACCTCAAGGCCGGTCCGTCTTTTTAACATCTCACCAAATGCCATTGATTTTTCCGCACGATCTCCAATATCATTATTCATATGCTTCGGAAGTCCGAGAACAATCTTCGTAACCTGATACTCTTCAATCAGTGCTTCGATACGCGCACAGGTCTTTCTGAGCTTGTTCTCGTCCTTTCTGCATATTGTCTCTACTCCCTGAGCAGTAATTCCCAACGGATCACTGACCGCAACGCCTACCGTCTTAGATCCATAGTCCAGTCCCATGATTCTCATAGTCATTATTCCCACTCATTATGCTCGATATACGTCTTGAGCATCTCTTCTACCAGTTCATCTCTTTCCATCTTCATGATCAGACTTCTGGCTCCGTTATGGCTTGTGATGTAGGTCGGATCTCCGGACATAATATAACCTACGATCTGGTTTACCGGGTTATATCCCTTTTCACTTAATGCCTTATATACAATCTCCAGAATGTCCTTTGCGCTGATCTGTGGTCCACTTTCTACCTGGAAAAACTGGGTATTTGTCATATTTTTCATATAATCACGTCCTCCAAAAATATTTCAATTTTATTCTACATGATTAAATCTCAAATTTCAATGCAATATTTGTAATTGGTTTTCAATTTCTACATTTACAAGCTGATTAATAAGATTATTCGGATTTTTTACACCAATTTTCACATATTCCTTTGTGTGCCCGATCTGAAGTTCCTCTCCATCACGCACGATTTTCTCCTCGATCAGGACCTCCTGTGTGGTTCCAAGCAGTCTTTCTTCATAAACTGCCTGCTTCTTACGGTTCAGTTCCAGAAGTTCGGCGCTTCTTGCGGCCTTGATCTGATCCGGCACCTGGTCTTTCATAGCCGCTGCCTTTGTTCCTTCTCTTCTGGAATATTTAAAAATATGTGTTTCATAAAAATCTACTTTATCTACAAATGCCTTCGACTCTGCAAACTCTTCTTCCGTCTCTCCCGGAAAACCGACGATCACGTCCGTTGTAAGTGCCGGGTTGTCGAAATATTTGCGGAGCAGCTGACATTTCTCATAATACTCTTCTGCTGTGTATCTGCGGTTCATGCGCTTCAATGTTGCGTTGCATCCGCTCTGCAATGACAGATGGAAATGCGGACACATCTTCGGAAGTTTTGCGATCGTCTGTGCAAATTCTTCCGTAATAATTCTCGGCTCCAGTGATCCAAGACGGATTCTTTCGATTCCTTCCACTTCATGGATCGCCAGAATCAGTGACAACAGGTTGTCGTCACAGTCGATTCCGTACGAACTCAGATGGATTCCGGTCAGTACCACTTCTTTATATCCATTGGCCGACAGTGTCTTCACTTCATCCAGCACACTGTCACGGCTTCTGCTTCTTACCCTTCCTCTTGCGAACGGAATGATGCAGTAAGAGCAGAACTGGTTGCATCCGTCCTGCACCTTGATATAAGCTCTTGTGTGTTCCGCCGCCGTACTTAAATGCAGATCTTCATACACTTTTTCATGATTGATATCCAGAATCTCCTGATAGGTCTCTGTTTCCTTTTCCTGTTCGTCTGATGTTTCCCGCTGACCATCCTGATTCTTTTCTTTTTCATAATTTTCCAGGATTTCAACAATATTCTGCTTCTTATTATTACCAACGACAATATCAATACCTTCCGGGATATCATCTTTCTTAGCCTGTACATAGCAGCCGCAGGCAACAACAATAGAATCCGGGTTCATCTTTCTTGCTTTATGAAGCATCTGTCTGGACTTCCGGTCCGCCATATTCGTTACGGTACAGGTATTAATGATATAGACATCCGCACCTTCCTGGAACGGCACGATCTCATATCCATGCTTTTCCAGCAGTTCCTGCATGGCTTCCGTCTCATATGCATTTACTTTGCATCCGAGATTATGCAATGCTACTTTCTTCATATATCTGTTCCTTTCTTTTTAAAACGTTATTTTAACACATTGTTGTAACATCTAACGAAAATCTTCTGAATTCTTTGGCAATTTGTTCCTTGACTTTTCTTCGTCTGACTCTTAATATATCTATAGAACAAGAAATGAATCAAGGAGGGTATTCCAATGAAAACAGTAAAGATTTCTTTAAATTCAATCGACAAAGTAAAATCATTCGTAAACGACATCACAAAATTTGATTATGACTTTGATCTTGTATCTGGAAGATATGTCATTGATGCAAAATCAATCATGGGAATCTTCAGCTTAGATCTTTCTAAACCGATCGATCTGAACATCCACGCTGATGACAACGTAGAAGAGATCATGGAAATGTTAAAACCATATCTTTGTGACTAATCAGTAATAAAAGTAAATGATTTACTTAGAAAAAGGGCTGACCTGTTTAAGGGTTCAGCCCTCTTTTTTACTCCATTTATTTTACTTCAATGATCTCAACGGTCTCAATCGCCTGTTTCATCAGCTCATCGATCTTCTCATTCAGATTCTCTTCCGAACGGCGGATCACATCAATATTCGGCTTGGTTACCGGATGTTTTGCCACGAAGATCGTACAGCAGTCTTCGAACGGCTGGATCGAGGTCTCATAAGTATCGATTTTTTCTGATACATCCACGATCTCCTGCTTGTCGAATCCGATCAGTGGACGGTATACAGGCATCGTACATACATCGTTTGTTGCTGCAAGGCTCTGCATGGTCTGGCTTGCCACCTGTCCGATACTTTCCCCTGTGATCATACCTAAGCAGCCATCCTCTTTTGCAAAATGTTCTGCGATACGCATCATGTATCTTCTCATAATGATCGTCAGCTCATCATGCGGGCATTGATCGTAGATATAAAGCTGGATATCCGTAAAGTTGACGACATGCAGCTTGATCGGTCCGGAATATTTTGCCACTTTCTTTGCAAGATCCACAACTTTTTGTTTTGCACGTTCGCTTGTATACGGCGGCGCATGGAAGTAAGTAGCCTCAAGGCTTACTCCACGTTTGGATACCATGTATCCTGCAACCGGGCTGTCGATACCGCCGGATAACAGAAGCATCGCCGAACCATTGGTTCCGACCGGCATTCCGCCTGCTCCCGGGATGATCTGTGAATATGCGTAGATCTCATTCCTGACTTCTACGTTCACCATAACATCCGGATGATGTACATCTACTTTGATCCCGCTTTCCGGGAATGCGTACAGGATCGCTTCTCCAAGGTCACGGCTGATCTCCATAGAGTTCAGCGGATAAGACTTTTTGGCACGTCTGGACTCTACTTTAAATGTAAAGTTCTTATCTGGATACATCTCATCCATATATGCGACAACATCTTTTTTCAGTTCCTCGAATCCTTTGTCCTCCATACGGACAACCGGACAGATTCCGACCAGACCGAATACTTTCTTCAGATGTTCCACAGTCTCATCGTAATCATAATCTCCTTCACAGTCTACATAGATTCTTGCCTGTGATTTGTGTACATCGAACTGTCCGTCTACATCTTTTAATGCATAACGCACCTGGCGCACCAGTGCGTCTTCGAACAGATGACGGTTCTTTCCCTTAATTCCAATCTCTCCATATTTTAATAAAAATGTATGAAATCTCATCTTCTGATTCCTTTCCTGATCTCTTTCTCTTTTATCTGTAACTTTCTAATGTCTGGTATATCTTCTAAGCATCGGTACTATATTATATAGTGCATCGAGCGTATAGTCAATCTCTTCCAGTGTAGTAAATTCAGACATACTAAACCGAAGCGTCGCATCCAGAAACTCCTGTTTTGCCCCGATTCCTTTTAACACACCGCTGATCTGCGGATGGTTGGACGCACATGCCGATCCGGATGACACATAGATTCCTTTATCTTCCAGCGCATGTAATAGCACTTCACTTCTGATCCCTGCGATTCCTACACTGATAATATGCGGTGCCGACGTCTCATCGTATAAACCATGGATCGTTGTATTCTCAATCTTTTCCACGCCTTCGATGAAATGCTGTTTTAACGCCCGCATCTTCTCCACTTTTTCATCGAGGTTATCGTAAATCGTCTTTGCCGCCAGGGAAAGTCCTGCGATTCCCGGTACATTTTCCGTTCCGGAACGCATGTCATGCTGCTGACCGCCGCCGTAAACGATCGGGCGGATCTTTACATTTTCACCGATGTATAATGCACCCACGCCCTTCGGTCCGTGGATCTTGTGACCGCTGATGGAGCACATATCTACCTTCAGTTTCTTCGGGTAGATCTTATATTTTCCAAATCCCTGTACCGCATCGACATGGAATAAAATGTCTTTATTATATGCCTTTACGATACTTGCCGCTTCCTGAATCGGCTGTACGGAACCCACTTCGTTGTTCACATACATGATCGATACCAGGATCGTATCTTCACACAGCGCTTCTTTCAACGCATCCAGACGGATTCTTCCGTACTGGTCTACCGGAAGATAGGTCACACGGAATCCTTCTTCTTCCTCAAGAAAACGCATGGTGTTGATGATTGCCGGGTGCTCAATGGATGATGTGATCAGGTGGTTGCCTGCACGCTTATTCGCTCTTGCCGCGCCGATCAGTGCCATATTGTCACTCTCCGTACCGCCGGAAGTAAAATACACTTCCTTTTCCTGTACCTTCCAGAGTCTGGCAAATGTTTCTTTTGCTTCTTTTATATATTTTTCTGCTTCCACACCTTTGTTATGCATAGAAGACGGATTGCCATAGTCTTCACACATGACCTTCTGCACCAGTTCCCCGACGCTTCGATATGCCATGGTAGTCGCCGAATTATCCAGATATACTTCCTTCATTTCTTCACTTCCTGTACTCTTCATTCTTAGTATTAGATTATGTTTCTACCCTTCCAGATGGAACATCAGAACCGAAAGCATCGTAAGTCCTGCAGTCTCTGTCCGAAGGATTCTCTTGCCAAGTGTCACCGGATTTGCCCCGGTTTTCATAGCAAGTGCTACTTCTTCTTCCTCAAAGCCGCCTTCCGGTCCGATAAAGATGCCGACCGACTGCCCCGGTCTGATCCCTGCGATGATCTGCTTCGTCTCTTCCATCCCTTTTGCCAGTTCGTATGGGATCAGGACAACGTCCAGTTCTTCTGCCTGCTTTAATGCCTGCGCATAAGTGCATACTTCTCCCACCTCAGGAATAATACCTCGTCCTGCCTGCTTCGCCGCACTGACCGCAATCTGCTGCCAGCGTTCGACCTTCTTCTTCGCCTTCTTCGCATCCAGCTTGACCACGGCTCGCTTTGTCGCCACCGGGATCACCTGATATGCGCCGAGTTCTACCGACTTCTGCACGATCAGTTCCATCTTGTCCTGCTTTGGAAGTCCTTGGAACAGATAGATCTTTGATGCAAGCTCGCTCTCGTCCTGCTTTTTCTCCAGTATCTTAAGCACTGCCATATCTGCTTCATAGGATTCCACTGCACACAGGTACTGACTGCCTTCTCCGTCATTTACCGTAAGTTCTTCACCGGTCTTCATGCGGAGTACATTCTTCATATGATTGACGTCGCCGCCCTCTACGTAGATCTTTTCTTCCTTCACCTGCTCCGGTGACACAAAAAAATGTTGCATATCGAATCCTCTAATTCTTTCTTGCCGTTACAGATACCCATTCGCCCTGGTGGTTCACTTCCAGAACTTCGAGGCCTGCTTTCTTCACAGCTTCTACGACCACTTCTTCTTTATCTTCGATGATTCCGCTTGTGATATAGATACCGCCCTTTTTCAACTGGTGGATGATCACAGGTGTCAGCGGTACCAGTACATCTGCCAGGATATTTGCTGCTACGATATCGTATTTCTCATAACCGACCTTATCCTGTACTTCTTTATCATCAATGATATTACCGATCATGACTTCATACTGGTCTCTGCTGATTCCGTTGTTGTCCATATTCTCGTAGGTTGCATCGATCGCACACGGATCCAGGTCTGTTCCTACCGAATGCTTTGCGCCGAACTTTAACGCCAGCATTCCAAGGATTCCGCTTCCACATCCAACGTCTAAGATCTCTGTATCTTCTGTCACATATTTCTTAAGCTGGCGGATGCAGAGCTGTGTGGTCTCATGCATACCGGTTCCGAATGCTGTGCCCGGATCGATATGGATCACCATCTTGTCGCTGTCTTTGGCCTCTACATTCTCCCATGAAGGAATGACAAGAATGTCATCAATATAGAACTGATGGAAATACTGCTTCCAGTTATTTACCCAGTCTACATCTTCTGTCTGGGACTCCTCGATCGTACAGTCTCCCACATTCAGATAACTTCTCATCTCTTCTAATTCCTGTCTGACCTTCAGTAACATCTCATGCTTGTCTACTTCTTCATCCAGATAGAATGTCAGGTATGCACATCCGTCATCTTCCGGCATATCCGGCAGGATGTCTACGAACATCTGCTCTTTGTCAGACTGTGTAAGCGGGATCTTATCTTCGATCTGCACTCCTTCGATTCCAAGATCAACAAGCATGCTGCTGACGATATCTTCTGCCTCTGTTGTTGTCTTCAGACGAAACTGATTCCATTTCATATATATTTCTCCTTTATCTCATCTTGTTTAAGACCTCCCCGGGTCTTATATCATCTTCGTTTACATTCATTGCTTATTTTAACACCTGTTGTCTTTAAAGTAAATGTACTTCTTTCGCTAAAACAATGTTAAGAAAATAACGATTCTTGTTCATACCGTGTTAAGATCCATCCGTTTCTCTTTATCTTCTTACCAAAAGTCCATACAATGTACCCGGAAGCAAAATTCCACATCATATATAACATCAATATATAAAAACATTGACAAGGAGGACTTTGACTTATGAATATTGGCATTTTAATTCTTATGATCGTCGGTGGGGGTGTCGGAATTCTATCATCACTATATATTGCGCTCAGCTTTCCGGCCATGATTATCTGGAAAATTTATCGCAAAATCCGTCATGGATATAAACTTACATACTAATCATCTATTTTATGGCAGTGTTCAGATCCTGTTCTACTTCATTTAGTTCTGACAGGATCTCCTCCTGCTGTTTGTCAAATAACAGTTTCTTATTATACTGATAATACTTATCACAGTCATTTTCCTTTAAGAACTGAATACTATAATAGTTCGTGTTAAGTTCTGTAACAAAAGAAACCATCTCCTGACTGTCCCCAAATGCATCTTCCATGAAATCAAATGCGTGTTCCAATGCGGAAAGCGTACGTTCTGTCAGTTCTTCTCTCTCTGCCACTTCATTTCCAAACACCTCTTTTATACGTTCAAATGCTACCTCTCCTTCCAGATGTTCTTCTTTTGCAAGCTGTTCGTAAGATTCCAGTTTATCCAGCACCTGTTTTCTTACATGCTCGTCCTGCTTTGTCATCTGTTCTTCTTTCCGTAATTTTTCATATTGCTCTCTGGCTTCACAGACGACAAGATCCATTTGCAGATTGGATTTATATAACTTCAGATATTCATATATCATTGTAACCAGTCTGTCTTTTAGGAAATATTCTTTGAAGCAGCTTCCCAGACGGCCGATCAACATATTTACAACACTGAACCTCTCATCAAATGCTGCATATCGAAGTCTCTCCAGCGTATCCCTGGTATAGACACCTTCAATAATCTTCTCAAGACCATAATCTTTTTTATACTTATGATACAGTTCCAGATAATTGGCGAAATCTTTTGCGATCTTCCAGTGCTGGATATACTGATGTACAACCTCTCTGTCCGCTTTCTTTCCAAGCTTTTCATAAGTCTTCAGAAGCTGTGACAGATCTTCCCAGCCTCTGGCTGTTGCAAAGACCTTTCCATCTACCGTCGTCTCCATCCGGTAAAAATAGTCTCTCCTGATCTCAAGATATGCCAGAATCGCCGGATGAATATCTGCCCGGTATGCATATTCTTTCCATACATCATAATTCACATCTACATCGATCTTCTTGATTCGATCCAATGTTACCACATCAAAATCCCGTACCGACTTATTGTACTCCGGCGGATTACCTGCCGCTACAATGATCCATCCTGTCGGAATCTTCTGATTACCAAATGTCTTACACTGTAAAAACTGTAACATTGTCGGAGCCAGAGTCTCAGACACGCAGTTGATCTCATCAATGAACAGAATTCCTTCTCTAAGTCCTGTCTCTTCCATCTTGTCATATACCGAAGCGATGATCTCACTCATCGTATATTCTGTAACCGAGTACTCTTTCCCATCGTACGTCTTCTTTTCAATAAACGGAAGTCCGACCGCACTTTGTCTGGTATGATGTGTGATCGTATAAGATACCAGTGCGACTTTACACTCCTTTGCCACCTGTTCCATAACCTGTGTCTTACCGATTCCCGGAGGCCCCATCAGGAGAATTGGTCTTTGTCTTATTGATGGGATCATATAATCTCCATATTCATCTTTGGCAAGATATGCCTCTATCGAATCTTTGATTTCTTTTTTGGCTCTTTTTATATCCATTGTATTCCCTTCTTTTGCTGTTATTTATTTCATCTGATCAGAAATCCAGATCTTCTTCCAGGATGATCTTTATTGCCCAGGGCGGAACATCTACATCTTCATAGTCTTCCTCCATGAACACAAATGCCGTCTCATATACAGGCCTTTTCGCCGGATAGATTCCCCGGCCATCCGTAAAATAGATCATTCCCCGTAAATGTTCAAATGTATGCTGGCGGACCAGTTCATCCACATACGAGAATGCCGGCCTGAAATCCGTTCCGCCTTCGCCTTTTAATTCCAGTTTGTCCATGTATTCTTTCAGCTCTTCTTCGCACGTGATCTTCTGATCCGTCTGAACCTGATCATCACATTGAATGATATGAATGTTCACTTTTCGGAAAAAGCTGTCGTTTTCACTTAATACGCCGTAAGTCTCCTCCAGAAATTTTTTCACCAATTCTCCCGAACAGGACATCGATGTATCGATCACAATAACAAATTCTTCTACCTTCTGAACTTCTTTCCACTCCTGTGGCTCGATCAACGGCATATTCCCATACATAGTTAATCCATAACTGTAGAAAGTATAATCAAAAGAATCCGGATCCACCGTCATCTCTTCTTTTAACACCGAAAATTTTCTTAAAAATTCCCGGTAATCCATTCGCTCCCGATTTTCTACTTTCACCTGATCGATCAGATTTCCGGATGTCTGTGATGCTTCTTTGGAAAATGTCTCCATCTCTGTCTCCATACGCTCACTGATATCCTGCCAGCGGTTTTCAATCTGATTCTGTCTTTTTTTCTCCTCAGCTTTTGGCCAGTAACTGTGATCGTCTACCCGGAAATCCACCTCCAGTTGTTCAAGCTGCTTTTGTGTCAGCGCTTTTTTCCTCAGCACTTCATATATTCGTTCTGCCGTAAGCGTTTTCATTTCTTTTTTCAGTTCACGGTACATTTCTCTTCTTGGGAACGACCTGGCCTTCATAACACACCGATACTGTAATTCATCGATGATCGATTCCACAGCAATATCACATGACAGATGATAAAGCCGTTCCTCTCTTCCTTTTCTGCGGATCATATGGCGAAAAATCCCATGCAGCACCAGATGCAGGTAGATCCTGTTCACCATCACTCGGTCTTCCCTGAACAATCCCCCGAGATATTGTGGATCATAATACAGATACAGTCCGTCTGTTCCCATACCTTCCGCCCCCGTATCAAGTACAAACGGAAGACTGGATAATGCTACATCCAGGAACCGCATCTTCATATACAGTTCATTCCTTGCCATAACAAGAATCTTACGGCTTATATTTTCCAGGCGGTCCTTTTCTATGGTTTCTCTGTTATTTTCTATCTTTTCTCTGTCCATTGCTTTTCTTCTCTACTTGTTTTATAAATACTCTATAGCTCAAATGTCTTTTTCTTCTTTGGAAACTGATCCTTTCTGATATCCATAAAAATACTCAGAATTTCTGTTTTGCTACCTTCTGCCGCGAAATCCATTCCCGCCTGTAAAGATTGTTCTGTCCATAATTTTCTTCTTTGCAGGAACCGGATTCCTTCCACCTCTTCCTGCTTCACCGTCCATTTTGCCACCGCAGTCATGTGCTTTTTTAAGTATTCTTCATAACCTTGTCTGTTCTTATCTGAAAGTTCTGCCGGGAACCGCAGGCGGTTCAGTGCCAGTTCCACTGCCGTCTCCTCTGTGTCTTCCGCAACCGTATGATAAAACATCTCATCATATTTTCGATAGTCCAGTTCACGGTCATAAAAACACTGACGATAATATCCGCCTGCCCCGTGATGATGCGTTTCCAGTATTCTTGCAGGGGTGTTCTCCACCGCCTCTTCATAATGCTCCGGAAAGAGTAGTTTTGCTTCCTGTCCTCCTTCAGGCGCATGTAGATATATCCTCATCTGGTACCGCATCTCTTCTACAATCGACTTCAGACAGCTCTTTTTTCCGTCCTGAAGATATATCTCTACTTCTTCCAGATGGCAGCCTGTAAGTGCACCACCTCCCATATCCAGAAGTCTGTTGCCAAGTACTAATTTTCTCAGATTCCGGCACCTGTAAAATGCATATCTTCCAACTTCTTTAAGTTCCAACGGCATCCATATTTCCTCAACTGAAAGATTTCTGGAAAATGCATAATCTCCCAGTATCGTGACCGGCTCACCTTCTATCTCATCCGGCAGCACCACATAACTGTCATTTCCATAATATTCAGTGATCATCATACCCTTCTCTGTTTTTTTATAACGGATTTCTTTACTCAGCATATTATCTTTTTTCACATATTCTCTGGCCATGTTTTCATCCCGTTTCATTTATTCTTTCTTATATCTGTTCTTAATAATTCTACGTTCCTATACTACTATCATTCCCTATTCTTTGCAAGTTTGTGTCCTTTTCCGCACATCTTTTTCCTTAGGGCATCATATAACTGTATAAAAAGTTTTCCGGAGTTTCTATGTTCAGATTCCATATACCCAAAACTCATCTTTCTTTTTCCACCCTTTATTCCAGATATAAACCATTAATCCTCCTTTTCTTCTTTTCCTTCTGTTTTTTTGCCGGAGGATTGATTGCCCGAATTTTCCCCGCCAGTGAAACAACTTTGACTCCGGCCAGCCGCACTTTTATATCTTCTTCTCATTCCTTTGTTCTCCCAACCACCGAAAATTGGGGGTTGAGTTTTCAGGAGGAAGGAAAAGCTCCCGTCGGAAATGCCTCATTCGATGAATTAAAAAAATATCATGCCTACTATGCCAGAAACACTGATCAGAAAGTGATTTATCTGACTTTTGACTGTGGTTACGAAAATGGCAATACCCATTCTATCCTGGCGGCTCTGAAAAAGCATCATGTTCCTGCTACCTTTTTTGTCGTCGGCAATTTTCTGCAGGATAATCCAGATCTGATCAAACAAATGCAAAAAGAAGGTCACACCGTCGGCAATCATACGTATCATCATCCCGATATGTCACAGATTGCGACACAGGAAACCTTCTCAAAAGAGCTTTCAGATGTCGAAGATCTTTTCAAAAAGATCACCGGAAAGTCGATGACACGATTTTACCGGCCGCCTCAGGGAAAATACAATACCGAAAATCTACAGATGGCCAAAGATATGGGATATCATACCTTCTTCTGGAGTCTCGCCTATGTTGACTGGCTTACCGATGCCCAGCCATCCAAAGAAGAGGCTTTTGACAAATTACTCGGCCGTATTCATCCCGGTGCCATTGTACTACTTCACAACACTTCGAAAACCAACGGAGAAATCCTCGATGAACTTCTTAACAAATGGGAATCCATGGGATATCAGTTTTCTTCTTTGAAAAATCTTCTCAAAACTGAAGAGTAATCTTCATGTCTTACACGCTCAAGTATCAGCAAAACCGGCCGCCTGATATCAGATTTTCCGATATCAGGCGGCCGGTTTTATTTCTTATAAAATTTTAATTCAGTAATTAATCCAGATCAATAACATCCATCTTAAATGTGTCATCCATCTCCGCATGACTTCTCTTCTTTTCCGGGTGATTACTTAAGAGATCTGCCGTTGCATCAAATAACTCATCGTCGTCATAATCATAGTCATTTGAACCAAACATATCGTAATCATCATCCGAATAATATCCTTCAAAATTATCGAACTCTTCTTCATCTAAAGGAGTAAATTTTTCAAAATCATCTGTATCCTGAAGATTAATGTTCTTTACAGGTTTGCGGATAGCAGGACCTGTCTCATCTAAAGAACGTACACCCTTTGCAGCTGCTTTTTTTGCCGTTGCGTGTTTGACGCTCTTCTGCTTCTTTGGTTTTTCCATAGCTTTGGCTATGTTTTCTGTAACCCAAAGATCATCCTCATCGTATCCTTCAAATTCATCTTCATCATCATATCTCTTAGATGCTTTTTTCGAAACCTGTTTTGAAGCTTTCTGTGCTTTCTTTTCCTGTTTCTCTTCTTTTTTCTTAGCTTTTAATGCTTCCTCTTCTTCATCCAGATCAATTCCATATTCATCATACAGATCATCTAATTCCAGATCTCTGTGTCTAAGCTTGACTGCTGTGACAATAAGTACCAGAACAAGCAGTAAGATTAATGCAATTGCTATAATAACTACAATATCCAGGAAATTCTCTACAAAATTAAGGATTTTTCCCCATATTCCTTTTCCGTTACTTAACTTACTTTCTGAAGAAGAACTGCCGGTTGATTCCGGTGTGTATTTCTGATAGGTTCCATCTGTCGTATCATAACGATATGTTGTCTTTTCACCGTCAGAATTCAAAGCATAAATAATATAATATTCTGCGTCTTTTGTATCCTGCCAAGTGTCAAATTCTTTACCATTTAATGTCAGAGTTGTCTTCTGATACTGGCTTGGCAGATTCACCTTTCCATCATTCATCAATGGGATAATATATCTGTCTTTTGCAATCTCAACTTCTTCAAACGGTGCGAAAGATCCATCATCACTGTTATACATATAGAAATCTGCATCATCGCTGTCTTTTTCAGTCAGATACATTGCATTGATTCCACTTGCCTCCTGTGTGATCACAGAATACTTTGAACCTTCAAATGTCAGCTCGCCTTTTTTAAAACCTTCCGGAATGATCTCTTCCGAAAAATCGCTGGTCACAACATACTTCTTGCCGTTCACTTTCACAACGGCACCATCTGCTGTCGATGTTGTTGTATCTTCGGTACTGGTCTCTTCCTTAATCAGAGACGGATCGCCAGCTCCGATCGTAACTGCAGAACTTCCCTGTGTTACTTCCAGGTTCGTTCCGTCTTCCGCAGTACCCGTAGCACTTGACACTTCGATATTCGAAGTACCTTCTTTTAATGCCTGAAACTTCAGATTAAATTCTGCAGTTGTTCCACTTCCGGTCCAGGAAATCTTAATGGTTCCATCCTTTCCCGTCGCATTATCACCGCTGATAAATCTCAATTCACTTTTGTCATACGTTAAAGTCGCTTCCATAGACTGCATTGATGAAGCAGAAGTCAGCTTGGTCTTTACATCAACTTCCGCTCCTACTGTAGTGGACGGATCCGCAAAACGCAGTTCTGCTGTCGCTGCTTCTGTTATCACCGACAGACATGGACATATCATACATATCGCCAAGAATGTTACAAATATCTTTTTAATTCTTCTCATGTAACCTACCCCTTTATCTTTTATTACTATTTATTCCGTTCCTTCTGTCGATCCAGTGGTTCCCGAAGTGCTGCCTGCATTATCTCCGGTCGTTCCGCTTCCCGTCGATGTTCCTCCGGAATATCCGTTTGACGTACCGTAAGATCCGGTTCCGTAAGTGCTTCCACCCGTTGTTCCGTAGGTACTTCTTGTTGTACCGGTTCCGGATGAATTATTGGAATAATTTCCCGAATACCCCTTACTTCCCGGTGTCTCATCATCCTCGATCGTTGTACCGCTTTTGGCCTTATCTGACGCTTTTGCAGTAATACCACTTTCAATGCCTTCAATCGTGCTGGATACAGAATACCCATCACTTCCAAACAGAAATTTATGCACCTCAAGTACATTCGAAGACAAAGTCTTCGGGATTACGACACTTCCTACTTCATTTAACATATCCGTTGTATTTTCAGCCGGAAAACCAATCGAATCTCCTAATTTATACTTTGTAAGATTCTTTGCATATCCGATCATTTCAGCCAGTGTAAAGTTTGTTGATATCTGCGGAAATACACTGTCTATGATCTTATTAACAGTGCCGACACTCATGTTCTGCGCTTTATCTGCAATTTTCTGTAATACCAGGCGCTGACGTTCTGCACGCTTAAAGTCTCCTCCTTCCGTATAACGGATTCGGGAATAAGACACTGCCTGCACACCATTCAAATGATATGTACCCTCTACTTCCGGCTCGATCTTCTCATAACTTTTTCCTGTTACTTTTGAAGTTTCGACACAATAGTTGTTCATATGCACAACTTCATCATGCGTCAGTTCCAGATCCAGTCCTCCTACCGCATCGATAACATCTACCAGTGCATTAAAGTTTACGGTTACATATTTTTCAATATTCATATCCAGATTACGGTTAATCAGCGATACTGCGCCTTCCGGTCCTCCAAAAGAATATGCAGAATTCGCTTTATTATAACTTCCGTCATCTAATTCTAATAATGTATCACGATAAATAGATACCAATTTAACTTCTTTCGTATCATTATTCAGACTTGCTATTATGATCGTATCACTTCGATTTCCTTTGCCCAGATCATTTTCTCTTGAATCCAGACCAAATAACGCTACATTCGTGTATCCTTTTTCATGTTTTACTTCATCAGAAATGTTTAATTTATCTGTATCGAGTTTCACCGAACTCAGTTTATTCATCTTACTTGCCAGAATGACTGATCCTATAACTACTACGCCCAGAAGAGTTCCGCCTAATACAGCACCTATTTTCTTCCCTATAGACCAGGTCGCAAAGCCTCTTTTTCTACGACGCCCTCTTCGTCTGACCTTTTTCCCTGTATTTCTTGCCATACTTCATATCCTTTCCGCATTTATCCTAAATTAACACAAACCTTTTTACATATTACCCTATTTTTTTCTAAATTTCAATATTTTCAGTCCTGTTTTCCTGTTTATGTCCAATATCTCGGATTCATTGTGCATTTTAATACAATCTTTTTCGGCAGTTTTTGATATTTTCGTCCAAGAAGATATCCTGCATATTTCGCTACACAATCTGTGAAAAGTTTAAAAACAAGCCATGGCCTTCTCTGTTTTATCAAAAAAGCGACTGTATTCTTTATCAGTTTCATTCCTTCTTTTTCTGAGCTTACCTTCCGGAATATCTCAGGATGCTGTGCCTGGGAAACGGCCATATCAAAATTTCGGTGAAACTGTTGTGCAAAATTGTAATTATGCGAATGGATTACCCTTGCTTTTGCATTATAATATACTTTCTGTTCATTCTCTATAACCTTCGCTGCGTATATCATATCTTCATTAAATATTGCTTTTTTCTCGAATCCACCGTTTTTCAAATACATATCCCGGTTATAGGCTGCACATACATCCGAACAGAAGAATGTTTTGATTCCCATTTTTTCCAGATCTTTCGAAGATTTCACTTTGCTTTCCGGCGGATAATTAAATTGTCTCGTATATCTTTCTAATAATGTACTTTCTTTTCTAGGAAGCTGTCTCGCATACGCAACTGCAACATTTGCTTCTTCCAAAGCCTGTACCAGTTCACTTACCAGATACTCGTTATCCGGGCAGGCATCCTGTGTCATACAGATCACAATATCTGCATCCGATTGCCGGATTCCTTTGTCTCTCGTTGCGGCATGATCAAATTCATCCGGAGTAATCTCTTCAACTGTCACATTTTTATAACGTTCCTTCATGCTTTCCAGACTCTGTCCGTCTGTTGTATGCATCAAAAAGATACGGTTTACTTCATAGGTCTGTCTTTCCAGACGCTCCATCAGCTTTTTAAATTCTGATCCCGGATGATATACCGGAATTACGACATCTACTTTCTTCTTATTCATTTTGTGATGTTCCGCTTTCTGTTGTATTTGGATATACATTGGTCATATCATTCAAAGTATTACTTATATCTGTAACCGTTGCCGTCGGTGTATAATCCTTATTCGGATATAAGAATTGATGCAGCTTTATTACATTTTCTTCCAGTCCTTTCGGGATGACATATGAACCACTGTATCCCGGTATCTGTTCCGGAGTTTCCAGATCAAACGGGAAACCTGTTGTTTCGCCCAGCTCATAATCAAAGGCACCTGTGGCAAGACTTAATATCTCCTTTGTAGTGAAGCTTGTTGATACCTCCGGCATTACCTTATCTATAATCTTATTAAGCGTTGCCAAATCCTGCTGTTTCAATTTATCTGCTGTTTTCTTAAGGACCAGTCTTTGTCTTTCTGTTCTCTTATAATCACCGCCTGCTGTATATCTTATTCTCGCATAAGATACCGCCTGCACGCCGTTTAATTTATACGTTCCGGCTACTGCCGGTTCGATCTTCTTATATTTCTTACCTGTTACTTTAGAAGTCTCTACACAATAGTTGTTCATATGCACAACTTCTTCATCCGTTAATTTTACCGTAATACCATCAACCATATCTATCACATCGGCTAATGCAAGGAAATTGACACTGACATAATCCTGAATATTAAGATCCAGATTCTCATTGAGCATATTGACTGCCGTCTCAGGTCCGCCTACTGAATAAGCCGCATTGGCTTTATCATAATGTTCTCCGTTCTGTTTTAACATCGTATCCCTGTACACAGACACAAGCTTTACTTTTTTGGTTTCATTATTGATGCTTGCGATCATAATCGTATCTGTCCGGTTTCCTTTTCCAAGATTCTTTTCTCTTGAATCCAGACCAAATAATGCAACATTGGTATATCCGGTCTGTTTCAGTCCGTTGTTCTTTATATTCGAAAGATTGGTGCGTTCCATTTTTCCCAGCTTAAATAAGCCAAACGCCGTTGTTCCCAGAATACACAGAATGATCAATTCCAAAATAATTACAAGTCTTCTGCGTCTTCTGCGTTTTTTCAGTCTTTTTCTTCGTATTTCCTGCTGTCTTCTGGTTAATCTTTTTTTATTACGTTTACTCATGACTTCTCCTTAAAGCTAATAGGCATTTTTATTAATAAATCCTTTGAAAAATGTTAAAAATATAATCTTAAAGTCAAATCCAAGTGTCCAGTTTTCAATATAATACAGATCATGCTCTATTCTCTTCTTAATAGACGTATCTCCTCTGTATCCATTTACCTGAGCCCATCCCGTAAGTCCCGGTCTTACCTGATGTTTGATCATATACCGAGGTATTTCTTCTTTAAACTTTTCTACAAACTGCGGTCTTTCCGGTCTCGGCCCTACAAGACTCATGTCCCCTCGAAGGACATTAAAAAGCTGAGGCAGTTCATCTATACTTGTTTTTCTTATAAACCTTCCGACCGTCGTAACACGCGGATCATCTTTGGTCGTCCAGCCTTTCTTTTCTTTTTTCTCATCCTGTACGATCATTGAACGGAATTTATACATTTTAAACGGACGATTCTGCAGCCCTACTCTTTCCTGAGAAAAGATCAAAGGCCCCGGCGAAGTCTTCTTGATCATAATTGCCGTTACGATCATAACCGGAGAAAAGAGAATAATTGCTACAATTGCTCCAAATATATCCACTCCGCGTTTCATCCATTTATTCAGCGGATCACTTAACGGAACTCTTCGGATATTGATCACCGGAAGTCCCTGCAGATCTTCGGTGTACGGCTTGGTCGGTATAACGTTATTATAATCCGGAATAAATTTCGTATGCACACCTGATTTTTCACACATTTTAACAATTCTTTCCAGCTTATGATATTCAGCCAGACCCAGTGTAATTACGATTTCATCCAGTTTATTTTCCGGCAGCACGATCTCCAGATTATCAATTCTTCCCAGTACCCTGACCTTCTTATATTCTGTTCCTCTAGGAACATTATCGGCAAGGATACCCCGGATATTATATCCCCAGTCCGGATTTGCCAGGATTCTGTCAATGTACTGTTCTGCCGCACGGCTGTATCCGATCAGTAAGATATGTTTCTGATTAAATCCCTGACTTCTGATCTTCCGAAGTCCCATTCTGATCACATTACGCTCTACTATTTCCAGAAAAATATTAATACAGTAAAAAACAAAGATCATCGTTCTGGAAAAATCTGTCTGATGTCTGAAATAAAGTACTAAAATAAATACCAGAAAGCCTATCGTGTTCGCCTGAAGGATATTCCATGCTTCCAGTCTTCTTCCTCTGACTCTTTTCGGAGTATATAACTGAAAAATATAATATAGCAACAGATATCCCGGTATAATGAATATCAGTACACTCATATATACTTGCAGAGAAAGATACCACGGATCCATCTCAAAAATGCCGCTCCTGAATCTCAGATACCATGAAAGCACATACGAAATTATAATCACTACCGCATCCAGTACCACATGTATTTTATTTAATAACCCTTGATTTTCCTTGATCAATTTTACTCACCAACTTTATCTATTATTTCGTTTTCCTATGCCAGACGCCGGAAAATATTTATCCATAGTTCTATCTGAATCTTTATATAATTCTTAAGATGGGCGGATTCATATTTTACTTTATCTGATTTTTCCCCCATATGCAGCCCTTCTTTAATACCATTGACATATAGCTTTCCGTATCCCTTGCGAAGGAAAAACAGGTACTTCACCAAAAATCCCACAAAAAGGAACGGACTGTTCAGTATCTTCTGTACAACCGGCATATTTTTATATATCAGATATACATTATTGCGTGAAGACATCTTGACTTTGAATTCATTATATCTTGCTCCGCTTGCCGCACTTCCCACATGGATCACTTCTGATTTGGGTTCATATAAATTATCGTATCCCGCTATCCTGGCACGATATCCCACATCTATGTCTTCCAGATATGCAAAATGCTTCTCATCAAACATTCCAATCTCTTCAAATACTTTTTTCCGATAGATTGAAGCCCCTCCGCATGCTGCAAAAATCTTTCTTATATTATTGTATTTCTTCACACTTTTGTCTTTTCCATATGCGTATGCCCATCCAAGTGCATTATAATAGGTTCCTGCGCTGTCAATTTTGGACGGATCATGATACTGGATCATCTTAGGCTCCACAGAAAATATGTTCGAATCTTTCTTGATCGAATCCAGCAGATACTTTACATAGTTATCTTTTATCACCGTATCATTATTTAACAAGATCACATATGGTGTATCTGTCTTCTCAATACCGATATTAACTGCTCTGCAAAAGCCATAGTTCTTATCCAGCATCACACATTCAACTTCCGGATATTCTTTTACAACTTCCTCTATACTTCCATCATTCGAGGCATTATCTATGATCAGGATTTTCTTTTCTGTCTGATCCTTTTCATACAAACTTTTCACACAGGAAAACAGATACTCTTTTCCTTTGTAATTAGGTATTACGATTGTTACTTCACACATAATTTCTCCGTTAGTTCACTTTCAGGGAATAGTCCCATTTTTTTAAGGAAAGATTCGGATTATACGCTGGATCTCCATTTTTCAATATGTCAATCCAATGGCTGCGCATATATTCTATCTCTCCCTGAAATCTGCGCACTTTTTCCTTCGTATCTTCAGCTCCTCTGGTCTTAGATTCATAATGATATAACTCTACATATGGATCATACACGATCAGATGTCCTTTTTCCCGTATTCTAAGACACAGATCCACATCATTAAACGCTACTTTCAGCTCTTCTTCCAGTCCGCCGACTTCTTCAAATACCGAACGTTTCATCATCATACAGGCCGCTGTCACAGCACTTAAATCCTGCTGGATAGCCGCTCTGTGCATATATCCTGTATAACCGCGTTTCATACCGACAAAGACACTGCCGGCAACTCCTCCGATTCCAATGATGATTCCCGCATGCTGCACCGTATCATCCGGATAATATAGTCTAGCGCCTACTGCACCGACTTCTTTTCGCTGACATGTTGAAAGCAACTCTGTAAGCCAGTCACGACTTATCACTTCCATGTCATTATTTAACAACAGTAAATAATCTCCCTTTGCCTGTTTTGCACCAAAATTATTAATTGCCGAATAATTAAATTCTTTTTCCCAGTATACGACACGGATCTTATCATTGCAAATCTGTTCATAGTATTCAAAAGTCTTCTCTTCCGTACTATTATTCTCAATAATGATAATTTCATAATTCTCATAATCCGTCAGTTTTTCTATTGACTTCAGGCATTTATCTAATGTCTCTGCCTGATCTTTATTCGGGATCAGAATAGACACCAGCGGATTTCCTGTCACAGGATATTTTACTCTGTAAAATCCAAGATTTTCCGTCTGAAGGACTTCTCCTTTTGTATGGCATCGTCTGAGATGATCTTCGATTGCCTTCTTTCCAGCTTCATATGCATACATTTTACTTAAAGGATTATCTGCTGTTGATTCCTTATGCACCCGCCAGTGATATAATATCTTTGCAACATGAGAGATTCTTTCCGCCTGTTCCGTACATCGTAAGATCAGATCATAATCCTGCGCCCCGTTATATTCCGCTCTGAACATTCCTACCGATTCAATTAATGCTTTTTTTGCAACAAAAAAATGACAGATGTAATTATTTGCTCTCAACATATCCAAATTAAAGTCCGGCTTAAAATTCGGAGAAAAATATTCATCCAAATCTGTCGTCACTTTATCTTCGTCTGTATATAGCACATCTGTCTTGCGATCTTTGTTCAGGCAGCTTACAATTTCATACAGTGCATTTTCTTCCAGAAGATCATCATGATCCAGCAATCCTACAAATTCTCCCGTTGCGATCTCCAATGCTCTGTTCGTATTCTGTGCAATTCCTTCATTTTCCGGAACATCCACTACTTTGATCCTGTTGTCCTTCTTGCCTGCAACATTCAGAATACTACTTACTTCCTGATTAGAAGGATTAGCATTGGCAATACACAATTCCCAGTTCGTATAAGTCTGCTTTCTCACTGACTGGATCATCTGCTTTAAAAACACCTCCGGTGTATTGTATACCGGTACCAGGATGCTGATCTTAGGACTGTATTCAAATACCTGCTTCCGTTCTCTTTCTAATTCCTGTTCAGATGGTCTGTGATTTTCATACCATTCTTTATAATCAATATCGCTTTTCTGGAAACGTTCTGTTAATTTTATCCAGAATCCTTTCGGTCCATAATGGCGCAAATAAAGTATCCCCTTTTTCAAATTATAGGGAGATACTTTTTTTATCATATTTATATAATCTAATTTACCACTCATTAAGATATTCCTCGTACATATTATTACATATTTTCCCTTTTTATCCGATTTATTGTAACATATAGTTAATAATTGAGCAATATTTATATTCTTAATATTATATGAATAACAGTTTAAGATAACAAAAAAGCTCCGGATTCGTATGATCCGAAGCTTTTATTATCTTAAATCTACAGAAGCTGCCACTGGCAGCTTCTTCCGAACGCATGGCGATTTAAAAATGGAATGTATCTTTTAATCCAACCCAGAGCTGATCTTTTTCGCTTAAGTTCAGCGCAGTTCCATCTTCCAGTGCATATCCCTCACCGGAAGCTGTTCCTTTGTACTCTCCTGTCAGTGTCGGCCACTCGATACCGATCTCAGGATCGTTCCATGCAAGACCGCCTTCATCTCCCGGGTGATAGAAGTCTGTACATTTGTAGCAGAACTCAGCAATATCACTCAATACCAGGAATCCATGTGCGAATCCTTCCGGAATATAAAACTGTTTCTTATTTTCTTCTGTCAGCTCCACACCAAACCATTTTCCGTATGTCTCGCTGTCACTTCTTAAATCTACAGCAACATCAAATACAGAACCTTTTACGACTCGTACCAGTTTGCCCTGTGGAAATTCTTTCTGGAAATGTAATCCTCTTAAAACTCCTTTTGTTGAGCATGACTGATTGTCCTGAACAAACTGCATTGTAAGTCCGGCTTCCTCCATGTCTTTCTGGTTGTATGTCTCCATAAAGTATCCTCTTGCGTCACCGTGTACCGTTGGTTCGATCACACAAAGTCCCTGGATACCGCCTGCATTTTTTTCTACTTTAATCTGTCCCATTTTATTATCTCCTTAGAATTCGATTTCTTTCAGATATCTTCCAAGCGCATCCTGCCATGTCGGAAGTGGGGTAAATCCATTTTCTGCAAGCTTACTCTTATCCAGTCTGCTGTTAAAAGGTCTCGCAGCTTTTGACACTCCATATTCTTCTGTTGTTACAGGAAGAACGGTTACTTTCTCTTCACTATATTCTTCATGTCCAAGTGCTGTTGCCTGACGGAAGATTTCTTTCGTAAAGTCATACCAGCTGATATATCCGCCTTCGTTGGTTGCATGGTAGTAACCATATTTATCTGTCTCTATCATGTCAACAAGAAGTCTTGCAAGGTCAAATGTATAGGTCGGTGTTCCGATCTGGTCATTTACAACCTTTAATGTATCATGTGTCTTTGCCACATTTAACATTGTCTTGATAAAGTTCTTTCCATTCTTTCCAAATACCCATGCGATACGTACGATAAAATACTTATCCAGAGTCTCAGACACTGCAAGTTCTCCCGCCAGTTTACTTTCTCCGTATACGTTCAGAGGTTTGTAATCTTTGCAATCCGGTTCCCATGCTTTCGTTCCCTGTCCGTCGAATACATAGTCTGTGCTGATGTAAACCATCTTACAGTCCAGTTTCTTGCATACATCTGCAATATTCTTTGTTCCTGTTGCATTGACAGCTTTTACGATGTCTTTCTTATCTTCATCTTCCGCAAGATCAACGGCTGTCCATGCCGCACAATGTACCACTACATCCGGTGCAGCCTCTGTCAGGACTTTTTCTACTGAAGCCGCATCTGTGATATCCATCGGTACATACGGCATTGTTGTCACCGCTGTACCATCCTGAATTCCGCTGTATGTTTCTTTGATGTCCGAACCGATTCCCTCATATCCGCGGGATGCCAGTTCGTTCATCACATCATGACCAAGCTGTCCGCCAACACCCGTCACTAATACTTTCATTCTTAAATCTCCTCTCGGTGAGCATACATTTTCTCATAATAGTTCTGGTATTCTCCGGAAATGATTGTCTCCCACCATTCCTTGTTCTCAAGATACCATTTGATTGTCTTCTTAATACCATCTTCGAATTTAGTCTCTGGAAGCCATCCAAGTTCATTGTGGATCTTAGTCGGATCAATTGCATAACGCATGTCATGTCCCTTACGGTCTGCAACATGTGTAATCAGACTTTCCGGTTTTCCAAGTTCTTTGCAGATGATCTTAACGATCTCGATGTTTGTCTTTTCGTTGTGTCCACCTACGTTGTACACTTCTCCGACTCTTCCATTATGGATGATCAGGTCGATTGCTTTGCAGTGATCTTCTACATATAACCAGTCACGTACATTCAATCCTTCTCCATATACCGGAAGTGGTTTGTCATTCAGTGCATTGGCGATCATCAGAGGGATCAGCTTCTCCGGGAAGTGATATGGTCCATAGTTATTAGAGCATCTGCTGATCGTTACAGGCAGTCCGTATGTTCTGTGATAAGCAAGAACTAACAGGTCTGCTGCTGCCTTAGATGAGCTGTATGGGCTGCTTGTGTGGATTGGTGTCTCCTCTGTGAAGAACAGGTCTGGTCTGTCAAGCGGCAGATCTCCATATACTTCATCTGTAGATACCTGATGGTAACGTTTGATACCATATTTTCTGCAGGCATCCATCAGAACTGCAGTACCTTTAATGTTTGTATCCAGGAATACTTCCGGATTTTCGATAGAACGGTCTACATGACTTTCTGCTGCAAAGTTTACGACCATATCTGGTTTCTCTTCTTCAAATAATTTGTAAACTGCTTCACGATCTGTAATACTTTCTTTTACAAAGCGGAAATTCGGATTGTCCATTACAGGCTCCAGTGTAGATAAGTTACCTGCATATGTCAGGCAGTCCAGACAAACGATACGATAGTCTGGGTATTTGTTTAACATGTGAAATACAAAGTTACTTCCGATAAATCCGGCTCCTCCGGTTACGATAATTGTCATTTTATGATTTCCTCTTTTCTAATTTTTATTGTATGCAGGATTTCCGTTGAGAAAATCCTGCTTTTAAGTTTATCTGTTGTTTCAAAATCCTAGTACAGGTTTTCTCTGTATTTTCCGTCCAGTACATCTTTTAGGTACTGTCCGTACTGGTTCTTTTTCAGGACTTCATATACTTCCATGATCTCGTCCTTGCTGATCCATCCGTTCAGGTATGCGATCTCTTCCAGGCATGCGATCTTACGATGCTGATGTGTCTCAACAGTCTTAACGAAGTTCGTTGCATCAACGAGACTTTCGTGTGTACCTGTATCCAGCCATGTAAATCCCTGTCCGAGAAGTTCTACATTCAGATTTCCCTGTTCCAGATATACACGGTTCAGATCTGTAATCTCCAGTTCTCCACGTGCACTTGGTTTTAACTCTTTTGCATATTTTACAACGTTTTTGTCATAGAAATACAGTCCTGTTACACAGTAGTTACTCTTTGGCTGTGCCGGTTTTTCTTCGATGGAAATAGCTTTTCCTTCGTGATCAAATTCTACGATACCGAAACGTTCCGGATCATCTACATAATATCCAAATACAGTAGCTCCCTTTCCGGTCTCTGCATTCTCAACAGCAGCTTTCAGACGTTTATTCAGTCCATGACCTGCAAAAATGTTATCTCCGAGAACCATTGCTACTGTATCATCACCGATGAATTCTTCTCCGATGATAAATGCCTGAGCAAGTCCGTCCGGGCTTGGCTGTACTGCATAAGACAGATTCACACCAAACTGATGTCCGTCTCCTAACAGTTCTTGGAATCTTGGTGTATCCTGTGGTGTTGAGATGATCAGGATATCACGAATGCCTGCGTTCATCAGCACTGACATTGGATAATAGATCATCGGCTTATCATAGATTGGCAGTAACTGCTTTGATGTTACCATTGTTAATGGATACAGACGTGTGCCTGAACCACCTGCTAAAATAATTCCTTTCATTTCAGGAACCTCCTCGTTTTGTATATTAGGTTATCAAGTTCTAAGGTTTTCTAGTCTCTGTTTTTCGTGTTAATTGTATTATAAAAGGTGACCTTAGGTCACCTTCAAGTACTTTTTTTATTTTTTTGTAACTTTCTTGTAATATTTAAGGCGTTTTAGGAATTACACTGCATTTCAAAAACGAGATTATTAATTCAGACATTTATTTCATTATACATAACATTTCTATTATTCTCAACCAATATACCCAACAAAAATCCCGGCATCTTTCGTAATGTGGAACCCGCCTTCCGTCTTCTTACGCACATAAGACTGGAACTCCTTGTAATGATCCAGGATATACTGTCCCTGATTTCCATGGCACGACAAGATATAAGAAATCAATGGCTCCGGTTCTGGTACGATGAGCGAATCTTCATACTGTCTCCACTCTATCTTATCAAAATCCGCCCGAAGGATCTCTTTTCCATTCTCTTTTCCAAAACGCTCATACAGATTCTCTGCCGCCAGTACGATCCGGTCATCGAACTTCTGAACCAACTCACTCACTTCTCTCATATGATCATTGCCATATGTACTACAGATAAACCTGCCATGCGGCTTCAATACCCTTCTTACTTCCTGGCAGACTTTCGGAATATCCTCACAATAGAACAGTACATGATTCGCTATCACAAGATCAAATGAATCTGCATCATATGGTATTCTTCCCGCGTCAAATACGCAGAACTTGAATCTGACATCATCTGCTCCAATCGTACGCCTTGCATCTCTTAACATTCCGTCCGATACATCCGATACTACAATCTCTGTCTGTTCCGGAATCTTATCCCTGTCCACATTCCAGAGTGTACCGTCTCCGCATCCCAACTCTAAAATCTTCATCCCCGGCGTCAATTCCAGTTGTTCAAAAATCCACGGAAACCACCCCTGTTTGTTCTGTGAATACAGGCTGTGAAGATTGATTCTTGCAGAAATATTCGACGCATCCTGATACTGATTCTTCATACTCTTCTCCATACCGGTCAAATGAATCAGATTCAGCATCTGGCTCCAGTCGATGGAATGTTCTTTCTTTATCAGATCTGATGTATCCTGAATTGCCTGTTCCACCAGCTGCATCTGTTCGATACGGTCACGAACCAGTTTTAACTGGATGTTGAGGGAATTGAGCATGAAGTGGTAATCTGCATCGTCAATCGTCATGTCTCGAATATCATCCAGGGAAAATCCCAGATACTTTAAAAGTAATATCTGTTGCAGTCTGGCGAAATCTTCGTCTGTATAGAATCTTGCACCTGCTTCTGTGACGTAAGATGGTTTTAATATATTCTGTTTGTCATAATAGCGAATTGTCCGCAGGGTCACATGGGCCATGCGGGCAAATTCACCGGATGAATAGTAGCCTGGTTTTTTCATAAGATACTTTTACCTTCTTAATCTGTTTATATTAACTATATATTTTCCAATTCTATTAACAGGAATCGCAATAAGTATAGATGCTCCAATTAATATCATGTATTTTCCGATTTCTGCCGGATAATCAAATATACTTCTAAACGCCACATGCAATATATACACTTCCATAGTAATATTTCCTAAAAAGGCAAGTATTTTTCTAATAAACTTCTCATAAATCAGAAAACATTCCAAAGCATTCATCATTATTATCAATATCAGCAAAAAAATCAAACCCAAAACAATTCCAAACAAACTTCTATTTATAATATTAGTGATCAATACGTGTTCACTTATTTTCAACCCCCCAAAAACTCCTAACAAGCCAATTCCTATTCCTAAAAATGTTTTTAATCCAATCCTTTTTTTCTCAAAAATACTTTTCCCCAAAACAATTCCTACTATAAAACAAGGGATTCTGCCCCAGGCGACTTCTATATTGGCATATACCGTCGGTGAACTTTTCCATATTAATATTGTTGTCAAAAAGTAAAGTATTAATATTTCTCCTACCCCTATCCATTCATTTACATTTTTATATATAATTTTATAGAATATTGGGAAAAACAAATACAGGCCCAAAATCAAACCTATAAACCAAAATCTCCGGTTTCCTTCTGTTATAAAAGATATGAATGAAATATCTATAAATACTTGCCCAATATTCATTTTATTAAGAAAACAATCAAAATATATCCAATATGGAATACCTAAAATGAGATACGTTGGCAATAATTTAGTAATTCTTCTCAAATAGAATGTCTTTATATTTTCTTGCTTTTTAAACGAATAATATAATCCCATCCCGGACAATATTAAAAAAACCTCTACAAATCTGTTCCCCAGTGAAAATAAATGTAGTATAAAGTTTATACTTTTTCCATGTATCATGCAGTTTTCATACCAATGAAACAATATAATTCCCAATATAGAACATCCCATTAATTCAGTTCTATATTTGCTTACTAAATTCCACGAAATATTTTTTCTCATTTGTTAATTCTCTTTCCTCTAAACTTAACGCAAGTACATAATATATAATCTAATATAATTATCCAGTATTTTTTATAAAAACATCTTAAAACATATAAATTATCCGCAAGTCATTTATAACCTGCGGATTTTTATTATTTCTTATCTGTATTAATTTTCTTCGTTAAGTAATTATAATACTCTTTTACTCCCGTTTCAAATGTTCGGATTTCACCTTTATATATTTGTTTGATTTTAGAATTATCCAATACGATTTTTCTGACATCAACACTTCTGGCTGCTTTATACACAACATCAAATTCTCCGTCTATCTTTTTCAAAATATCTACAACCATATTTTGACTGATTCCTTCGTTCGAACTCAAATTGAAGACTTCTTCTTTTCCGTCATAGTCAACAAGAGCCTCTAACATCTTACAAACATCCTCTATATAAATATAGTCTCTGATGTTCTCACCATCCCCCCATATTTCAAGGGTTTCTTTACAAATAGATTTCTTTATAGCAGCATCTACAAAGCCGACTCCTTTATGATAATCCTGTCCTGGTCCAAAAGGATTGGAAATTCTTGCAATTCGCATTTTCGTATGACGCTGTGTATTAAATGTACGAATAACATTTTCAATGCACAATTTTACACTTCCATAGTGATTTATAGGTACTGGTAATGCAGTTTCTTTAATTGGCTGATCTTCCTGAACGCCATAAACTGTACCACCCGAAGACAGAAAAATCATATTTGACTTTTGATCTATGATCATCTTACACAGTTTGATTGTTTGTAAAAAGTCACGTCCATAACCCTGCATATATTTCTCGTTAGAATTACCTGGGTTTACGGTACTCAGTGAATGAATAACTAAGTCCATTCCCTTAACAGCATTTTCAAGAACAAGATCATCGAAAAAATCGCCTTCCATATATTTAACTCCTGCAACTTCTTCTCTCGGAAGTGCCAAGTCAAATGAAAAAACTTCTAAGTCATTTCGCTTAACCAAAATTTTAGCCAAATTTCTTCCTATAAATCCATTCCCACCAATAATAAGAACCTTCTTATCTTTCATCTTCCTTTATTCCTTTCAATAAAGCATCACGTACTTTTTCAGCCTCTTTTTCCCAGGATGTTAACTGTGCAAAAGTTAATCCTTTCTTTCTGATTTCTGCAAGCTTCTCTGGATTTTTCAAATAAAACTCCATAGTTTCTGCAATATTACGCGGCTCATATTCAACCAGAACTGAATTTTCCTCATTAACCAGCCATGTACTGTTAGCTCCCTTAGAACATACCGCAACAGAATTTGACGCCATAACCTCCAGTGGAAGTAACGATAAATTTGTATTTGATATAATCAGGCACAAATCACACTGTGAATATACCTTAGATAATTTATCCACACTCATAATTCCCATATCTCTATGTTTAAACGGAATTTCAAATGTACTTATGTCCCATCCGGCAAATACAACTTCTACTTCCGGCATTTTCTTACATAATAAATCCAAAGCAAACAATCCAATTTCAAAATCACGTCTTGGCGTAACCGGTCTTGCATAGAAAAATACACGCTTAGTAGTTCCCTTTTTCTTCAATGGAACATACATATCTTTATCGTAAGAGAATCCAAAACTATCTGCTTTCATTCCAAAATCAGCAATAAGTTTATCCTTTATCCAGTCTCCTGCCGTGATTCCTCTAAAACCAAATTTATAAGTATTCTTCGCCAACTCATAATATGAACCATGTGGGAAGAAAAATGGTTCATAATCCTGCACAAAATAAAATTTTGACACAGTATTATCAAAATTTTTCACAAAATAAGCAGTCTCCCAGGATGTAGCAATTGTAGCATGTGCAAATTTTGCATATTTTACATCCCAATAAGCTTCAACCCGCTCATCTAAAATAGGAAAATTCTCTTTTAAAAACTCTCTTACCGATTCATTATCCTGTAAAGTAGGTGCTTTAAACAAGTATATTCTACTATGAAATCCCATTTTTTCCAAGAATGATACGAACCGGAAAATATTCAAATGTCCACCGGAACCCTTTCCCATTTCAGGAATAACCCAGTTCAATATTTTAAGTTCATCATCTTTATGAATTTCATACTCTTTTTCATCAAAAGGGATTTTCACATCATCAACTAAAAATTCATAATCTTCCAAAAAATGATTTTTAGTCGGAATAACATGTGCTTTTTCTAAAAGTTTCCTATATACTCCCTTTATACCTCTTTTCTTTAAAAAAGGTATAATTTTTTTACAAAATTCCTGTACAGTCATTACTACGCCTTCCTTTGTTTATATTGTTGAGAAATTTTATGATCGAGCCACTTCTTTTTCTTTGATGAATAACTGTCGTATTTTCCTCCCAAATAGCCGCCACAATAACGACTAAAATTTCTTGACATTGAATACAACATCCAATGTATCTTTTCTTTTTTACTCATTTCCAGATGCCGGATATATCTCGCATCTGATATCGTATGCTTCGCAATCATCAATGGAAGTCTTGTCCATGATTTTGCGATCTGATAATTCTGGAGATAATAAAGTCCTTTATATTCATCATAGTATCTCATAAAATATGTAGACAGCTTATAATTGTGTGAATGATAAACCGGAGCGAATGGACAATACAATTTTTTATATCCCAACTCAATCATTTGTTTAGCCCAAATCTGGTCTTCGGCAAAAGAAACATCTTTATAAGGATACTTTTCAAATATGTCTCTTCGTATACACGAATTATTATCCGAAAAGAACGACAGTAAATGTCTATATCCTTCCTCTTCCTTATAGCGTTGCCTGTTTTCATCAGTTATTTGAAAAATTGTATTATCATCGCCGAAATTCTTAAAATGATAATATAAATCCCTTTTATCAATTACATTGCAATCCGGATATGGATAATGGATTCCGAAACCACCGACAATTTCCGGATCCGATTTCATTGCATCAATAAAATTCTGAAGCCATTTTGATGATGCCGGCATTGCATCCTGTGTAATAAAAACAATATATTCTCCTGTTCCCTTGGAAGCCCCATAATTTCTGGTCTTCCCATGACCAAATTCCGAAGCCGGAATCTCGTACAATTTGCACGGGAACTTCTTGATTATTTCAATTGTATTATCACTGGAACCGGAATCAACACAAATCACCTCATATTCATACGTAGTTTCCTGTGCAAATACCTTTTTCAGTACTTTTTCAAATAATCTGCCCGCATTTTTTGTTGGAATTACAATTGTAACATCCACGATATATACTCCTCTCACTTATCGGAACAATTTATACATAAATTTGATAAATGTCCATAAATATACTGCAATTCCCAAGAAAACAATAAATGTTTCCACATTAAAGCGTTTATAATTCAGCTTAACAACGCTTGCCTTATCAGTCATTGCATTTTTATTTACCTTTAATTCACTTTCTGTCGAATTTTTTTCCGTAATATAAACCGCAACGGATTCTGTATCCTCCATTTCTTCTGCCTGTAAAGTCAGTCTATATTCCTTGCCCTTACTATTTTGCTGCTTAGGAAAATTTACATTTACCATTCCCTGTTTCTGCGGATTACTGCTTTCAAATAATCTTGTTTCTGTATCCGCCTCGGAAATAGTTCCTTTTCCAATTGTTTTTCCAGTTTTAACTTCTTCTACAGTCCATCTGTAATTACCGATGTTCTGTCCGTCCTGCTTTAACATTTTTATTGTAAACCCGGAAAATCCGTTATTCCCACAGACAAATTTTTGTTCCATTGTAGAATCTGTAGTGAGAAAATCCGTTTTTTCATAAGATAAACTTCCTATATCTGTATTATATATCGGCCTAGGCCACGTTCCATACGCATAAGCCACACCTATTATAATTATAATAATTGCTATCCCTATTTTTTTAATCGTTTTCATTCTATTCAACCTTCTATTTATTCAGATAGTTCTCCTGCATAATAAGCTCGTTCAAACTCTGTTCCCACAATGTCACTAGGACCATCATCACGAATATGTCCCTTTTCAATCCAAATTGCTCTTTTGCAAATCTTTTTCACCTGATCAATGCTATGTGATACAAATAAAATTGTTGTATCTTCTTTCATCATTCCCTGGATTCGTTTTTCACATTTTTCCTGAAATCTGAAATCTCCAACAGACAAAACCTCATCTACAATTAAAATATCCGGCTTTCCTATTGTCGCAATCGAAAAAGCAAGTCTTGCTAACATTCCCGACGAAAAATTCTTAATAGGAACATCCATAAACTCTTCCAATTCGGAAAATTCCACAAGATCATCATAATATTCATTCATCTGAGCTCTGTTATATCCCAGAATTGCCCCATTTAAATATACATTTTCTCTTGCAGTTAAATCCATATCGAATCCCGCACCTAATTCAATCATAGGAGCAATTGTCCCGCCAACTGAGACAGATCCTTTCGTCGGCTTCAATACACCGGCAATTACCTTTAACATTGTACTTTTTCCACAACCATTTAATCCGATCAGTGCAACTGACTCTCCTCTTTTTACTTCGAAGTCAACATCTGTCAGTGCCCAAAACTCATCGTATTTCAAATTGTTTTTTATTCTTTTAATCAAATATTCCTTAAAATTATCTACTTTTTCGCTCGATAAATTAAACTTCATCGAAACATGATCTACTTTTATGATCGTATCCTGATCCATAATAAAACTCCTATTATTTTACAAATTCAAAATAAACTTATCCTGCTGTTTATAGAACACCCATAATCCTAAGAAAAACGTTACTATCACTATAATAAGCGGAACTATAAATTCACCAACGGATGGAATTGTATTATAAATCACTACGTTTCTAAAAATTACCATTATCATAGTCAATGGATTTATAGAGACTATCTTATATACCCATCCAGGTAACATACTCATAGGATAAATTACCGGTGTTAAATACATAAGTCCAGTTAAAAATACCGTATACAAATGCATGATATCTCTAAACTTTACAGTAAGTGCGGCTAATATCAATCCCACACCCATTGAAAAAACTATCAGATACACCAACGGTATTACCACTAAAAACATTGTAAAGTGTAATTCTTGTCTTGTAAATAACATTACAAGAATCAATGCACAAAATGATGACAGAATATTAATCGAACTTGACGCTATTCTTGACACCACAAATAAATATTTAGGAATATATACCTTTTTTATTAACGGTGCATTCCCCAATATAGATGTCATCGCACCAGAAGTAGCTTCATTATAAAAGTTAAATAATATCTGTCCACAAAGTAAATATAACGAATAATTTTGCACATCAAATTTCATTAAATTTGAAAATACGATTGATAAAATAATCATCATCATTAATGGATTCAAAAGTGTCCACAAAACTCCCAGAACGGATTTTCGATATTTTATTTTCACATCTCTTGCAACCAATTCATATAACAGTGGTTGGAATTTTTTAAAATTTTCTATATAACGTGTCATGAAATCTCCTTATATCTCACTTTTTACTCATATACAATACTTCGGGTATTATAGCATTCCTTTTTTAATTTATCAAGTTTGATTTATCTTGCTGATTTGTACCAAACATAATATACTCCACCCTGAATTACCGCTTCTTGCTTAAATCCAATTTTATCCAAATAATTCTCGCAATCTTTATTCTGTACAATAATACAATTAATATTGTATTTCTTTACTTGTTTACTCAATTTTCTTGAGGACTCATCAGATGGTTCGTTTACAAATTTTTCATATATCTCCTGATCATAACCATACAATTGGCATTGACGATCTACTTCGTAACGATTTACAGCGGACACGGATACCACATCAGGTGCGACACTTCTTAATTGTACACTCAATGTATAAATTGTATTGTCTACTAATGCCCACTCTGGCGACACCACAAACAATTTTTTCTTCTTTTCTTTTCCGATTCTTTCTAATTCTTTTCCCAGCTCAATTGATGTATCCGGTTCAAATTTGTGATTACGATATAACACATCAAAATCTTCTTCCAAATTTGTCTTTGCTTTCATATTATCTGTAACAAAAAGTTCTTTTCCATCTGTTTCATATCCATAAAACAACAGTCGAACCATTCCACAGGTTATAGCAATAAAAATAATCTTAACACATGTCTCATTTAATATTTTGCTCATAAAAAGATATACATACCACAAATTAATTATCAAAAATGTGTATACATATGTACTCCATGCACGTCCCGCAACAAATCCATACACTGCCAAAAATTCCGAAATGTCATTCAATTGCGGAATAGCGAAAAGGAGTCCCATTAAAATAACCATGGTATTAATTTTATATATTACTCTTTTTCTTGCAAAAAAACTGCATCCGAAAACTGCAAGTGCTCCTATTACGAACGGTGATTTCAAGGCATTGAACACATACTGATAAACTTCTTTCTGCGCCACCTGATTGTTCGGCAAAATGATTCCGGCTAACACAATAAAAGCAGCTAATATTATACCAATAATCTTTTGCTTCCATTCTTTAGTAAATAACAGCGTAACTATCACATATGAAACTCCTGTTACAAAAAGCGTTGGTAAAACAATCGTCGATTTTGAAATCATCACAACAGATATTCCAAACACTCCCAGAACCATTTTCCATGTAATCTTTTCGTCTTCTAAATAGAACATCAGCAAACACATAATTGCTATCATTTTTACAATTGACGAGCCGAAATACATTGCTGTATTTAATGTAAATGTATCCCTTAAAAAAAGCAATTTTGTATCTTGCATGTATACATAATAGACAAAAAAAAGCAAACATGTTCCGCAGACATATTGCAATGCTTTTTTATTATAATCTTTTTTCACAGCCCTTGCTATTCTATCCCCAAAAGCTAAAACACAATTAAAGAAAAGATAATAATTAAAACCTGATTGGAACAACCTTATATATAAGCTTGGTGTTACATGCAACATCTTGATATAAAATGCCGATTCTATCTCCCACGTATTCAACAAATATGTAATTCCCAAACCTTTTCCCACACCAACCGGAATATTATCTATATTATTTTCACACCCCGACGCAATTGTAGCAATCTTCGTCAAATAGTATCCATCATCCAAATGATTTCCATACCAAAATGCTCTGTAGTAATAAAACATCATATAGCATAATATAATTGTCAAAACAATTAAAAACCAATTACATTTAACGAAATTTTTCAGTGTTACTATTTTAATATAATTTTCCTGCTTAATACTATATATAATTTTAAGCACTGCAAGCAATAATACCACACTCATATATGCAAAGAATATTCTATATTTCAAATGTAATAACTGAACACTCATTCCCCCTATTGCTACAAAAAAAGAATATACCAAGTATCCTTTTATAAACTTTACCGAATAACTTTCTTCTTTTATATCAACAGCTTTTCCCAAAGCATATAACAGCATAGTAAAAATCAAGAAAAAACATCCACATACTAAATACTCTTTCATCTTACTTCAAATGATATCGTTTCCTCCAATACCACTATTCCCCTTTCTTTTCTTCCGCATCAATTTTACGATCTATTGCGATTTGTTGAGCCAGACTATCAACTTTATTTTCCAGTGCCGAAATTTGAATCGTATTATAAAACAACTTCACGATCAAAACAAAGATAACGATCAGATATACCATATTAACTGTTGATTTAAATCCCAGGAATTTCGATATAGCTGACATTATTTGTGGGAATACTCCCATAACGACAAGTATACATGAAAAACCAATCCAAAAAACTGTATATTCTATTTTTAACTTTGCCAAGCGTATCTTTCTAAGCATAAATGCCAATAATACTATAGCTCCTACAACAAGTAAAATTCTAATAAAAATTGACATATTATCCCCTCTTTCTAAAGTTTTGTACAAATAATATTGATATCAACATTTTAACCATATATTTAGCTGCATTCGTCAAATTCAGATAACTTTCTCCTGCAACTCTCTCATCCATATTTACTGATACTTCGGAAATCTCCGCTCCATTTTTCAACAAATATGATACAGTATCCGGCTCTGGTCCATAATTCAAATTCTGTGCGAATTCTTTAATCATTTTACGGGAAAACATTCTCATTCCTGATGTCGGATCTGCCACCCTTTTTCCAGTTGTAATTTTGATGGCTACAGTAAGCATCTTACTTCCAATCATTCTTAAAGATTTTTCCTTTTTCTGGTTGATAAATCTTGATCCGATTACAATATCATATCCTTCTTTTATTCTATTTAACATCGGTTCAATAAACTCTGGTCTATGCTGACCATCTGCATCAAATTGAATTGCATACGAATATCCTTTCGTATATGCATACTTTAATCCAGCCTGAAAAGCCCCTGCAAGTCCAAGATTTACCGGTAGATTTAACATTTCATATCCTTTGCTCCTGCAAATATCCGCTGTCCGGTCTTTAGATCCATCATTCACAACAATATAATCATATTGACTATACTTATTCTTAATGAACGTAACTACATTTTCTATATTTTCTTCTTCATTATAAGCCGGAATCACTATCAATAATTCGCTTTTCATTCTTTTCTCCTTTGCTTATATTATTTTATATATCCTTCAAAATCATGAAATACCCGATCTTCTTCTTTCGGTAATTTCATATAATCTCCATACATTTTCGAAAGATACTCCTCATATCCTACAGGGATCGGGAACATTCCATCTCGGAACTTAACATATTTTGCCTCTGAAAATACTTCTTTAGAGAAAAATTCTTTATCTTCTACCGGCCATATGCGGTCTCCTACATATGTTCCCTCACAAGGAGTTACCATATCTATAACTTTCTTATTCCAATATTTGTAATCCTTATTTCTAAAAAGTATCTTATATGCACCTTTTCCGATAATGTTTAAAATACTTTTCCTCATCGTTGTAAGATTACCTGCAACATATATTTTATTCATCATCTTATAAAAGCGATGCTTTTTCATGATTTTTCTTAATGTTTCTTTTTCATCCGGCCATATATCCATCGGGAATATATCCATCCATACGCCTGTAGCATATTGTCTTTTTATATCCTTTTCAAATACTATAGTCGAATCATCTACTAATTTCATGTACGGATAAATATAATTATCATCTAGCGGTAATAAGAATTTGTATTTTCTTTCAGTATCCAGGTACCTGTTATCTTTTACCAGCGCAATTAATTTATCATAATCTTTACGTAACATGCATACATCTATATCGTCATCCCAGGGAATAAAATCCTGATGCCTTACTGCCCCCAGACATGAACCTCCGCTTAAAAAATACATGATATTATTTTCTTTTGCAAATTCATCAAATCTTTTTAACAAATTATATTCCAGCGATTGTATTTCTTTAAATTCTATTTTTTTCTTATATTTCTTCATTGTTTTATCCTAACTATTTATACTTACCATAAAAAAGCGGTATACTTTTTCCAAATATTCTTTTGAAGTGAATGTGAATCTGACTCCATCCACAAAAAAATGAATATATCTTTTTTGCTCTATATCATTAAGTAATTCATTAAACCTGACATTTGCTTTCAGATATTTTTCTGCCTTTTTAGAAGAATTCTTCTCGGTTACATATTGTTTTGCTTTTTCAACATCCGCAATCTTTCCTTTTTTATAAGAACACGTTATATATTTTGCATACAAAAACTGTTCAAATAAATTGTTTCTGGAAATACTCTGAGATGTCATTCGGTACTGTAACACTACTTTATTAAGATTCGATACTCTATATCCCTTTAATAACGCCCTCAAAGTAAAATCATAGTCTTCGCACAATGGTATTTTTCTGTATCCGTTTAAATGTTCAAACATTTCTTTTCTTCCAAACCAGGTCGGATGTGGTACAACCTGATTATAGCGGATACACTTTTTTATTTTATCCGGATTCGCTGGGATTTTTTTGATGGAATAAATAACTTTTTCCTCTTCATCTATTACTTGTGTAATCCCCCCGATCAAATCCACATTACATTTTTCCAGATATTCTTTTTGCCACTGTAATCTTTCCGGAACGGATATATCGTCTGCATCCATCCTGCAGATATATTTGCCGTTTGCATACGACAGACCTCTGTTCAAAGAATACGTCAGCCCCTGATTTTTTTCATTAATATGGAATTGAATTCTATTATCTTTTTGTTGATATTCCTTTATAATTCTAATATGATCTGAATTATCCGGATTGTCTAAAATAATAATATACTCAAACGCTTTATACGTCTGATTTAAAATAGATTCTATCGATCGCCTGAGCTGATTTTCAGGCTCTTTATATGTCGCCATTATTACTGAAACTTCTGTCATAACACTCCTCAATTCTATTTATACTTTATCTTTATTTCGGATTCATTTCACGTTCACTATTCATACCTATAGCATACCACTTTTCCTATTATAACGAACAATACCTTAAAAAGCAAATTAAAAGCTATTGACTTTATTCTTCAAAAATGGTTACATAATAATATTACGAAAAAAGAAAGTTGAGGTATCCTATGTTCGACACTTTACAAACATTTATTGCCCCCAGGCTGCGTAGTTTTCTCAAACTGCTGTCCATCGGGCACTTTCATAAAAAAAGAATTGTATTTTTCAGCTATTTTGGCGCACAATATTCTTGCAATCCCAAATATATTTCCGAATACATGCAGGAACGCCATCCTGATTTTGAGATTATATGGGCTTTTAAATCCCCTCAAAACTTTTCTTACTTACATGATAAGGGAATTAAAACCGTCAAATATTTGCATCCTTACTTTTTGCATGTATGCCTGACTTCAAAATTTATTGTTACCAATTCAGAAATTCCTGCATGGTTTCCAATTATGAAACGTCAGGTTTATATTAATACATGGCATGGTGGTGGAGCATACAAACGTGTTGGCGCTGCCTATCAGAAAGAAACCCCCGGAAAACAGATCCGCGCGGAAATTGCACGAGAAGTACCTTGTACATATGTATCAAGTTCAAACGCATTTACAGAATTAACGATCCATCAAAGTTTTCATCATGACGGAACCATTCTTTCCTGCGGAATGCCGAGAAACGATATGCTGTTCAATAATGATCATCCTGAATTGCACGATAAGATCCGAGCGTACTATCACCTCCCTTCAGAGGCAAAGATCCTTCTATACGCCCCTACTTATCGGGAATCAAAAGCGGCTTCTGATTATTTATTCGACTGCAAGGCAATTCAATCTGCTCTTTCAGAAAAATTTGGCGGCAACTGGTTTATTCTATTCCGTACACACTACTTTGTTATGAACCAGTTAAATAATGCTGCCAATTACATTGATGCTTCCAATTATCCTGATATGCAGGAATTGCTGTATGCCGCAGATGTTCTTATCACCGACTATTCCTCTTCTATGTGGGATTTTTCACTTACACGGCGCCCGTGCTTTTTGTATGCTACGGATTTGAACTACTATGATCTGGATCGTGGATTTTATTCCGACATTCACACCTGGCCATATCCTTTAGCCGAGTCAAACAGTGCGTTAATTAAAAACATTAAACAATTTAATAATGATCAATATCAAAAAAATATCCAAAAGCACTGGGATGCGCTCGGCAGCTATGAATCCGGACATGCCTGTGAGACCGTTGCAAATTATATTTTAACTTCTAATACATAAAAGGGAAGAGCAAATGCTCTTCCCTTTTTAAAATCCTAAGATCTGTGAATTTTCTTCCGCTTCAACAATCGCTCTAAAGGTATAAAAATCCGATGGTGTAGTTATTTTTATATTTTCCGGTTTTCCCATTACCGGGAATAACTTATATCCTTCTGCCTGCATAAGTGTCGCCGAATCAATGTAAGAATTAATGTTCTCTTCTCTCGCATGATCATGTGCCGCAAGCAATTGTCCATATATATATGTCTGTGGAGCTCTTGCAAAACGACATTTTTTCCGTTCAACGCTTTGAGTTAATTCATTTTTTTCATTAACCATCATAACCGTTTCCGTTGCTTCAACAACAGTTATTGCATTTCCCTTTTCTTTCGCTACTTTGATATTTTCACTTATTAATTCTTCATTGATCAATGGACGAACACCATCATGTATTAATACAATGGAATCTTCTTCTATTTGTCCCCGCATCGCATTCAAACCATTATAGATAGATTCCTGTCCCGTTTTTCCTCCAGGTGTAATCCATTTCACCTTTTTAAGCTGATACTTTTCAATCAGCTTTTTCAGATAATCGATCCAGCCTTCTATACATACAACAGATATTCCATCTATTTCCGGATGATTTTCAAAATGTTCCAGAGTATAGATAATTATTTCTTTATTGTGTAATGTTAAAAATTGTTTTGGTTTTGTTTTGGTATTCATTCTGGTCCCGGTTCCGCCAGCAAAAATCACTGCATAATTCATAAAACTTTCCTCCTAATTATTTTTTTCTGTACACCCAGTGTGCAAGATAAATGAGATCCACCATTCTATACTTCATTAAAGACCAATACAGCTTTCTTGTGACCGGTATATTTTCAGTATTTATATTTTTAAAATTATCCCGGTAACACTTTCGTCTTAAAACTGTTTTCAATTCTTTTCGTCTCGTCAGGTAACTTTTGGGATTATTTTTATGTGCATAATCGCTATTAATTGACTGACTTAACAATTGAATACTCTTGTTATTGTACGCCTGATAGAACCGCTCATCTTTTCCATGTTCTTTGATAAACTTTAATATATATCTGGATATTCTTTCCAGAATATCAATCGTACCCTCTGTATACTTATTCACAGTTGAACCGCTATTCATTCGATAATGATATAAAAAGCGTTTCACATACAATACCTTTTCCGCCGTCTCAAATGCATGCAGATTAAAGACTGTATCCTGCCCTCGTCTTAATTCCGGCTCATAAATTATATTTTGTTTTCTCAGCCATTCAACATCATATGCTTTTGCCCACGTTGTTCCAAATGTTGCAAATCTTGGCACATAACTGGCTGCCTCTTTAAAAATAGCCTGTAATTCCATTTCTTCTTTTTCTTTTCCTGTGAAATATTTCTTTTCACCATTCCAAAATGGATTTTCAATCTCTTCGTCATTTTTATTTATATATGCTGCCGAAGATATAATCTGCACATCTGGATTATTTTTAAAATTATCATAAAAGAAAGCACAAAATTCAGGCTCTACCCAGTCATCTGCATCAACAAATGTTATATACGGCGCTTTTGCATTTAGGATTCCGTTATTTCTTGCTACTGCTACCCCCTGATTTTCCTGTTCAACTACCCTGATTCTTTCATCCTGCCCTTCAAAGCTTTTACATAAATCTAAAATTTCCTTTTTCACGCCATCGGCAACAATAATAATTTCAATTGCTTCCAATGTTTGTTGTTTCAGGCTCAAAATGCATTCTTCAAAATATTCCTTTTCCACACTGTACACAGGAACAACTACACTCATTTGAGGTTCTATCATAATTATTTTACTCCTCTGATTTTTTGTATCATATTAACTAAGTTATAATACAAAAATACACTTCTGTATTTTCTATGTTTTAACAGCCATAATTTTATTTTATTTAAATTAAGATCCATCACCCGAAGATCTATTGCTGCAATAGCAGACTTATATGGCTCTTCATTCATTAGTATTTTAAATTCGCGAAATGCATTTTTCCTATTCGGATTATCCGGATGTAAAAAATATTTTCCGATCAGAAAATACGCAATAACTCCAACTCTGACACAATACGTATTTCTATATGTCTCAGATGTATTTATTCTTGGTTCTAATTCATAATATTTCTTTAAAATACGCGTAGATGTGTCTGCATTTCCCGCAAAAAACGTGTGTGTCGTCGACTCGCCGTGCAGCCTGTAATGATACAATGGTTTATTTATATATGTAAATCTTTTTATATACTTATGATATTCATAGTTAAAAAGTTTATCCTCTCCTTGTTTCAAAGAGCTGTCAAATCGTATATTATTTTCTTTAATGATACTTCTTTTATACAAATGACAAACAGGTCCCTCCAATGTCGGAATCCTTATCTCATCTTTCGACAGCGAAATTGTTCTCAAAAAATTCAAATTAATCTTTTCAAGAAGCTTCTCATCATCAACACTAAGATCTTTTTCATAATTTTTCTTTATTTGCTGATTTGCATCCTTGTTTAAATACATGTTCCAGACAACCATATCATTTCCGTCACGCTTTTCCATGGCCAGTTCACACATATTTTTTTCAATCCAGTCATCCGCATCAATAAAAGTGATCCACTCTCCCGTTGCTTTTTGAATCGCATTATTTCTGGCCATAGATACACCTTGATTTTTCTGATGCAAAACCATAATCCGACTGTCTTTTTCCGCATATAGATCACAAATTTCTCCACAATTATCAGGCGATCCATCATCTACAAGAATAATTTCCAAATTAGAATACGTTTGTTTCGATATACTTTCAATACATTCTTTTAAATATTGTTCTTTAATTTTATAAACAGGAACAATAACACTGATTTTTTCCACCAACTATTCTCCTTACGCTTCCATATCATTCATCATACGCAAATATGCTTCTTTCATATCTACTTCTGCTTTCCAGCCTAATTTATTTAATTTTTCCGAGCTCAAATGCATTTTCACTTTTGGAGCATATCCCAGGCTCTTGGCCTCATCTGGAATATCAAATTCTACTTTTATCTCTCCATTCGAAACATCGTTTGCCACAAGTTCTGCCATTTCTCTTATAGTCATATGCGACTTTTCATTTACAACATTATAAGCTTCTCCGACTTTCCCCGAATATCCTAAAAGCAACAATGCCCTGATAACATCTCTTGTATAACAATAATTGCCTTCGGAACTTCCATCTGTTCGCAAAACAAGATTCTCTTTTTTCATAGCACTTCTTGCGAATTGTGCATATACACGATTATCTTCCTGTAATACGCCCGCTCCAAATGTTTGTGCAAGTCTTGCAGATTTCACCGGCAAGCCAAATTCTGCCGCATATGCGTTACATAAGCATTCACATATTCTTTTTCCCTCTGAATAACTGCTTCTTACATTTTCCAGTTCTATATACCCCAGATCTTTTTCTGTTATATACTCTTTCTTTTCATCCGGAATACCATATACTTCCATTGAAGAAACATATACCATTCCTTCAATCTTTTTATCTACTGCCAAATCCAATACATTCTTTGTTCCCATATATGAAGTTTGTATCGTCAGGACCGGATGCTGCACCATCATCTTGGATGCTGTAATACTGACTGTATGAAAAATATAGTCTACATCTCCTGCTATTACCGGTATCTGTTCAATGTCACCGATCATCAAATGAATTCCGTAGTTATTATACCATTTTCCATATATTCTTTTTGCTTTTTCTTCATTTCTGATCAATCCAATAATTTTTATATTTCCCTGATGCAAACAATTGTAATACGCAAAGGCTTTCACCAGTAATGACCCTATAAGCCCTGTCGCTCCCGTTACAAATATGGTTTTATTTTTGTATTTGCTCCATTCCAGATCACTGTTAGCAATATATTCCAAATCCATTTCTTCCATAGATTTTTCCATTTTTCTTTCTACCATCACTTATTTTCTCCTCTTTTGTTTTCATAAAAATCATATACTTCTTTTAATACTTTCAGGGATTGTAAATGATTTTTTATTTCAAACATTTCTTTTTTTCTATTCTCCTTGATCATATCATCTGTCGATGCATCTTCTCGATGAAAAACATGAATATCCGGTAAATACACACTGTTCAATCCATTTTCAGTCAAATGCTTCATTAAAATTGCTTCTTCTCTATATAAGAAAGTTCTATCATCCAACCCATTAAACTTTTCTATATATTTTCTTGAGAACAGCATAAAACATCCATGAAGTTGAACATACTCGCATCTCTTAATAAATTCTTTTTTCTTTTTCTTTTTTAACGGTTTTATTTTTCGATAAATATTCTTTATCTTTTCCAAATGATATTTGTAAACCACACTTTTTATTTTATACGCCTGAATATCATGCTCTACTTCCTGTTTACTCATTGCATTCGTTCGTATAGGGTTAATATCACATCTGCCGTCGGCACTTAATACCATCGGCCCTAATACGGCAAATTGACTTCTTTTATATTCTTTCTCTACTTTTTCAAGGAAATCATCATCTAACAAATAAACATCATTATTCATCAGCACAATATATGATGGATTCCATGTTTTTTCAGCACATCTGAAGCCCACATTATTCCCCCTTGCAAACCCCAGATTCTCCTGATTTAAAAGCACTTCTACATGGTCATCATTTTTATAATGTTCTTTCAATAATGCACCTGATTTATCCGGGGACGCATTATCAACAATTACTATCTTATACATGTCTGTATCGATTTTTTTCTCAATTGAATCCACGCTTTTGTACGTTTCATCTATTGCCAGATAGTGTAAAATAACAAAAACTATTTTCATATTTTATCCTCTACATTTTTCTTTTTAATGTTATCGAGCTTTAATCTTTTTTATTTTATTAAAAAACTGCGTTTCAAATTGCTTCAAATACGGATCTCTGATTATTGTCAAAATAATAAAATATCCCAGACAACATCCCGCAACCGTTCCTACTAAAGTTATGAATACACTGTTCGTTATCATATTCATTACAAATCTTCCCGCAAAAAACCATACACTTGCTACAAAGTACACCATAACTCTTGTATATAACATCTTTGTATTAAATATCTTACGTGCATAGTAAGTCAAGATAACAAACACAATTATTTCAGAGAACAATGTTGCCACCGATGCTCCAGTCACACCAAACATTGGTATTAATAATGCATTCGCAATTAAATTGAACACTGCTCCGCCAATTGTTGATATCAATACTTCTTTATCTTTTTTATGCGGAATACAAATCTGATAAGCCAGCACTCGATTAATAGCTCCAACTACAACTTTAGCAGATAAAATTTTTGCCGCCATACTTCCCGTTAAAAATTCTTTGCCACTAAATATTAATATCAAAATATCACTGGTACAGATCATTCCTATAGCCGCCGGTATCGCTATCATAAAAAGAATATCTACAGATTCTTTCATCAGCTTCTCATATTCTTTTTTCAAATTATTTCCCAGATAATAAGACACTCTTGGCAGGATAGTCGCTGATATCGTTCCTATCAATGTACTTACAATTGTATTAATCTTTACAGCTGCCGTATAGACTCCGGTAGCCTTATCTCCACGAAATGCCCCAAGCATGGTTGTATCCATTGTCATATAGATACTGGATGCAACACTTGTTCCAAAAATCATTAATATCGGCTTTAAATGCTTTCTATATTCTAATCTTTCTTTTTTCTGTTTCCAATCGACTATTTTTCTCGAATGCCACAAGTTAAAAAAAGCAGATCCTCCTGACGAAATAACCGTCAATGCCGCATACCAGTAATAATCATTTTTATTTTTAACCAATATAAACAATAATATCAATGAAATGATCTGAAATAAGATTGCCCTTTTCGTGATATAAGCATATTCTTCTTTGATTGTAAAAATCCACTCTGTTCCTATTGTTGTAAAAATGATACTTAAACTTGAAATTACTAATAACTTTTTGTAATTTCCCAAAATAGGTAACGCTAAAAAAACAGCCAATGCACAATAAGCGATAAACGTTGTGCACAAATTTATGTTCAGCATTTCACGTGAGAACTTGCTGAATTTCTCTTTATCGTCTCTAATCCGTGCTCCTTCTCTTACTGCATATGTACTAATTCCCAGCGCTGCAAACATAGAAAAGTAAGACACAATAGAACTTGCATAGTTAACACGGCCTATCCCTGTAGCGCCTAAGATTCTTGACGCATACGGAAATGTAATTAACGGAAATATCAGGCTCATTAACGTTTTTATTGTATTCATTATCAAATTTATTTTGATAGATTTTTGCTTTTTTTTCATGTCCTCTCCAATCTTCTTTAGACCTTTCGCCATTATATCACTTTTCCATATGGCAATCAACCTTGACACTTTTAATCTTACGGGACTCCATTTTTTTCCATAACCTGCGCTCTCTTTCCTTATAATGCAAAATTTCTCCCACAAGTATCAGTACTTTCTTTCGATTGTTATTTTAAGCAACACATTTTTGTATCTTCCCCTTTTTTATCACTAAAACATTGTGATTTTCTTATGTTCATGATACAATATTTATGTCATTTTAATTCAAACGTTGTTTTAAATAACATTTAGTATTCATTATAAATGAAAGGATATCAAATCATGAAAAAACTATCACAATCACTTCTCGCAAATCTTGTAACAAATCGTCGAAAAGAAAAACACATGACCCAGCAGGATCTTGCAGATATCACAGGGATCAACCGTTCTATGATCTCACGTTTGGAAAAAGAAGATTTTATTCCTTCTATTCCTCAATTAGAGCAATTAGGAGAAACGCTTGATTTTGAACCCCAGACATTATTTGTTGATGCCGGCAATACCAAGCTTCCTTCTCCTTCACCTTTAAATATCGCGGTAGCCGGAACCGGATATGTCGGATTATCCATCGCGACATTACTTGCACAGCATAATCACGTAACTGCTGTAGATATCATTCCTGAAAAAGTAGAATTGATCAACAACAGAAAATCCCCTATTCAGGATGATTATATCGAGAAATACCTTGTCGAAAAGGATCTTGACCTGACTGCTACTCTTGATGGTGAATCCGCCTATAAAGATGCTGATTTCGTCGTCATTGCTGCTCCAACCAATTATGACAGTAACAAAAATTATTTTGACACTTCTGCAGTAGAAGCAGTCATCGAACTTGTATTAAAGGTAAATCCGAATGCGATCATGGTCATCAAATCAACGATCCCTGTGGGCTATACCGAATCTGTCCGCAAAAAATATAACACAGCTAATATTATCTTCAGTCCAGAATTTTTAAGAGAATCAAAAGCTTTATATGACAACCTTTATCCAAGCAGGATCATCGTATCTACCGATTCTTCCGATGAACGACTGGTGAAGGCTTCTCATACATTTGCGGCACTTCTTCAGGAAGGGGCTCTTAAAGAGCAGATTGATACATTGTTCATGGGATTTACGGAAGCCGAAGCCGTAAAGCTTTTTGCTAATACTTACCTTGCATTACGTGTTTCTTATTTCAACGAATTGGATACTTATGCAGAAATGAAAGGACTCCATACCAAAGATATTATAAACGGTGTATGTCTCGATCCGAGAATCGGAACGCATTACAACAATCCATCTTTTGGTTATGGAGGATACTGTCTTCCAAAAGATACCAAACAATTGCTGGCCAATTACGATAATGTACCTCAGAATATGATGTCCGCAATTGTCGAAAGCAACCGTACAAGAAAAGATTTTATTGCTGATCGTGTTCTCAATCTCGCCGGATATTATGATTATAACAATCATGGTGATTATTCTGTTGCCCAGGAAAAAGAATGTACTATAGGAGTTTACCGTCTTACGATGAAGAGCAATTCCGACAACTTCCGTCAGAGCAGTATTCAGGGCGTCATGAAACGAATCAAAGCAAAAGGAGCTACTGTCATCGTTTACGAACCAACCCTGGAAGATGGAACCACATTTTTTGGAAGCAAAGTAGTCAATAATTTAGAGCAGTTCAAAAAACTTTCTCAAGCTATTATTGCCAACAGATATAATCCGATTCTTGACGATGTTAAGGACAAAGTATATACCCGTGATCTTTTCCAACGAGATTAATCCGAATTTCACAAAAAGATTTGTGTATAACAAAGGCAGGTCAAATGACCTGCCTTTATTGCTAATATACTACAACTTTTGTTCCTCGCGGAATATTATCATATATCCATTTTGCATTATTAATGTTTAATCGAACACATCCGTGTGATGCATTGATTCCAAGTCTTCCATCTGTAATTACAGACATACTTCCTTGTTTATACAGTACAGAGTGGAACAGGTAATTTCCATAGAACTGTGTATAATACCAGCATGTATATCCAGATCCAAATGATTTTCCTTTTCCCTGTACAGTAAATGTTCCTTTCACTGTCGGAGTTGATTTTGCTCCTGTAGTACAAACCCACTTTTTCACTTCATTCCATTTACCGACTGAACCGCTATAAATTCCTACTCTGTTAGCTGTCGTATCTACCAGAATAAGATACCGTGTGTTACTTGCATACGCCAATGCTCTCAGATGCATCTGGTCTTTAACTGCTATTGTCGCAGTCTTTTTCTTTTCTGTATAATAATTAGCATTTTTCCCCGGAGCTGCTGCATCTTTTGATACAAGGCGAATCTGTAATCCTTCCATTCTGTATCCGATTTTTGATGTTCCTGCTGCCTGGCCATTTTTTGCCCAGCCAAGCCAGCCATATCCCTGTACATGTGCACGATAATATATGTCATAATATTTGGCAAGATTACCGGTAAGTCTGATTTTCACAGCTTCCATTCCATTCGTTCCTGTAGATGCCCCGTTGGTTGTACCTGCATCAGACCAGTCCTTCCAGCCCTCTTTTGCAATATGTGTCGCATATTGAATCGTTCCTGATGGTGCAAGTTTATTTGACTGATCCAGATACAATGTAAGGCTCTGAAGCTGTTGTTTTTTGCCGATTGTCCCTACTGTATTTCCTTGCGATACATTACCTGTCGCTCCTACACCTTTGATATATCCATTATAATAGAAGTTACCACTCTTATATCCTTCCACATATTTTACACCACTTGTATTCGGAGCCGTTTCTGCATCTTTTTTCACAAGGCATATTTTCAATGCCTCGATCTTCTTACTAAGATCAATTGTTCCTGTTACTCTTCCTGCAGATTCGTAATTACACCAGCCAATCTTTGCCAGATGTATACTGTAATACACTTCATAATACTTTGCGATCTCACCAGTCAGCTTCACTCTGATCGCTTCAATTCTCTTACTCTGACCGCTTGTTCCTGCAAGTTCACCATTCTTTTTCCAGCTTTGCCATCCAATTCCCTGTACATATGCCTGATATTCTACATTTCCTGTATAGTCAGAATCCGGAAGTGTAATCTTTATTGCCTCAATTCTTTTTCCCTGTCCGGTTGTCCCTGCAATCTGATTATCACTTACTTTTTTCTGCCATCCAATAGACTGTACATGGGTCTGATACTGAATTCTTGGTACCTGATAAGCTTTCTTCGTACTTCCTGGTGCACTTTCACCTTTTTTCACTAATTTGATCTCAATTGCTTCTAAACGTTTTCCATAAGTACTGCTTCCGGCCTTTTTCCCGTTCTTTGCCCAGTCAAGCCAGCCAAAGCTCTGTATATGCGTACGATAGTACACGTCATATTTTTTTGCTATAGCACCTTCCAGACGAACAGATACTGCTTCTACTCTCTTTCCCTGTCCGGTTGTCCCTGCAAGTGCTCCGTTTTCTACTTCTTTCTGCCAGCCATATGACTGTACATGAGTTTTATATATAATTTTACTGTCTTTTTGATCTTCTTCTGATAATCCGGCAAGCTTAATCTTTAACGCCTCAATAGAAAGCGCCTTTCCTTCCGTTCCTGCCAGTGCGCCATCTTCTACTTTTTTCTGCCAGCCGATTTTTGCTACACGAGCCTGATATACCACCTTCACTGTTTCCTCCGGTACTATATCCGTCTTTACTATGTATGAATTTGCTGTGTCTAAATCGACAGTTGTACTTTTCTCTGTCAACTGAACCTGAATGGCCTTTATGCCACAATCATATCCTTTAGTTCCGGATGTGGCATCATTTTCGGCCCAGCCAAGCCACTGTCCTTCACTCTGATCATCAGTTTGAACATATGCGCGATAGTAAATATTATACTTTTCAGCCAGTTCTTCTGTTAATTTTATCTTGAACGCAGCTATCTTCTGTTCGCTGTCAAATCCAGTCTCCTGGCCGGCTGTTACATACTCATTCCAATTTCCCTCTGGATCTGCTACCGAATATGTGATTCCATTCAAATTTTCCTCTGTTACAGAATCCAAAACATCTAATTTTAATTTGGATATTTCAGCATCTTTATTCTCTGGCTCACCCACATATTCTCCATTGTCTGCTTCCTGCCACTCAGAAGCCCCTGACATTAATACCGAATATTTTAATACAGGCTGTGATTCTGCCTGTGTTTCGTCAGCATATGCCCTGGCCGGCATAACTAATGTAACGATCATTGCCATAATTGCAGTCAATGATATCATTTTCTTATACATGATCCTGCCTCCTTTTCATAGTATGACTTTATTTGATCACATGCGTTTTTTGAGTATTACCTGGTGCCGCCGCACCTTTTTTTACCAGAACAACCTGTATACATTCTAATCGTTTTGCACATCCTGTTGTTCCTGCTATCTCTCCATTTTTTGCCCAGTCGAGCCAGCCATATGTTTCCGCATGTACACGATAATATACGTCATACATTTGAGCCATTTTTCCCGTAAGTTCAATTCTTATGGCTTCCATTCTTTTTGCAGCACCAACCGTACCTGCTACTGCATTATTCGTTTTCCAGTCTTGCCAGCCACTACTTTGAACATGCGCCCGATACTTAATTTCACCTGAGTATTTCTGGTCTGTCAATTTCAGTCTGAAAGCTTCCATACGTTTTGCTTCGCCTGTCGTCCCTGCATAGCCACCTCCATATACACTTTCTTTCCATCCATATGTTTGCAAATGTGCCGAGTACTGTGTTAATGGTTGTACATATGCCTGTACCGTACTGCCAGGTGCCTGGCTTCCTTTTGAAACCAATTTTATCTGTATTGCCTCCATTCGCCTTGCACCGTCTGTTGTACCCGCAATTTCACCATTTTTTGCCCAGTCAAGCCAGCCATATGTCTGCGTATGTACACGATAATAAATATCATAATGATTTGCTGCTTCACCCGTCAGACGGATACGAATTGCCTCCATGCGTTTTGCTTCGCCCGTCGTTCCACCGATCGTACCATCCGATACCCAGTTTTTCCAGCCATTTGACTGCACATGTGTACTGTATTGGACTGAACCGGTATAACCAATATTAGAAAGCTGAATCTTTATCGCTTCTATTCGTTTTGCTTCACCTGTTGTTCCAGATATTTCGCCATTGGCTTTAGACGCCTGCCAGCCGTCTGACTGTATATGTGTGCTATAAATTACTCCCGTTTTCTTAGTGTCTGGTATTGTGTTTCCTCCATTTAATCCAGAGGTACCTGTATTAATCTTTTTAATATATTGCTTACTTGCATAAGCATACATAGAAGATGAATTATATTTTCCGGAAGTACTTTCAATTCCTCCTCTATCCGCTTTTAACACCGGATCACTCTGCACTTTATAAAAATCTCCGGATTCTCCCAATATCAGAAATGCATAATTGGAGGAAGTTCCCGTATTATACAGACTTGTAGCAGAAGTACTTGCCTCTTTTCGTACATTTAATGTTGTATGTGCTGTTGACACAGTGTCCTTAATACCTATCGAATATTTATTTTGATCTTTCTTTCCGCCCTCACTGTCCATCTTCCATGCAAGAGCGGCAATTTTTTCACCCCAATAAGGATCTGATGCGTAGCTTACATTAATACCACTCGCTTTATCTCCTAAAAAGCCTCCGTGATAATAAGCCCATCCGGCTCTTAAATATTGTTTTGACATATAAGTTTCTGCAAAATCTTTTATGCATACATCCACACTTGAAAATGTATTCGCACTCTGGCCAGGCGATGTATCGACTGCATTCAGTCCAAACAAATTATTTTTTTGCTTTGCAATACTGCTTGTTCCCCAAGCACTTTCCAACGCACCTACACCTGTCATGAGCAATGCATTTACTCCATATGAATTTTGATTATTTACAAATGCCGCCCCTTTATTATACATTTTTGAGCTGCTCTGAGCATGTTTATTAATAATTGTAGAAAGTTCATTTGCAGAATACGATGACTTTCCACGCAGCGGAAGATATTGATAATAATTATAATACGGGTTATTGGGGTTAATAGAATTTTTTCTTGTGTTACTCTTGTAATCAGATAACATTGTCACGTAATTAGTATAAAAATAATGTCCGTCATAGCTGTAATATGTGGTCCCCGTCTTCATATAAGACTGTTGTGGTCCCACATTAACTGATCCGCCATAACCCGGTGTCGTCATATCCATACAGATTCTATGGATAATAGAAGAACCATCTGCATAATAGTTGCTATAACTTTTTGCTGAATTCAAATTAACAACCTGAACTTTGGACTGGTCTACTAATCCTACAACACCACTTTGCATAAATTTCACTTTTCCGTTTTCAGTGCCCAGATATGCTGCATCAGCTCCCGCTCCACCATAGCAGTAACCTGCGGCGTTCGTACTGTATTCTTTGTATTCTGTAGTATTATTTCCAACCGAAGCACCTGCTGCATTCGCCCGGAAATTTACAATATAGGTTGCCGCAGCTCTTGCCTTATTAGATAAATCTTCTTTTACTACTCCATCCGTTTCTTCTTCAACATCGAATACATTTCCGTTTCCATCTACACTTACAACGGTTCTTTCACCTGTGGTATTTTCGGGTGTATCAGGATTCTCTGTTAATTCACTTTGTTCCTGTGTTCCATCTATTTCCTGGTTTATTTCCTGATCAGCTTCGTCATTCATCTGTTGCTGGTTCTGATCCGTCTGACTACTTTCCATCGATTGTCCTTCTTCAGTAGCCGCATCATTGGCTGCAGATACACTTATTCCGGAAAGTATCATACTCATAATACATATGCAGGCAATGAATCTTTTTTTACTTTTCAAATTTTCTTCCTCCCTTTCTTCATTTTTCCTAATTATAACACAGTTCCATAACAAGCGAAATCCTTTATTGCAACAGAAAAAGTCATTTGAAATATGGATACTTCATACTTCAAATGACTTTTCTTTCATATACTAAAGCTCTCTATCTTACTTCTTTATAAATGTTTTTTCTGTACTTCCAGGTGCTGCTCCACCTTTTTCCACCAGTACGATCTGAACAGCTTCCAATCTTTTCGCAAGACCTTCCGTTCCGGCCTTTTCTCCGTTCTTTGCCCAGCCAAGCCAGCCATAACTTTGTGCGTGAACTCTGTAATATACATCATATTTGTTTTTCATTTCTCCAGTCAAACGTATCTTCACTGCTTCCAGACGTTTTGCTTTACCACTGGTTCCGCTTAATTGTCCATTCTTTTTCCAGCTCTTTTCCCATCCATACGTCTGTACATGTGACTGATATTCAATGTTTCCAGATACCTTCATTTTCTGCAGCTTAATTTTTATTGCTTCCAGACGTTTTGCCTGTCCGCTGGTTCCGCTTGTTTCTCCATTTTGTTTCCAAGTCTGCCAGCCATAGGTCTGTACATGTGACTGATAAAATACTCCCTGATTAGACACATAATGTTTTTCACTTGTTCCCGGAGCTTTTCCTCCTTTTTCTACTAACTTAATCTGAATAGCTTCCATTCTTTTTGCGAGGCCTGCTGTTCCGGCTATTTCTCCATTTTTTGCCCAGCCTAACCAACCATAAGATTGTGAATGAACTCTATAATATATATCATAATGCTCCGCAAGTTCCCCCGTCAACTTCAACCTTACGGCTTCCATCGCCAGTTTTTCCCCTGTCGTTCCGGCCGTCTGTCCATTCTTTTTCCAGTCCTGCCAGCCTTTCTGGGCAATATGTGTACGATATTCGATATTTCCTCCGTATTTTTTATTTTGAAGTTTTACCTATAAAGCCTCCATTCTCAGGCCTTTTCCTATCGTTCCTGATGTCTGTCCGTCTTTCTTTGCTTCCTGCCAACCGATACTCTGTATATGTGTCTGATATTTTATACTTGTAGCACTATTTTTATTTTCTGCTTTAATTCCAGATACTTCATCCGAATATGTCTGTCCATCGAACGTTCCCACTGCTTTTATTGTATTCATATCATCCAGCTTTACGTCATCCCATACAAATACACCTGACTGCTGTTTTCTTCCTTTTCCAACAGACTGTCCATTTACAAACAATTCCACGCCTTCACAATTGGAATATACTTTTATCTGCTGATATTTTGTATCCCTTTCCGTATACCTTTTGCTTGTTAAATATACAAATTTATCTTGTTGATTCCAATTTGCTTTATAGAAATAGAATGCATCTTTTTTTGTCGTATGATCATAACAAACTAATCCCTTTGTATTTCTTCTCGGGATTCCTCCTTCATTTCTATAGCAGGAGAAGTCAAACATATTCCATACGAAGCTTACCGGTATATCTTTTCGCTTTTGAATCAATGAATAATATGTCTCTAATACAAACGCCTGATATTCCTCGTAATGTTTATCTTTCGATGCATCATCAGAAGACCATGAAAAATTTTCATCCATCGTTGCGTGTTGATTTATATTAGCTCCTGCACCATACTCTGTAATCATCATAGAAGAGGCATTGTACGTCTGCTTATATTCATTTAGTTTTCTATTCAGAGTATCTGTGATCTCTTTTCTTCCTTCATCATCTGCACTGGAAACAGATGACTTAAATCCCACATATAAATTCACTCCGGTATAGTCTACATTGCCATTTTTAGACCATTTAGCACATACCTTATTTGCATTACTACTGTCTATCTGAGCCTGAACTATATATCTCGTTGTATCTTCTTTTTGAGCCAGCTTTGCAACTGATGAATTGAAGGATACTAATGTATTTTCGTTTATCTGAAAATCTTTTCCAAATGCAGCTGCAGATGCCGGCTGATAAACCTCATTTTCGATTCCCCACATCATAATCGACGGATGATTATAGCCCTGACGAATCATCTCTTTTAACTCTTCTTTTATAGATGTTTTATAAGATTCCGCATTTGACAACAACAAATAATACGGTATTTCACAATAAACCAACATACCTCTCTCGTCTGCTAAATTGTATGTTGATTGTGAATGAGGATAATGCGATGTTCTAATTGCATTAACTCCCATCTCCTGCATCAGATTCATATCCTGTACCTTCAAATCATCCGGCACAGCATTTCCATATCCTTCTCTGTCCTGATGCATACCGACTCCATGAATCTCATACTCCTGTCCATTCAAATAAAATTTTCCATTTTTTATCTCATATGTTCTGACTCCGAAATTATCCGAAACCGTATCAAGTACTTCATCATTTTCATTATATATTGTTACATTTGCTGTATATAAATATGGATCTTTTGTTCCATTCCATAAATGAACATTATCAATTTGACATTTTGTACTATATGGCTGAACATTTTTATTGGCCTTAGCTGTTACTTTCTGCTCTGTTCCAGTAACTTTATTGCCATCTGCATCATAAATATCTGTTACGATTTTTAATTCTTTATCGTCATTACTTTTATTAGATATCTCATTTTTCACATTTACATCAGCAGTTGTTCCATTTACATTGGAATCTATATAGATTCCCTTATTGCCATAATCTTCTAATGAAATATACTGGTCATCTGTTGAAATCAATTCAACATCTCTGTAAATTCCACCCCACTGTGTATAATCTACATTAATTGGTATTGAAACAGTATCAATATTAGTAACATTCGCCTTAATTGTTATTTCATCCTTACCTTGTACATAATTGGTAATATCAAAAACAAAAGCCGAATATCCTCCAACATGCGTACCTACTTTCTCTCCGTCTATAAATACTTCCGTATTTCTTGCCGCACCATAGAATTTAATAAAAAGATTTTTATTTTTTATTTCTGAAATATTAACTGTCTTCTCATATGTAACAGTCTTTGAATTCATTTGTGGAATATATGACTGCCTCGGATGAACATATTCCCAAGAATGAGGCAGATTCACTACTCCGTTTCCTGCTCCCGACGGGAAATTCCAGCCTGCAGTAGATGTATCATTCGTTGAAAAGTTCCAGCCATCATTAATATTTAATACTTTTCTTTGTGTAACCGCTTCTTCTGAATCTGTTTCTTCTGAAGGTTCTTCCTGCTGAGCCTCCATGTTATCTTCTTTACTCTCTTCTTCCGTAATGTTTTCTTCCGCTTTTTCCTGTGGACTGTCAGAATCATTCCCCTGTATTAAATCATTCTCTGTCTCTTTTCCGTCATTTGTATTACTGTTTTCCCCGTCTTTCGTATTATTCTGATCATTAGATATTTCCTGATCTTGTTGATTTTCTTTCGTAATTTCGTCAGCATACGTCATGGTAACCATCGACATTCCCGGTCCTGTTAGTGTTATTGCCAACGAAATACATATTGCAACAAATTTCTTTTTCATTCTTTTCCTCATGTGTTATTCCTACTAACACTTTCCTCCTCCATTTTTTCATTTCAAGCTGCTTTTTCCGGCAGCCAAAAGCGAACCTGTTTCCTATCCTCCTTTTTCTCATCCGCTCTTTCTATTTATCTTTTTTTATAAAAAAATTATTAGTACTTCCAGGTGCTGCTCCACCTTTTTCCACCAGTACGATCTGAATAGCTTCCAATCTTTTTGCAAGACCTTCCGTTCCGGCCTTTTCTCCGTTCTTTGCCCAGCCAAGCCAGCCATACGTCTGCGCATGCACCCGGTAATATATATCATACTGATCTGCCAGCGAATCTTTCAATTCAATCTGTATTGCTTCAAGTCTCTTAGCTTTTCCCTCTGTTCCGCTGTTTTTTCCGCCATTAACCCACTTTTGCCATCCGTAGGTCTGTACATGCGTTCTATATGAAATTTCCTTATTATAACTGGAATCTACCATTGCTATATTCAGTGCTTCCATCCTCTTGGCTTTTCCACTTGTTCCGGCCGTCTCACCATCATGTACCTTACTCATCCATCCATAGGTCTGTACATGCGTTTTGTAAGCTATTTTTGCTTCCTTAAAAGCTATAGATGTTGCTCCCGGAGCAGGATTTCCCTTTGGAACCACTTTAACCTGAACCGCCTCGATTCGTTTTGCATAATCTTTTGTTCCGGATGGTTCTCCGTTTTTCGCCCAGTCAAGCCAGCCAAATGTCTGTGTATGCACTCTGTAGTAAATATCATACTTTTCCGCAAGTTCTCCTGTGAGATGCAGCTTTATAGCTTCCATTCTCTTTCCGCCATTTAATATACCTGCTGCTGTATTATTGGCTTTTTCTCCCATCCAGCCATAACTTTGCATATACGTATCATATACTATATTTCCACTATATTGTGTATCATTTACTCTGACAGCTAATCCCTGAACCGCTCTTGCCTGACCAATTGTACCGCTCTGTTCACCATCCGCACTGTATTTCTTCCATCCTTGTTTTTCTACGTATGTTCTATATTCTACTTTCTTTCCTGTAGTCTTATACGAATTATCTGTTGTTCCGGGTATCGTTGCTCCTTTTGGTAAGACAGCAATTTGTAATGCCTCAATTCGTTTTTCATATCCCTGGCTTCCAGCCGGCTGTCCATTGGATGTCCATCCCAGCCAGCCAAAGTTCTGACTATATACACGATAGTATATATCATAATTCTCGGCCTGACTTCCTGTTAAACTAATTTTCACAGCCTGAATATACTTGCTTTTTCCTTCTGTTCCTGCGAGCTGCCCTGTTTCTGCCAGTGGCTTCCAGCCTTCATCCTGTATACATGCCTGATATCTTACTCCTAGATCTCCATATCCGCCCCCGACATTTATTTTAAACGCTTCTAGTCTTTTTCCATAACCCGGCTTTCCTGTCTGATAACCGTTATTTACAGGCTCCTGCCAGCCATAACTTTGTATATGCGACGTATATGTAATGATATTCTCATCGGAAACCATTACCCGATCTGCATCTTGATTTATCACCGGTTCATCTGACATCCAGAAGTTAATATCTACATTGGTACTAACACCATTTACTTTTCCCGAAGACGTACACTGCCACATATCATACTTTGACTGATACTGACAAGATGCACTATACTGCGCAACCCATTTAGACCAGGACTCATTCTTAAATACCCGATCTGTCAATATACTATTCCACCAATACAGGCTCGCATAAATTCCAACTTTATATCCAGCCCCAGATATCTTAGAACAAAATGTATTTGCCAATTTTCCAATTGTTGAACTGCCAAGATTCAGAACCGAATTCTCTTCCATGTCAAAATAAACGGGGTATGTCGGCTGGTGTCCTTCCAACATTTTCTTAACATTTTCAGCCTCTTTCTCTACTGCCGAAACCGTTGTTGCTGTAGAATATATGTATACCCCATAAGGAATTCCCAATCGTTCACATTCTTTTACATTGTACTCCCATTTACGATCTTTATAGCCTGAACCATAACTGCAGCGGATAATAACGAAATCAATATCCGATCTGTTTTTTACCGTATCCCAGTTAATAGTTCCCTGATATTCACTTATATCCATTCCTTTTTTCTTTGCACCAGGGATTGGTTTTCCAAGACTGTTAACAAATTGTCCATTGACCTTTTTCCATGCATTTGTAACAGCCCTTGCATTACTTGTCGCATCATCTTCTTGTGGTATTAATTCACCATTCAAATATCTCCAACTATTTTCTTTCGGCCTGTCCTCATCTGTATTCTCACTCGTCTGCACTTTCACTGAATCAGAGACAGATTCCTTTTTTTGAGCGTCGTTATTCTCCGGTTCTCCTGCCATAACGCTGATTGTACCTGTCGTAATATATATGACAGCCAGCATTACCGTCATTATCCTTTTCATATTTTCCCCCTCAAATCATCAAATTGTATTATATATTTTACTATATCATGATTCTTATTTTCTTACTATCTTTATTTGCTTTTCCGGACATTTTCTTATTTTCTAAATACAATCACTCTCTGTCCCACATAATTAAACACCACGAACGCTCCCATTCCAACTAGCATAGACAGATTATCCTGTACACTTTTACTCTGTCCGTGAAGAAACCATGACACAAGCGGCTTGGCAAGCCCGTACGCACCCAGATAACAGACCGTAATATTTAACGCAAACTTAACCAGTTGCTTCCATGACTTTTCTTTATTCTGAAATGTAAAATACTTATTCAAAAAATAACTCACAATACTCCCCACAACATAATTGGATGCCGAGGATATCCAATAGCTCAGATGTAACACATTATATGCTGCAAACATTACAGCTGTTCCGACCAGTGTATTCACAATTCCAACCAATACAAATTTCCAAAATGTTATATCCAGTATATTTTTTATTTTATCTTTCATTATTGCTTCTTTCTCCTTGTTCATTTATAAAATAGGCATTGCATGGCAATACTAAAACGGCCTGTGTAAAAACACAGGCCGTCCAATATTCTCTTATTCTCCTAATCCATCTTCGATTGCACTGACCATGGCATCCATAGCCTCTTTTTCATCTTCCCCGTCGCAGATAAGTTCGATCTCATCTCCCGATTTCACACATGCTCCGAGAACACTTAAAACGCTCTTTGCATTTGCTGCAACATCGTCATCATACATAAACTCTACTTTGCATTTGTATCTACTTGCTATGTTACAGAACATTCCTGCCGGTCTGAGATGTAACCCTGTTGGATTTGTTATTGTAACTTTCTGTCTGATCATAATGTACTCTCCTCGCTTCTAATTGTTATTCCGTCCATCTTCAAGCCTCTGTACTTGTTTTATGATTATTCTCTTTTGTTTACCTGATTGTATCTGTCTTTTTCTCATCTTCTTTCGTCTGACCTTCACTGCTGCTATTTTCATTTTGTGTCTTATCATTCTGTTTTGTTTTTTCCAGAATAATTTCTACACTCACATTATTCACCAGTGAACATCCGTCCGGAAGTTCAACAGATACCGGAACCGTATAAGTTCCTGCATTGGTATACTTCTTCAGATCAATACTCACTTTCTTTGCCGGTGAGAACAAATTCAGTGCATCCCCAGGTCCTTTTATCTGTATCTCAAGATCAACCGTTGAACCATAACTAATGCTCAGTCCTTCTGCTATATTGTTTACAACAATAGAATTTGTAGATACTTCAAATGTTTTCGCTCCCGGCTGCTGTACCGGAATTGATACAACCACCTTATTCGCATTCTGTTCTGTCAAAGACACACCACTTGGAATATAAGACGAAATATCAATTGTTTTGTCCGTCTTCTGTGTCAGATTATCCAGCTGTAACGCACTTGCCGGAATACTGATTTTGGAAACTCCTGCTAATGTCGTTTTATCTCCTGTAATCTCAACTTCCTGCGGCTCTACCGTTATTTTTCCAAGTTTATACCCCTCTGCCGCTGATACATCTGACGTATCAACTTCTATCGGAACACTTTTAACCTGAAGAAGTTCTACTTCTACACTAACTCCCTCTTTTCCAAGATTGTTTGCCAGAAGTGTCTGGTCAATCACATTATTATTCGCATCATACAGAACCAGTTTTGCTTCCACCGTCTCATCTTCCGAAAGTCCTGATACATCTGCTTCGGCGGTAACTTTGGCTATACTGTTGATAATTCGTTTTGGTCCTCTAAGCGTTACCTTTTCCGGAACCGCTTTCAGTGCTCCTACTTCATAACCACCTCTTACAGTACCTGTTGTTGTCGGAGTAATCGGGAAATTATTTTTTGCTTCCTCATCAATCTGGATCTGCAGATTTCTTGGATTTGCCGTCGCTTTCTCATATTTTCCGGCATAACCTTTGATTGTTATTTCGATTGGTACCTGTGTACGAAGTGTCAGTTCTTTCATATCGGCAGTTGCCTGAATATCTTCTGCCTTAATTTTATCTAATACGGATCTCTGCGCCGTAACAGTTACATTCACTTCCTGTGTATTATCAACAATCTGATACGTATTATTATTATCTGTAATTACTTCTTCATGAGTTACCTGAACCGGTATATTTGAGAAAGTTTTATCGTCTACCGGGTCATCTATATTTACCACGATCAGCCACAGAAATACTGCAATCAGGAAAGCCAGTATTTTCAGCGTAAGATTCTTAGTTATTCTTTTTTGCATGCTCACGCCATCCTTTCCACATTGCCCGTATTCTGTTAGTTTCACTGCTTCTGTGCTGGATTTCTTCCAGTTTTATCCTAAGCTGCGCTTCATTAATATTTCTCGCCAGTTTGCCTCCTTGTGCCACAGATACAGCTCCCGTTTCTTCCGAAACAGCAATGATCAGAGCATCACTGACTTCACTCATTCCAACTGCGGCACGATGCCTTGTTCCCAGATCTTTACTGATACGCATATTGTCAGAAAGTGGAAGGTAGCATGTTGCCGACACAATCCTGTCACCACGGATAATAATTGCTCCGTCATGAAGAGGGGTATTGTGTTCAAATATATTCTCCAACACCTGACTGGATACCAGACAATCCATCTGAATCCCTGTACTTTCATATTCTGTCAGTCGAATTGCCTGTTCTACTACGATCAACGCTCCTGTCTTTACTTTTCCCATTGCAAAGCAGGCTCTGATAATATTCTCTCTGGTTTCCTCACTGAAACGTATCTCTCGATTCTGCTCAAAAGGCACAACCGACGTCAGGAATTGCTTTTCTCCCAGTTTTTCCAGCGCTCTTCGAAGTTCCGGCTGGAATACAACAATCGCAGCGGTTGCCATAACCGTCAGCGAATTTCTCGCAATAAAAAGGATGGTATGCATTTTAAATATAGCTGCAAGAAGAATAAATCCGGCAAGAACGATAATTCCCCGAAGTAACATCCATGCTTTCGTATTCTTAATCCATACAATAATCTGATAAATCAGAAATGTAAGAATCAAAACCTCTATCACATCTGTAACATGTACCTTTGGAATATACAGACCTATTCCGTATTTTTCTATAAAATCTGCCACTGCCTGTTCCATTCTTCTCACCTCCTCTTTATCTGAAATATTTCAACTATATTCTATATCTATCTTTTTCTTTTATTTGCAGTTTTCTTTCCACTTGCATGAAATTCATTTTCAAGGCTTTGTGTCAAAAGTAACTTATCTACATCTTTCATATCATGTTTCTTCGGCATCGGTCCTCTCTTCGGTGAATGTCTTTTGGCCTGACTGGCTCTTATCTGTGCAGGACTTCTGTACTCCGAATTATTATATGGTGTTTTTCTCGATGTTTCTTTTCTTAATTTGTGATTTGCAGACGGCTCCACGCTGATTGCCTTAGTCTCTTCCGTAACATCCTGTGAAAGACGTTTTACTGCTTCTGCATCAATAATCTCTGTTTCCTGTCTTTCATTGATCTTTTTCACCGTCTTCTCCGGAGTTGTTACTGCCACCTTTGGTATTGCTTTTACATAATAATAATATTCATCATCTTCAAACTGTAACCGTTCACTTCTTGCATAATCAACAGAGAAAAGGAACAGTTCTAATATCATTCCAACAATTACCGCAAGAATATTTCCGAAGATCAGAGATCCATATGATATCTCCACTCCAAGTGCAATGCTTCCCATTGCCGTTACCACTACATCAGCAATTGCTCCTGCTATAATCCCAATTTTCCATGCGTGATCCAGTTCACGTCTGCGGATTGTATAAACCACAAAAAATCCTATAATAAACGCTACAATGTAAATCCACATTTCCTTATTCTGGAATACTTTCTGTACATAAGTTGTAATCTCAGAAAGCATCGCTTTACTTCCTGATGCTTTTGATGCCGAACTTGTCTTTTTAAGATATTCCACCATATAAAACACAACTGTTCCGCAACTCATCGGCACCAGACTTACCGGTGTATATATCAGTGCACACGCAACAGGTACCAGAAATGGTATTTTCAGAACAAATGCAATCGGTGTAAGAAGTACAACAAACGCCATCTTTGGTGCCAGTCTGATATAGAAAATATACATGATCAGGAAAATCATTGCCGATACAGCAAATATTCCTATCGACGCTGCCAGCGTATGTGCAAGAACTAATACCGCTGCTATCACAACAATCACCATCGGAGGCAGAAATGTAGCAACTACAGCCAGTGCCAGAGAAATTACCGGTGATGATAACGACTTCATGAATCCGGTATTCTGATTGATCATCGAAAATGTGATCATTGCAAGTATGAACTGAAAAGCCTTGTCAAATAATTTAGAATGTTTTCCATAGAGTTCTTCTATTCTTCCCCGTATTACATATATATTATCCATCTATCTTTTCTCCTTTTCATACATCTTCAGCAATTGGATCAGATTATGATTATATCTTTTTACCCTTTTTCTTGCTTTTTTATGTTTTTCATTATATATATGACTGGCAATTCCGCAATACACAATCACAACACCCACATAACCTGCCAAAATGATTAAAAATAAAAATATGATCAATCCATTTGACAGATTACCCATAATATTCTCCACGCCGGCAAGCAACAACACGCCTACCAGACATATATATCCAACCGATACACTTAAGAATGCATAGATAACATGCAGACTTGCATAGTCTTTTCTATAATAAGAGCTGATCTTAAAATCTTCTTTTCCATGTGTCTCTTCATAGAGAGCAAGTTTTGTCATTAATTTTACTTTTCTCTCATCTAACATATATCCACCTCAACATGATATTAATTCCATTAAAACATCATTTTAAGTATAACAAATCTCAGTACCCTTGTCCAATACTTATGGTTAAAAAGTAAACATTCTCTACACCTTTCTGTTTCAATACATTTGACACTGCATCAATTGTATTTCCCGTTGTATAAATGTCATCAACCAACAACACTCTCTTTACTGCCTGAAATGTATGTTTCACTGCAAATGCGTGCTTCAGATTCTTTTTTCTTTCCTGGTGACCTAGTTTTTTCTGCGGACTGGTCTTTCTGGTTCTTATCAGACTTTTACTGTCCACCGGGATTTCCAGGATTTTTCCTATTTCTTCTGCAAGTATCTGTGCCTGATTATATCCTCTTTTTCTCTTTCTTGAAGGATGCAACGGTACCGGCATAATAATATCCGGCCTCCATCTTTCTATTTCTTTTTGGAATTCTTTTACAAGTTCCTGACTATATAATATTCCGTATCTTCTTTGGTTATGGTACTTAAATTGATAAACAGACTGATTTACGGGGTTTTTGTGGTTCCACAAACTCAATCCCCGTTCATAATAATGATGTGTATGCATGCAGTCATAACAGTATTCCTGCTCTACACTACGGATCTGTTTTCCACATTGCATACACCTTGGTTCTCTGACTTTCAGTAGTTCCAGCTTCTTTCTGCATTCTTTGCAGATGCCGTCTCTGCATACTTTTTGGCAGAATGGACAAACTTCCGGCCAGAGCAAAGATATGATTGATTCTTTAATCTTATTGATTTTTTTATGATTCATTTAATTCCCGGATTCGCTCTGCAAGACTCGTATTACGGTTCTGTTGATTCGTATTATGTATCATTTCCTGAAATACACTTTCACTTCCAATCACTGTAACACACTTTCTTGCTCGTGTAACAGCCGTATAAAGCAGATTTCTGTAATATAGCTGTCTTGGTCCCTGTAACAAAGGGATAATAACCGCCGGATATTCGCTTCCCTGGGCTTTATGAATCGTTATAGCATAAGCCAGTTCCAATTCATCCAGCAGATTATACGGATACTTTACCAGCTTCTTTTCATCATACTCAACAGTAACCGTTTCCTCATATGTATTAATTTTACGTATGATTCCCATATCGCCGTTAAAGACACCGATTCCCTTATCGATCGTCATTCCATAGCGGGTAGAAATTTCCCATTCAAGCTGATAATTATTCTTAATCTGCATCACCTTGTCCCCCTCACGAAACAGGTGATCTCCGTATTCTTTTTCCTGTTTTCCAGGTTTCGGCGGATTCAGATATTCCTGTAATATCTTATTGATTCTCTCTACCCCCAACAGTCCTTTTCGCATCGGTGTCAGAACCTGAATATCCGCTTCTTTCGCATTCACAAACTTTGGAAGTTTCTTCTGGATCAATGTAATAATATTGCTGATGATCATATTCGTATCGTCACGTTTTAAGAAGAAGAAATCCATACTTTTATTGTCCAGAACAACCGGTTCTCCCCGGTTGATCTTATGCGCATTCACAATAATATCACTTTCTCCGGCCTGTCTGAATATCTTCGTCAGTTTTACAACCGAAAAGCACTCCGAAGAAATGATATCTTTCAGTACACTTCCCGGTCCTACACTTGGAAGCTGGTTCACATCCCCCACCAGGATCACACGTGTTCCGGGTACGATAGCATTCAGAAGTGCATACATAAGCGGCAGATCTACCATCGACATCTCATCAATGATAACTACATCTGCTTCCAGTGGATTTTCTGCATTCCGCTGGAAGCCCCCGATTGTCTCATCATCCGGATTTCCTGACACTTCCAGAAGACGGTGTATCGTCTGTGCTTCACAGCCGGTTGCCTCAGTCATTCTTTTTGCCGCCCTTCCTGTCGGTGCGGCCAGGTAAATATCCAGCCCTTCACTTTCAAAAAAATGTATCATAGCATTGATCGTAGTCGTCTTACCGGTACCAGGTCCCCCTGTCAGGATCATCAGACCATGCCTTACTGCTTCCATTACAGCAGTCTTTTGCATATCATCCAGATACAACTCTGTATTTTTTTCGATTTTATTAATCCGGCGTATTAAGTTAGCATCTGCAATTTCAAAATCAAGATTAAGATCATGCAGCATTTTTGCTGTATTTAATTCCATATAATAGTAATGAGACGTATATATCCTCATTCCCTGCTCCGACGGCTTCATAACGATCTTTTTTTCCATCGCAAGATCCATCAGGTACTGTTCCATATCCTGAATCTGAACACCAAGCAATTCACTGGTCTCTCTTAACAGTACTTCCTGATACAAATAAATATGTCCATCATTCACGCTCTGCTGCAATGTATAAAAAATCCCACTTCGTATACGAAAATCCGAATCTGTGTGGATTCCAATCTTTGCCGCAATCTCATCAGCAGTCTTAAATCCAACCCCCGGAACATGATCCGCCAGCTGATACGGATTCTCCTCAATCGTGCGGTAAACGTTACGGCCATAATGTTGATAGATTTTCGCCGCAAGCGTCGTTGAAATTCCAAACTTCTGCAGATAGATCATCGCCTGACGCATATCTTTCTTTTCTTCCACCTGAGAAGCAATCTCTCTTGCTTTCCGTTCGCTGATTCCCTTGATTTCCGCCAGTCTCTCCGGCTCTTCTTCTATGATCCGAAAAGTATTTTCTTTAAATTTCTTGACAATTTTTCCCGCCAGCGCGGCTCCGATTCCTTTTATCGCTCCGGATCCTAAATATCTTTCAATTGATATCAGATCCTCCGGTTCACATACTTCCGATTCTTCCACAGCGAATTGAAGGCCATACATCTTATGTGTTGTATAGCCTCCTGTCAATCTTAATAATTCTCCTTCTTCTATAAAATGAAAATTTCCGACACAGGTAACCTCTCCATCCGAATTATTCAGATGGAATACTGTATATCCGTTATCTTCATTTCTGTAAACGATATGTTCTACGTATCCTTTAATCTCTTCCATTCGATTTTATTCACCCTGGTTTTCTAGATACCTTTTCTTTCGCCCATAAATTCTACATATTCTCCAGTACCGATTGCTACAACTTTCATTGGATCATCCGCTGTCATAGTATTAATACCTGTCTTTTCCTCAATCAGCTCTTCCATACCACGCAGCATGGATCCGCCTCCCGTCAGCATAATTCCTCTGTCAAGAATATCAGCGGAAAGCTCCGGTGGAGTTCTCTCTAACACACTGATTACGGCTTCTACAATCTGTCCGGTAGTCTCTCGAAGTGCTTCTTCTGTCTCTGTTGATGTTACCGTAACAGTCTTCGGAAGTCCTGTTACAAGATTTCTTCCTCTGACTTCCAAAGTCTCATCTTCAATCAACGGATAAGTTGTACCGATTTTAATCTTAATATCCTCTGCGGTTCTTTCACCGATCAGAAGATTATGCTTCTTTCTCATATAACGCACAATTGCCTCATCGAAATCATCACCTGCGATCTTAAGTGATGTATTTACAACAGTTCCTCCAAGAGAAATTACCGCAATATCTGATGTCCCTCCCCCGATATCAACAATCATATTACCGCAAGGTTTTGAAATATCGATTCCTGCACCGATAGCTGCTGCAACCGGCTCTTCAATCAGATGAACTTCTCTTGCACCAGCTGCATAAGTAGCCTCCTCAACTGCCTTACGTTCCACTTCTGTTACACCACTTGGGACACAGATACTGATTCTAGGCTTTTTGAAGGTTCTCTTACCTAATGCCTTCTGCACGAAATATTTAATCATTTTTTCAGTTACTGTATAATCTGAAATAACACCCTGTCTTAATGGTCTTACCGCTACAATATTTCCCGGAGTTCTTCCAAGCATCATTCTTGCTTCCTCTCCGATCGCTTTTATCGCATTTGTATCTCTGTCATAAGCTACGACAGAAGGCTCCTTTAATATAACACCTTTTCCTTTTACATATACTAATACACTGGCTGTTCCCAAATCAATTCCAAGATCTACTGACATTCCCAATTCTCCCTTCATCAAGCTGTCTATATCATTATCTTTTGTAAGATATGATCATACGCATGCTATTTTTGAGCATGTTCCCATTATAATCAAAATTATTTAAAATAAAAAGACCCATTTTGCTTAAATCTTTGTGAAGCTTTTTACATAAATATTACAATATGACGAATCTGCCCGAAGAGATGAACAAAATGTCATATTTCTACCTTCCTAACATCGGTTTTATATACTTTCCTGTATAAGACACAGGACTTTCTGCTACCTCTTCCGGTGTCCCGCTTGCGATCACGGTTCCACCTTTGTCACCGCCTTCCGGTCCGATATCAATAATATAATCTGCAGTTTTTATAACATCCAGATTATGCTCTATCACAATAACCGTATTACCATCAGCTGTCAGTCTGTGCAGAATCTCTGTCAGCTTATGCACATCAGCAAAATGCAGTCCTGTCGTCGGCTCATCCAGAATATAGATTGTCTTTCCTGTACTTCTCTTACTCAGTTCCGTTGCCAGCTTGATACGCTGTGCTTCTCCTCCGGACAGCGTCGTGGACGGCTGTCCCAGACGGATATAAGAAAGTCCGACATCATATAAAGTCTCCATCTTTCTGCGGATGCTTGGTACATTTTCGAAGAAATGCATAGCTTCTTCTACTGTCATATCCAGCACATCATAAATGCTTTTGCCTTTATATTTTACTTCCAGAGTCTCTCTGTTATAACGTTTTCCCTTACATACTTCACATGGAACGTAGACATCCGGCAAGAAATGCATCTCGATCTTGATGATTCCGTCTCCGCTGCAGGCTTCGCAGCGTCCTCCTTTGACATTAAAGCTGAATCTTCCTTTTTTATAGCCTCTTGCCTTCGCATCCGGTGTTGCTGCGAACAGATCTCTTATGAGGTCGAATACTCCCGTATAGGTTGCCGGGTTAGATCTAGGCGTACGTCCGATCGGAGACTGGTCGATATTGATAACTTTATCTAATTGATCCAGTCCTTCGATGCCTTTATGTTTGCCCGGAATGGTTCTTGCACGATTCAGGTCTCTTGCCAGACGCTTGTAAAGGATCTGATTCACCAGCGAACTTTTTCCCGATCCGGACACACCCGTTACACAGGTCATTACGCCAAGCGGGAAGCTGACATCAATGTTCTTCAGGTTATTTTCCTGTGCTCCGAGTACTTTCAACCATCCGGTTGGTTCTCTTCTTGTCTCCGGAACCGGAATCTTGATTCTTCCGCTCAGATAGGCTCCGGTTACAGATTTTTCATTCTGCATGATTTCTTCTGCATTTCCCGTTGCAACCACTTCGCCGCCGTGCTCTCCCGCGCCCGGACCGATATCCACAATAAAATCCGCTTCTCTCATCGTATCCTCATCATGCTCGACTACGATTACGGAATTACCAAGGTCACGCAAATGCTTCAATGTGCCAAGTAATTTATCATTGTCTCTCTGATGCAGACCGATACTTGGCTCATCCAGAATATATGCTACACCTACAAGTCCGGAACCGATCTGAGTCGCCAGACGAATTCTCTGTGCTTCTCCGCCGGACAGTGTTCCAGTTGCTCTTCCAAGTGTCAGATAGTTCAGTCCGACATCCATCAGAAACTGGATTCTGGAATTGATCTCTTTCAGAATCTGTCCGCCGATCAGCATCTGATGATTCGTTAGCTTCAGTTCTTTCAGAAATGCCTGCAGTTTCTCGATCGACATTCCTGTCAGTTCTGCAATATTCTTATCTCCTACCGTAACAGCCAGTGCTCCCGGCTTCAGACGCTGTCCCTTGCAGGCATGACACGGTGTAATATTCATGAATTCTTCATATTCCGCTTTCATAGTTTCCGAACCAGTCTCCCGGTAACGGCGTTCTACATTCTTGATCAATCCTTCAAACGCAACATCGTAGACACCTTCTCCACGCTGTCCCTTATAATATACTTTGACTTCTTTTCCATTCGTTCCATGAAGCAGAACATCGTGAATTTCTTTCGGATAGTCTTCAAATGGAGTGTCCAGCGAAAAATCGTATTCTTTGCTTAATGCATCCAAAATTGCATAAGTGAAGCTTTTTTTGTCTGTGCAGGACTGCCATCCCATAACTGTAATGGCACCTTCGCTGATGCTGAGACGTTTGTCCGGGATCATCAGATCCTCATCAAATTCCATCTTATATCCAAGTCCGAAACATTCCGGGCACGCTCCAAATGGATTGTTGAACGAAAAGCTTCTCGGTTCAATCTCTTCGATACTGATTCCGCAGTCCGGGCATGAAAAACTTTCACTGAACTGAACCGGCTCTCCGCCGATCACATCTACGGTCATCAGTCCCTCTGCCAGATTCAGTACATTTTCAATGGAGTCGGTCAGACGCTGTTCGATGCCTTCTTTTACTACCAGACGGTCTACCACAATTTCAATATTGTGTTTGATATTCTTATCCAGCTTAATCTCTTCTGAAAGTTCGTACATATTACCGTCAATTTTGACGCGGACATAACCGCTCTTCTTGGCACGATCCAGTAATTTGGCATGGGTTCCTTTTCTTCCTCTTACAACCGGGGCCAGAAGCTGGATCTTAGTTCTCTCCGGCATTCCCATGATTTGTTCTACCATTTGGTCAACCGTCTGCTTTTTGATCTCGCGGCCACATTTCGGACAGTGCGGTATTCCGACTCTTGCGTATAATAAACGGAAATAATCATAGATTTCCGTTACGGTTCCTACGGTGGATCTTGGGTTACGGTTCGTAGATTTCTGGTCAATGGAAATCGCCGGGGAAAGCCCCTCGATGCTTTCTACGTCCGGCTTTTCCATCTGTCCCAAGAACTGTCTTGCATAAGAGGACAGGGATTCCATGTATCTTCTCTGCCCTTCCGCATAGATTGTATCAAATGCCAACGATGATTTTCCCGAACCACTGAGTCCAGTCAGAACTACCAGCTTGTCTCTTGGTATATCTACATCTATATTCTTCAGATTATGCTCATTGGCTCCTCTGATTTTGATATATTGTCTTGAATCTTTTTCCTGTGACATGTGAGTGTATACTCTCCTTTTTCTATATCTTTATTTCCTGCAGTGTCTTTTTAAGCTCAATTAACTTATCTCTGAGTTCTGCTGCCGCCTCAAAGTTCAGGTCTGCCGCTGCTTTCTTCATCTGTTTTTCCAGTTCTTTGATCAGTTTCTCTAATTCCTTCTCGCTCATAGATTCCGGATCTTTTTCCATCTGCACTTCAGAGGCTGCCACCTTCTTGGATACAGCGATCAGATCTCGTACCGCTTTCTGGATTGTCTTCGGTGTAATGCCATGTTCCTCATTATATGCCATCTGCACTTCACGTCTTCTCTGCGTCTCATCCAGTGCCGCACGCATAGAAGCTGTGATCGTATCTGCGTACATGATGACATGTCCTTCTGCATTACGCGCTGCACGGCCGATGGTCTGGATCAGTGATGTCTCGGAACGCAGGAATCCTTCTTTATCTGCATCCAGAATTGCAACCAGTGTGATTTCCGGAATATCCAGACCTTCTCGCAGAAGGTTGATACCAACCAGTACGTCAAATACATCCAACCGCATATCCCGCACGATCTCGGTACGTTCCAGTGTATCGATATCCGAATGCAGGTAGCGCACGCGGATTCCCAGCTCTCTCATATAGTCAGTAAGGTCTTCTGCCATACGTTTGGTCAGTGTTGTTATCAGTATTTTGTGCTTATTGGCAATCTCTTTATTCACTTCTCCGATCAGATCATCAATCTGTCCTTCTACCGGACGAACTTCCACTTCCGGATCGAGAAGACCTGTCGGACGAATTACCTGCTCGGCTCTTAACAGTTCATGTTCTTCTTCATATTTGCCCGGTGTTGCAGATACAAACATGACCTGATCGATCTTGCTTTCAAATTCGTCAAAGCTAAGTGGTCGGTTATCCAGTGCTGACGGCAGACGGAATCCATATTCTACCAGTGTACGTTTTCTGGACTGGTCTCCATGATACATGCCGCCAATCTGCGGAACCGTCTTGTGCGACTCGTCGATCATAATAATAAAATCATCCGGGAAATAATCCATCAATGTGTTCGGCGGCTGTCCCGGTGCAAGTCCCGCTAAATGTCTTGAATAGTTCTCAATTCCCGAGCAGAATCCTGTCTCACGCATCATTTCTATATCAAAATTCGTACGTTCTGCAATCCTCTGCGCTTCCAGAAGCTTGCCTTCCGCTTTGAAATATTTCACCTGTTCTTCCAGTTCAATCTCAATATTACGAATCGCTTTCTCCATACGTTCTTTCGGAACAACATAGTGAGAAGCCGGAAATATCGCAATATGATTCAGCGTATTTTTCACTTCACCGGTAAGCATGTCTATTTCCGAAATCCGGTCAATCTCATCTCCAAAAAATTCCACTCTAATAGCAGTATCGCCACGGTCTGCCGGTACAATCTCTACCGTATCTCCCCGTACCCGGAATGTTCCGCGCTTGAAATCCATGTCATTTCTGTCATATTGAATGTCTATCAGCTGGCGCAACACTTCATCACGGTCTTTCTCCATACCCGGACGGAGCGATACCATCATCTGTTCGAAGTTTTCCGGTTCACCAAGACCATAGATACAGGAAACACTGGCAATTACGATCACGTCTCTCCGCTCGATCAATGCTGCTGTTGCCGATAATCTCAGTTTATCAATTTCTTCGTTTACAGAAGAATCTTTCGCAATGTATGTGTCTGAGGATGGGACGTAGGCTTCCGGCTGGTAGTAGTCGTAGTAGGAGACAAAATATTCCACTGCGTTATCGGGGAACATCTCCTTGAACTCTCCGTATAACTGAGCTGCAAGTGTTTTATTATGAGCGATGACAAGTGTCGGCTTCTGTAATTGCTGAATCACATTTGCCATCGTAAAAGTCTTTCCAGAACCCGTAACCCCTAGTAAAGTCTGGCATTGATTGCCTTCCTTGAATCCTTTCACAAGCTGTTCGATTGCCTGTGGCTGGTCTCCTGTCGGAGCATATTCTGATACTAATTCGAACCTATCCATACCTCAAATCCTCCTTACTATTTATACTATTAACCCGAAAATTCGTGCCCAAGCCTCATGTTCTATCGAACATTTATTCGAAAACCATGTAAAAATCGCTCAAATATCACCACGGGCACGAATAAAGTCACCAAAACCAATTTTTCCTACTCCAAAACACAACGTATTTTTCAGTATAATTTGAAGATATAGTATACCATAATTCACGTCTTATTAAAACTACATGGACGCAAAAACACTCCAAATCATGTCAAAACACCATAAAAATCTAATCATTTTGTTCTTGCATATTTATACCTTTTTACATACTATTTATTCAATTTCGAACATATGTTCTATTATAGTATAGCAATATTTTACTATATGTCAATACGTTATAAATTAAATAGCCTTTTCCATAAATAATGCCACCAACATTAAAAGAACGCCAACAATTCATTATCATAAACTGATGGCGTTCTCAAATTCAATTTTTAATATTTTTCACTATCAATATATCCCAACTTCACATCCAAACTTGTAAATATATTGAACCGTTGTAATGATTGCATTCTGTACACATTTTTCGCCGGCTTGTGCAAAAGTCTCTTCAGCTTCGGCCAAATCAAGTAATCCTTTTGCTTCTTTAGTAGCACCATACATCAAATCCCCTACATTTGTTTCAATACCTCTTTCATAAATATCCTCATTTAAGGAATTGTCGGCTATGACATATTCTTTTCGATGTTCATCCGTATATGTTTCAAACTGTGTATGTCCTAAAGATGCAGCAATCGCTCTTTGATTAATATTATTTTTCATCAACAGTGTCGTATATGTATGCCGAAGATCATGTGGACATATATAAGGTAATCCGATTTTTTCAATAAGTTCTTTGTATGGTTTATATATGAAAGATATACTTCTTGGTCTTCCATAACTGGAACAACAAATATAATCCAAATCCTGAAATACCCATATACCATGCTGCCGTCTGCTCCGGTTCTTTTCATATCTTTTTCTTTCCTCTTGGATTTCATAAAACACAAAATCTGGAATAGGCTCTATTCTTTTACTGGATTCTGTTTTTACATCAATTTCCTGCTTTGTTACCATTCCGATCGGCACATCCTCTTTATCTGCATCCAAATCTCTGCCCAATTGTCGCTCTATTGTCAGTGTATGATTTACATAATCCACATCAGAATACTTCAAGCCACTAACTTCACTTTTCCGTAGTCCCATAAGCAGCATAAATATCATATACATATATATCTTCGTCCCTTTTGCCTCTTTTAAAAGGACCTTTACTTGTTTTAATGTATATGTTTTCTGCTCATCTATTACAATTTCGTGATAAGGTACTTCCTTTGCTCCTGTTGGTAATAGTAACTCTGCTGCCGGATTATAGGATATTAAGTTCTTTGAAAGTGCAAACTCCAACGAGGTATTTATAATCGGTTTTGCTATTCTGGGAACAGAAGAATAATTCTTTACCAATTTTTATACATCTTTAAAATATGGCTCTGATTCAAACTTATGAGTTTAACCTTTCCAATCTCAGGTATGATATGTTTTTCAATACAGTTCTTATAAGTTAAGTAGGTATTTGCATTACTATCTGGCCGGCATCGTATTTCACGTTCTAGCCAGTATACAAGAAGTTCCTGTACTTTAACATTTTTATATATTACATACCTTTTTTTATTCAACATCGTAAGTACATTATCTCTGGCTTTTTCAGCTTCCGATTTTTTAACAAATCCTGAATGTTGGCATTCTTTCTCCGAAAGGTCATCAAACTTTACGCACACACGGAAGCCATATTTCCCTTTGATCGTTCTCCTATACGCATCCCGGTACCTATGAGCATCCTTACAAGCACTGGATAAATCTGTTGATGCGATTTGGTCCTATATGATGGAGAAAGTGAATCAGCAACAACGACTAAGCGATGTAATTCTTCATCGCTGAAAATATATGGACGAAATTCACATCTGGTTATCTTCATATACTTTAGCGGAACAGCGGCTGCATTTACTCCGAGAAGCATCAGGAAGGAACAAAACTGCCGAAGGTTTGATGCCATGTATTGACGTTCAATTTCGCTAAGACCATTATGCGGGGTCAATAACTCCCGTATCATCTTCTCAGATATCTGATCTGTCTGATACTGGTTAAGTGAATTATTCAGTTTTCTGAAACGGATCAGTGTTGAACTTGCAACCTTTTCGCCTTTACCTCGTTTGAATTCTATGAACTTTTCAAAATACGGCTTGAAGAAACCGTCTTCAAATTTAAGGAACTCCTTGTCATTAATCATTTTTGGGGCACCTCCAATGCTGCTATCCTAAGGCGTTCAATATTAGACCAGACATATGCCTTCGTTGAGGCTGCAGATGTGTGCCCGAGAATTACGGCAATCTCATTTACCGGGGTTCCCGATTCAAAGAGGTTTGTAACCAGACTGTGTCTTAGCGAGTGAAGGCCATGGTGTTTCCCTTTGATGTCTACACCAGCAAGTTTGAAGTATGGCAAAATCTTATCTCCAAAATGGTCATTTACCGAGTATGGAATATATGGTTTTCTAAGCCGGATAAATACATATGGGCTATCTACTTTTGGGCGTACATTTTTGATATAGTCAAGTAATGCAACTCTTTATGATCCTGG
>OLFY01000175.1_pt1 | contig 98759 bp, 87 predicted proteins | sample 1605611 | NCBI WGS metagenome assembly OLFY01 (sample SAMEA3888923, study PRJEB22519) | human gut metagenome | biome: human gut; feature: human-associated habitat; material: faeces | place: Denmark | collected 2011 | reverse complement strand
CTCGCCCACAGAAAGTGTGAGGTCATGGCGCAGTATCTCGTTCAGACGGCTTATGAAGGATTCAAGGTTCGGTATGAAGAAAGCTGGGCGCAGTGCAGACACTACGTCTTGCTTCTTTCAAACGCAAGGATAACACTTTGAAGTTGTGCGGTCAACAACCAAAAACGATTTTCGGAGATATGTACAACTACATAAGATTTTATTTGTTAAAAAGAAAAATACCGCCCACGCAGCGCAGGCGAAGGATTTTGTCGGGGTGAAACGGCGGCAAAATGAATCGGGTGTGTTGCGGGGCGGTAAAAATCTTCATAGGGAACAAATCCTCGCCACTCTGTACTTTTCTACAAAATTGGCGGGATTTGCGATAAAGGGTATCACGGTTTGCAAAGTGCGTCAAGATGGTTTTGCAAAATTTATTGTGATAAAGCGGTGATAGTAGGACTTATAGGAGATAAGCTCTCCAAGAAGTATCAAATTCTTGTAGACAGACGAATTGTAAAGCGACAAAAACAGCCTCATGCTCCAGCCCGTCGTCCCGATCAAGGGAATAGTAGGCTTTATGACGGTATGTACGCAGCCGGTAAGCAGCCTCCTTGCGGTCAAATTCTTTGAACATTTCAGCAACTTCGTCCGATACTTCCATGAAGCAATCCGATGTATAGAATGGGTAGTAGTCCCGCAGATTGATAATAAGCGGGATGTAGCTGAACTCCTTCACGAAGATGCAGAGGAGCGGGCTTACCAAAGAGAGCGGGAGCAGAAGAAACAACAGGTGCACAGAGAAAAGAATCACCGAAGCGACAACGAACGATAACTTGAACTCTTCAATAAAGAGTAATATTGTTGAAAACAGATACTGTTGGCTAACTTTCCTGATTGGTCACCGGTGCTATACACACCATTAAAATTTTAATTATTGTCCCATTATTGACTTTTCCGTCCCCGACTGCTATAATTCATAATAGCGTATTAGAGGGGGGTGCATTCTGTGAAGAAGAAAAACATTATTAGTCTTATTCGCTGTTATGCCGAAAAGAATGACGATGGCTTTCGTAATGAAGCTTATGAAATAGCACGAGATTTTGATGCATCTGGCGACCACCAATTAGCAGAGTACATTATGTCTCTGCTCTCAAATGTGAACACCTTTGTGCCTCAAATGGAGGGGCACGAATCTACTTTCTTTGAGCGGATAGAGGCAAAAGAAGATATGCTTTTGCTACCAGATTCCATCACGCAGGATCTCCTGGGAGTTGTAAATGCTATTGCTCATCGGATCGGAATCAACAAATTCCTTTTTCAAGGAGCGCCTGGCACAGGCAAAACAGAGGCTGTAAAACAACTTGCACGTATACTTGAACGTGAAATTTTTATGGTTGATTTCTCGACGGTTATTGACAGTAAATTAGGCCAGACGCAAAAGAACTTGGCAACACTTTTTTCTGAGATTAACAGCTTTCCACAGCCAGAACGTGTGATCGTCCTTTTTGATGAGATTGATGCAATAGCGCTGGATCGAACCAATCCGAATGATCTACGTGAAATGGGAAGGGCTACTTCGGCCATGCTCAAAGGATTTGATCGTATAAATGAAAATATTGTGCTGATTGCTACGACAAATTTGTATGATCATTTCGATAAGGCTTTAATTAGAAGGTTTGATTCTGTCATCAATTTTAATCAATACAGCCATGAAGATCTCATGTCGATTGCAGAAAAAATGCTTGATCGATATCTTAGCAAGCTAAAATTAGCTAACCGAGATGTCCGTTTGTTCCGAAAAATCATGAATCTAATGAATCCAATTCCTTATCCTGGCGACCTAAAAAATATGATTCGTAGTGCAATTGCATTTAGTGATCCGCAAGACGGACAGGATTATCTTAGAAGGCTCTATTCTGCTGCATATGGCGAAAAGCCCGAAAATCTTCAGCTTCTTCAGTCTCAGAATTTTACTGTGCGAGAAATTGAAATCCTAACAAAAAAATCCAAAAGCAGTGTTGCTCGGGAATTGAAAGGTGGTTCATTGAATGAATAATATCCTCACACTCAAAGGACACTTTGAACAGCGCCCTAATCCATCATCATTTGGACCTCTCAACTTGCCGAAAAACAAGTGTGTAACATCAACTCATTTACGGACGATGTCTGCCCAGTTACAGGATATTCTGAAATTCTGGACACAGCATCGAGAAATTGCTGGTGCCTTGGTCAGTGTGCACTATAAGCACGTTGTAGCAAAAAGTAATCGTATCCGCATTTTACTTTCTGACAATGGTAAAGCTCCTACGACGTCAATTCGTGGTGCAAAATTCGTTTGGGAACCTGATAGAAATGGAAAACTCGTTCAGAAGCACGTATTTACACATTATGTCTCTTTAGTGACCTTACAAAAATCCAGCGAGTTATTATCAAAGGCTGCTGATATTATAGATGCGGGTTATTCCGGAAAGATTGAATCTGCAGATACCGAAAAAATCAATACTCAAGGCAATTATCTTTACAAAGATATTCTCACAAAATCCACTTTCTTGAAAGTGGTTCTCGATGGACTTTATGTGAAATCTTTTGGAATTGATCGTGTCTCCGATGAAATAAAGGAAGAATCTATTGTCACCATTTTCAAAACGAATGTGGATACCAAAGTACTCTTGCAAAAATTTGGGATTAACATCTTTGATGATAGAATTATTGATGAAACGACGCTTAGATTGAACCCTGATGAGATTGACCTTCTTTTGAACCAAGCACCATATTTGATTGCAATGGATGTGAAGAACTTTGCAGAACTTACAAAGGATGATGTCCTGCAATTAGATGCTGATGAGGAGCGAATTGAGGAAAATCTGATTCCGACACCACAAAATGAACCTGTTGTTGGAGTCATTGATACCCAGTTCAACGAAAAAGTTTATTTTCACGCATGGGTTGATTATTACAATATGCTCGACCCAAATATTCCACTGAAAGCCAGTGACTTCTATCACGGGACAGAAGTTACATCCATTATTGTAGATGGTCCTCACGCAAATCCTAATATAGATGATGGCTGTGGACGTTTTCGTGTTAGACATTTTGGTGTTGCAACAGATGGCCCTGTGAGTTCCTTTTCTGTTCTGAAGATGATTCGGCAGATCGTTTCCTCTAACCGAGATATCAAGGTTTGGAATCTGTCTCTGGGTTCTACAATGGAGATAAAAGAAAACTTCATCTCTCCAGAAGCCGCTGAATTGGATCGTATTCAGAGCGAATATGACGTGCTTTTCGTTGTGGCTGGCACCAATCGTCCGGCCAATGAAACTAAAACACCGATGAAAATCGGCTCGCCGGCCGATTCTTTGAATGCTCTCGTGGTTAACTCTGTAGATTTTAGGAAGAATAGCGCTTCCTATACCCGTGTTGGACCGGTGCTGTCATTTTTTAACAAACCAGATGTGAGCTATTATGGCGGAGACGGTCCAAATTATTACGATAAAATTGTTACGTGCAGAGATGATCTGGGTGCTGTGTATGTTTCGGGCACCTCCTTTGCTGCACCCTGGATTACGAGAAAGCTGGCATATCTCGTCTATAATATGGGATTAACAAGAGAGGTTGCAAAGGCCCTCATTATCGATGCAGCCGCTGGCTGGGATCGTAAAGATGATCCTTCTCATACAATCGGCTATGGTGTGGTTCCTATCCATATTTCGGACATCATTCATTCCAGAGATGATGAGATCCGTTTCATCTTGAGCGGAACCACCGAGGCATTTGAAACATACAACTACAATCTGCCTGTCCCCGTTGTGAAAAATGCACATCCGTTTTACGCCCGTGCGACCCTGGTGTACTTCCCTCAGTGTGATCGTAATCAAGGCGTTGATTACACAAGCACAGAAATGGATATTCATTTTGGACGAATTGTCACGAAGAATGGTAAAACTTCCATTGCCTCGATTAATGCAAACAGGCAGTCTGACGAGGGCTTGAATGTTATTTACGAAGAGGATGCTCGAAAAGAATATCGCAAATGGGATAATGTCAAGCACATTAGCGATATTATAAAGTCCAGAGCTGTGCCTCGTAAAGCGTATGATTCCGGGCTTTGGGGGCTGAGCATCAAGACAAAAGAACGAATGGAGCCAAACGGGAAAAAGTCCCTTCCTTTTGGTGTTGTGGTAACCTTAAAAGAAATGAACGGTGTAAACCGTATTGAAGATTTTAAGCGGTTATGTATGGCTCGTGGATGGTTGGTAAATGAACTCGATGTACAGAATCGACTGGATATTTACCTTCAGGCCGAAGAAGAAATCGAATTGGAATAAAACTTCTCAATGTACAGTTTTATAATGCGTGTTTGGAGGAATAAATGACAAAATATACCTCTTACCAAGACCGCTATTTTGCAGAGCAGCTTCTTTTGAAGCGGCCCCAATCAAGTTATGACAGTCTGGCGTCTGCCATGTCTGGTGTAAAAGTTGACTTGAACCCTCACCAGGTAGATGCAGCACTGTTTGCAATGCAGTCCCCACTGAGTAGCGGTGTATTGATGGCAGACGAGGTCGGCTTAGGCAAAACCATTGAGGCCGGCCTAGTTTTAGCACAGTACTGGGCAGAACGAAAACGCAATATTCTGCTGATTGTTCCAGCTGCATTGCGAACTCAGTGGCGTTCAGAGCTCAGTGAAAAATTCTATATTGATTCTCTGATTTTAGAATCTTCTAATTTCAATAAAATGCGTAAAGAAGGCTGCTTGAACCCGTTCGATGCAAAAAATCAAGTAGTTATTTGCTCCTATAATTTTGCAGCAAATAAAGACAGCTTTGTACATGCAATGCCTTGGGACTTGGTTGTGCTTGATGAGGCGCACCGCCTCAGAAATGTTTATAAGCCTCAAAATGTAACTGCAAATAAGCTGAAGAATGCGTTGAAGGGAAGAAAAAAACTTCTGCTTACTGCGACTCCCCTCCAAAATAATCTCATGGAACTATATGGATTGGTCAGCTTTATTGATGAACATGTGTTTGGCGATGCAAAGACCTTCCGTGAAATGTATGTAGCAGTGAACAATGCAGAATTGCGCAATAGAAATCTTCGTGATCGGTTGAGTGTGTTCTGCAAGCGTACCCTTCGTAAGCAGGTTACAGAATATGTGCGGTATACGGAGCGCCATGCAATTTTGCAGGAGTATACTCCTACCAAAGATGAAGAACTTCTATATAATTCTATCTCCAGCTATTTGCAGACAGACCATCTTTATGCGCTGCCTGCTGGGCAGCGGACGCTTATCACAATGGTGCTGCGAAAACTTCTTGCTTCGTCCTCTTTTGCTATTGCAGGTACTCTTAATTCGTTGATTGATCGGTTGCAGGGATTGCTGGATGGTATTCAGCGGCAGTTGGATCTTGATGATTATGACACCTTTACAGAACTGCACGATGATGAAGATGATACCTCCGATTTTACAGAGATGGATGAAGAGGAACTTCGTCGTAATCAGGACGGGATTCAGAGTGAATTAGCATTGTTGCAGAGCTTTGCTGACCTTGCTTCTGGGATCAAAACAAACGCAAAGGGCGATAACCTGATCTCTGCATTGACACAGGGCTTCAAAAAGATTGAGCAGCTGGGTGGGCAGCGAAAAGCTGTTATTTTTACTGAGTCCAGGCGTACACAGGAATATCTGTTTAATCTTCTGTCCAATAACGGATATGAGGGAGAAATTGTATTCCTGAATGGTGTAAATAATGATGACATTTCCAAAAAGATTTACGCTGACTGGAAAGAACGGCATAAAAACGATGGCAAAATTTCAGGTTCCCGACAAGCCGATATGAAGTCGGCAGTTGTGGAAGAGTTCCGCAATCATGCGTGTATTTTGATTGGTACTGAGGCGGCTTCTGAGGGTATCAACCTGCAGTTCTGCAGCTTGCTTGTCAACTATGACCTGCCTTGGAACCCGCAGCGGATTGAGCAGCGCATTGGACGCTGCCACCGATATGGGCAGAAAAATGATGTGGTTGTCATCAATTTCCTGAACAAAAAGAATGCCGCTGACCAACGTGTTTATGAACTTCTGGACCAAAAATTTCGCCTGTTCCGTGGCGTATTTGGCTCTTCGGATGATGTACTGGGCTCTATCGAATCCGGTGTGGATTTTGAAAAGCGAATTGCTTCGATCTATCAGACTTGTAAAACCGCCGAGGAAATTCAACAGGAGTTTGATCAACTGCAGGAAGAGCTATCTGAGGAAATCCAAGATAAGATGCAGTCGGCCCGTCAGTCTATTCTGGAAAACTTTGACGAGGTAGTAGCGGCTCGTCTAAAAGATTGCCAAGATAATACGATTGCAAGTTTGGATAAGTTCACACAGTGGATTTACTATTTCTTTATGATTCACGGTGCAGAAAGAGTTAAACCCTTGGAACAGTGGCGGCTACGCTTCCATGACAATGGCGTAGAACGTACTTATAACTTAAAGTGGAAGGATGCCGAAGAGTCCGGAGACGTGTTCCTGCGCCGGGAAGATCCGTTATATGAATCCTGGCTGAAAGAAGCTATGGCTGTGTCTCTTCCCCCAGCAACGCTTCGTTTTGACCATAGCCATTCTGAACGGAATATTTCGTTCCTGAACACACATCCGCACCTTAAGGGTGTGCTTTCGATTGACAAACTATCCTATACCGCAATTAGTGATGAAGAACATTTGGTGTTCTCAGCTATCACAGATGACGGAACTAATCTGGATGATGAGACAATCAATGCCATGTTGGAGCTTCCCGCTGAGGTCATTGGCGATTGTCCGACTGATTTTGCCGCATTAAACCAGTTACGGCAACAAGGGCTTGCCCAAAGACAGCGGCTTGCAGAAGAGAACAACAAGCAATACTATCTGGCAGAATGTGATAAGCTGGATGCTTACAGTGAAGATCTGAAAGAGGGCTTGCAGCATGACCTCAAGGATCTGAAAAAACTCATTGAAGAGAAGAAAAAAGCCTTTCGTGCAAGCACCTCCCTGCCCCTGGCTGAAATGCTGGATATGAAAGATGAAATCAATAAGCTGGAAGTGAAATATAAAAAGATGCGGCGGAATCTTTGTGTTCGGGAAGATGAAATCGATGAAGAAAAAGAGCGGCTGCAGGATGAGGTTCGTCAGAAATTACAGGACAGGTGCACAACGGGGCATATTATGACAATCGGTTTTGAGATTGTATAGGAGAGCCATTATGAACGAGCATGAAATAAAAGAAATGGAAGAACTTGCAGACGATGCAAAAACAATTGCTGAACACAGCAGTCTTATTCTTACCTACCGCCAGACTGGCAACTTGAATCGTGAGGATGCTATCAGGAAATACAAAGAATTCAACACCAAGCATCCTGAATACTGTGCAGGTATTGAAGCATCAAGAATGACTGGAGCTCATGTGATTCCGGTGGACCAAATGTCAGATTGTGATATTGCTGCAAATTTGAACCGTCAGCTGATGTACATTGGCGGGAAAAAATTACTGGAGGGGCTGAATCATGCCTAAACAAAAGCTTGAATTGACCTGGGTGGGAAAAGGACAGGACCCGGAGGTAGAACCCCGGATTTTGCTCCATGATCCCTCTAAAGACTACGGCGACCCTCTCGCCGAAAATATGCTGATTCATGGGGATAATCTTTTGGCACTGAAAGCATTGGAGCAGGACTACACGGGATGTATTAAGTGCATTTACATTGATCCACCCTATAATACAGGTGAAGCATTTGAACACTATGATGATAACCTGGAACATTCCATTTGGCTTGGCTTAATGCGTTCTCGACTGGCTATTCTAAAAAATCTTTTGTCTGAAGATGGAACAATTTGGATTCAAATTGATGATGAAGAACAAGCCTATTTGAAAGTCCTTTGCGATGAAATCTTTGGAAGAAGTAACTTCATCAATATGGTTTCTGTGAATATGAAAAATGTTGCAGGTGCATCTGGTGGTGGAGAAGATAAACGGCTAAAAAAGAATTGTGAATTTCTGCTGGTATATGCTAAGAACTACGATTTACTACCATTGTTTAATGGACCATATCAATATACCGAAATGTCCGATTTGATTCAGCAGTACAAGGACGAAAGAAAAAGCTGGAAGTATACGACCGTTCTTCTTAACCCAGGAGAAAAGGAATATGTTGGTTCTACCGTTGATGGTGACGGAAATGAAATAAAAGTATATTTACGCAAGAATCCAGAGATGATGTCGATTAGACAGGTGGCCAAAAGAGATGGAATAACGGAAAAAGAGGTATATAAGAAATACGGCATTGATATTTTTAGAACTACTAATGCCCAGACATCAATCCGTACACGAATAATTAATTATCGCAAAGAAATGAATATTTCCGAAAGTGTCCTTTCTATTGAATATATTCCTAAAACAGGTAAAAACAAAGGAACTGTCTATGAACAATTTTACAAAGATGATAACTGTAATTTGTTCGTTTGGCTTCGAGATACCTCTGAAGTTATTGATGGCGAATTATATAAAAAAGATCTCCAGGGTACTTATTGGGACATGAATGCTTGGATGAAAAATGTTGCCAAAGAAGGCGGGGTATCTTTTCCTAAAGGGAAAAAGCCGGAACAACTTGTTAGGCAGATACTTGAAATGACAACGAATCCGGGAGATATGGTGTTAGACTCGTTCCTCGGATCTGGCACAACGGCAGCAGTAGCCCATAAGTTAGGAAGAAAATACATCGGCATAGAGTTGGGGCAGCAATGCTACACGCACTGCAAACCTCGTTTAGACAGCGTTATAGACGGAAACGATTCAGGTGGAATTACGGAATTCGTTGATTGGAAAGGCGGTGGCGGCTACAAATTCTATGAGCTTGCCCCCACGCTGATTGTTAAGGACAAGTATGGTAATCCTGTGTTTTCGGAAAAGTACAGCCCTGAAATGCTGGTAGCGGCAGTGTCTAAAATCAACGGCTATCACTATGCCCCGGACGCAGAAGTATTCTGGAAGCAAGGATTTTCTCAGGATAACAGTTTCATCTATGTGACTACCCAGTTCCTGACAACAGAATTATTGGATGGGATTGCCGCCGATGTGGACGAGTTCGAGCATCTGCTGATCTGCGCTCCGGCTTTTGATACTGGTCTGAATAAGCGATATGAGAACATTACCGTTCGAAAAATTCCTCAGTCGGTCCTGAATAAGTGCGAGTACGGTGTGGACAATTATGATTTGAACATTATTGATCCCCCGGAGTTAGATGAGGAGGAATGGGAAGATGCTTAAAGCTCCCTATATGGAAAAATTCTATTCCTACAATTCCAAGTATATCCACAATGCTCTGGCTTTGCGTGACCCTCAGCATGACAGTCTGGAAATCTTTGCCCGTCTGTGTGATGTGCTCTCTCTGCGGAAAAATCCTATGACCACCGAGCAAATTTGCGCCGATCACGCAGCTGAATTAGATGCTTGCCCTACAAATGACAAGCGTCAGGCTCTCATTGAAAAACTGGCCAGCACTGCGGCAAAAGAGTTTTACCGGGAAGATCTGGCAGCAGTTCGGCAGCTTTGCCCTACACTAACATCTTTCGAGCGGGACTTTCCGTCTGTCTGCTTTGCGCTGGCAACCGGCATTGGAAAAACCCGCTTGATGGGTGCCTGTATTGCATACCTGCACTACGAAAAAGGAATCAGCAACTTCTTCGTCATGGCTCCCAATTTGACCATCTATAACAAACTGAAAGACGACCTCAGCAATACCTCCAGCCCTAAATATGTGTTTCGGGGCCTGGATCGTTTTGTCACCCCTCCTCGTATCATTGATGGAGATAATTATGAGAACTTCCGTATGACCCGAGACCAGTTGTCCTGGACAGAAAGCAATGAAGTGATCATCAACGTCTTTAACATTTCCAAGCTGAACTCTGACAGTAAAGTGAAGGATGGAAAACCCGCTCGAATCAAACGGCTAAACGAAGTTTTAGGTGAGTCCTACTTTGAATATTTGCAATCCTTGCCGGATCTGTGCATTTTCATGGATGAAAGCCACCATTACCACGCTGATAAGAGCTTTAGCGTCATCAATGAACTGCGACCTATTCTGGGTGTGGAACTGACAGCAACTCCACAGATTCAGAAGGGAGCAAAGAAAATTGATTTTAAAAATGTGGTCTATGAGTATTCTCTGGCACATGCGCTGAATGAAGAGCGATATGTAAAAGTTCCTGCCGTTATAACCCGGAAGAATTTCCATCCGGAGGAATACACTCCGGAGCAGCTCGACCGGGAAAAGCTCAATGATGGCATCCGAATTCACGAAGAAACTAAGAGTCAGCTTGAAATTTATGCTCGTACTTATGGAAAGAAAATCATTAAGCCTTTTGCTTTGGTGGTCGCTCGTGATACCGAACACTCTCGTCAAATCAGAGAATATCTTACCTCGGATGAGTTCTTCAGGGGATACTATAAGGACAAGATCCTGGAAATCAACTCTGCCCAGCGTGGTGCAGAAAAGGATGAAAATATTGAAAAGCTGCTGTCCTTGGAAGATCCCGACAACAGCATTGAAATCGTCGTTCATGTGAATATGCTGAAAGAAGGATGGGACGTCAATAATCTGTACACAATTATTCCACTGCGTGCATCTGCTTCTGAAACTCTCACCGAACAGACAATCGGACGAGGATTGCGGTTGCCTTACGGTCAGCGAACAGGTGTCCCGGAAGTGGATCGTCTTTCTATTGTGAGCCATGATAAGTATCAAAAAATCATTGATCTTGCTAACGATCCCAATTCTCTGGTACGAAAAGTCTACTACATTGATGAAGCTGCACCACAGACAGAGGAACCACGTGAAACCGTAGAAATGCCGTCTTCTTATGATGAGACAACCTCTGACGACAGCTTTATGGAACAACTGGCAATGACATTTATGCAGTCAGCTGGACAGACAACCGCTCCAGAAGAAGCCCCCGCACAGGAACAGGCTCTGGAAGTTGCAAAATTTGTAGCGCACTTTACAGCACAGTCGGTTATGGAGCTAAATAAGCAGGTTAAGACATACGATGCAGCAAAAGACGAAGATGCTAAGAAATTTGTGCAGCAGACAGTTGTGAATAAGACCTTACAGCAATTTTCCTCCCTACAACTTAATAAGGAAGATATTGCATCAGTCGTTGCTAAGGCAATAGAGACTTGTGTTCAGGTTCTGACAGATAAGGTTATCCCTGTTCCGCAAGCGGTTGTTCAACCATTCATGTCTATTAAGCAGGGGTATTATCCTTTTAAGTTAGATACTCGTAATATGACATGGCATCCCGGCGACGATACTTTGCTGGGCACAGAACTGAAAGAAGATGGCGATACTTTTGAGGTAAACACTCATTTCCATGCGCAGGATGTAGTAGATACACCTGAAAATGAGATTGTGCGTCACCTGATTGTCTATGATGATATCGATTATCAGAGTACTGCTGATTTATTGTATGGATTGGTTGAGGACGCAAAAGAACATTTTTTGACTTACCTGACCGAGGAGGAAACCGAGAAGGTTATGCGGGATCGTCAAAAGTCCATTGCAGAGATGATTTACCAGCAGATGCGTGAACATTTTTATCGAGAAGAAACGAAGTTCAAAGCATCAGAAATGCGCCCATTTTCCCGCATTGAGCCGAGTTTTGGTGGCAAGTTTAAGTCTGATGAAATTTATGACTTGCGTGCTAATATTCCGGCCAGCGAAGTTAAAGGTAAAATATTCAAGGGCTTTAAGAAAGCCTGTCATACGCTCTATAAATTTGACAGCAACACAGAACGAATTTTTGCAATGGTGCTTGAAAATGATGCAGAGGTTCTGAAATGGATGAGACCATCTCCAAAGCAATTTAATATTTATTATGGCCCAGGTGGATATAGCCGTTATGAGCCTGACTTCGTTGTTGAGACAGAAAATGAAATCTTTATGGTAGAAACAAAGGCCCAAAAGGATCTAAAAGATGCAGATGTCCTGGAAAAGGCAAAAGCAGCAACGGTTTATTGCGAGGCAGCTTCCACGTGGAATGCAGATCATGCAGGTAAGCCATGGCACTACGCTCTGGTTTCACACGATGAAGTAAGGATCAATTCCGGGTTTAAATATCTGATGGAAAATCGAGTCCCACCAGAGCAACTGCATTTTGAACTATGAAATAAATATTGGAAGATGTAATCAACAGCTCCCGAAAGAGTTTGTCAATCTGGCAATTCTTTCGGGAGTTGCCTTTTTATTCGCCCTGTGTTTCTCATTTATAGATAGTCTTAGTTTTATACTGGGAGCTGTGTATTCAATAGCGATAATCAATCTCCTTGAATATTACCAATAAACGCTTTCGCAGAAATTACCCTTGACAAATCTCGTCTCAGAAGAAGATTTTGGAACGCTACTGCAAAGAACACGGCTACACGGCGTTCCGGCACTACGACGAGGACGACGGGTATTCCGGGACGAACTTCAACCGCCCTGGCTTCCAGCGGATGCTTGCCGACATCAAGGAGGGCAAGATCAAGCGCGTTGTCGTAAAGGATTGTTGTGCGATAATGGGACTAAATCAGAAAGACCTTGAAAATCAAGGGATTCTGGCTTAGTCCCTTCTTTTTTGACCTAAAAGAGGAACAATCGCTCAACAATCGGCGCACAGGATCAAAACCGGCTGGCGGTGGCTATGGAGGTACACTGCATAAGCCCTTCCCGTTGCGCTGCCCACAACGAAAGGAGTCCATCATGAAACAGGGAACTTTGGTTTATGACCACGCAACGGATCGGTACGACATTCGCTTTGACCTTGACTGCTACTACGGCGGTCTGCACTGCGGGGAATGCTTCGATGTCATGGTCAGGGGCAAGTGGAAACCCACCCGGATCGAAATGGCTGCGGACTGGTATCTGGTCGGCATCCGCACGGACGATTTGCAGGGATTGAGGGTGAGGATGTGAAGACTTTTCTCAAGGAAGTGCTGCTTCCTCTGCTGATTGCCCTTTGTCTTGCCGCATTCTTCAAGCCGGTCTATATGGCGGACGGCGTATGTGACTACTTCCTGATGTGGCTCTGTGTCGGCTTCCCATTCGGCATCCGCAGGATGTGTCTCTGGCTCGTCCCCTTCGGTTACGGCATATCCGGCACAGTAGGAATCTTCGCACTCAACATCATCATCGGCGGTCTTATCGGCGGACTCGCCCTGATTGTTGGGCTGCTGCTCGGCATCATCCATACCATCCGAGAAATCATCTGAATATCTGAAAAGCTAAGAGGGTTTGTTTCATTCTCCAATTCGGAGCATGAAGCAAACCCTCTTTTTTTGTTGCCCGAAAGCTGGAACAATCTGCCTCTTGCAGATGACGGCGGTGCGGCGAGGAAAGGAGAGAAAACAAAATGAGCTACATGACAGCCGGTAAGCTGCAAGCCTTTGAAGCCCTCATGAAGGAGGTACCCGGCCACAACCACTATGACAGCGGATGCGACGGGATCTGCCCGGAATGTCGGTCGTGCTGTTTCCATCGTCCCTACTGGAAATATCAAACCTGTGTCTTCGAGGAATGTCCCTATTCCCCGGTGAAGCTGTCAACGCTGCGCTGTCAGCCGGTGATGGCAAGGGAGGGATAACCGCATGGCAGTCTATCGCGTCAACAAAAACCGTGGCTACACGGTCATGGCAAATTACCATCTCAGGGATAAAACCCTGTCCCTCAAGGCCGTGGGGCTACTCTCCAAAATGCTGTCCTTCAACGATGGCTGGCAGTTCTCAACGAAAGGTCTTTCGGCGATCTGCAAGGAAGGCCCCGATGCTGTTCTGGCAGCTCTCAGGGAGCTTGAAGATCACGGCTACCTTATCCGTCACAGGCAACGCGACGCCAAGGGCAGGATGAGCAACACGGTCTTTGAGATTTACGAACAGCCACAACCGGTTTCTCCACACAGGGAAAATCCAGATGTGGATAATCCAGATATGGATAATCCACACATGGAAAACCCACATGGGGAAAATCCCGCACAATTAAATACCAATCAAGTAATTAACAACCAAAGAAATAACTCTCTGAATAAGTATCAATCTATCAATCTTGATGGGATGGACAGGATGGATGAACGGGAGCAATACAGGGAATTGATCCGGGATAACCTTGAGATCGACATCCGCTCTCAGGACAGGCACTATGACCTTGACCGGGTAAATGAAATTGTCGAGATCATGCTGGATGCCGTCTGCTCCACAAGCCCCACCATCCGTATCAACGGAGAAGATATGCCGCAGCCGGTGGTCAAATCACGCTTCCTCAAGCTGGACAGCGGCCACATTGACTATGTGCTCCAAGCGATGAACGATTGCCCTTCCGACATTCGGAACATCCGGGCATATCTGCTCACGGCGTTATACAACGCTTCGCTGACCATAGACAACTACTATTCAGCCCGCGTGAACTACGATTTTCACGGGAAAGGCTGATGCGTAAGCATTCTTAATCAACTTCAAGGGGGTGAGATGAAAACATGATCCACATTTTACACGGTGTCCCGCCTTAGTGACGGGATTGCCCCGCAAATCTCAGAAAGGAGGTCCCCATGCAGGATGAAGTAAATACCAAAGTTGTTGCGATTGCCATTAAGGGCGGCAGGATCACTGCGGAAGTGCTGAAAAAGGCGCTCGCCAAATTCATTGAGGAAATTGAAAAGGCCGAAAAGCAAGCCTCTCAGCCCAAGACCTACCGGGGCAAGCAGTCCATCAAGCACCTTGTCGAGCAGAACGCCGCAATCAGCAACATCGAAGTGACCGACGGAAACATCAAGTCTTTCGAGCGTACAGCGAACAAGTACGGGATCGACTACGCGCTCAAGAAAGACACCTCTGAGCAGCCGCCGCGCTATCTCGTCTTCTTCAAAGGCCGGGATGTGGATGTGATGACTCAGGCGTTCAAGGAGTTTTCCGCCAAGACGGTCAAGCAGAAAGAAAAGCAATCCCTCAAGCAGAAGCTCTCCCGCAGCAGGGAGCAGTCTAAAGCCCAGCACAAGGAGAAGGTCAAGGTTAAGACGAAGGATCGGGGCGTTGAGCTATGAAAAAGAAACTCGACATCAAAAAGCTCGTCCTTCTCAATCTCCCGTATGTGTTCGCCTTCTACTTTGTGGATAAGCTGGCGGCAGTCTTCCGGCTGGCTCCCGGCACAGAGTTCATCGACAAGCTCACCGGCGGCTTTGCCAATTTCGGCGCAGCGTTCGCTAATCCGCTCCCCAGCTTTCATCCAGTAGACCTTCTCATTGGTGTGGCCGGAGGCGCGTTGCTCAAGCTGGCCGTCTACATCAAAGGCAAAAACCGCAAGAAATTCCGCCAAGGGGAGGAATACGGGTCAGCGCGTTGGGGACGACCGGAAGACATCCGGCCTTACATGGATGATGACTTTTCCAACAATGTCATTCTCACCCAGACCGAAGGGCTGACCATGAACAGCCGTCCGAAGCAGCCGAAGTACGCGAGGAATAAGAACATCCTTGTCATCGGTGGTTCCGGCTCGGGTAAGACCCGCTTCTTCGTGAAGCCCAACCTGATGCAGATGCACAGCTCCTATGTGGTCACTGATCCCAAGGGTACAGTGTTGGTCGAATGCGGAAAGATGCTTGAGAAAAACGGTTATATCATCAAGTCGCTGAATACGATCAACTTCCGAAAATCCATGCACTACAACCCGTTCGCCTACATCCGCAGCGAAAAAGACATCCTCAAACTGGTCAATACGATCATCGTCAACACGAAGGGAGATGGCGATAAGTCCGGGGAGGATTTCTGGGTCAAGGCTGAAAAGCTCTACTATACCGCCCTCATCGGCTATATCTGGTACGAAGCGCCAGAACACGAGAAAAACTTCACTACCTTGCTCGAATTGATCAACGCTTCGGAGGCCAGAGAGGATGACGAGACTTTCAAAAATCCCGTTGACCTCATGTTCGATGAACTGGAAGAGCGCGACCCTGACCACTTCGCGGTCAAGCAATACCGTAAATATAAGTTAGCCGCTGGCAAAACCGCCAAGTCGATCCTGATTAGCTGCGGCGCACGGCTCGCCCCGTTTGACATCGCGGAGCTGCGGGAGCTGATGAGTTACGACGAGATGGAGCTGGATTGCATCGGCGACCGCAAGACGGCGCTGTTCGTCATTATCTCTGATACCGACGATACCTTCAACTTTGTCGTGGCGATTATGTACTCCCAGCTTTTTAACTTGCTCTGCGACAAGGCGGATGATGTCTACAATGGGCGGCTTCCCGTCCATGTGCGCTGTCTGCTCGACGAGTTTGCGAACATCGGTCAAATCCCGAAATTCGACAAACTGATTGCTACGATCCGAAGCCGGGAAATCTCAGCATCCATCATCTTGCAGTCCCAGAGCCAGCTCAAGACCATCTACAAGGACGCGGCGGACACGATTGTCGGCAACTGCGACTGTACGCTCTTCCTCGGCGGCAAGGAAAAATCCACTTTGAAGGAACTCAGTGAAATCCTCGGAAAGGAGACAATCGACCTATATAACACATCAGAAACCCGTTCGACCAACAACTCATACGGCCTGAACTATCAGAAGACCGGCAAGCAGCTCATGTCGGAGGACGAAATCGCTGTCATGGACGGCGGCAAATGTATTTTGCAGCTTAGAGGCGTGAGACCTTTTCTCAGTGACAAGTACGACATTACGAAGCATCCAAAATACAAAATGCTGTCCGACTACGATAAGCGCAACGCCTTTGACATCGAGAAATACCGTTCTCACAAGCTGGTAGTCAAGCCCACCCAAACCTTCGACCTCTATGACATGGGAGAGGTTGAAGCCGATTGAAGCCCCGTCATGCACTGCGCATGGGCAATGCCCAAAGCAGAACAATGACGGGGCTTCTATTTTTTTACCCATTTTCAATAATTCACACTCAAAAATCAAGGAGGTCACTCTATGGAATTTATCAATCAGGCGGTTACGGTCCTTCAGACGCTCGTTGTTGCCCTCGGTGCCGGTCTGGCTGTGTGGGGTGTGGTCAACCTCATGGAGGGGTACGGCAATGACAATCCCGGTGCCAAGTCCCAGGGCATCAAGCAGTTGATGGCCGGTGGCGGCGTGGTACTCATCGGCACGACCCTCATCCCCCTGCTGTCCGGTTTGTTCTGATCACCGGTTCGCGTGTCCACATGGGAGGGCGCGAAATGCCGCGCTCTCCCTTCATTTTTAATCAATTTCCAACATAAGGAGGTCATTTATGGAATTTATCAATCAGGCAGTTACCGTTTTGCAGACCCTCGTTGTCGCCCTTGGCGCTGGCCTTGCCGTGTGGGGCGTGGTCAACCTCATGGAGGGGTACGGCAATGACAATCCCGGTGCCAAGAGCCAAGGAATCAAGCAGTTGATGGCCGGTGGTGGTGTGGTACTCATCGGCACGACCCTTATCCCGCTCCTGTCTGGCCTGTTCTGATCCGGCAGCCCCAGCATAACCGAAAGGTGGTGAAATATTGGGATTTATCCTTGAAAAAATCGAGGAAGCCATAAAAGAGCTTCTGATCGGCTGGATTGAAAGCAACATGACCAATATGTTCACCGATGTCAACGACAAGGTAGGGACGATAGCTGCTGAGGTAGGCAAAACGCCCTCTTCATGGGATAGCAGCATATACCAGATGATCCGGGGACTATCCGAAAATGTGATAGTCCCCATCGCTGGTATCATCATCACCTTTGTCCTGTGTTACGAGCTGATCTCCATGATCACCGAGAAAAACAACTTGCATGACATGGACACATGGATGTTCTTCAAGTGGTTCTTCAAGGCGGCTGTGGCGATCTACCTCGTTACCAATACCTTTGACATTGTGATGGCGGTCTTCGACATCGGTCAGAATGTCGTAGCCGGTGCAGCCGGTGTCATAAGCGGCGACACGAACATCGACATCGAATCCACTCTTGAACAAATGCGCGCCAGCATGGAAACGATGGGTATTGGCGAACTGCTTGGCCTGTCCATAGAGACGCTGCTGATCAGCCTGTGCCTCAAGATCATGTCCATTCTCATCACGGTCATTCTCTATGGCCGTATGATTGAGATTTATTGCACCGTGAGCATCGCGCCCATTCCCATTGCGACGATGAGCAACCGCGAATGGGGCAGCATCGGCACGAACTACCTCAAAGGGCTGTTCGCGCTGGCATTCCAAGGCTTCCTCATCATGGTGTGCGTTGCGATCTATGCCGTGCTCATCAACAACATGATCATCGCAGCCAATATCCACTCGGCGCTATTCTCGGTGGCAGCTTATACGGTCATTCTTTGCTTCTCCCTGTTCAAGACAGGTTCGCTTGCAAAGTCACTATTCAATGCCCACTGAGAAAGGAGGGTCAACTTGAAGAAATACTCCGTGATCTACGCCGACCCTCCGTGGCGGTACAAGGTCTACTCAAAGAAGGGGCTTGGCCGCTCAGCGGAAAGCCATTACCCGACCATGAGCCTTGAAGACATCAAGGCTCTGCCTATTGGAGAGCTTGCAGCAAAAGACTGTGCGCTCTTCATGTGGATTACCTTCCCCTGTATGCAGGAGGCGTTCCAAGTCCTTGAAGCATGGGGATTTGAATACAAAACGACGGCTTTTGTCTGGATCAAGCAGAACCGGGTGTCCGACAGTCTCTTTTGGGGCATGGGGTACTGGACACGGGCAAACGCTGAACTCTGCATCCTTGCAACGAAAGGCCATCCCAAACGGGCAAGCCCCGGTGTGCATCAGGTCATCATGAGCCACATTGAAGAGCACTCCAAGAAACCGGAGGAAGCCCGAAACCGCATCGTCCAGCTCATGGGCGATGTCCCGCGCATCGAACTTTTCGCCCGCCAGTCCCCCGAAGGCTGGGATGTATGGGGCAATGAGGTCGAATGCAGCATCACTCTTGGAAAGGAGGTTCCCAATGGCGTTTGTACCGGTTCCGAAGGATCTGAATCGTGTCAAGACGAAGGTCATGTTCAACCTGACAAAGCGGCAGCTCATCTGCTTTGCGCTGGCTGCGGCAGCGGGTGTCCCGATCTTCTTCCTAACTAAGCCCAGCCTCGGCATCTCCACCTCGGCAATGCTGATGGTGGTCATCATGCTCCCGTTTATCTTCTTCGCTCTCTATGAGAAGGACGGGCAACCGGCTGAAAAAATCCTCGGTCATGTGATCAAGTCCATGTTTCTGAGGGATAAAGTGCGGCCATACCGCACGAACAACCTATACGCTGCGATCCAGCAGGAAATCAAAGAGAAGGAGGAATTGCAGATTGCACAGCAGCACGAAAAAGGCCGCAGAGCCTAAGCGGCTTACCAAAAACGGCAAGGTGTACGGCGATCTTCTCTCCGCTGAGGAAAAGAAGAAGCTGGTCCTGCAGAAGAAAAAGGACAAGAAGGCAAAGAAAGTCCGCAAATCGGCGCAGCAGACCATCCCCTATGTGGAGATGTGCCGCGACGGCATCTGCAAGGTCAACAGCCGTCTTTATACAAAGACTATCCGTTTCAACGACATCAACTATCAGCTCGCCCAGAACGAGGACAAGACGGCTATCTTCGAGAACTGGTGCGACTTTTTGAACTACTTTGACAGCTCGATTTTTGTCCAGTTCTCTTTCATCAACCAGAGGACGAGCATCAGCGAGTTCAAGAAGCAGATCAACATCCCGGAGCAGGATGACGAGTTCAACGACATCCGCAGCGAGTATTCCGAGATGCTGCAAAACCAGCTCACGAAGGGCAACAACGGCCTCATCAAGCGCAAGTACATTACCTTCGGCATTGAGGCCGACTCCCTGCGTATGGCGAAGGCCAAGCTGGATCGGATTGAGACGGACATCCTCAACAATTTCAAAACCCTCGGTGTGAAGACCGAGCCGCTGTCCGGCTACGAACGGCTGAAAGTGCTCCATGATGTGTTCAACATGGACTCGAACGAGCCGTTCCGCTTCTCCTTTGACATGGTAGCCCGGACGGGACTCAGCAGCAAAGATTTCATCGCGCCCACTTCCTTCGACTTCCGTGAAGGCAAGTGCTTCAAGATGGGCAAGGCCATCGGCGCAGTGAGCTTCCTGCAAATCCTCGCGCCGGAACTCAATGACCGGATGCTGGCTGACTTCCTCGACATGGACAGCAACATCACGGTCAATCTTCATATCCGCACGATTGATCAGGCGAAAGCCATCAAGAGCATCAAGATGAAGATTACTGACCTCGACAAGATGAAAATTGAAGAGCAGAAGAAGGCCGTGAGAAGCGGATATGACATGGAAATTATCCCGTCCGACCTTGCCACCTACGGCGGTGAGGCCAAGCGCCTGTTGCAGGACCTTCAGACGCGCAACGAGAGAATGTTCCTTGTGACCATCCTCATCATGAATACCGCTGCCTCCCGCCAGAAGCTCGAAAACGCCATCTTCCAGACGGCTTCCATTGCCCAGAAATACAACTGTGCGCTCAAGCGGCTGGACTTCCAGCAGGAAGAAGGGCTGATGTCCTCTCTTCCGATTGGCCTGAATCAGATCGAGATTGAGCGCGGGCTGACCACCTCTTCGACGGCGGTGTTCGTCCCGTTCACGACGCAGGAGCTTTTTCAGAACGGCGAGGCGCTGTATTACGGGCTGAATGCGCTCTCCAACAACATGATCATGGTTGACCGCAAACAGCTCAAAAACCCGAACGGTCTGATCCTCGGCACCCCCGGCTCCGGCAAGAGCTTTTCAGCGAAGCGGGAAATGACCAACGCCTTCCTCATCACAGAAGATGACATCATCGTCTGCGATCCCGAGGCGGAGTATTATCCCCTTGTGCAGAAGCTCGGCGGTCAGGTCATCCGCATCTCGCCGGTAAGCACCGACTACATCAACCCGCTGGACATCAATGTGAACTACTCGGAAGAGGAAAACCCGCTGACTTTGAAGTCTGACTTCATCCTCTCCATGTGTGAGCTGATTGTGGGCGGCAAGGACGGGCTGCAACCGGTGGAAAAGACCATCATCGACCGCAGCGTTCGCAAGGTGTATCAGGACTATCTTGCCGATCCGGTCCCTGAGAAGATGCCTATTCTCGAAGACCTCTACAACATCCTGCGCAGTCAGAGTGAGCCGGAGGCACAGCGTATCGCCACTGCCCTTGAAATCTATGTGCATGGCTCGCTGAATGTCTTCAATCACCGGACGAATGTGGATGTGAATAATCGCTTCGTCTGCTATGACATCAAGCAGCTCGGAAAGCAGCTCAAGAAGCTTGGGATGCTCATTGTGCAGGATCAGGTCTGGAACCGTGTGACCATCAACCGCGCCCAGCACAAAGCGACGCGCTACTACATGGACGAGTTCCACCTTCTGCTCAAGGAAGAACAGACAGCCGCCTATTCCGTCGAAATCTGGAAGCGGTTCAGAAAATGGGGCGGGATTCCGACCGGGATCACCCAGAATGTCAAGGATTTGCTGGCTTCTCGTGAGATTGAGAACATCTTTGAGAACTCCGACTTCGTTTACCTTCTGAACCAGGCATCCGGCGACCGGCAGATCCTCTCGAAGGCACTGAACATCTCGCCCAGCCAGCAGAACTACATCACCAATTCCAACGCCGGTGAAGGCTTGATCTTCTACGGCTCGACCATCGTCCCCTTCAAGGATGACTTCCCGAAGGACACGATGCTCTATCGTTACATGACCACCAAACCCGAAGAAACCTTGCAGAATTAAGGAGGACTACCTTTATGAAAAAGAATATGAATGAGAACTTTGAGATCACCGTTGACGATATGACCGAGATTTTCGGCGATACGCCGGTTGAGATGAGCTTCCGCGAGGTCAAGGAAGGCATGGACAGCTTCTTTGGCCTGATGGGGCTGACCGTGGAGCTGGTCAACCTGATCCGCAAGGAGGACGAGCTGAAAAAGCACCACCGCGCTTACCTCCATGTCCGCGAGGAAATCGCCGAGTGCGCCAATGAGGCGACGGAGGTCATCGGCGGTATTCTTGACTCCATTCAGGAGAAAGAACACATCTACCGTGTGTCCGGCACTCCTTCCGCTTTTGATATGGATGAGGAAGACGAGTATGAGGATGATTTCGTCACCATCCCCAAGGAGAAGTATGACAGCATGATTGAGGATCTGCTGACGATGGCCGAGCTGATCGACATGGTATCGGATATGCGCACCAAGGATGTCCGCACCATTCAGGAGTTTGGCAAGTTCATCCCGGCCTATGCGGCCTACGAGCGCAACCGCCTTTCCCTGTACCGCGAGGCGGCAAAGGAGGCCGAGTCCATCATCGACCGCTGGGAGGATGAGCTGGACGAGGACTACGAGCCGGACGAGTATTTCTCCGACTGATTGCGCATCAAGTCTCGCAGAAAGGAGGGAGTCCCCATACAGCTTGATCACATTTACACCGGCGATTGTCTCGAAGTCCTCAAAACGCTGCCCGATGAAAGCGTCCATTGCTGCATCACCTCCCCGCCGTATTACGCGCTGCGCGATTACGGTGTGGACGGGCAGATCGGCAGAGAGGCAACGCCAAAGGAATACATCTCGCGCCTGACGGAAGTGTTCGCCGAAGTCAGGCGCGTACTGCGCTCAGATGGGACGCTCTGGCTTAACATCTCCGACACCTATGCCGGGAAAGGCAATCAGGGCGGCTATGTGGACGCAAAAAATCCCAAGGGCAGAAATGGTCAGGCTGTGGCTCTTAACTACAAGGTTAAGGACTGCAAGCCCAAGGACATGATCGGCATCCCGTGGATGCTGGCCTTTTCGCTCCGCGACTCCGGCTGGTATTTGCGCAATGACATTATCTGGATGAAAGAAAACCCGATGCCGGAGAGTGTCAAAGACCGCTGCGCCCGCTGCTATGAACACATCTTCCTGTTCTCAAAGTCACGGAAGTATTTCTTTGACTACAAGGCCATTTCCGAGCCGATTGCTCCCGGAACAGCGAGCAGGCTCAAGCGTGGGGTCAAGGGAAGCAACAAATACGGGGAACCTATCCCCGGACAGGCAAAGCAGCAAACCATCAATCTTTGCCGGGAACATGGCGAGATCACCGATGGCATGATAAACCCGCTGCGCAACAAGCGGGATGTCTGGATTATCAACACCGTCCCCTTCAAAGGCGGTCACTATGCCGCATACCCGCCTAAACTGGTTGAAACCTGTCTGCTTGCCGGATGCCCGAAAGACGGCGTTGTCCTTGATCCCTTCATGGGAAGCGGCACAACCGGCATGGTCGCAAAGCAGCTTGACCGTCACTATGTCGGGATCGAGTTAAATCCTGAATATAAAGAACTTGCCGAGGCGCGGATTGGAGGTGAAATTTGATGCCTCATGATGAATTGAAGCCAAAAGACCGGGTTGTCCTGCGGATGACCAGAGACGGCGCTGTGGAAGAAAACCTCACCGAAGGCACCTCAGAAAAAGTGTCAAAACGGCTTGAGGACGCCCAGCTTGTCGCGCCCCATGACACGGAAACCGGCGATATTGCCGAAGAGGTCAATAAGCGGCGGCAGCTTCGTCCTGATGAGCTGGAAGACGCAGTGAGTCAGGCTCAAGCCGAAACACAGTCCGCAGATGCGGCGCAAGAGTACAATCCGGGCGATCTACCCGTCAGCGATGATCCCACATCTCACACTCTGCACTCTGAGACATACCGCACCCATTCCGTTGATTACGGAAAAGCATTTGCCGATACCGCTGTTACCGGTAAGGTCAGCAGACCTCGCGCTGAAAGGCAGATTGATGGAGAGTCCGTTCTGGAAAGAGCGGCGGAAACCTCCGCAGAGATGCCGGACCTTGGCGGCGATGCCCCTGCTTCCAGCCGGATTGAACGGTTGGAGCGAAAATCTCAGAAGGCGCATGAGCGTCTGGATGCCGCCCGTGAGAAGCTGCCCACCAAGAAGGTGCTGAAAAAAGAGCGCGTCTTTGACGAGGAAACCGGTAAAGGGAAAACCCGCCTCTACTTTGAAGACGAGCTGAAAGTCCCCAAGGGACAGAGCAAATTGCAGTTTGAGGCAGACAAGACCGTCCGCAAGGTCGGCGATACGCTTGCCTCTGGCATCCACGGCAAAATCCATGAGGTGGAGCAGGAAAACTCCGGCGTGGAAGCTGCCCATAAGACGGAGATTGCCGCCGAGTCCGTTGTCCGCCACTACCAGCATCACACAGAGCGCAGTGCAAACAAGCCGTTCGAGAAGGTGTCCAAGCTGGAGCAGAAGGCCGAGGCCGCTGATCGGAAGCTCCATTTTGAGAAGACGGTCGCCGAAAATCCTGAGATGAAGACTTCCCGTGCCAATATGAATAAGCACTACCAGAAGCAGCACATCAAGAAGGAATACGCTGCGGCTCGCAAGGCCGGGGCGCAAACAGCCTCCACCGCCACCAAGTCCACCGGTAAAACCGTCCGGGAGAAAGCGTCGGATAAGGTCAAGGACTTTATCTCCAAGAACAAGAAGGTTTTTGCGTGGCTGGGCGTAGGACTAATGATCCTGATTCTGTTGTCCGCCGGGATTAGCTCCTGCACAGCAATGTTCACCTCTACTACCTCGTCTGTCATCGCCACTTCCTACCTCAGTGAGGACGATGCCATGACCGGTGCGGAGGCGCAGTATTGTCAGATGGAGGCGGAGCTGCAATCGTATCTGGATAACTACGAGAGCACACACGACTACGACGAGTACCACTTTGACCTTGACGCGATTGAGCACGATCCCTATGTGCTGATCTCCATTCTATCCGCCTTCAATGAGGGAGAGTTCACACTGGACGAAGTTCAGGGGCTTCTTCAAACGCTCTTTGACCGGCAATACATCCTCACTGAGGATGTGGAGGTTGAGGTGCGTTACCGGACCGAGACCCGGACGGGGACAACGACTGTCACCGATCCCGAAACCGGCGAGACCAGCACGGAAACTTACACTTACGAAGTCGAAGTCCCGTACAACTACTACATCTGTACCGTTACGCTGGAAAACTTTGACCTCTCCCATTTGCCGGTCTACATCATGAATGAAGACCAGCTCTCCATGTACTCAGCCTATATGTCAACGCTGGGCAACCGTGAGGATTTGTTCCCCGGCTCTGGCTATGTGGACAAGTACATTGAAAACCCGCCTGATGACTACACGGTCAATGCGGCGTATCTGACAGACGAGAAGTTCGCCACACTCATCGCGGAGGCAGAAAAATATCTCGGCTACCCGTATGTCTGGGGCGGCTCAAATCCATCCACTTCCTTTGACTGTTCGGGATTTGTCAGCTATGTTCTCACAAACAGTGGACTTGTCAACACCGGGCGGCTGGGTGCGCAGGGGCTTTACGATGTCTGTTCGCCTGTTTCCAGCGCTGATGTGAAGCCGGGGGATCTTGTCTTCTTTGTCGGCACATACGACACACCGGGCGTTTCCCATGTGGGAATCTATGTGGGCGACAATGTGATGTTGCACTGCGGCGATCCCATCCAGTACACATCAATCAACACTTCCTACTGGCAGTCTCACTTTTATGCCTTTGGAAGACCCAACTACTAAGCGAAAGGAGCGTTTTTATGAACCCGAAATATCAGAAGATTTGCGCGGAAATCGCCAAAACCGAGAAGAAGGTCGAGGACCTGCAGGGGCAACTCAAGGAACTGTACGACAAGAAAACCGAGCTGGAAAACCTTGAAATCGTCAACACCGTCCGTGCAATGGTCATGGACAAGGATCAGATCATGGCATTCCTTGCCGCGATGAAGGACAGCAAGGCGGAAAAGCCTACCACTACCCAGCAGGAGGTGACGGACAATGACTAAGAGAAAAGGAATCCGCCTTTTGGCGGCACTTGCACTGTGCTTCACGCTTTGTATCTCGTTCACTGTACCCGCATTCGCCTATGCGGATGATACCGAGCAGGACCTTCCGGTCACGGAGGCGACCCAGCCCGAGGCAACACCGGAAACCGCAGCACCCGAAGAGCCTGAACCGTATGAGGGCGAGCCGATTGACGGTGAAGGCAACGCTTATACCCGTGATCTGCTCTATGACAAGGCGACGAATAAGCAGTTCATCACAGTACAGACCAAGACCGGCAACACCTTCTATGTCGTGATCGATTACGATGCGCCCATCAACGAGGAAGAGGAACAGTATCAGACCTATTTCCTCAACATGGTGGACGAGGCCGATCTGCTTGCCCTGTTGGATGAGGAAACGGCATCTTCGCTTACTACCTGTAACTGCGATACCCGCTGCGAAGCCGGAGCTGTCAATACGGAATGCCCTGTCTGCAAAACAAACATGAGCGAGTGTACCGGCGCTGTGCCTGAGCCGGAAGAGCCGGTCGAGGACGCGGAGGTCGAAACGCCCGAAGAGCCGGAAAGCTCTTCCCCGAACATTGCCCTGATCATCGGTATCATCGCGCTGGTCGGCATCGGCGGTGGTGCATATTACTACATCAAGTTCGTTCGCGGTAAGAAGCAGAAGGACGAGGATCTGGATTTCTTCGATGACGAGGGCTATGAGGAAGAGCCGTATATCAACGAGGATGAAGAGCCTGTCATTGCAGACGATGAGGATGACGAGGCTGAAACCAAAGAAACGGAGGAATCGATTTGATCTTAGTGATTGCGGAAAAACCGAGTGTTGGAGCCGCCATCGGGAAGGTTCTGGGCGCAACCTCCCGTAAGGACGGCTATCTCGAAGGAAACAACTACATCGTCTCGTGGTGCGTTGGTCATCTGGTGGGGCTTGCAGACGCAAGCTCCTATGATGAGCGCTTTGCCAAGTGGCGGTACAGCGATCTTCCCATCGTCCCGGAGGAATGGCTGTTTGAAATCCCGAAGGACAAGCAGAAGCAGTTCAAGGTGCTGCGTGACCTTATGCGCGATAAGCGTGTAACCGAGCTTGTCTGCGCCACCGATGCGGGGCGCGAGGGCGAGTTGATTTTTCGGTTGGTCTACAAGAAAGCCGGTTGCACGAAGCCTTTCAAACGCCTGTGGATCAGCTCGTTGGAAGACAGCGCAATCCGAGAGGGCTTTGACCATCTGCGGGACAGCAGCGAGTATGACCGGCTCTACGAAGCCGCCCTTGCCCGTTCCAAGGCGGACTGGATTGTTGGGATCAACGGTACAAGGCTGTTCTCGACGCTCTATCATAAGAAGCTGGTGGTCGGGCGCGTCCAAACGCCTACGCTGGCAATGCTGGTGGAGCGAGAAGGCAAAATCTCCACTTTCCACAAGGAGAAATACTTCAATGTCCATATCAGCAAAGACAACCTGACGGCGGAATTGGAGAATGTCAAAACAGAAGATGAGGCGAAGGCGATTGCGGCGGCTTGCGACAAAAAGCAAGCCGTCGTTTCTTCTCTTAAGAAGGAGACAAAGACGGTCAACCCGCCGAGGCTCTATGATCTTACCACCTTGCAGCGGGAAGCCAACCGCTACTATGGCTTTACCGCCCAGCAGACGCTCGATCTGGTGCAGTCCCTCTATGAGAAAAAGCTGCTTACCTATCCCCGAACGGACAGTCAGTTCATCACTGAGGATATGGAGAGCACCGCCCGTCAGGTGATCGGCATTGTCTCCCGCAAGCTGCCTCTCTTCCAGCGCATTACCCATGAGCCGGACATCGGGCGAATTACCAACAACGCCAAGGTCACTGACCATCATGCCATTATCCCCACCGTCCAACTTGAAAATCAGGACCTCGCCGAGCTGCCGGAGTCGGAGCAGAAAATTATCCGGCTTGTCGCCATGCGCCTTCTGAGCGCTACCGGTGAGAAGCACATCTATGATGAGACTTCGGTCACGCTCACCTGTGAGGGTTACGAGTTCAAGGCAAAGGGCAAAACGGTCGTGCAGGATGGATGGAAAGCCATTGAGCGCTGCTTCAAGGAAACACTCAAGAGCAAGGAAAAGGACGAGCCGGAGCGCTCGCTGCCATCTCTGAATGAGAAGGATATTCTCTCTTCTGTCGATTCCAGCGTCACCGAACATTACACATCCCCACCGAAGCCCTACACCGAAGACTCCCTTCTGTCGGCTATGGAGACTGCGGGGAATGCTGAGTTCGACGATGATACCGAAAAGAAAGGGCTTGGCACTCCCGCCACCCGCGCCGGTATCATCGAAAAGCTGGTCAAAGGCGGCTTCGTTAAGCGCAAAGGCAAATCTCTCGTGCCTACAAAGGACGGCAACAACCTTGTATGCGTCCTGCCGGAGCAGATCACTTCTCCTTCCATGACGGCGGAATGGGAAAATACTCTGATGCAGATTGAGCGCGGCAATGCGGATGCGGACAAGTTTCTTTCCGGCATTGTGGGGATGACCTCCGAGCTGGTCAAAGCCTATCCATTCCTCTCTGACACCGAGGCAAACCGCTTCGATACCGGCAGAGAGTCCATCGGCAAATGTCCGCGCTGCGGATCGCCGGTCTATGTAGGCAAGGGCAACTACTACTGCTCGAACAAGGAATGCTCTTTCTGTATGTGGGAGGACAATAAGTTCTTTACGAGCAAGAAAAAGAAGCTGACCAAGAAAATCGCCGCCGAGCTGCTGGACAAGGGGTGGTGCAGAGTAACCGGACTTTATACGCCGAAACGCCCGCAGCTCTATGATGCGGTGATCCGTCTGGATGACACAGGCGGCAAGTATGTCAGCTTCAAGATGGAGTTCGACCGATGACGCGCCCGCGATACATTGCCTCATGCAGCGGAGGCAAGGACAGCGTGGCAACAATTCTTCTTGCTGCGGAGAAAAACGAGCCGTTGGATGAGGTCATTTACAGTGAGGTGATGTTCGATCAGAAGATCAGTGGAGAAGTCCCGGAGCATCGGGACTTTATCCACCAAAAGCTCAAACCGTTTGTGGAAAACGAGCTTGGCTGCAAATTCACGGTTCTGCGAAGTGACAAAACTTACGATGATGTGTTCCATCACATTATCACAAGAGGACCTTATGAAGGGCTGCTCCGAGGTTTTGTCTGGCCGGGAAAGTGCGCGGTAAATCGGGACTGTAAAATGCCTCCGCTCCGCAAGTACCATAAGGCTCAACCTGATGACACCCGCAGCTATGTAGGTATTGCATTGGACGAGCCAAAGCGTCTTGCCAGACTGAATAAGGAGAAGGACATCAGCCTTCTTGCAAAGTATGGCATGACGGAAGCGGATGCTTGGCGGCTGTGCGAGAAATACGATATGCTCTCTCCCTGTTACCAACATTCCAAACGCAACGGTTGTTGGTTCTGCCCGAACGCATCGACTTCTGAGCTTTCCCACATGGTCAACCGTCACCCTGACTTGTTTGGGAAGTTGATTGAATGGGAACATACAGATAATTTGTATCATCGCAGATTGACCAGAACGGAAACTCCGTCTGAGGTAAAAGCCCGTCTTTGGGGCAAATCTCAGCCGGAGTTTTCTATTTCAAATCAGTAAGATTGGAGGTTGGAAATGGCTGAAAACAGAAACGCCCAGCAAGTCCGGGAAATCACCGACAAGCTGGAACAGGGACTCAAGGAGCTGTTTGAATCCGAACGCTTCAAAGAGTACCTGAAAACGATGTCCAAGTTCTACAACTACTCGTTTAACAATACGCTTCTCATCGCCATGCAGAAGCCGGATGCGACGCTGATCGCCGGTTACACGGCATGGCAGCGCAACTTCGACCGCCATGTGATGAAGGGCGAAAAGGGCATCAAAATCCTTGCCCCCGCGCCTTACAAGGTGCAGGAAGAGCGGGAAAAACTCGACCCGGCAACGCAGAAGCCCGTTCTCGATAAGGACGGCAAGCCGGTCACCGAGACGGTTGAAGTGACCCGTCCCGCCTTCAAGGTGGTGAGCGTGTTCGATGTGTCCCAGACGGATGGCAAAGAGCTTCCCGATATTGCCGTGGACGAGCTGACAGGCAGCGTGGAAAACTACGCCGCCTTTTTTGATGCTCTCAAAGAGCTGTCTCCGGTCCCCATTGCCTTTGAAAACATCACCGATGGCGCAAAAGGCTACTTCTCTCATGTAGAAAACCGCATTGCCATTCAGGAGGGCATGAGTGAAATCCAGACCATCAAGACGGCGATCCACGAGATTGCCCATGCCAAGCTTCACGCCGTCACTCCCGGCGAGAAGGTTGCTCCCGAGGACAAGAAAGACCGGCGCACTAAGGAGGTCGAGGCAGAAAGCGTCGCCTATACCGTCTGCCAGCGGTACGGTATTGAAACCTCTGATTATTCCTTCGGCTATATCGCCGGTTGGTCCTCCGACAAGGAGACCAAGGAGCTGAAAGGCTCGCTGGAAACCATCCGCAAAACGGCGGCTGAGATGATCACCGGTATTGATGAAAAGCTCAAAGAGCGGCTTGCCGTGAAAGAACAGGAAGCCCCTACGCCGCTGCGGGATGCGGCGATTCCGGTTTATCGGGAAGCTGCGATGTATGCCTTTGAAGCCGGTGAGCTGAGTGCTTACCGTACTTCGATGCAAGCGAACATGGACTGTAAAGAGGCGATTGAGAAGACCATCAACGACTACTACGGCAACAACCGCCTTGCGGCGGAGTCCGCCGTTAAGAGTATCCTTGAGAAATTCTCGCCTGAGCGCGTCGCTTATGTCCTTGCGAATACCATCCAGCAGAAAGACCATGACGGGCGTATCTCCCGTGATTGCAAGGAATGGGCAAAGGGCATGGATGCCAGCCCGGATCATGCAACTCAACTCATTATTGACAGTGTAAATCCGGGGCTTGTCAGTCTTTTCACCGAAGAGTTCGTCCGGCAGACCGCTATCGGTAAGGCGCAGGAGCAGACACCGGCTGAACAGAGCAAAACGGCTGTCCCGGAGGAAGGTCCCGAAACTCCGGCTCCCAAAGAGCCGGAACAGGCGGCACCGGTGAAGCATCGCCTCACACCGGAGGAAAAGAAGATTAAGGAAGCCGTCATGGACACGCTCAAAGCGCAGATCGCCGGTCGCAACGACGGGATGCTGTCTACCTACCGCTCGTCCAATCAGTCCTTCAAGGTGATGGTGGAGTACAAGGTCAGGATTGAGGGCAACACCGTTACCCGGGATGGCGAGCCGATGTTCACCATTCACCGCCGCCATTCTGCCAAGAAGGTGCAAGGCTGCTATCGAGAGCTGACACCGACGCTTGAATATATCGGAAAAGAGAAGACTCAGGAAGCAGCGCGGGAAAAGCCTTCTATCCGGGAACAGCTCCGTGCTGCGGCAAAGAGCCAGCCTGAGCGGAAAACGCCGGTTAAGCAGAAGTCCCACGATGTCGGTTTGGAGTGATGCCTATGAAGTTTGAAAACATCGATCTTGTGGATGCCCTTCGCCGGATTATGGACATCCACACCCAGAACTACAAGGAGGATTTTGAGCTGGACGCCGGGCTGCTTCACAGCCTTGCCGCTTCCCAATCCTCCGAGGACAAGCACCTTCTCTGGATGTCCCGTCCGAACGGCACTTACCTCCTGCCTGAGCGTGAAGTCTATGTCGAGGATTCCTACGAAAACAAAGTGTGGGAGTTCTACCATGAGCAAACCCGCGATCCCATACTTGCCTACGCGGTTGAGATCAAAAGCGTAGAGGGAGATACCGTCAGAGGCGACCTCATTGAGCTGGACTATGCCGCCCATGTGGAGAGGATGCAAAAGCTCACCGTTCCGGTTGAGACAGTGGCAGTCTCCTTTAAGGACGATGCCACCTTTTATCTGCCTTTCCGCAGCTACCGGCGCGAAGCGATCCCGCTGGAAGAAGAGCACGGCGAGGTTGTGTCGGTGAGTTATCTGCCTGAGAATGCGACTGAGCTTGACATGATCCTCCGCCGTGAACGCTTCAAAACGAGCTTCCATGCGAAAACCGGCAGTATTAAGGATCACATTCACAAGCTTGCCGTCCAGCATGGCGTGACAGAAAAGCTGGGCATATTGCCCCTTGAAGTGCAGACCGCCTACAATGCCGTCAAGGAAGCTCATCCCGAAGCGATTGTCTGCTTTGCCCAGAACAGCTACTTCGAGATTTACGGCGAAGATGCGAAGAAGGCAGCGCCCGCGCTCGGCACAAAGCTCCTGATGAAAGAGCTGGAAGGCGGCGGACAGGTCGCCGTGACCGGCTTTCGGGAAGATCAGTGGGTTGCCAAGGCAAAGGCTCTGTGGGGACAAGGCAACGATGTCCTTGTCACGCAATCCGGTGAAGACGGTAGACAGGAAACCGTCAAGCACCTTCTCGCTGAGGACTATATCCCTGTTGGCATGGTGATGGATATGGACGGCAAAACCGTCCGCGTTGACAAAGTGGATTTTCCAAATGAAGAAGTCAGCCTGACGGACATCACGGACAGGAAGCATCCCGTTCCATTCCATGAGCGTATGTCTATTGTGCGTTCCTATGTGGAGGACGCTCCGGCAGAAAGCCTCTGGAAAGCAATGGATCGCAGAGAGCATCCCTCTCAGAAGAAGACTTCTGTCCTCGCAAAGCTCAAAGAACACGCCCAGACTGCGCCAGATAAAGGCGCTAAGAAACCTGAGCACACGAAGAAACCAAAATCAAAAGAAATGGAGATGTGATTATGTTTTTTACCGTGGAAGAAACTAACCTGATGTGCTGTTTCGACACTTCCAGCCGCAAGAGGCTGATTGCTGAAATGAAGTCGCTGCCCATCAACGAGCTGGACGATGAGATGGCGGAGCTGCTTTTCCATACCGTTCGGAAGCTTGAGGGCATCACCGACGAGGCGTTTGCCCAGCTCTACATCGCGCCGGACAGTATGATGGACGATTGAAAGGAGAATGCCTATGCCCGTATTGGATGGCAGTTTTGAAGCCTTCGTGACCAATCTCGGCAAGTACAACGAAGGCGAGCTTGTCGGTGAGTGGGTTCATTTCCCGACCACCGAAGAGGAAATGAAGAAGGTCTTCGAGCGGATCGGCATCGGCTCAAAGGACGAGTTCGGACAGGTCTATGAGGAATGGTTTATCACGGATTACGACTGCTCCATTCATGGAGTCAGCAATCTCCTTGGCGAATACGAAAACCTCGATAAGCTCAACTACCTCGCCGCCCGGTTGGATGAGATGTCCCGCTCTGAGCTTGAGCATTTCGTGGCAATCATGGATAGTGGCTGCGATGAAGTAAATGACCTCGACGATCTGATCAACCTGACCTACAATCTCGACAACTATGATTTTATTCCCGACATCAAGGACTATGACGATCTCGGTCGTTACTACTTCTTTGAGGGTGGGTACAACATCGACAACAAGTTCGGCAGCTTTGTGGACTACATCGACTTTGAGCGGTACGGTGAAGACTGCGCAATCAATGAAGGCGGCACACTGACCAATGCCGGGTACATCCGTCCTACCGGCGATAGCTGGAACCGCTACTTTGACGGGACGCTTGAGGATATTCCCGATGAGTACCGCGTCACCGGAAGCGGCGAGGAATTGGAGCCGCCAAGCACGATCGCTGTGCTGGTGGTTGAGCCGGACAAGAAGCCCTATGTGAAAGAAATCTCTTCCAGCCTTGAGTCCTTACAAAATGAGGTTGGCGGGGACATTGAGGCGGTCTATCCCTTTGAAGAGCCGGTTGCCATTGTCTGCAATGAAGAAGGCAAGATGAACGGTTTGCCTCTCAACCGCGCTCTGCGGGATGACAGCGGTGAAATCTATGACATTGTTGCCGGTACCTTCCTTGTTACGGGTCTGACGGATGACAGCTTCGGCTCGCTTTCGCCGGATCTGTTGCGGCAGTTTATGACGGAGTTCAAAATGCCGGAGCAGTTTGCCAAAATCGGAGACAGGATTGTGGCTATCCCGATGATTTCCGAAGAACAGCAGAAACAGACCGTTCTTGAAGAGAAAAGCTCCATTGTCAACGAAAACACCTCCGGCATGGCGGTGGATGGTCATATCGGCACATGGCACACGATTGACCATAAAGAGATCGACGGTCACACCTTCTGGCTGATGGAGCACGACACCTTTGGGGACGATGCCTCCTGTATCATTGTCGATGAGCGCGGCGAGCTGGTGCTGTCCCATATCTATGACGGCTTCGATGAAACCGCAGTCAATCTGCTCCGTCAGGAGGTCATGCCGGTCGAGAAGATGCCGGATGACAGCATCAGTGTTGAAGAAATGAAGCAGTACGGCTACAAATGGGGCGGTATGCTGCCCATGCGGGAGGATGCTGCGGCTGAGGTCATGAAGTCGTGCCAGATTTACCGGCTGTACGGCGACGATACCGAGGGGCTGGTTCTGGACGCCAAGGAGATCAAGGAACACGCCGCCAAAGGCGGTATCTTCGGTGTGGAGAAAGCGGATTGGGTGGCCGAGCTGGAAAAGCAGAATCCTCTCAAGGCCGCTGAAATGTCGCTTGAGGATGACTACGGCATGATTGACGGGATCATCAACAACGGTCCGAAGGAAGATAAGGCGAGCGAGAAGGGCGGGAAAACCTCTATCATGGATCGGCTGAAATCAGCAAAAACCGCCCAGCAGACGGATAAGCCTTCTCCCCACAAGGAGATGAAGAGCGAGCGTGAGTTATGAGCCGGAGTAAGAAATGGAAGCTCGAATGGAGCTTCTTTTTAGGCAGCGACGGACGGCGCAAATACAATGACCTGTGCCGCCGCTGCGTTCATCCCTGTAAGCAGAGCTTCCGCGCCGTTATCCTTGCCTGTCCGCATTACTTCTCCAAGCGCTCAGGACAAAGCCAAAATCTGTCGGATTAAAGGTTGAAAATCGCTGATTTCCTGCCCTCTGAGCAGAGATGACGCATTGCCCCGTATGTTTTCCTGTCTAAGCGCCAAACGCCTGAAATGTCAGAATAAAGGTCGTATTTCTATCAAAAGCGAAGAGCCTCGGTCGATGCCCTTGCGGGTGTCGGCTGAGGCTCTTTTTTGTTTACAGCAGATCGTTCAGAAGGTTCATGCACTTTACCTTCTGTTGGAGATTGGCGCTCCCATAGACATTCAGCGTGAATGAAACATTCTTGTGTCCAAGGATTTCAGAGAGCGATTTGATGTCAAACTCCGGTATCTCGATTGCCCTTACTGCGAAGGTGTGCCGGATCTCATGGAACTTTACCTTTTGCAGCCCATTACGCTTGAGAAAGCGGGTGAAAAACTGCCGGTATGTACGAGGCTCGGTGGGTTTCGTTTTGCCTGTCAGGAAGTAGTGATTCGGGTTTTCCGTGTAGAACTTCTTGATGATGTTCATGAGCAACGACGGAACTGGGATAACTCGGGCAGATGTCTTCGTCTTCGGCGGTCCTATATGGAGATAGGACGATCCCTTTCGCTTGTCGTAGATGCGCTGGACAGTCTTGTTGATATTGATGGTCTTGTCCGTAAGGGAAATGTCCTTCATCTGGAGTCCGCAAAGCTCGCCGATCCGAATGCCGGTAAACAGCGCAATCAGAATACCCGCCGTTTTTCTGTTCAAGTCCATGTAGATGCACTGAATAAGGGCTTGTTCCTGATCTTTGGAGAGCGAGTTGACTTTCTTGATACCCAGCTCTTTTGGGTACTCAATCAAGTCCCAATTCAGCAATGGAATAGCCCGCTCTTTATAGGCAAACTCCATTGCAAGCCTGAAAACGAGGATGACATCCCGTATGGTCTTTACGGTAAGGCCTCCCGTGTTGTCCAGCCGACCGGCATTGTAGAGATACGAAATGTAGCTCTGAATGTCCGTTTCGGTGATGCTGCCAATCTTACGCTTGCCGAAGTACGGGATCAGATGATTTTCGGCAATCAGCGTGAAGCTGGCGTGGGTTGACGGTGTGATCATTGGCTTCTTCTGACTTAGCCAAGTGTTCAGCAGCGTCTTGAATTGTGTATTGTTAGTCATATTGACCACCTCCACGAACATTATCAGGTGGAGGAGCAAACAGGGCATTATCGTCCTCAAGTAACGGTCTCGAAAAGCGCCCGAAGCTGCGCTTCCCGGGCTCTGATGAGCCGTGGAAAGCTGAAAGGTTATCTGACTTCGCAGACCGTGTAACACGAAAGAATAGCCAGAATCAAACTGACCTGCCGCTTACAATCTCGTCAAAAGACGGCTTAGTGGATCAGGTGAGCTATTTTAATAAGACAGTTGCCAGCAAAGATATGAGCGGGTACTATCTGCTTCTTAATGGGGAGTACGCATACAACAAAAGTTACTCCGTGGGATATGACTTTGGCTCTATCAAGCGCTTGGATCGCTACACGATGGGCGCTTTATCAACACTTTATATTTGCTTTGCCCTTAAAAAGCATGATAGTGATTTTATTAAAGCTTACTTTGATTCTCTCAAATGGTACAGGGAAATCTATAAGATTTCAGCGGAAGGCGCTCGAAATCACGGCTTACTCAATGTTCCAACAGACGCGTTTTTCGAGACTAAACACTATCTGCCGCAGAACCTCAATGAGCAGCGAAAGATTGCCGATTTTATGATTGCTTTAGAGCACCGGATCGATGCACAGCAGTCGTTAGTAGACAACCTCAAGAAGTATAAAAGAGGGTTGCTTTCAAATCTGTTCGGTGAAAAGATAACTCAGGGATGTACAACAAAGAGTTACTATTTCTCGGAGATTGCCCAAAGGAGAAGCGAGAAATATGATCCCACTTCTGGTATTGAATATCCCTGTGTGGAGTTGGAGAACATCGAACAGGAAACAGGAAAAATCCTTTCCACAGTTCCATCAACAGCACAAAGCAGTATAAAAAATATAGCGAAGTCTGGTGACACACTTTTTGGCAAACTGCGCCCTTATCTTCGTAAATATGCTTTTGCTCAAAAGACGATGGCTTGCTCATCGGAGATTTGGGCGCTTATTCCGTCAGATGCCGTTTTACCGAAATTCTTATTCTACCTCGTTCAAACTGAGCAATTTCTTCGAGTTGCCAACATCAGCTCAGGTACAAAGATGCCGAGAGCAGAATGGTCTAATATTGAAAAAACTGAGTTCTTTATCCCTGATCCTTTTGTTCAGCGTAAAGTAGTCTCTCTTCTTGAGGGGCTGGATCAAAAGATTACTTTTGCGGACTCAGCACTCTTTAGCTTGAACAGATTAAAAGCATCGCTGATGCAACAGCTCTTCATATAAAGAGCTGTTGCATCAAGGAGGATTTAACACTGCATAAGGCGGAAAGTAGCTTTTGATGCACTTCTATCTTTGCCCCGAGAAAGGATAAAGCCGCACCGATTTTCTCCTGCTGATCAAGTGGAGGAATCCAAATAGGAATTTCCGCAAGATCATCTGCATTGATAGCTGGATACCCTGTACCTGTACTGCGAAGCATTGCTTCACGGGCAAAATAGTCTGACGAAAGTTGCTCGTATATAAATTGAGTGTCCACCTCTGAGCATCGGATTTGCGCATATCCGGTAGACCCAACTGTTGGATATTCAAAATTCTTTTGGAAATAGTAATTGTTTTTTTGATACGGTCGAACCATTTGATAGAGTAAATCACCTTCCTCCAAAAGCCTTTGTGCTCGACTTGGCGCAGAGTTGCGAGATAAAAGTTTTTTACTATTCAAAACACCTGACTCTACACACTCCAAGTCAATATATATGAACGCCTCTGGAAGCGCTCCGGTTTTGGGATTGATATGAACTACGCTCCCCAACGGTTTCACATCATGCGAATCAATTTCAGAGGGTTTTGAGGACAAATGTGAACGCTTAAAGAAAAAGCGGTTTTGTAATCCTCTTTTATACTTCTGTTCAAGTACGAAGATAAAGCTCCATGAACGCCGAAATCCCTTGCAATAGCGGATTTGCCTCTGCTACTGCAAGGGATTTTGCTATGGAGTGGTATTGATTTTGTCAGTCCAAATAGCCCTCAAGTAACGGTCTCGAAAAGCGTCCAGCATTATCGTTTAGAGATGATTGCGGAAGAGAATTTCCAAGCTGGCATCGCACTACCCTTGGTACAATTATTGAGCCATATTCAGAGAAAGTTCATGGAGAACATGACTTTGAAGTCCTTACATCTTCTCGTGAAGGACTTCAAAGACAAATAGATCATTTTGGCTCTCAACAAAGGCACGATACAGACGGCTATAACATTATACCTCTTGGCTTTTGCACATATAGAAATAGAAGCGATGACGGAAGGTTTACCTTCAACATTAACAAAATCAGCGACAAGGCTATTGTAAGTAAATTCTATCCGGTCTTTCGATTCAAAAATGCGAACAGCACTTTTATGACAGAATATCTCAACTCGTCAGCCCGAGCACGAAAAAAACTGTCAGTGCTTGCGGTCGGAACAAGTCAAGTTGTTCTTTCGTTCGAAGCGTTAAAATCTGCAAAGTTTGATCTTCCTTGTAAAGAGGAACAGGATAAAATCGCTTCTCTGTTAGAATGCTTGAACGAACGAGTTGAGCTTCAGCGTTCCTTTGTCGATGCCCTCAAGAAGTATAAAAGAGGATTGCACAAGCTCGTTTTTATCAAAAACCGAAAGCACTCTTGGGAAAAGTCAGCCCTTCATGATATTGCTTCGTTTTGCGGAGGGGGTACGCCCTCAAAGGATATTTCTTCTTATTGGGAGGGTGAGATTGGCTGGATTTCATCATCCGACATACAAGAAGAGTGGATTGATGATATTTCCGTGACTCGAAGAATAACAAAAACGGCGATTGATAATTCAGCTACAAAACTTTGTCCCGAAGGCACAATCGCAATCGTCTCACGAGTAGGGGTAGGAAAAGTCGCAATAATGCCTGAAAGCCTCTGTACAAGTCAGGATTTTACCAACATAACTTCTATCACAGGGAACACACACTACATGGCGTATCAAATTGCATTCAGGATGAAACTTGAAGCCATGAAAACACAAGGAACATCTATCAAAGGAGTTACAGCCGATACAATAAAGGCAATGGTGTTAGACATTCCCCCTTTAGAAGAGCAGAAAAAGATTGCAGATATGCTTACCGCTTTTGACGCTTATATCAAGAGAGCTGTTTGCGAGTTGGATCTTTTTCTTGCTATGAAGAAGGCGTTGTTGCAGCAGCTCTTTATATGAAGAGCTGCTGCATATAACCACATTTTTCCTTAATCAGCAGATCATACACCTTCTGGGCAGCTTGCAGCCGAGCATCTATCTTATCAAGTATATCTGCATACTCTTGCTGCTTTGCTTGATCCGGAAAGATTACTGGAATACCCATAAGTAAATCGTCTGTCATAGATACTCGGTCATGACGAACTCCTTGCGATCCATTATCATAAATGTATCTATGCCAAGCATCGCTCTTAAAGTACCAAGCAAGGTAGGAGGGGTAAATATCTGCTTTTAGCACAAGGCAAGTGTATAGTGGTGAGATGATCCCTTTTTCATCGAGGGTATATCTATTAAACGGTCCATACGGCGCAGTGTTCGACTTTCGCGGATTGTAAACAAAATCTCCTTTTTCGATTACATAGTAATTTGCGGTATTTCCATCGACTGCAATGTCTTTGTCAAAGAAGTCACGCTGAGGAATAAGCCCATATTCAGCAGAGTTAGTTATCACATTTTTCACTAAGCCGTCTGTATTTCGGCGCGACACTTTTTTGAAAATATCACCTAATCGAACACAAGTCCATGCTTTAACTGACTGAGTTGTAGTCCGGCGAAAAATGTGTTGCATGACACCTCTTTTATACTTCTTGAGAGCTTCAACCAAATTGCGTTGTTGGCGGATTCGTTCATCAAGAATGGTAAGAAAACCGACTATCTTTTTTTGCTCAGAATAACCAGGAAAATAGACTTCGCCTGTCAATACAGTTTCATTATTTACCTTCATGTCATGTTTAGCACCTATGTTGACGAGAGGTTTGAGATATTTATTAAGCCTTAAATCGTTCCCAAAATAATAGTCAATATACTCTGCTACTGTTCCTTCGCATGGATGATACACGGCATAAAGCGTTGAAACAATACCCGGAGCACCATTGTTTACCTTAATTATCCCGTAAGGATTGGCTTTGAGTGGGCTTTTGGTATAAACAATATCATTTGTCTCTACAACATGATATTCTGCGACACTCTCCCCGGCAAATGAACGCCCTTGAAATTCGATTTGATTGATAATACCGTATTCACCTGAAACAGAAAGCACATCAGACTTCGTATAAATGAGATTTTTATTTCTTTCTTTGTTTTCAACAAGATATTGAGAAAGATGTGCAGATTTTATAGGCCCATCAAAGCCCGGGAAGCGCAGCTTCGGACGCTTTTCGAGACCGTTACTTGAGGATACATTTGCCATAATTATTTGCCCTCCACATCAAACGGGAAATCCAGCCCCAGCTCATCAAAATACGGCTTCAATTCCGCGTCGATGTCCTTGATTTCACTTTGGAGCTTGCGAATATCCGCAGCCACTTCGTTCAGATCAATTTCTTCTTCCGGCTCAAAGGTATCAACATAGCGGGGAATGTTGAGGTTAAAGCCGTTCTCTTCAATCTCCTGCATCGTCGCCACATGAGCATACTTATCAATGTCCTCACGGCGCTGGTATGCGTCTACGATCTTGTCGATGTCGCTTTGCCGGAGGATGTTCTGATTCTTTCCAGCCTCAAAGTCTTTGGAAGCGTCGATGAACAGGATGTTATCCGCATTGCCGTTGCGCTCCCTCTTGAGTACGAGGACACAGACAGGAATACCGGTGCCGAAGAAGAGGTTTGCCGGAAGACCAATGACGGCATCCAGCACATTCAGCTTTTGGATGAGGTGCTTGCGGATCACCTCTTCGGCAGCGCCACGGAAGAGAACACCATGAGGGAGAAGAACAACAGCTCGTCCGTCTTCATCCATGTGATAGACCATGTGCTGCACAAAGGCAAAGTCCGCCTTGCTCTTCGGAGCAAGCTTGCCATACTCGTTGAATCGAGCATCTTCCATGAACTTCATATCGGCAGACCAATTCGCGGAGTACGGCGGATTGGCAACCTGAACACGGAACTTCTTGTCGCCAAAATAATCATGCTCCAAGGTGTCTCCGTTGTAGATATTGAAGTTGCGGTACGGAATGCCACGCAGGATCATGTTCATTCGGGCGAGATTGTATGTAGTCGAGGTCAGCTCTTGCCCATAGTAGTTTCTGACATTCGCATAGTTTTTCAGGCGAAGCAGCAGCGAGCCGGAACCGCAAGTCGGGTCGGCTGCATCCTTCACATCCGTCAATCCGAGGCAAGCGAGGCGGCAAAGCAACTCGGCAGGACCCGAAGGGGTATAGAACTCACCGGCTTTCTTTCCGGCAGTCGCGGCAAACTGACCGATCAGGTACTCGTAGGCATTGCCCAGCACATCAATTTTGGTGTCTTCCACGCCGAAGTTGATTTCGTCAAGGGAAGAGATAATCATCGCCATTACAGAGCTGCGATCCTTTACAGTATGCCCGAGCTTTGTGGAATCAAGCTGCATATCGGAAAACAAGCCATCGAAGTCTTCCTGAGAGTCGTTACCTATGGTGGACTCCATCAGGGAGTTGATAGCCTTCTGCAAAAACTCGATGTCAAAGGAACGGTTCTCGACCATCTTGACCATCTTGCGGAAGAGGAATTGCGGCTCAATCACATAGCCGAGATCACGCAGAGCTTCCTCTACGACAGCTTCTTTGTACTCAGGGTCAGCCCATGCCTCTTCATAGCTAATCCCGTCATCTTTCAAAAGGTTGACCATGTACTTCTCGGTTTTGTCCGAAAGGTAGTAGTAGAAGATCATGCCCAAGATGTAATTCTTGAACTCATAGGCTTCCATATTGCCGCGAAGGGCGTTTGCCATTGCCCAGAGCTTGTTGCAAAGCTCTTTCTGATGAGCCTGAATAGAGTTGTCCATTTCTTATTCTCCTTATTGGTATTTCTCGGCGTGTTTTCTGATAAAGTCCACGATACGGTTGACCAAAGAACGCTTCTTCAAAAGCGGCATCGGCTTTGTGAGCCGGTCACGGATGTTTCCGGCATCCATCGTACCGGAGAACTCGTATTCCGAGATGAAGTCGGTGAGCACCTTAGAGTCGATGTCCTCCTGATGGGCAAAGGCTTCAATCTCTTTTTGTTTTTCTGCGTTCTCGAAGTCGTTGTAGGCAGCGTCAATTTCATCAGCGCTGTTAAGCCCCGCAACAACCGTGTCCAAGAACGATTGCAGGATCTCAACCTTTTTGAGCAGCTGCGGGTTGTCCGTCCTGCCAAGTTCATCTTTGATGTGCTTGATGTCATAGTCCTTCTGCTTCGCGTCATCAAAGTGGATGTTGCGGATGAGATTCATGATGTAGGCGACATTGATTCGGTCGCTCTCCATAAGCTCAATGCAGAAGTCCACATCGTTCAGAACAGAGACAACCTCACGATCTGTTTTCTGTTTGGAGTAGAGCATCAGATATTTGCTCTTATAATCCTGATACTCCTGCTCAGACATCGTGAGTGCATCCTGGTCAAAGCTGAACTCGATAAATGTATGCAGCGATTGCAGATACTTGGTCAGCTCGCGGAAGGTGACAACAAAGAGCTTCTGATCATCTTCACTCTGCATGGTGTCTACGGCTGCGGGAGTGGCGGCGATCTCTTTGAGCTTTATGACCATCTCATTGAACTTCTCGACAAAGAAGTCATAGTCCGGGACAATAATGCCGGAAGTATCTTGCGCTTTTGAAAACAAAGTAAGCGCGTCATCCGTCTGCTTTTTGAGGTTGCGGTAGCAGATGACAATGCCGAAGGGTTTTGTCTCTTTCTCCACGCGGTTCGTGCGGGAATAGGCTTGCAACAGGTCGTGATACTTCAAGTCCTTGTCCACATAGAGGACGGAAAGCGTTTTGCTGTCAAAACCGGTGAGGAACATATTGACCACAAGCAGGATGTCCAACGGCTTTGTCTTCTTGCCCTTCACACGGTCAGAAATGTCCTTGTGATAGGCTGCGAAGGTATCGGTCGAGAAGTTGGTGCTATACATCTCGTTATAATCTTTGATGATCCTCTCCAAAGAATCGCGGCTGTGCTCATCCTTGCCTTCTGCATCCTCGTTCTGCCCATAAGAGAAGATACCGGAGATGTTCAAGTCGTGCTTTATGCTCTTGAAGATGTCATAATACTTGACCAGCGCCTCAATCGACGAAACGGCGAAGATTGCGGTGTATTGCCTGTTCCGTGTCTTTGCTTTATGATTTTGGACTATATGATTGGCGATGAGCGACATACGCTCTTCGGACAGATAAAGCTCATTGACATCAATGGCATCTGCCAGCGTGGGATCGTCCCAGTCAAAATCACCCTCCATCGTCTTTATGTATTCCACATGGAAGCCAAGGACATTGTTGTCAAAGATAGCGTCTTTGATCAGGTAGTTATGGACGCACTCCCCGAACAGCATCTCTGTGGTTTGCGTGATTTTTCCTTCTACTTTTCCGTTGACTTCAAAGCGTGGCGTTCCTGTAAAGCCAAAGAATTGAGCTTTCTGGAAGTGTCGCACAATGTCCTTATGCATATCGCCAAACTGACTTCTGTGGCACTCGTCGATGATAAAAACAACTTTCTCATCCTTGTACGCATCCATGATCTTTGCATATTGAGGGCGCTTGACAGCATTCGCCATTTTCTGCATGGTGGTTACAATAAGCTGCCGGTTTTTGTCCTGCATCTGCTTCACAAGGACATCGGTGCGGTCAGTGGCATCTACCGAGCCATTTTCAAACTTATTAAACTCTTCCGTGGTCTGAGAGTCCAAATCCTTGCGGTCAACGAGGAAGATTACCTTTTTAATGTTTGGATTGGCTGCGAGAATCTGCGCCGTCTTGAAGGAAGTCAGCGTTTTTCCCGCGCCGGTTGTATGCCAGACATAGGCATTGCGGTTGGTCAATGTCGCTTGCCTGACAAGAGCTTCGACCGCATATACCTGATAGGGGCGCATGACCATAAGCATTTTATCCGTATCATTTAGGATCATATACCGCGTCAGCATCTTGATAATATGGTCACGGGCGAGGAAAGCAATCGAGAAATCCTTCAAATTGGTAAGCCGCACATTGTCGAAGTCTGTCCAGAAGAATGCAAGGCTGTGCAGCATCTCCCGATCCGAGTTTGCAAAATACTTCGTGTCTACACCGTTGGAAACAACGAAGATTTGGATGAAATGATACAGCCCGTTGTAAGAATGCTTTTTGTAGCGCATCACCTGATTGACCGCTTCTCGGATGTCGATGCCTCTGCGTTTTAATTCTACCTGAATCAAGGGAAGTCCGTTGACAAGGATCGTCACATCGTAGCGATTGACATACTTTCCGACAACTGTCGTCTGGTGCGTTACCTGAAAAATATTCTTGGTGTGCTCGCTGTCAAAAAACGAAAGATACACCTTCGTCCCGTCTTCTCGCTCTAAGACAAATTTGTCTCTGAGGATTTTTGCACTTTGGAAAACAGATTTGCCAAGCATCAGATTGAGAATGCGTTCCCATTCTTTATCTGTGAGCGGCTTATCAAGTTTATCCGCATTGAAAGCCTCGAATTGCACCTTGAAGTTCTCGACCAACGCATCATAGTCGGGAACAGAAACGGTGCTATATCCCTGCTTATTCAGTTGATCTATGAATTGCAGTTCAAGCTCTGCTTCGCTTTGATATGCCATATCTTCATCTCCATTACTTGAGGATCATTTGGATGCCCAACGACCCCCGGATTTTATCTAACTGTTTTTACCGTAGGGAACAACTTATTCGTCGCGCAGCACTTCGCAAATATCTCCGATGTCGCAATCAAGGTAGTCGCATAGACGCATTAAAACTGTCAGCGCGACTTCCTCTCCCTTGTTGAGTTTGCTCATAGTGCCTGTGGATAGCCCTACATCCTTGCGCAGCGTCGCTTTTGATATATCTTTTTGGATGAGTAGCACCCATAATTTCTTGTAGCTTATTCTCATACAAACGCTCCTTATATTGCGGTTTGTGACGGGTACAAAAACACAGTTTACATTATAGCAGAAACGCTTGGTGCCTACAACGCATTTCTTCGAGTATTTACAAAAAAGTTGCAAGCTCTCGAAGTATTAGGGGGCAAATGAAACCTGAGCGCCTTTCAGCGGCTCAGGTCAGACCATTGGGGCTGAATAAGCCGTTCCCTTTTGAATACAGCCTTTGTGTAAAAGTCAAGGGACATGGCCATATCAAAACCTTTAATGTGGTCAAAGAAGGAGATGTCATCCGACATCTCAATAATTCTTCTAAGGAAGCCCATGCACGCGCCGCAATCAAAATAGTAGGTGGCAGAAATGTGGCTCAGATGTTCCTCAATCTCAATATCCAGCTCATAGTCATTTGAGATTTCTATGGCTGTTTCGATGAAAGTTTGCGCCATTTTCTCGCGTTCCGGCAAGGCAAGGTATGTTACATTGCTATAAATCATTTTCATGATTTCGTTGAACGAAGGTGCTTGCTTTGCATCTTCTCCGAAGGCTTCTACGAGGTCGATTCTTTCTTTCTCGAGTTCCTCTATTGTTTCTTTGTGAAAGTGTTTCTCATAGATTATCTCTCCCATCGTTCCTCTCTCCTAAATTGATTATTGTCAGCCCATTTTTCTGAGCGCGTTCGAGTGTCTGCGCAGCGCCTCCCCAGCCGTGAGTCACATAGCACAAAGCGTATGCAGCGTTATCAACGAGATACCGGTTCCTTGCTGGGATCGCAGCCTTAAAATGATACTTCTCAAAGCCTTCTGGATAGATAATGTCATCGAAGTATTTTGGCTCGGCAATGTTGAAAGTGAGGTAGGGGATGACAAGGTAGTTCCTTATCTGCGGATAGCTCTTTTTCAGGTCAAAGACAACCCTTGCGCACATCCAATCAAACCCGCCCATGCCGCCATTTAAGAAGTCAGTAACCCCGGAGGCGATAAGCTTTTCAACTTCTCGACGGACATCCTCTGCTTGGACACCGTAGCATTCCTTGTGACCAATGAAGGTCGCTGTCGCTTCTTTTCCCATCTCAAGATACACCTCTTCAAAATAAAAGGATAGCACAACTCCATGAACAAATCAACGCTATTAGCGTTGACGACTTCCATATAGAATGTGTATAGTGATAGCCGTGTCACCTATACTATTAGTGTGTATTACACGCTGATAGGAGGTGCTGTGATGAGGCTTGAGTCCGTCGGCAAAAATATCCGCAAATACCGCCTGATGAGGAAGCTTCGTCAAGAGGACCTTGCGGAAAAAGCCGACCTGAGTATTAACTATGTGGGCGCAATAGAGCGCGGCGAAAAAACGCCTTCTCTTGAGTCCTTGATTTCCATAATCAACGCTCTCGGCGTTTCAGCGGATATGATCCTTGCGGATGTCCTTGACAATGGGTATTTGGTAAAAGATTCGCTTCTGGCTCAAAAGCTTGATAAACTTCCTGCGGAGGATCGCTCTCAGATTTATGATGTCATCGACACGATGATCAAGCATTCAAAACAAGTTAAGCCCTGAAATAACGAAGGCTCACCGAAATCTTGCAGTAGGTTTCGGTGAGCCTTTTTCTTTTGCTTATTCGAGTTCTCCGCTGCGGGATTTCTCCTGTTCCTTTGCCATCGAGGGACTGAGGAAATCATCCACATTCGCCTTCATCGTGTCAATCAGGCGAGCTTCTTTTTTCAACTTGGCGCGTTCGTCATAAAGGCGCTGCTGCTCGTCCACGAGCCGTTGCTGTTCGGCTTGCAGAGATTTCAAGCTCGGCAATTTTCCGTCGCCTTGTATGGCGAGAAGAGTGCTCTTTGCCGCCTCATAGATGACAAGCTCTGCTTCGTGTTTGGCACGGTATGCCGGTTTGTCCGCCGCCTTCATATAGGCATCATAAACCGGTTTGAGCCGCTGGTAGTTCGAGATGTTTTTGATAAGCGGCTGAACCTCACGCAGTTTGGCTTCAACATTTTTCAGCTCACTGCCGGTGCGGGCATAGGAGCTGTGAATGTCCTCGACTTTCTTTTCAAGGTCAGCATATTGCAGAAGGTTGTTCTCAGTCAGGTAGTTGAGAGTACGCGCGGCCTCTTTGAGAATGGTGAGCTTCGCTTTGTGTTCGTAACCTTTGCTGCCGATGAGCTGGATGCGCTCCTGAATGTCGCTGATGAGGGAGATACCCCGGCGAGAGGTCTGCATCTGGCGCTTGCGGTTCCCGCGCCCCAGAATGCGCTCTTTGATCCGTTCCTCGGTGTAGTTGTCTCCGATGGTCTTTGCACGGGTAAAACGCTCCTGTCCCTCAGCACGGAAGGAGATGTATTTTCCGGTCTTGATTTCATATCCGGCTTCCTGCATGAGTTTCATAAACTCATCGTAATCCTTCGCTGTGATGATGCAGCGGTCGATGGTCTGCTTGAGCTTTTGCTTCCAGCTTGTGCCGCGTTTAGCCTCTGTGTATTCCTTGTAGTCCATGCCCTTGCTCTGTGAGGGTGGGATCACGGAAAGCCCATGTTCCTTGCAGATTTCATCACTGAGCTGGCGCATTTCCCGATATGTCCGCTTGTTGCTCCGATAGGCATGGTAGTCTACAAAATTGACAGCATTGAAGATGATGTGATTATGGCAATGCCCCTTGTCGATGTGGGTGGCAATCACATACTCATACTTGCCTTTCAGCCATTCGTCGGCAAACTGCTTGCCAATTTCATGCGCCATCTCAGGCGTGACTTCTCCGATGTCGAAGGATTGAATCAGGTGTCGGGCAATCACCTTCGGCATCTGCATCCCTTGCTGGGCGGCGAGGTTTCGCGTCCACTCAAATTCCTTTGCCGCCGCGTCGCTGGCTGCACAGCCGAAAGAGGAAACATAGAGCTGATCGTCAGTCTTTTCCGGGTCGAGGATGTAGGCAAGCGCCTTGTTTACAGTTCCTCGGATTGGCTTGATTTTAGTAACTGCCATATTTCCTTTTGCCTCTCTTTCAGCTCGGTGACATCATCCTCATAAAGGTTTCCCTTTGAATTGATACGGCGGCAAATCTGATTGATATTTGACGCTGCACGGCTGACAGCGGCGGCAAGCTTCTTCTGCTGGGTGTAGTCCACCTTGATGATATAGCCGTCAATCGCCATCTTTCTGAGATACGCGCCCATATTGTTTGTTCCGAGCTGCGCCATCTTTGATTTGATGATCCGATGCTCATTTTCCGATACGCAAAACTCAATGCGTATTGGCCTTGTTCTATTTGCCATAGGCAATCTGTCCTTTCGTAAAGATAGAGGGTTTGGGAGACATCCCAACAAGCATTTTGAAGAGTAAGGGCAGGGTTCCCTTACTCGAAAATCGCCGTGTGTACGGACACCGGCTGTGCTTGCTATTCTCTCAAAATCGTATTCCCGGTGCCTCTCCCCGTAAAATACCTCTTCACTTTACAACGGACATTTTTTTGTTAGAACGCAGGTATCTCTATGAGAAAAAACGCTCGAAAACACCATTTTATGCTTATGGTGCTTATTTCTTTTCGCCTTTTCTGCGTTTCTCGTAGTCCTCGTCGATCCGGCTCTTCCAATCCGCACCAAGCGGGGCGCTGCTGCGGACGGCGGAGATCGCCTCGCTCAGTACCTCATAATTGAGCTGCGTTCCTTCACTGTCAGAGTTGTAGTTGACGGCTCGGTCAGCTCCGATCCCAAAGTGCCGTGCCGTTTCCACTGCGTCGATGTTTGCGCCGAGGAACAGGAACTCCCAGCCATACTTTGCTTTCTGCCGCTCGATCATCTGCTTCACCCGGTCGCTGCTGTAAAACCGGCTCGCATTCTCCATTCCATCCGTGGTGATGATAAACAGTGTATGCTCCGGGACATCCTCCGGTCTGGCATACTTGTGGACATTGCCGATGTGATGGATCGCGCCACCGATGGCATCCAGAAGAGCTGTGCAGCCGCGAACCGTATAGTCCCTGCCGGTCATCGGCTGAATATCCCGGATATTCACGCGGTCATGGATTACCTCGCTCACATTGTCGAAGAGGACTGTGGAGACGAGTGCTTCGCCGTCCTGCTTCTTTTGCTTGGCGATCATTGAGTTAAAGCCGCCGATGGTGTCGGCTTCCAGCCCACTCATGGAGCCGCTGCGGTCAAGGATAAAGACGATTTCGGTTAAGTTCTTTTTCATGATGATTCCTCCTCGTATAGAAAAACTGTGACTGCTTTTGCTTACAGTCACAGTATAGGAGAAATCGTCTTCGGTTTGGTCGCATGGCAAGCGACATTCAAAACAGATCGCGGAACAACTCGCTTTCGATGTCGGCGACATCATCCAGCAGAATTTTTGTCCCGTCAGTGAGCAGCATCCATCGTTCAAAGCCGTCAATCTTTTTCAGGTTTCCGCTTATCGTCACATACGCTCCGCCGGATTTCTTTGCATCCGGGACAAAGTAGGTAATGGTCAGCGCAGGATGGTCGCTCAGTTTTTCCAAGAGGATCTGCTGTTTCATGTCCAGCGTTTCCTTTTCCTCTTCGCTGAGGTCAACCTTATCATTTGTAAGCCGTGCGGTTTCGTGAATTGCATCATCATATCCGGTGAGAGCAGCAAACGGTGAGAACTGTGCAGCTCTGTCCAGCATCGGCATCTGCGGCCTCTTTGATGAGACATGGTGAGGAAGATTGATGATGTCATCATAATTTGCTTTATCTTTCATTCCAATAGTCCTTTAATCATGAGAAGACAGCCATTGCAAGTGTACCAGCCAGCATCAATACCAATCCGACGAGTGCCTTCTTAGACAACCTCTCATGGAACGCGAGATAAGAAAAGATAACCGTCACCAGCAAACTCATCTTGTCTATCGGTACCACAACGCTGACTATGCCATTTTGAATCGCATAATAGTAGCACAGCCAAGATGCACCTGTGGCAATCCCGGACAATCCGATGAAGCCGAGTTCTTTTTTGTCGAGGTGCTTTAGTTCAGGCGCTTTCTTCTTGATCAGAACAAGCAGCCATGCCATGACCAGAACTACAATCGTTCGTATGGCCGTGCCCAGATTGGACTCTACCCCGGTAATACCTACTTTAGCAAGAATTGAGGTAAGCGCTGCAAATACAGCAGAACCTATTGCATATAGAATATATGTATTTCCACTGGCTTTCTGGTCGCTTTTCTTTTTTTCTACCATCAGGATAATGCCAACACCCAGCAATACGGTACTAATGAGTTTTACAGCCAGATGCTCGGTTTCATGGAACAGAACGATTGCAAGTAAAACGCTCAGCACCGTGCTTGACTTGTCGATTGGGACAACCTTGTTGACATCTCCAATGGATAGTGCTTTGAAGTAACAAATCCATGAAGCCCCGGTGGCAGCGCCGGACAAAATCAAAAACAGTAAAGACCGTGGGGGTATTTCTGTAATCTTGTCGGCGGAGCCAACGATGAATACCATTACCCACGAAAAAGCCAGAACAACAATCGTTCTGATTGCTGTCGCAATGTCGGAATCTGTCTTTCTGATCCCGCACTTTGCCAGTATCGCTGTCAGTCCGGCAAACAATGCCGAGCCTATTGAAGCAGCCAACCACATTCCATAATCCTCCCTATCATTTTAATTATGCCTTATGTCCTCCGATCTGTGCGTTCCTGTCTTTCGCAGTTGCACCTTCCTCAAGGTTCATCCCTTTAAGAATGGCGTTCTTCCCAAACTTCTTTTTAATGGTGAGCATGGCTTGCTGCACCCGCTTTTCTTTTGCAAGCTCTTCATCTTCCTGCTTGCGTTTGGCATCCAGCGCTGCATAATCGGTGAAAAGGTCAAGCTGCTCAAAATCTCTTTTTGCTGAGGGGGCGGAGGCTTCGTCAATCACATGGGTTGCCGTAACATTCAGCCGCCGGATAAGCAGATTCTTATCTGTAATCCGGTCAAAGAGTTCACCGGCGGCATCCATGATCCGCTTTGTGGAAGAGGTGTACCGCCCCAGATTGATTGTACCGTGGGAATGCTTCGGTATCTGCCGCCCGTAATGGTCTTTGACTATATCGCCGTGATACTTTTTCCGGCGTTCCGGGTCGGTCAGGTTCTCAATGTCATAGCCTATTGTGACAACAAGCTGGTCGGTGACAAAGCCCTTGCTCACTAAATCCATTGAAAGGTTGTCCGCCATTTCCCGGAGAACGAGACGCGCCTTATACGCTTCATAGGGCTGGTGTAGTACCTGTCCCGATCCCAAACTGTTGCTTTCTGGTTTGTACGCCTTGACTGCCTCAACGGTGCAAGGCTCCCAGCCCCAAGCATGGTCAATCAGCAGTTCCGCGTTCTTGCCGAAGAGCTTGTAAAGCAAGTCTTCATCTGTGACGGAGCGGCGGGCAACATCGCCCATTGTGAACATCCCGTTTTCCTCAAGTTTCTTGGCGTACCCTTTGCCTACCCGCCAGAAGTCGGTGAGGGGCTGGTGTGACCATAGCGTTTTCCGGTAGCTCATCTCATCCAACTCAGCAATGCGGACTCCATTCTTGTCTGCCGGTATGTGCTTGGCGACAATATCCATCGCCACTTTGCAGAGATAGAGGTTCGTGCCGATCCCGGCGGTCGCCGTGATGCCGGTTGTCGAGAGAACATCCAGAATGATCTTCATGGCAAGGTCATGGGGCGATAACTTGTAGGTGGCGAGGTAGTCCGTGACATCCATGAACACTTCGTCGATGGAATAGACGATGATGTCCTCCGGCGCAACATACTTCATGTAAACCTGATAGATGCGGGTGCTGTACTCCATGTAGTACGCCATGCGGGGCGGCGCGATGATGAAGTCAATGGCGAGGGACGGGTTCTCTTGCAGTTCGGAAAAGCGGTACGATGAGCCTGAGAGCCTTCGCCCCGGCGCGTCATGCTGCCGTCCGGCGTTTGCTTCCTTGACGCGCTGTTTGACCTCAAACAGCCTCCCGCGCCCGGAAATGCCGTAGCTCTTGAGCGAGGGTGTGACCGCAAGGCAGATGGTCTTATCCGTCCGGCTCTCGTCCGCAACGACAAGGTTTGTGTCCAGCGGGTCTAAGTTTCTTTCACGGCACTCGACCGAAGCATAAAAGCTTTTCAGATCGATTGCGATATAGGTGCGCTGCTTCATGCTCCGGTTGCCTCCTTTCACTTGATACGGTTTTGTCCGCTTTTCAGGTGTGCCTTGATGCTTTGGACTGTTTCAGAAACAGTCTGCTCAGTTGTATCAATCACATTTGCTTCGTATTTGCCTAATTCACAGAATTGTTCCCACATGATTTTCACCAACTCGGTATTAGTTTTCAAATCCAGCTTTGACCGTTCCACCGCCCGTCTCAGCGTTATTTCTCTGGATGCTCGCAGCACAATGTAATGCACCTCATATCCTTTGCGTGCTGCCCCCAGCCACGGCTCTAAAAACCACGGACCGACAATCCCATCTACATACACATCGTAGCCACCTCTGACAAATCGTTTTGCCGTCTCCAAAAACGCTTCAATCACCACTCCGTTTTGTGCGTTTGACTCCGGTAAATATGGGGGGATTGCACCTTTTTTGAGATAGTGAAAGAAATCATCTGTTCTGATACAAACGGACTTATCCATATCCGATTCCATAGCGGCTTTATCAGCCACAGTGCTTTTACCTGTCCCGGGTGAACCGGTTATAATCGTGATTCTTCCATGTGTCATCTAATCAACTTCCTCTTGTTCCTGCTTGTCCAATATCGCTTTCATTATAAATAAAGGCTTATTTCTTGTTCGGGTTGATTTTCCCTTTGGTAAGTACGGTAACAGCAGTGCCGCCCACCATTACGACGACGCCAAGCGCCGCTTTTCCAGCTCTTTTTATTTGCTGCGCCCGCTCGCTACGGCAGTGCTCGCAATATTTATACTTGTACCCTTCCGGTAGCGGACGCTGACACTTTTTATTTTTACAAAGTTTCTGGCTCATCTTTCTGTTCCTCCAAACGCAGTGCAGGGTTGTCGCTTGGCAACGCCAAGATTCGATTCTCTATCTCAGGCAGCTTTTGCGTCCAATAGTTTTCCGGTGACGGATCGATCATGTCCAGCCTCTCGACAAAACCCTTTGTTTCAAGATAGGTTCTCTGGATGAACTTTGCGTAATACTCCAAACTTACCTTTGCCGCTTCGGTTTCGCCCATTTCCTGATAAGCGATGGCTTCGGCAAGGGACACCATGTTTACGGCGCATAAGCTTTCTCGCAGTTCATTCATCCGTGCATTTATCTTTTCAGGCGTTGCGCCGGATAAAATCTTGCCCCATGTAGATTCCGGCTGATTTTTAATAAACGCAGCATTCGCGCTCTGGCTCTGCATCAATAGATTTCGGCTGTTTTCGGCATCTGACACGAGCTGCATGAGAGCCATTTCCTTCAACCTCGGATTCTGAATGGCGGCAGCTTGGATTAGCTTTTGCTGGCAGCTATACGCCGTCGCAAGCCGATCATACTCCTGACCTTGCCGGACTTCTTCAACTGCGACTTGAACAAATTGAATTTGCTCCGCAATTTGAGCCATTTGCATTTGTGTGGCGTAATTCGTCATTGCTTGTGAAAGCTCAGGAGACAGCTTGACCTTGCCGAGCGAAACGGTCGAAACAATTTTCTTCGTTTCGGGGTTGATGAGGTTTGCCATAAGCGAGCCATCTTTTTTCGTCATGAGCTTTAGTGCACCGCTTGCTATTTTTGTTTTTTGCTCATCCGTGAGGATCACCTGATAAGCTTCTTCGGGAATAGCAGCTTTGACAGCGCTGACAAACGCTGGAGCAGAGTAAAGCGTTTTCTCAATGCGATTGAACAACCGTCCTGCGCTTCCAATCAATGGTTTAGCGACCTCAGGAACGCTGTCGAAGCATTTTACTACGCTTTCCGTATAATCGGTTAAGCTGCTTGTTTGATTTGACTCTGACGATACATGAATGATTTCTTCCATTTGGAGTCCCCCTTATTTTTGTATTCATTTAGAGGGTTTGCAAAAGCTGCGAACCGGTTACGCTCCGAGCAAGCTCTGGTCAAAGGCGAACAGCGCCTCATTGATCTCAAAGATGTTATAGTTTCCGTGCTCAATGAAATACTCAATGATGATGTCAAACTTGTTCGAGTGCGAGAGGGCAAAGCCCGCTTTCATGAGCATTTCTTTTGTCTCGTCCAGCGGCAGCTCTAAGGCAATCGCAAAGGCGAGTGCTGTGGGTTTCGACGGTTTGTAAAGCCGGTCGCTGCGGATCTTCGAGAAGAGCTTGCGGTCGATGTTCGCTTTCTTGTAACACTGCGCGTCGGTCATGCCTTTCTCGTCAATTTTCCGAAGCAGCATTTCGGAGAAGCTTTCGTCGATCTGCGAAAGTGCATCATCCAGTGTTTTTGCACTTGCCGCCATTGGAGCAGCCAGTGGGGCACCGAATGTCTCTTCTTCCGGCTCGTCCGAAAGCATCCGCATCCGGCGCAACCGCTCCGAACGGCTGTCGGTATGCTCGTCCACATAGTTATCGTCTATGTATGCAGCAATGTCAGAGAACAGCTTCTCGCCGATCTGATATGTCTTGCGGTCGAAGATGACAATGTAGACGGTCATGTCATTTTCCAGAAGGAAGTCGCTGATCGTGTCAATAGCGACCTTGAGCGCCTGGTCTTTCGGATAGCCGTAGATACCCGATGAGATCAGCGGAAAGGCAACCGTCTCGCAGCCGTGCTCCTTCGCAAGCAGAAGGGAAGTGCGGTAGCAGGAAACGAGCTTTTCCCGTTCTCCGTGTTTACCGTCCCGCCAGCGCGGTCCGACGGCATGGATCACATACTTGCAGGGCAGTCTATATCCCTTCGTGATTTTTGCACTGCCGGTTTCGCAGCCGCCCAGCGTCTTACACTCGGCAAGCAGCTCCGGTCCTGCAGCCCGATGGATGCAGCCGTCAACACCGCCGCCTCCCAGAAGAGAGCTGTTCGCCGCGTTGACAATAGCATCCACTTCCATCTTTGTGATGTCGTTTCGTACAATTTGAAGGGGCACAATACCACCCGCCTTTCAACTTTTCAAAATCACCCATCTTCATTGTCAACTTTACAATGGGAAGTCATCAAAATAACGCCATATCTATTTTGTATTCACCATCAATCAGTATATAGTCCAGATCATTTTCTTTCGCAAGAGACAAGGTGCGCGCATTATCTTTCAAAACATTATCTAAAGTACAATCCTCATCATCTAAACGGTTTTCAATAACATTTGCAAATTGTTTTATGTCATCGAAATGCATTCTTATATAGTTTTCACTCATCGCAAGGCAATAGCCTCGTATATCTTTGCGGTATTCGTCAGTAAAATCTTTTTTCCAGTCAAATGGAATGTAGCATCCCTCAATAATCAAATTTTGCCGATTTTCAATCACGGTTTTAATTATTTCCCGGACAATCGGCCATAAAAACATCGTCAATTCGGTATCAGCGCTCACAGGTGTAAGCTGTGTGTTTCCACTGCGAATCATCCCCATTTTCAAATGGTCAATCGACAGATACGGATAGTTGTATTTTTCGAGGAGTTTTTGAGCCAACAGAGTTTTTCCTGTGTGAGACGCACCGGTAATCAAAATAATCACTTTTGTTTCACTGCTCCTATTTAGGGCTTGCTGCTCTTTATATCAGATATTTAGAAGAGCAAGCACGCTTATTTATTCTTGTGTTTCTACAATGCCAAAGTCGATCAGAATGTTCTTATCAGCATTCGGCGGATAGACGATACCCGTCATCTCATACTGATAGCGCCGGACCTTCCGAAAATCTTTGATTGGCTCCGGTGCATAGGCCGCTGTCTCACAGCGCTCGTATTCCGGCATACCGGCAAGGTCATCCGCTGCCGCTTTAATCAGCGCATCGGCCACATCGTCAATGTCTTTTCCATACTCAACGGCAACCAGCTCGTGCTTCTTGACATCTTTCTCAAGATTTCCAAAAGAGCGGTAGAGAAGATATTTCATTGTTTCAGTCCTCCTCGTGCTTTTCATCGTCCAATACTTTTTCCAATAAGGCGGTGAGTGTGGCGGCAATCAGCTCATAACTGATCGCATCCGGGTCGTTCTGCATTAAGTAGCTGGCTACTGCCTTAAATGCGGTGGTCTTGTCCACATGAGTTTCATTGTCAAACCGGTCGAGGATTTCCCCAATCAGACGGACAACGGCTTCATCTTCTTCGCTGATGCCCATATTGAGCATAGCCGCCAGTTCATCGTCCTCAGCAAGCGTTTCAAATTTCAGATAGTCGCCGTATTCCTCTGACATAATTTCCTCGAAATAATTGATCATGACATGAAAATGGAATTTGCCGTCTTCCTGTGTGGTAATGCAGCAATAATGCGCCTTTTCCCCGATGTCTTTTAGAAGCGACATATCCTCTGGATCGTCAAACTCAAGCATGGGCAGCGTCAGGTCGATGTGGGCGTCCCAATGCTCAAAGTCAACGACACCATGAATTTTGCCGTGATGACGCTTTGCAAACTCGTCGCATCTTCCCAACAGATACTCGTAGTTTTCCTTATCCTTCGGAACAATCACCTTCGGGATGGCATCCATCTTCTTTGAAAATTCTTCTAAGAAGCCGCCGGGGGCGTTTACCCGGTCAAAAATAGCTTGAGCCAGTGGGTCAGGCTCGTCTTCTTCATAATTACGGTCGAACACAATGTTCTCCATTTTCTCCATCATTTTACTCACTCCCAACTTTAACAAATCAGTGTTGGCGCAAATTGCGGATGACGGCCATAGAAAGTACATTTAAGTATAGATAGCCCAGCTCATGGATGAAGCCCACATCGACCTCAAGGAAGGTGGTTCTTAGCTGGGCGTAGACAAGGCGGAATAAGTCCATCTCCGGCGGGGTATCAAACAGGTTCAGGCTTTGGATGGCCGTTTCTGCTTCTTCCCATGTTTGGGATGCTTCAATCTCTGAGCTGGTCATGATAGCCGTCAAAATTTCACTGACCGCCAGCTTTCCGTCTACCGGTTCGATTTCGCTTTTGAGCTGACGGAGTACATCTGCCTTCTTCTTGAGAGGGACGATTTTGCAGTTATCGTCAAGCTCAATGGCGATGATCTCTGCAATGCACTCCCGCCAAACCGCATATCCGGCGTTGATGATGCCGTCCTCTTGTTTGGTTGGCGCGTAGTCCATGCAGTATTCGTCATAGAAGCTCTTCCCGTCCAGTTCATGGTGGGCGCAGTAGATGTGCGCCAGCTCATGCAGGAAGATGTGGAGCAGTTCAACCGGATGATAGGGTATGTCCGTGCGGAGCAGGATGCCGTCCTTGCCGCCGTTATCCATCCCGATAAAAGAGGATGCCCGAAAGTCAAAATAACCTTCCTCCTGATACCGGTCGTTCAGCCGGTAAGGGAAATACTTGGAGCAAAACTGCTCGAAAATTTCCTTCTGATCCTCAGTCATGAAACAGGTAAGGATGATGTCATCCCCGGAGAAGCCAGCGTCCATCCTGTCGTTAAAAATCTCTATGGCATGGGCAAGATAGGAGTCATAGTTCAAATCGTTCGTCGCCTCCATCGTAAAGTCTTTATTTCAGGAAGTCGCTCTTATGTTCAATGCGCCGGAGGTCATATCCGGTTTCCGCCAAGTGGGCGATTTTCAATGCGACAAGGTTAATGTCCGTTTCCATCGCCCGGGCGATCTGTTCGGATGTATAGCCATAGTCATAGATGTACTCAAGAATCTCATCGGTGTCGAGCAGGATTTCTGCGGCAACGATGTTCGCCTCATACTCCGGCTTCGTGGTCATGTCATATAACATGAACTCCTGTATTGCACTTCCTTTTGCCAGATTGCGGTGCAACTGGTCATGCCCAAGCTCATGGGCACAGACAATCCGCTGCATCCGTCCGCTCAGGTTTTCGTTTATGAAAATAAATCGGCTGCGCTTGATCACCCGGTACATCCCTTTCAGAGGGCCGAAGTACTCACAGAACATGACCTCAATGCCAAGCTGCCGTGCTATGCTAAACGGATCTCGTGTCCCGCAGCGTTTCACAAGTCTGCTGCCGACCTTCGAGAGATTTTCAGCATTCATCGTCTCACCTCCCGCTGATGGAGGCATCGCAAACAGCGAAACACCTTACTGTTTGCTTGTCCCCTTACGGTATTTCTTCGGAGTGTATTTCTTGTTTTTCTCTTTGGCGATCCAGTAAGCATCGTTCAACGCCTTCATCGCGCCATCGAGCGCTTCATCACTGAGCCGCCCACCGGCAAACATACCGGTCACTTCACTGACAAGCTCGTCAATATCTCTGGCTGCTTTGGAGCCGCCCTGTTCATGAGCCGCTACCACCAGCAAACCGTTTTGCCCAAGCAGATACTCTGGTGTGGTATTCAACGCTTTCGCCAGCTTTTCCACAATATCGAGCTTTGTCGGTTTGCGAGTGCCAAGCTCATAGTGCTGGATGGTTCTCGGTGTCACAGATACTTTTTCGGCGAGCTGCACTTGCGTAAGGTTCGCTTCCAACCTTTTCTCTTTCAGCTTATCCTTGAAACTCATAAGGCACCTCTTTCTAAAAACAATTATGGACACGAACAGAAATTTCGCAAAAGGCATTGACATGAAATATCTGTTCATGCTATGCTGTTATCAACGCGAACGCCCCGTTCGTGATTATGATACCACACGAACAGTGTGTATGTCAACAGGAATACGGAAGTTATGCCCGGTTTTGCGTAACTTTTAGAGCACATGGAGGTAGGCTATGACGAACACACATTGCCGAAAGGCGTATGTCTCGGTCAACTTGGATGTTGACGAAGAAGGAGTATGTCATCCTCGGTTTATCCGTTGGGAAAACGGCCTGATCTTTCAGATTGACCAAATCCTGTACAAATGCCGTGCAGCTTCTAAAAAAGTTGGAGGCGGCGGTATTCGTTATACTGTGATGATCCGTGGGAGGGAATCGTATCTCTTTCAGGAGGGAACAAAATGGTTTGTAGAAGCAAAGGAGGGAGCCAGATGATTTTATCGCACAAAGAGATTGAAGAAATCGCTGCGGCGGTCACCAAGGACTTCAACGAGTTCTTTTTCGGTCCTGATACCGAAGAGGCGCGGTTGCCTCGCGGTACGCCGATTGACCAGTTTGCCCGTGACTATCTCGGTTTGGATGTGTCTTTCGCACCGCTGTCACCCGATGGAAGCATCTGCGGGCTGACATCCTATGCAGATACCGAATACATTGTTGAGATGGATGGCATTCAACGGAAAATTCCGCTTCACCGCAATCAGGTCTTGATGGACGCGAGCTTTATTCAACCTTTCCAGATACGAAAGCTCTGCGGAAAGCGCCGGTTCACGCTTGCCCATGAGTGCGCCCATCAAATCCTGTTTCAGATGGAGACGGATAAAATCCAGGAAGCCTGTCGGCGGAAATACTCCGCCCGGACAGCCTATTCGCTTCGGGAGCTAAAGACCCGCGAGGACTGGAATGAATGGCAGGCCAATGTCTTAGGGGCGGCGATCCTGATGCCCCAGCGGGAAATCGACCTTGCCGTTGCGTACTATGCCAAAGGCCGGAAGCTGATCAGCTACGATGGAACCTTTGCCTATTGGGATAAGGTTGCCCTTGATAGGATCTGCCAGCAGTTCGGCGTTTCCAAGACAGCCGCCGTCATCCGGCTGAAACAGCTCGGCCACTTGGAAACCCGGCCATACAGTGAGTATAGCGATCCGTTGGAGGTATGGGCATGAAGAAAAACATTCGTGTCTCAGAGCCTTCACCTGAGATGCAGGAGAAAATCCGCAGGGCACGAAGCGCCATTGTCAACCAGAAGATGCGCATGGTGAAGTGTCCCTATTGTGGGCATAACGCCATCGCAGTATTCGAGGATTCCCGTGGTCACATACAGGCCAAGTGCAAAGCCTGTGGCCGGGAAACCGTATTCGATGTGATTAACATGAGACGGTTATTGCTCCACCTTCACAGAAGGTAAGGAGATAACAAATACAATTCAATATATGATAGCTGTGCTGTGGAGCCGCTGATTGGTGAGTCTTCCTAATGCCGCATGAACAGAGTTTTCTAAGCTCTGTTTTATCGGTATGGGAAGATCAACTCACCGTCATGCGGCTCTTTTTAAGTCTTGTCCATCCGCTGCTTCCTGCCAGCGGAAAGGACAAGACAATGAAAAGAATCCCCAAAACACCCGTTGAGTTCGACTATGACCTCTGGACTACCGAGGACGGCAAGTGCATGGTGCGCGTAAAGGCCACCGGCGAGACTACGGAGGTTGACCGCGAGGTCATGAAGACGCTCCGCAATGAGGAAAAGAAGCTGCGGCGATCCTATGATACTGGCGGTTCGTCTGCCAGCGGAGACGAAGAAGAAACGCAACCTTCCACTATACTGTCGCTGGACGCTATGCCGGAGGATGATGTGAAATCGTCCGCATGGCTGGCTGATCCGAATGATGGCATTAAGGATGCGGAGTTGAGGATGTTAGAAGCAGAGTTTATGGAGACATTAACTTCTGTTCAACTGAATATTTACAAAGCTTGCATTACCAGTGGACAAACGCCGACGGACTACGCAAGGACACATAATATGAGAAGACAGAGTGTGAATGATGCAATCACACTCATCCGAAAGAAGGCAAAAAAATTTTTTTAATTTTTTCTATGCGGTACCTGCGTTTTACGAAAAAAATGTCCGTTGTAAAGTGAAGGGGTCAAACAAGACCAGCTTCACAGAACCTTGAAAACAGAATATCCAGTGCTGCGGATCTTTCCTCTTTTCTCGAAGCGACTTGCCTTCTGCCGCCAAGACCTTCCTACGGGAAGCGAGCGATCAACAGAGAGGCTAAACTGCCGTGTGGTGCGGCTGTTCGCCATGATGGAGAAGTTGGGTATAATGATACTTCCGTCCCCGGGTTGCCGGGGGCGGCTCGGAGCGTTCCTCGGAGGGGTGAGAGTCCCATGATACCGATTAACCGTTGGTAGTCCGTAGCATTCCCGGAGCCGCAAGGCTCTTCTGGCAGGGGTGCGAGCTGCAAATATGCCGGAACACGAAACAAACCAATTAGCTGCATTCAGCATACAAGTTTTCAGGATGAAAACTATGTGGCGGAGTGTCCCTAACCGGCGCTCCGCCATATCCTTTTGTCCTGAATACAAGTTCACATCATCAGGGAGGTGTTTGTAATATGATGAGCGTAGAAACCATGAGAAGCGTCAACCCGAAGACGGTTGACCGCAGTACCCTTGTCCAGCGGGACAGCATCCGGCTTGAGCCTGCGGCTGCGCAGGATGACCGGCTGCGGGATTTTATCCGACAGATCAGAAACCCGTATTGCTATCTGGACGGGAAGACCGTCGTGAAGATCAGCTTCTCGAAGACAGACACCACCTTGGAGGACTGTCTGGAACATTATCTGAGAGGACTTTGATTATGAACAAACTGAATCTTTTCGCCCGGTTCTATGGACAAGCGATTGAGCCTGTGATACAATGAAGTCAGGTCAAAAAAGAATACACGGACTAAGCCGCTGCCTTTGAGGGTCATGTGGCTTTATCGTGTTTTCCTCATACAAGAAGCAGAAGCCTTCGTCTTTCTGATTTGATGTATCACACCAAACAGAAAACGGAGGTTATTTTTATGCCCGGAAAAGTTTACCGGACGGCGATTTACTGCCGCCTGTCCCGTGAAGACGGGGACAAAGTTGAAAGCAACTCCATCGCAAGCCAAAGAGCCATTTGCGAGGACTACATTGCACGGCATGACGATTTGGAAATCGTCTGTGAGCCGTTCGTTGACGATGGTTATAGCGGCGTTTCCTTCAATCGTCCAAACTTCAAAAAGCTCGAAGACGCAATCCGCAAAGGAGCGATTGACTGCATCGTGGTCAAAGACCTCAGTCGCTTTTCGAGGAACTACATCGACGGCGGTCGGTATCTGGAAAAGATATTCCCGCAGCTCGGCATCCGCTTTATCGCGGTCAACGACGCTTACGACAGCCTGACCGGCGATCCGCAGTCGGATTCCTTTGTCATCCCGTTCAAAAACCTCATCAACGACTCCTACTGCAAGGATATATCCATGAAAATTCGATCCAGCTTGGAGGTCAAGCAAAAGAACGGTGAGTTCGTCGGGGCGTTCGCTCCCTATGGCTACAAGAAATCGCCGGATAACAAAAACCAGCTCATCGTCGATGAGGCCGTCAGCGAGTATGTGCAGATGATCTTTGCCATGTACAAGGATGGCTTCTCCATCGGTCGCATTGCCGCAAGGCTGAATCAGATGGGTGTGCTTTCCCCTATGGAGTATAAGCATTCGGCGGGGGTGAAGTTCGATACCGTCTTCAAGACCGGCGACACTGCAAAGTGGACTTACAAGGCTGTCCAGCGCATCCTCACCAATGAGGTATATATCGGTGTCCTTGCCCAAGGCAAGCGCGGTACGCCAAACTACAAGGTGCGCGTTGTGCAGCCGAAAGACGAAACCGAGTGGGTCAAGGTCGAGGGGGCGCACGAAGCGCTTGTTTCCTATGAGGATTTCATGGCCGTCAAGACCATGATGAAGCGGGATATGCGCTGCTCGCCTGATCAGGATGAGGCACACCTGTTTTCCGGCTTCCTGTTCTGCGGAGACTGCCAGCAGTCTATGACACGCAAGACCGTTCCGTCGAAGACAAAGAAATACATCTACTATGTCTGCTCGACGAACAAACATAGCCGGACCTGCAGCCCGCACAGCATCAGCGCAAAAGAGGTTGAGGAAAAGGTGTTCCGTGCCATCCATGACCAGATCGAGCTTGTGGTCAATCTGGAGAAAGCGCTTGAGATGATTGAGAGGCTTCCTTCCCAGAATCGCAAAGCGTTTAACTATGAGGCACAGATTGCGAAGCTCGAAGAAGAGATTGAGCGGTATCAGAAGCTCAAGCTCCGGCTGTATGAAGACCTCTCGGACGGGATCATCGACAAGTCGGAATACTTTGAGTTCCGCAACAGCTACACCAAAATCATTGAGGAAAAGCAGGAAGCCCTTCTCCGCGTGAAGAAAGAAATGAAGCAGTCGGTCACAACCGGGGCTACGGAACGGAACTGGGTCACGCTCTTCAAGCAGTATGAAAACATTGAAGAGCTGAACCGCCGCGTCCTCATGGCGCTGGTTGACCGCATCCTGATTTATGAGGATCACGCGATAGAGATTGTCTTCAAGTACAAAGACGAGTATCAGCAGACACTTGAATATGTTCTCGGCTATGCCGACGAACTTGCCGTTGCCGGATAAAGGAGGGATGAGCGCATGGCACGAAAAAGCAGAAAAGTCGCAGCCGCAGAGCCGGTTTGCGAAGCAGCACCGCTGCAAATCTTCCCGACAGCCATTTATGCCCGTCTCTCCGTGGAGAATAGCGGCAAATCTGAGAAGGTGGATGTCATCACCAATCAGATTGAGATATGCAAGTCCTATATTGCCGGTTGCCCGTATCTCGATCTCGTCGATGTCTATGTGGATAACGGACGGACGGGGACGGTTTTCGACAGGCCTGAGTTTAACCGCCTGATGACTGACATCAAGAGCGGCAGGATCAAATGCCTTGTAGTCCGCGATCTCAGCCGTTTTGGCCGTGACTACATAGAAACCGGAACCTACCTTGAGCGCATTTTTCCACAGATTGGCTTGCGGTTTATTGCAATCAAGGAACACTACGACAACTTTGATACGGACGGCTCAAATGAGAGCCTGATGATCCCGCTGCAAAACATGATCAACGCCCTGTACTCGAAGGATATTTCACGGAAAGTCTCCACCGCTTTGAAAGCACAGATGGAGCAAGGGACCTTCCAGAAGCGCAATCTTCCGTACGGCTACCGGTGGAATGAAGACCATACAAACATGGTTATTGACGAAGAGACAGCGCCGTATGTGCGGCTCATGTTCCAGTGGAAAATCGAGGGCTGGTCAATCCCGATGATCCTTAACGAGCTTGACCGGCTGGGTGCGCCAAATACGGAGCTGCGGAAACGCCAGAACGGAACCCGCAAAGGCGACGGCTGCTCCTGCAAAGGCTGGTACAGTTCAACGCTGTACGGCATCCTGAGCAATCCGCATTATGTGGGTGATACCGTCCTTGGCCGCTCCATGAAGGCGATCTACAAGGGCATCAAATCCCATAATGTCAAGGACAAGGATAAGTGGATTGTGTTCCCGAACACGCACGAAGCGCTTATTTCCCGTGAAGACTTCCAGAAGGTGCAGGACATCCTCCAAGCGGCTTCTGAGGCTCGCCAGACGAGTATGCAGAAAACCGAGGAAATCCGGGCAACGCTCGTAAACCTTTTCGAGGGAAAAATCGTCTGCGCTGATTGCGGGAAGAAGATGTACTTCCACCGGAAACGGATCGACAAGGACAAGCGGAAGCGCTGGTATGCCTTCTATGAATGCAGTACCTCAGTAGGTCGGCGCTATGAGCATTGTACTTCCCATTATACGAGGCAGGACATGCTTGAAGCGAATGTGCTTGCAGCGATCCAGCTTCAAGTCAAGGCAGCGCTTGATTATGACAAGCTGCTGGATAAGCTCAGGGGCAGCGAGGGCGAGAAAAACATCCGAGATCAACAAAATGCCCTCATTACAAGCCTGAATCTGCGGCTCAACGGCGTTTCTAAGAAGCGGACACGCCTCTACGAGGATTATGCCGAAGGGCTTCTGGATGAAGCGGAATACTCCTTTGCCAAGAAGAGCTATGACGAACAATACGCTGACCTGTCCCGCCGTCTGGATGAGGCAGTACAGCGCCGGAGCAAATTCGACGAAGCTATGTCGGTCGATAACAAGTGGATTACCTTGATGAAATCCGTCAGCACGGCAACGCAGCTCTCTCAGGATTTAGTAGACGAGTCTGTTGAATTGGTCAAAGTCCATGAGGGCGGCGCTGTCGAACTGGTCATGAAGTACGGTGACATCTACGAGCTGACCATTCAGAGTATCAAAGAAGTTCAGGAGGCGATGTAAATGAACAAAGACTACACAATCGGTATCTACATCCGCCTCTCTATGGCTGATGAAGATACCGGCACCGGCAACAAGGCTGAGAGTGACAGCATAAGCAACCAGCGTATGCTCATCAACCGATACCTTGACAACCATCCGACGCTTTCCAAATATCCGAGACTTGAGTTCGCGGATGATGGCTATACCGGGACAAATTTTCATCGTCCTCAGTTCTCGGCGATGATGGAGAAAGTCCGGCACGGGGAGATCAACCTGATCTGCGTCAAAGATTTTTCCCGCTTTTCTCGTGATTACATCGAGACGGGTAATTATCTCGAATGCACTTTCCCGTTCATGGGCGTTCGCTTTATCTCCATCAACGACGGCTATGACAGCGACGATTACAAGGGAACAACCGGTGGCCTTGAGGTTGTCATGCGCAGCATCATCTATGCCGCATACAGCAAGGATCTTTCTGTCAAAACGACAACGGCAAAAATCCAGATGATGAAGCAAGGCAAGTATGTGGGCGGCTACGCTCCTTACGGCTATGTGCTTCATCCCGAAATCCGCAACAAGCTCAAGCTTGACCCGGAGGCCGCAGAGGTCGTGCGCAGGGTCTTCGATGAAGCCCTTGAAGGCAGGAATACCTCACAGATTGCTCTCAGTCTGAACGATGATAATATCCCGACGCCCGGGCAATATTTCAAAGGCAAACATCCTGACAAGAAGAAGTATAGCCGCATGAGCGAAAAGATAAGCTGGACGGCCTCTATGGTCTACAAGATCCTGACGAGCTATGTTTACACAGGGGCAACGGTCGGCCACAAGCGAAAATCCGGCGGCGTAGGTTCTCGGAAAACTATTTCTCAAAAGAAAGAGGAATGGATCATCGTCGAAGGGATGCACGAAGCCATTGTCAGCAAGGAAGAGTTTGAGCTGGCTCAGGCAGTCATCCGGGGCGGCGAGAAGAATCCTAAACGGAATCTGCGCTATTATCCCCTCAAGGGTCTTGTGTGCTGCGGCAACTGTAAACGCGCCCTTACCCGGCGAAAGCTCCGAAATGAGGGTGGATATTTCTATCAGTGTACTTACTCAACACATGACCGCGATACGGAGTGCCCGGTTGGTGAAAGATACAGCGAGGCATGGATTGAGGACACCGCTTACAAAGCGATTGGGCAAATGCTCACACTGGTCGAAAAGAAAGCTGTTAAAGAGCATGAGATCAGCAAGCGCAGGAAATCTGCCATCACAGAATGCGCGGATGCAATCCGCGATTTGCAGAAGCAGTACGAACAGCTCAAGGCAGTGAAGCTCCGGCTGTATGAGAAATACACTTCCGGCAGCATCACAAAGGCTGAATATCTCAAGCGGAAAGCAGAAACAGACGCGAAGATGTCTGAGAATGAAGAAGCAATCCAGCAAGGTCATCAGCGGATGCAGGAGCTTGATTCTGAACATCCCTGTTCGGATGAAAGGCTTGATGCGGTGCTCGGCGAATACCAGAAAGGCGCAGGGCTTACATACGAGCTTGCTCATGCTCTAATCTCCGCTATCTATATTCATGGGCATGACAGCATCGAAATCGTCTGGCAGTTCAAAGACATCTTTGAGGATGCAGAAATCTAATAGGCTGAATGTTACAAGCCGTTCACGGGTGGTCATCCACCTATGAACGGTTTGTAAAATCTCAAAAATTTTTTAGTTCCTACTTGACACAAGAAGACATGAGCCGCTTCGGGCGCAACTATCTGCAAGTGGGGATGTATACGGATGCTCTCTTTCCCGACTTCGGCGTTCACTTTATCGCCGTCAACGACGGCGTAGACAGCACACGGGGCGAGAACGAGTTTACCGCAATCCGCAATGTGTTTAGCGAAATGTACGCACGGGACACCAGCAAGAAAATCCGTGCCACATGGCAGACCAAGGGTAAATCCGGCGAGCGTCTTTGCACAAACGCACCCTACGGGTATATGAAAGACCCGGAGGACAAAAAGAAGTGGATCGTGGACGAGGAAACCGCCGCCATTGTGCAAAAGGTGTTCTCTCTCTGCATTGACGGATTGGGGCCGACACAGATCGCACGGTGGTTGAAGGAGCATGAAATCCTCTGCCCGTCCGCTTACTGGAAGTCCAAGGGCATCAAGACGCCCACCAAGCCACCGAAAAACCCTTACGGCTGGGCGACCGAAACCGTTTCCTTTATGTTGGAGCGCGTTGAGTATTTAGGGCATAGCCGTCCAGCTATACCGTTCCTTGCTAAAATGTTTCCTTAATTCAGAGGGCTTAAATTGCAAATTTTTATTACATGATAAGAGTAGAACAAAAATTTTATAATAAAACGAGAAATAAATCTTGAAAGCGGCAGTAAAATATGGTATATACATTATACGAAACATTGATTTGATGAACGTATCACCGTTCAATGATGTGTAAAAGTGAGGTGCTTGCCATGACTGCCGTGATTTACGCCCGCTATTCCAGCGATAACCAGCGTGAAGAATCCATTGAAGGTCAAATTCGTGAATGCACGGCATATGCCGAGAAAAACGGCATTACCATCGTCAAGCACTACATCGACCGTGCCATCTCTGCCAAGACAGACAACCGCCCACAGTTCCAGCAGATGATCAAGGACAGTGACAAGAAGCTGTTTGACATTGTACTGGTCTGGAAACTTGACCGCTTTGCCCGGAACCGCTACGATAGCGCACGGTACAAGACCCAGCTGAAGAAGAACGGTGTCAAGCTTATGTCTGCCACCGAGATCATCTCCGAGGGACCGGAGGGCATCATTCTGGAATCGGTGCTGGAGGGCTATGCGGAATACTACTCCGCTGACCTTGCCGAAAAGGTTGTCCGTGGACAGACTGAGAACATCCTGAAGGGCCGCTGCAATGGTGGTCGTGGAACATTTGGCTATACGCTGGATTCGGAACGGAAGTTCCATATTGACCCGCTCACCTCTCCTTTTGTGCTGGAATCGTTCAAGAAGTACAATGAAGGTTCCACCATGAAGGAGATCCGGGACTGGTTGAATGAAAACGGCATCAAGAACCCGATGGGCGGTGCGTTTACTTATAACAGTGTCGAACATATGCTCAAAAATCGGCGGTACATCGGAGAATTGAAATTCCGGGATGTGGTCGTGCCGGATGCGATTCCGCCCATCGTGCCTCTGGAACTGTTTGAGGATGTACAGGAGAAGATTGCCAAAAACAAGAAAGCCCCTGCCCGAAGAAAGGCAGAGGACGACTACCTGCTCACCACTAAGCTGTTCTGCGGCTGCTGCGGTGCACTGATGTTTGGCGAGAGCGGAACGAGTCGGACGGGAGAAGTCCACCGCTATTATAAATGTGCCACTGCCAAAAAGAAGAAGGGCTGCAAGAAAAAGACAGTCCGCAAGCAGTGGCTGGAAGATCTGGTGGTGAACCAGACCATGCAGCTTGTCCGGGACGATGCCGCCATGGAATCCATTATCGCCAAGGTCATGGAGCTGCAAGACCGGGAGAACTCCAACCTTCCCCTCTATGAGAAGCAGCTCCGGGATGCAGAATCGGGTATCCAGAATATGCTCAATGCGATTCAGGCCGGAATCCTCACCAGCTCCACCAAGGAGCGGCTAGAGCAGCTCGAAGAAACCAAGCGTGAGCTTGAAACTCGCATTGCAGAGGAAACGCTGGCAAAACCCAAGATCAAAGAGGAATTTATCCGCTTCTGGCTGCTGCGGTTCCGCAAGTTGGACATGAGCCTGAAAGACCAGCGGCAGGCATTGGTGGATACATTCATCAATTCGATTTATCTGTATGATGATAAGGTTTTGATAACCTTTAACTATAAAGAAGGTACACAGACCATCACATTTGAGGAAGCGGCAGAAGCTGCTTCAAAGGGAAATGGTTCGGATTTGGATTGCTTTATTGCACCAAAGAATGCCTTACACGAAAGTGTAGGGCGTTTTTTTTGTTGCTCTATTTTAAGAAGGCACGATCTGGTGCACCGTCAGGGATACTCGAACAGGGCGGCGGCACGCAGTGCCGTAAGGAACGCCACAGTGCGGCGTTCCTTAGCCCGCGGGAGAGTCCCCGATGGTGCACCAGAAAAAGCCGCAACGAATTTTGCGGCTTTTTTGTCGCACCATTTCCTACTGTGTAAGGTCGTTTAATGTGACAGTTTCTTGACCGTTCTGCGTATTTAGAAGGACGGTCATTTTTTGTGTTGCTCGTATCAATTAACAGAAATATAATTGAATTGGAATGATGCGTGTGATAGAATGACATCGAGGTGATAAGATATGAAGAATACGAGGACAAAAATCCAGTTGCTCATTCTTGCAGTGACAGTGATTCTTAGCATTGTTGCCTTTATGTATTTGCCAGATGTAGCAGCTGTGCAATGGAACAGTGCGGGGGCAACAAACTATTTGCCGAAGATATGGGCGGTGGTAATCCCGCCTGTTAGCAGCCTTATAGCGATTATATTTTGGAATGGATATTCTGATTTTTACAATGCAAATCCGTCTAAAAGTGGAGATAATGTAGCATTAACATTTATTAAAAAGGCGGTAATTTACTTTTTCGCGGCTTTTTCATGTGTCGGAATTGGTGCGAATATCGCTATGATGCTATTGAACTAAGCAAGTTCCATGTTTGCTTTTGGATTCTGTTATCCCACCGGGATAAGGAGATGTGGGTTGTTCCGCGATTAGCCTAAAAAAAGAGGGATGGGGAAATGTCAAGGGGACTGTGGAATACCGCAGCCCAGTTTGCAAAGCGAGGATATGCCGCAAAAGCCCCTTGATGTTTCAACACCCCTCTTTTATCCTCGCGCGGAGGAACAACAGGCATCACTTCCGGGTGAGCAGCCGCGTGATGCCAATGCCGCCCGGATACACAAAAGTGTTCGGGTTTGCTCCCACATGGTGCACCAGAAAGCGCCTTGCTGCAAAGCAGGGCGCTTTTCTTATGTTGATCTATATTGGGAGAATCGACACTTAGTGTCGGGCCTCCCTTTTTTAGTTTATACCAGCGAATATAGTATATCAGGGCTTCGAATGTGTCTACAAAATGGAGGCAACGCTGTATCATGAAAATCGGAACTAAAATCCGCCAAGCTGGACGGTGTTTTGCAGGCTGCCGAGAAGGGAAAACTGTGACAGCCAGGAAAATACAATGAACCAGCGCCGGAAATTGTGTGGTGTGCACAACTTCCGGCGCTGGTTATGGTGGTTGTAATAAAACGTTGGAGCGTGAAAAACGGCAAATAAAACCGGCTAGGGAGAAAAGAGTGGTCAGATGCTTGTCAAGAGGCATAGCACACATAGAACGCGTCAAAAAACACGCGCGCGTTAAGAATCGTACGCGTGCGTTTTTGTGATGTGTTATACTCTATCCATTGGAATATACTTTGCCCTTGCGCCTTTTCCAGTTATTTCAGCACCTAGAATGATGAATCAAAACACAAGCTGTTACAAGAACTTTTGAAAATCGTAGATGGCTTCGATGTTTCTCCTTACGACGACGAAAAGACCGAAGCAATTCTTGACTTCAAAAACTTGTACTTAATCTACATCAAGTAAACTGCTAAAATAAAAACGCAAAGGCAGGTTATTTGTGTAAAGGTGTTGGTGTAGACTTGTTGCATGGTAATATGCAGTTGTAAAGGGAAGGCGCAAGCCTTCTCTTTTTTTGTTTCAAAACAATTTGACCCAGAACGAAAAACCTGGCTGCCTAGCAGTTGGGAGCTTTATTGTGGGCCAAAGCGTAGCCTAAAAGGAGCGATTTCTGGTGTTGGTTCGTACCAAATCATCAATGCTCAATAATGCTGTCGGGGTCAGAAGTCAAGGGTGAAATGAACTATATTTTCCCCCCTTGACATCCACCCCCCTCGGTGTTATGATGCCAACGAGACGGCAGCCGGACAAGCTTGATGCCGCCTCGAATAATTTTTGCTCTATTCGCACCCTGAATGTGGATCACACAGAGTTTGGGATTGATCCGAGGATTACGCCATGAACAAGACAAAAGATATGACCGTAGGCAGCCCCACCAAAACCATCTTCTTTTTCTCCGTACCCGTCTTGCTTGGAACCCTATTCCAGCAAATATATAACATGGCCGATACGATCATTGTCGGGCAATTTTTGGGTGAAGACGCCCTTGCTGCCGTGGGGGCGACCGGAAGCACTGTATATCTTGTAATTGGCTTTGCTTCCGGCCTTACCCAGGGCTGCGGTATTTTAGTCTCACAGGCATTTGGCGGGCACCGTCTGAACGAACTAAAGAAGGTTGTTGGCACAGCGCTCTTGCTCACAGTGGTGTTTTCAGTTATCCTCACGATTCCTACCGTTTCTTTTAGCCGCCAGATTCTGTTAGCGTTGCACACCCCTTCGAACGTACTCCTCTACGCACACGAATATCTTCGCGTCATCTTTGGCGGTATCCTGTGTACGATGGCCTACAATATTGCAGCCAGCATCCTTCGCTCTTTGGGTGACAGCCGCACACCTTTATATTTCCTCATTTTGTCGTCATTCTTGAATATTGTTTTGGATATATTTTTTATCGCGACACTACATATGGGAACTGCAGGCGCCGCTTGGGCAACGGTGTTGTCACAGGGAATTTCTGCACTGCTATGCTTTTGGTACATGTTTCACAACTACAACAATCTACGTCTCAGTATCCGCGACCTGTACCCCGATCCTTATCGGATTCTGTGTATGATACAAAGCGGCATTCCCATGGCTTTAAACCAAACCGTTACTGCGTTTGGAATTATGATTCTGCAGAGCGGCATCAATCAATTCGGTTCTTCCGTAATGGCGGCCTATACTGCCGCTTCTAAGCTTGAATCCTTGGTGATGCAACCTATGATCGCACTGGGCTCGGGCATTTCTACGTATTGCGCACAAAACATAGGAGCTAGGAAAACAAAACGCATTTTTGCTGGTGTACGCAGCACGATGCTCCTTTCCCTTGGTGCTGCAATTCTGGGTATGGCTTTGTATGGAATTGCCTCCAAAGCCATTCTGCGGATATTTTTGAGTGATCCCTCGCCCGAAATGGTACATTATGCACTGCAATATCTCTACACAAGCGTGTGGTTCCTTTTATTTTTGGCATGGATTTTTCTGTTCCGCAATGCTTTGGTTGGGCTCGGGAACGGCCTTGTCACCATAATTGGTGGCGTGGCCGAGCTTCTTTGCCGTTTTTTGTGCATTCATTTTCTGCTTCAACCTTTTGGTTTTTGGTGTATTTGTCTAACCAATCCTATTACCTGGATCGTTGCGTGCAGCCTTTTCTGCGGATTTTATTTTCGTTGGGAACACCAGCAAAAACATTGCTCAAAAAGTGCGAGATGATCCATCTCAGAAGATTATCGGGGTCTCTGCCAGTGGATTCTGTCTGAAGGAACGTCTTGGCAATCTCCGCAATGTCATCGACCAGAATTCCGACGAAATGCGAATCGCCATGATCGCCATGCAGGATGAACAGTTTGCCCATCAGACGTTTATGTCTGAACGGTGTAACCATAAACACTTCTTCTCGAATCAATTCCGGCCATGCCACAGGATCGATTTTAAGGCACCATACAGCACGTTTCAGTGCCAGATGACAAGGGGGGTACAAGAAGCAAAAACGACGTTACACAGCCCTCCAGGCATCACGCAATGCATCGTATTCCCATGCAAGGTATATTGGATTGACCGGAGAAAATACCGACGTCTCTGTACAACTTTGAAAAAGATGAGTTGAAAACTATAAGCCTATTGTGTTGCGGAGCAATCAAGCGTTTCGTTTTGTAAATGAATCGTGCATACAAAAAGCAGACCCGTGAGTCCACGGGTCTGCTTTTTGTATTTGCGATAGGGAAGAGTATGGACGGGTTACGCAGGTATCGATCCGGGAGATTCGGTTTCCAAACACCCACATCCGCTGGGCTTTTCGCGGATTCGTATGGCTTTTTATTTGTGGGCGGGCTTCTCGCCGGCTGGACATTCTCTCCCCATTTGGCAGCCGCTACCGAATGATTCGTGAAGGATTAATTGGTGGGAAGTTCGCGATAGGTCATTCTTTCAAAATCAGAATAACCACCAGCGTCCTCTCCATTGCCGGAAGCGTATAACCCCAGTGTACAGCCGACAAAACCGCCGGCATGTTCCGTGCTTAAAGAGCGCAGATCAATGTCGGAGATAACCGGTTTCCATTCACTATTGCTTTGGTAAAGAACACTGGCCACAAGCCCTTCTACGCGCAACTTCAGTTTAATGGGGAGTGCAGCCGGCAGATCCATTTGCGCCAAACAGCTGTCTTTACCATCTTTGCAAAGAGAAACAACAAGTTTGACCCCCGAATCCTGGGGATAGCACTCTGCCCGCAGATGGTTTTCGTTGCTTTGAACCATGGCAATACCGGCGCAATCACTCTCTTTGCAGAAATGCGGGATAAAGCTGGTTTCAAATTCGCAATTCCAGTGTTGCTGACGCAGCGCGAGGTATGCAGGCTCACCGCAATCCTTCAAGCTGTCGCAACGATGGAAAAGACGAACAATATGCTCTTCTGCGTGCAGTTCCAGTTCGTGATCGCGGTGATTGCGCAAAGTCAGCAATTCCAGCGGCAGAGAAGGTGTATCAAACGTATAGGTTTTACATTGGGGTGCGTCGTCAGAAGGCTGCCCCTCGTAAGGCAGCGTGACTACTTCTTCAAGATGACCGACCCCCGCATTTACAACCGGCCAACCATCTTCCCAGGTGACCTTTGCCAAAAAGGTTTCACGCCCCAACAACGTGTACCCCTGGTTCGGCCGGCAAGCCAATACAACCATATACCAGTTGCCGTTTCCGTCATCCACTAAGTCGGCATGACCGACGCAGGTAACAGGATATTGGGCTCCCAAATGGCGATGCGTCAGAATGGGGTTGCAGGGGCAGTACTCGTAGGGACCAAACACATTTTTGCTGCGCGCGATCATGACGCTGTGGTGGATGGAAGTACCGCTTTCCGCATGCAAAATGTAATAGTAACCGTCCTTTTTGTACAGGTGAGGTCCCTCCGGCCAAATGGCTTTGCGCTGGAATCCGGTAAGTACAATGGTGGCATCGGGCTTTAACTGCATCGTGTCCAGATCCAGAGTTTGAATCCAAATTTCGCAGTCGCCATTGTAGCGGTACCCGGCAGAACGCGGCCGTTGGCCGATATAATAGCAGGTACCGTCATCGTCAAAAAAGAGACTGGGATCAATGCCGCCGGTAGACTCACCCAAATAGTAAGGCTCGGACCAGGGGCCGCGCGGATCTTTTGCAGTGACGATAAAATTTCCTTGGTCGGACACGTTGGTGGTAATCATATACCAGGTGCCCTTATGGTAACGAATGGTAGGGGCAAAAATTCCCTCGGAATGCTGACAGCCGGACAAAGGAACCTGAGAATCACGATCGAGCACATTGCTGATCAAATTCCAGTGGACAAGATCTTCGCTCTCAAAAACCGGCACGCCGGGAAAATACGCAAATGTCGAATGAACCGTATAGAATTTGTTCCCTACCCGGCAAATCGAAGGGTCGGGAAAGAAGCCTGTCATGATAGGATTTTTAACGGAAAGCATAGAAAACCTCCAGGTATAAAGGTGTGATATTTTGCATGCAAAAATATAGAGTTATGGCCGCTGCATCCAAGAGGAAAAACAGATGCAACGGCCATAGCTATTGGATGGTGCCGCCGAACTGACTTTTCGGATTACAGGCACTGGAAAACAGGGGCGAATGGCAGGAAAAGGATTTTACTCTTTTACACTGCCAATGGTCATGCCGGATACAAAGTATCTTTGCAGGAAGGGATAAAGCAGAATGATGGGAAGCATCGTCACCACAGTAGCGGCGGAACGCACGGTAACCGGCGTGACGACTGCGGTAGCGGTGTTGCCGCCGGTGGTGGCACTGCCGCTTTGCTGCATGACAGAGGAAAGAAGCTTCATCAACTCATATTGCAGGGTCGTATACTGGGTGTTCATCCGGTTGTACAACATAGCATCGAACCAGGAGTTCCACTGTCCGACAGCTACGAACAGGGCGACGGTGGCATACACCGGCTTGCACAGGGGCGAGATGATACGGGTAAAGATGGTGAAATCGTTGGCACCGTCAATCATGGCGGATTCTTCCAGCGCGCTGGGCAGACCTTCCATGAAAGTGCGCATAACCAGAACGTTAAATGCGCTGACCATGCCCGGAATGACGTATACCCAGAAAGAGTTGGTCAGGTTCATGTTGCGGTACAAAACCAAGGTGGGGATCATACCGCCGTTCACGTACATGGTGATGACCCAGAACAAAGACAGCTGGGAACGGAACAAAAAGCGTTTGCGGCTGATGATGTAGGCCAAAAGTGCGTTCGTTACCAGGGAGAAGATGGTTCCCAACACAGTTCTGGCCACCGAAACCACTGCACCGGTGAGGATGTTCTGCTGATGCAGAACCGTTTTATAGTTCGAGAGCGTAAAGATGCGCGGCCACAGATGGATGCCACCGCGTACGGCGTCGACACCGTCGTTGAAAGAAAGCGCCACCGTGTTCAGAACAGGATACAGCGTAATGGTGACGAACAAAACCAGGAAAATGGTATTGCAGGTAACAAAGACTTTGTCCATGGTGGATGATTTGATTTTCATGTGTACCCTCCCCTTAGAACAATCTGTCTTCACCGGCACGTTTGGCAATCCAGTTTGCGCCGAGAATCAGAATAATTGCAACGACGCTCTTGAAGATACCGGCTGCAGTACCCAAAGAATAATCGTTCTGGCTGATGCCCCAAGTCAAGGTGTAGATATCAATGGTTTCCGAAACACTCTTGACCAGGCCGTTGCCAAGCAGATACTGGACTTCAAAGCCTGCATTCAATACGTTGCCAATATTCATGATCAGCAGAATCATAATGGTGGACTTGATGCCAGGAAGCGTGACGTGCCAGATTTTGCCCCACCGGCCGGCACCATCCAAAGTGGCTGCCTCATACAGGCTGGGATCGATGGAGGTAATGGCGGCCAGGTAGACAATGGCATTCCAGCCGGTTTCCTTCCAAACATTGGCAAATGCAACGATTGGCCAAAAATAACCCGGATTGGCGAAGAAGTTGATGGGCGAATTCAGAATGCCCAGGTTCACCAGCATCTCATTGATGATACCGGTGGAAGACAGCGCATCGTGCAGAATACCGGTGACAACGATCCAGGAAAGGAAGTGGGGCAGATAGGAAACCGTTTGAACAAGCTTTTTGCCGAACATGTTGCGTACTTCGTTCAGCAGGATGGCGAAGATAATGGCCATTAAAAAGGTGGTCACCAGATTGAGAACGCCCATGGCCAGAGTGTTACGGATATCACGCAAAAAGACGTCGTCAGAGAACAGGAATTTAAACTTTGCCAGTCCTACGAATTTAGATCCGAAGAGGCCGTCTTTGGGTTTGTAGTCCTGAAAGGCCATTACCCAGCCTGCCAGTGGAACATAATAAAATACGATGCCGTATACAAAAAAGATAGCCGCACAGACCATCAGAAATTTCTGGCGTGAAATCTCTTTCCATGTAATACGCTTTGATGGATTTTTCATTGGAGAGTCCTCCTAAGGAACGTGTATGGCGAATCATGTGTTGCAAACTAACGTTTAAGGAGCTTGCGGGTTGAATGCATTTCATAAAAAAGTGGCCACAGCTACACCGTGCAACCGTGGCCACTTGTATGTGTCAACGTCTATGTCGCCTGCAATAACGGGCATCAAAGACCGGCACGGCGCTCAAGCTCAGTTTGCATTTCTGCCAAGAAATCCTGCGGATTGGCTGCGTTGTACGCAGTCATGTATTGATTCCAGGTGCTTTCAAAATCAGGCGCCATAACAACTTTGGGCAGCCATTCGTGTTTGACTTCGCCCATCTTGACCCAGGCAACACCACCGGGGGTTGCGGTAGTCATTGAACCGGAGTAAGAATACATCGGGAACCAGGGGCCCTCTTCTTCTTTCACAGAACCGATCATATCGACGTAGCTGTCTACGCCGTAGGCAGCAAACACTTTCTGCAGGGGGGTGGACAGGCCGTCCAGGAATTCGCTTGTCTGCTGCTCGGGCTTCATGGCGTTCTTGCCGTCCCGGCTGGTGCCCAGCCACTGCGGCATGTAGGAATAGCTGCACAGGTGAGAGGCCTTGTAGGTGGGATCCGCGCATTTCGTCCGCATTTCATCGGTGCGGTAATACAGGCCGTTTTCATCAACCAGGTAATCCTCACCTTCAACGCCCCAGAAGCGAAGATCGTGGATTTCCTGATCCAGCAGATCGTTCATAAACTTAAATGCAGCGTCAATATCGGAGCAGCTGGTGGTAACGGCCACGCCGCTGGAATTGTTCAGGGTATCGGCGTAGGTGTGCCAGCGGTTTTCCATTCCTTCGTCAATGGTCAGGCCCAGCGGAACGTAGTTGCAGCCCTGCTCGTCCAAACCCTGCTGTTTGAAAACATCATTGACATTGTTCGCGAAGTCCCACCACTGGTCGCACATGCCCAGCACAGCGCCGGTGGAAAGCTTGGCGATGTATTCATCGTAGGTCTGGGTGGCGAATTCTACGTCCACGTAGCCTTTCTGGTATTCTTCGTTCAATTTCTGGAAATACCTCTTGGCAGTAGGCGTGGTATTGTAGTCAACCACCTGCATCGTATCCTTGTCTACAATGACAGAGCCGTCGTTGGGATACCCATCAAGGAACTGGGGTGCATTCTCGATGCAGAAATAGCGCCAGTCTTCGCAAAGTGCCGTGTAGGGAATGTTCTTGGTACCGTTTGCCATGGTGGGGTTGGCATCGGCATAGCTTTCCAGCAGATCGAAATACTGGTCCAGGGTTTTGATTTCGGGGTAACCGGCCCATTCCAGAACACGCGCCTGAATCCAGAAGGCTTCATCGTTATGGGTGGTGGCACGATCTTCGCCATAGGTGTTCTGGAATACGTTGGCCCAATAGATTTTGCCGTCCTCCTGGCGGAAGTTGTCCCACTCTTCGTCGGTGTACATCTCTTTCAGGTTGGGATACTTTTCCAGGTAATCATCCCAAGGCACCAGGACGCCTGCATCGTAAAGAGACATCATGGCATCGCCGCCATTGATGAAGTCCGGATACTCACCGCCCGCGATGATTGTGCCGATGGCTTCTGCGTCGGTCTGGCCGGTCAGCCAGGTCTCTTTCAGTTTGGCACCGGTCTTTTCGGCAATGATGTTCATAACATCGTTGTCATCATTGATTTCGGAACCGGGCATTGCGGTAAACATCGTAAATGTTTTGATCCCATCGGACGATTCATTAGAGCCGCCACATGCCGTTAAGCCCAGCAGCATGACCGCGGACATACTTGCCGCAAATGCGCGCCGCCACAATTTTACTTTCATAATTGGCCTCCTGTAGATAGATTTTCCGCCCTTGCGGGTTTCCCTGATTTAAGTATATATACCAAAAATGTTTTACACAACCGACAAATTCCAGTAAAAACCCCTGAAAATTATAGCTTTGCAAATTCAACGGAAGAGGAAATCGCGCTAAACAGCGAAACAATGATACAAAAAAGACAGGCAGTTCCCCATCCTTGAAGTATTTTGGAAGGCAACATGCCTGCACTTTTGTTTGGTTTATCGTTGTTTTTTAAGAATGCAAAAAACGAAAAGCAAGTGTATGATTATTCTGGTGTGAATTATTTCCCGGGAAATTCAGAATGTGGTTTCTCGGTTTTGCTCTTCCGAAAATGGGAAGGCGTACAGCCTTTCAGCTCGATAAATTTGCAAAGGAAATAATCCACATCTTTATAGCCCACATCTTCGGCAATGCGGCCGATCTGCTTGTTTGTGTACAATAGCTGGCGGCACGCTTCGTTAATACGGTAAGAACACAAATAGTTTTTAAAGGACTGTCCGTATTTTTTGCGGAAGATTTGCCCTAAGTATGCACTGTTGATATAGTATTTTTTGCCCAAGCCCTGCAACGTCAGGTTTTCCGAGTAGTGTTCCTGGATTTCCTTGTCGATAGAATCCAAAATATCGATGGAGATATTTTTTCGCAGAAGGGAAAGGTAGTCTGCATACTCGCGTGCAAAGCGGAACAGATGCTGTCGGCTCCCGCGGGAAATTCCTTCCCGGAAAGACTGCGCGCTGATAAATTGCAGCATTTCCTTCTGGTTGGCTTCGTTGTCCAAATTGGATGCAAGATGCATAAGCCGGAACAAAAGATAATTTAAGTTCAGGTTGATATCTTTGTCATGTACGCCACGCTGCTGCATTTCGGCAAACAAATGGTCTATTTCGGAGCCGATGCGTTCCTGCTCATTCAGTTCAATGGCGGTAATCAACTGATCCAGGGTATCTTTGCACAAAACGGCTCTTTCTTGCGGAACCGATAACTCTTCCTCGTAATAATAGATCGATTTTTGCTGGCGGAAGGCGCAAAGGTTTTTCAGCCCGCAGACGGTATCATACGATTCAGAAACAGTGGTGATATCGTCCACTTTTTTGCCAACCAGAAATCGCAATTCGTGTTGTGTCGAAACACCCAATTTCTTATAAAAATCCTGGATATACTGTGTTTCGGAACAGCCGGCATTTCGGGCAAGCGCACCGCTGTAAACAAAAGCAATCCTATACCCAACGCGATCCAACGAAGCGTCACAGAAACACCGGCTCCGGTCCTCGCCTAAAATTTGCACACAGCTTTGGTACAGGTCACGCTGCACCATACGGAAGTGGTTCTCATCATCGTCATCTTCGTTGTCCGAAGAATGGCAAGCGGAAATTTCAATGTAACGAACGCCGTCCGAAAAATCCAGATGCTTATGCAGATAATCCACGCCGTGGGGATCATATTTGCCGAACAGCAACGAGATCAAACACCGGGCCTGATAGGCCAGTTCGTACTGCTCCTCCATTTTGCTGTTTTGCGAGATGTTATTGTATTTGCTGAGAATGGATAACAGATCTTGCTTTTCCACCGGTTTGAGAAGATAGTCGATACACCCGTAGCGCAGCGCTTTTTGAGCATAGGAAAACTCACTGTATCCGCTCAGAATCACGAAACCGGCGTTGGAAAGATTCTCCCGGCGAACAGTTTCCAGTAATTCAAGTCCGGTCATTTTTGGCATCATAACGTCGGTGATGACAAGGTCAACGGGTAACTTTTTTATGTACTCCAAAGCCTCCTGTCCGTCAGACAAAACGGCAGCCACTTCATAGCCTGCGGCGTTCCAGTCAATCAACGCCTGCAAACCTTGCGCAATAAACTGCTCATCATCTACGATAATAACTTTTAACATGTCACTCCGCCCTTATTGCTTTGTTTAGAGGAAACCGAATCGAAACAAGTGTTCCAATGCCTGGCTCGCTTTCCACCGAGAACTGTGCAGTATCCTCCGTCATCATGCGGATGCGCAGGCAGGTGTTCACCATGCCTACGCGTCCTTTTTCTTTTAACATTTTCAGGCTGGCGTTGCGCATCCGGTCTTGAATACGTTCTACCTCGGCCTCGTCCATACCGCCACCGGTATCTTCAATTTCCATGCAAAGCGCATCGTTTTCTGTATACACGCGTACAAAAATCCAACCGGGAAAAGATTTTGCTTCAATACCGTGCACACAGGCATTTTCCACAAAGGTGGTAATGGTCAATTTCGGAACCAGGATGTTCTGGCAATCTTCCTGCGCATTGATTTGATACGAAAGGCGCTCCCCGAAGCGATATTTTTGCAAGGACAGGTACGCTTCAACAAACGCCAGCTCACGCTTAATGGTATTGGAATCCGAGGACCAATCCACGTTTTGGCGCACCATTATGGCCAATTTCTGTATCATATCGGCGGTTTCTTCTTCTTTTTTCAGGATGCTGTGCATACGGATGCTTTCCAGTGCGTTGAACAGAAAATGGGGATTGATTTGGCTGTATAAAGCCATCAGCTCTGCGTTCTGCCGGGCAATATCCATCTTCTGCTCTTTCAGTCGGCATCGGTAGGCGGTGTCAATCAGGCTGTTCATCCGGTCAGCCATGCGGTTGTAGTTGTCCATCAGACGGCCGATCTCATCTTGACCGCTTGGCCCGGAAATCTTGATCAACACGTCGCTGTCTATCTGGTTGAAGACTTTTTCCAGACGGAAAAGACGAGAAGTAATGGAATTCTCCAGCAGATTCATCAAAAGCTGCGGGGGAATAATGTTCAGGATCAGCAGCAGGATCAGGATATGGATGTTTTGGCGAATCAGGGCTAAAACGTTGCCGCTTGGTTCCATCACATAGATGTCCAGATCTTCCCCGTAAAGGGTAAAATGCTGGGACAAGCCTACCGAATCAGACGGGGAGAATGTGTCATAAGGCTGCCAACGATAATTGGGCATTGCGTTCGTAAGCAAAATCCGGTTACCGCTGCATACATAAACTGAATCGTTATACCCCATGTTCTGGAAATCGCGGTCCAGCGTGCTGTAATTGATTTCAATACACAAAAGGCACTCCGCCTTATCGCTGTAAAGGCCATTCATCCCACGTAAAAACAACACCTGGCGCCCATCTGTTTCATCATAAGAAAAAAGAAGCCGCGGGCTGTAGCCATCCGCAGTATACTGCTGATACCAGGGCTCCTGCGAAACGGTGGATAACCGTGCAAATTCACTGCCGTTTATCAGGGTTTCATTGTCTGCATACACCCGTATGACAGAATTTGTGATCCGGGAAACACCCTGCAGCAAAGAATTTTGGATGTATTCTCGGTAACTTGAAAAATAGTCCTGGGGACTGGCATATTGCCGGCTCACAAAATCCTGAAGGGAGTTATCCATATACAGGCTGGTAGAAATCAGCGCGGAATCTTCTGTGGCGGCGGAAAGCATCGACTGCACTGATTTGGCTATTTTTTCCATCTGGTGCAGCTGCTCGGCATGCTCGTTCTTGGTTAATGCATGTAAAATTACAATATCGGTCAAAAATATGGGGACCAGAATACATAAAAAATAAAGATATCTAAGTTTTTTCTTCAGGCTTAAGTTATTGAGAAAACTTTCCAGCTTGATTCTGACATGATGAAACCGGTTCATACAAAGCTCCTTACCGGTGAATGTTGCAAAATGACCTTGCTATTTTTAGCGGTGCAAAGTATAATGCCAATATTAGTATAATTCAGCCGCAGAACCATTGTCAATCAAATAGTAGTGTACAATCTGAATCGCTGTTTTTGGTGAATATTTACATCCTGAAAAAAAAGGAGGAGAACTCATTGAGAGGCGTTTTTAATCCGGACAGCCCCATGATGCGCGCCCTGGGCGTTGTGTGGGATCTTATTGTCCTGAATCTGCTGTTCCTGGTTTGCTGCATTCCGGTGGTCACCATTGGCCCTGCCATCACGGCTTTACATTATGTCACCACAAAAATGGCGGGTGAAAAAGACGGCACTCCGGTGGTCGGCAATTTTTTCAAGTCATTCCGGGCAAATTTCCGCCAGGGCGTACTGATGGGAATTCTTTTTGGGGCCGCAGGGGGATTTCTGGGCTATGATATCTATCTTCTATGGCATTCCGGGAATTTCCAAAACAGCATCTTTAAGATTTTGATTCCCGTGGCAGCAATCGCTTATATGATGACCTTCGTATATGCTTTCCCGCTGCTTGCAAGATTCAACAATACGGTTTTAGGTACCATACGGAATGCGTTTATCATGTCTGTGACCTCTTTGCCCCAAACCTTTTCCATGTTGTTGTTGATAGGCGCATGTGTAGCACTTACCCTGTATACACAGACCACATTGCGCTATGGATTGTTTTTGTGGTTTGCGCTGGGGTTCTCTTCGATCGCTTATGCAAATGCATCTGTTTTAAATGGCGTTTTCATGAAGTGCTCAGAGCAGTACTCTTCTCAGATAAATCAGGAGCAGTCTCAGGATACTACGGAGAATTCAGACGACAAAGAGTAACCGTTTGACGGCATAGAAAAAAGCAAAAGAGCGCAGAAGTCATCTTCGGCGCTCTTTTGCTTTGGTCTGGAAATCAGGTTTTCAGCGTAAAGGCAGCAACGCTGCATGCGGGCAAGAGGGAAGTAAAGCTGTTGGTACCAACAGTTATGTCTGTCAACGGCTTCGGCTCGACTTGATGGGGATTATCGAACGTATTGTAGGCAGCCGCGCCGGCACCATCACCGCTAAGCACCTGACCGGTGATGGAAGTAAACTTGCTCAGGCCATCTCAGTGAATTTCAACAGGCACAAGGGTACATTATACCGTTGCTTCTTGCGGGAACCAGATGCGGTAATGCCCGCTTAAAGCAAGCAGCGCAAAAAGATACAGGCAATTGTCATAATAACGCCGCGGTCCGGAACGGAGCGGAGTGCTAAAGAACCGGCGGAGCCATTCATCCGCGCAGGCGTCATCCAGAATCAGGGAACCCTGCGCAATGGTAGCCAGAAGCCCTACAGGATGCAGAGCATTTCCTTCAACGGGTGTGCCGTCGATCAGATAGATGCCGTTTGTTTGCCCGTGTTCCTTTTCTTCAAAAAATTGCTGAATATGTGCAGCTGTTTCTTGGGCCCAACCGTCTTTGTCCCCGAACCATTGGGCATCCAAAGCAATGTTGCCCAACGTGCGGTATGCATCGCTGAAGAACCAGTCGTGACGGTCCGGCTGATCACCCCGATGCGGGCGGCCGTCGTACTCGGCATATTCGGCACTCAAACCGGTACGGGCGTGGCAGGCTTTGCGCAGGTACTGGCGGCTGGCCGCTGCGGCTGCATGCCAGAAAGGACGGTCGCATTCGTCGCTCCACAGAGCAAAAAGTTCATAGAAATGCGGCAAATGATAAGAGGGATCGGTAAATTCACAGTTGGGAATGAATTTGATGAGATGGTTTTCGGGGTTCCACATGGGAAATCCGGAACCGGCTTCTTCGCCTTTGTGTACACATGCGTGCAAGATGCGCCGTGCCCAGGAAGCGTAATCCAGTACCCCTTCGCCGGAACCCCAGCGGTTGGCCGCAAAAAACAGGGACATGGCAAAAAATTCTTCGCCGTCAGGGGCGGGTCCATCGGAATTTTTGCTGCCGTCAGTATGACAGGACCAGGCAAAATAGCCGGCGTTTTCCCCTTCGGTGAGGTACATGTGGGTCACGACCCATCGCCACAGGCAGTCGAATTCCTTCTGGCGATTCATTTGTACGCAGAACATCATTGCGTAGGACATGCCCTCGGTACGGACGTCATGGTTCCCCGTATCCTCTATGTACATCATGTCAGGTCCGGCACAATGGCAAAGGCGAACCCCCTCCGGACCATAGAACATCTCCTCAAATGTGCTTTCCAGCTTGTTGTCAATTTCGGCCTGCGAATATCCAAGCCGTTCCAGTCTGTTCAAATATTGCCCGTTATAGTAGGCACCTTCCATAATAATTTCAGCTCCTTTTGAATCGTGTAAGGCGCAACCGATTTACTCGGTCTGCTGTTCTTGTAACTCACTATAGCAGTTTTTCGATTGCATGGCAAGCGCAAAAATGGCACGGGTATGGCGAAAGGCTGTCAGCCATTTGAAAACTCTCTGGAATACAGCAATAAATGAGGAAGACTGTTTCATCCTACATCTTTTTCAAGAATCAGAGGAACAAACAGAAACCGCAACATTCGCCTATCCTTATTTTTCATCATGCTTCTCTAAATTAAATAATAAATGGTAGCAACAGTAGCGGAGTAAGGGCAAACGGGAAACAACTTTACAAAATCAGAATCAACTATGAATGGCGGCAGGGTTGTGGCGTCTTCTTGGCGGTATAAGCAAATTGATCAAAAATTGCTGACTTTTCAATCAGAGCGGTTAATCCGCAACGGAAAACAAAAAAGCAAAATACAAGAATTCGTATAGCAAAAAATGAGAAGCGCACTCATACATAAGGATTTATGATAGAGAAAAATTGCCAGAAAGCAAAAATTTTACTCTGAGGGGGGCCATCTGTATGCAGATAAAATCCAGGGACTGGCAAAATCCAATGAGCTTATCAGCGAAGTATGCGGCGTATGTGCGGAATGTGATGTGGTGATTTGCTGCCTGGGCTTGGATGCGGGCCTGGAAGGCGAAGAAGGCGACCAGGGAAACCAGCCCGACAGCCTGCCCTATCCCACCGAGAATCCCTGGGGTTGATTGATTAGAAAGGAAGTCTTTTGTTATGAAATTCTTTATTGATACCGCGAACGTCAACGAGATCCGCGCCGCAAACGACATGGGCGTCATCGCAGGCGTCACCACCAACCCCAGCCTCATCGCCAAGGAGGGCCGGGACTACGCCGAGACGCTGGCTGAAATTGCCACCATCGTGGACGGCCCCATCAGCGGTGAGGTGAAAGCCACCACCACCGATGCCGAGACGATGGTCAAGGAGGGCGAGGCCATCTACGCCCTGGACCCCAAGCACATGGTCGTAAAAATCCCCATGACCGCCGAGGGCCTTAAGGCCATCAAAGCCTTGTCCGCCAAGGGCATCCCCACCAACTGCACCCTGATTTTCAGCGCCAACCAGGCGCTGCTGGCCGCCCGCGCCGGTGCCACCTACGTCAGCCCCTTCCTGGGGCGCCTGGACGATATCTCCCAGCGGGGCATCGAGCTCATCGAGACCATCCACGACATGTTCCTCAACTACCCCGACATCGAGACCCAGATCATCGCGGCCAGCGTGCGCAACCCCATGCACGTGACCGACTGTGCCCTGGCCGGTGCCGACATCGCCACCGTGCCCTACAAGGTCATTGAGCAGATGCTGCATCATCCGCTGACCGATTCCGGCATCGAGAAGTTCAAGGAAGACTACTGCAAGGTGTTTGGTGAGTGATATGACAAAGGAAGAACGTCTGAAGCTGCAGATCGCAGCCTGCAAGGTGCGTATGGGCGTGATTGAATCCACCCACGGTGCCAAAGCCGGGCACCCCGGCGGCAGCCTGTCCGCCGCCGATATGTTTACTTACCTTTATAATAAGGAAATGCGCGTCGACCCAACCAACCCGAAATGGGAGGACCGGGACCGGTTCGTGCTCTCCAAGGGACATACCGCGCCGGGGCTGTACAGCGCGCTGGCCTACCGGGGATTTTTCCCGGTGGAGGACCTGCCCACCCTGCGCCACATTGACAGCTATCTGCAGGGCCACCCCAATATGAACACGGTGCCCGGTGTGGATATGTCCACCGGCAGCCTGGGCCAGGGCATCTCCTGTGCGGCAGGCATGGCCAAAGCCGCCAAGTACCTGCACAAGGATGATGTGCGTGTGTATGCTCTCCTGGGCGATGGCGAGATCGAGGAGGGGGAAGTGTGGGAAGCGTTCCTCTTCGCCGCCAAGTACAAACTGGACAATCTCTGTGTTATTATTGACCTGAACGGGCTGCAGATCGACGGCCCCACCAGCGAAGTGATGCCCACCGACCCGGTGGATGCCAAGATGCGGGACTTCGGGTTTCGTACCGTCACCATTGACGGTCACGACTTCGCCCAAATCGAAGATGCGTTCCAGTATTTCCACACCCAGACAGGCGCCCCCACAGCCGTCCTGATGAATACTACCAAGGGCAAGGGCGTCAGCTACATGGAGAACCAGGTAGGTTGGCACGGCAAGGCCCCCAACGACGAGGAATACAAGATTGCCATGGACGAGCTGAACGCTCAACTGGCAGAACTGGAGGCGCAGGTATGAGTGAGGTCAAAAAAATTGCCACCCGCGACAGCTACGGTGCCGCGCTGGTAGAACTGGCAAAAGATCACCCCGACGTGGTGGTGCTGGACGCCGATTTGGCCGCCGCCACCAAGACCGGCGTCTTCAAAAAAGCCTATCCCGACCGCCATTTTGACTGCGGCATTGCCGAGAGCAACATGATGGCCACCGCCGCCGGTATGGCGGCTATGGGGCTGGTGCCCTTTGCCTCCAGCTTTGCCATGTTCGCCGCAGGCCGCGCCTTTGAGCAGGTCCGCAACTCCATCGGCTACCCCCACCTGAACGTCAAGATCGGTGCCACCCACGGCGGCATCTCGGTGGGCGAGGACGGCGCCTCTCACCAGTGCTGCGAGGATTTCGCCCTTATGCGCTCCATCCCCGGCATGACGGTGCTTTGCCCTGCCGACGACGTGGAGGCCAAGGCTGCCGTCAAGGCTGCCTATGAGCACGAAGGCCCCGTCTACCTGCGCTTCGGCCGCCTGGCCCTGCCAGTGTTCCATGATGAAGCTACCTTCAAGTTCGAGATCGGCAAGGGCGAACAGCTCACCGAGGGCAGCGATGTGGCCATCATCGCCACCGGCCTGGAAGTGAACGAGGCCCTCATTGCCGCCGAGCAGCTGAAGAACGAGGGCATCCAGGCCCGGGTGATCAACCTGTGCACCATCAAGCCGCTGGACGAGGAACTGGTCGTCAAAGCGGCCAAAGAGTGCGGTGCCGTCGTCACCTGCGAGGAGCACAGCATCCTGGGCGGTCTGGGCGAGGCCGTGGCCGCCGTGCTGGGCGAACAGTGCCCCGTCCCCATGCGCCGCGTGGGCGTCAGGGACGTGTTCGGCCACTCCGGCCCCGCATGGGAACTGTTGGAGCAGTTCGGCCTGCGTTCCGACGCCATCATCGCCGCTGTAAAGGAGCTGGTGTAAGATGATCGCCATCGGCTGCGACCACGGCGGATACGAACTCAAGCAGAAGATTTTGGCTCACCTGCGGCAGCGCAGACTGGAATACCGGGACTTCGGCTGTGATTCTACCGCTTCGGTGGATTACCCCGTCTATGGCAAGGCGGTGGCCCATGCCGTGGCATCGGGCGAGTGCGAAAAAGGCATCGTCATCTGTAGCACCGGCATCGGCATCTCCATCGCCGCCAACAAGGTGCCCAGCATCCGCTGCGCGCTGTGCGGGGATTGCTTCTCTGCCAAAGCCACCCGCCTGCACAACAACGCCAACGTGCTTGCTCTGGGCGCGCTGGTCACCGGACCCGGCCTGGCGCTGGAAATCGTGGACATCTTCCTGGACACGCCTTTCTCGGAGGAGGAGCGTCACAGCCGTCGGGTATCCCAGCTGGAGGAAGAATAATGTTTGAACTGTGTGCATCCATTCTGGCCGCCGACTTTGCCAATCTGGAGCGGGACATGCGGGCGGCCAATGCCGCCGGTGTGGATGCCTTTCACATCGACGTGATGGACGGGCACTTTGTGCCGGCCATCTCCTTTGGTACGGGCATGGTGCGTACGATGGAACGCCTGACCACCAAACCCCTAGACGTTCACCTGATGGTGGAAAAGCCGCTGGATTTTCTGCCGGAACTGGAGGAATTGGGGGTAAAGCGGGTCTCGGTCCATTACGAGATCCCGGGCGGGCCGGAAGCGGCCCTGCGGGCCATCTGCGCCGCCGGGATGCAAGCCGGGCTGGTACTCAACCCCGAAACGCCGGTGGAATCGGCCCTGCCGTACCTGGCCCAAATTTCGCAGCTGCTGCTGATGACGGTATACCCCGGTCGCGGTGGACAGGTCTATCTGCCCGGCAGCAACGAGAAGATCGCTGCTGCCAAAAGTCTGCTGCAAGGGCAGGGGAGCAATACCGTCATCCAGGTGGATGGCGGCATCACCCCCGATACCCTGCCCGGCGCCTATGCGGCCGGGGCACGGAGCATTGTGGCGGGTAGTGCGGTTTTCTATGGAAACATATATCAAAATGTGTGTGCATTGCGTTCGGAAAAGGCAAAACCGTAGATGTTTGTAGTAAAAGGCGGCACCAAAAAAGAGCAGACTGTTTGGCAAATGAATGTACCGCAAAATCTGTATGGGTTAATTGCCCGGTTTGCCACAATAAGACGAAAACAAAGATTTATCAAGATACATTGGCGCTTCGTTTCCCGATGTATTGCCCGAAATGCAAAAAGGAAATGCGGGTAGATATCATCCGAAGAAAAATCTATCCCTGCACAAAGGTCTATAAATAGCAGCAAGGCCCGCTTTTCATGCAACTGAAAAGCGGGCCATCAGTAAAAGAAGTAAAAAAGTAGTGCAAAACAAAAATGCTGCCCAAAAGAGCAGCAATCCAACATTATTGGCCGGCATCGTCGTCTGCGCACATTGCGGGGCGAAGATGTCGGCCTTTTTGCATCAACGTCCTGCCGTTCTCCCTGCATGGATTTCCTGCCCCCTTCTGGCGGCGTTTTCCGGCTCTCCCTTGCGGGGTCATCGCCGTGTATCCCATGCAGACGGTCATGCGGTTTTCAAGGTGCAACAGGCAAAACGGAAACAAAAAAGCCGTCACAAAACAGACCAGCCCTGCCTTCGCTTTTTCTGGAAGGTCATGCTAGTCGGTTATGTAACGGCTGAAAGCCAAAATGTTCAGCCCCGCAGGGCCAGAACGAATATGTAAAAATATGTTATATTCAATTGTTGGGATAGGTTACCACAAAAATCGAGCCGTGTCAACGTGAACTTGTCGGGGCAAGGCCCCTCCATCTTGCTACGCAAGACCGTTCTGTCGCTTAAAAGCCCCACTGGGGCTTTCATTGCTGCGCTACGCTTCGCAAACGCGAACTTTTGAAAACACGTCACTTTCGGCAGTGTGCAAGAAAAAACAATGAAAACTTTGGCAAAAAGAGAGAGGGCTGGACGGTGCCAGCCCTCTTGATAAGGAAAAGCACAAGGCTCTTTATTATAATAAAGCTATAAGAACATAATAAAGGCAATTATTTGAAATTTTTGAAAAAACAGAAATCATTTTGATGATGTGGAACGTTTTAATAGACAGGAAGGGGGTGAACCGTATCCAGACAGAATTATTGCTGCGGAAAGCGCAGAGCGGAGATACGGGTGCGCTGGACACTCTGATTGCAGCGTACTATCCACAAATTCTGAACTATTGCCGTTGGCATACAGCGGACGAGCAGCAGGCGCAGGATGCAGCACAGGAAACCTTTTTGAAAGCGGTGCGCTGGCTGGATTCCTGTGGTGGATTTCAGGGGGCATTCCGTCCCTTTCTGTACAAAATCGCAAAAAACATTTGCATCGATCTGAACCGTACGATGAAGCGGACGGAGGTATCGCTGGAGAACTTGCCGGACGAACCCGCCTATCAGGAAAGCGGCTTTGCTGCGGCAGAGGAGAAAGCAAACCTGCGAGCGCTGACGGCCCAGCTGGAGCCGGAACAGCGGGAACTGGTATTGCTGCGGTTCGCACAACAGCTTAAATTGCGGGAGATCGCGCAGATCACAGGTCTGCCCCTGCGCACGGTGCAGTCCCGCCTGCGTGCCGCATTGAAAACCTTGAAAATGCAATTGGAAAAGGAGGACTGGAGATGAATCGAGCCTTTGAAAAAGAACTGTCCAGAGCACTGGCGGCAGAGCCGGACACAGCTGTCCCGGAAACGCTGCTGCGCCGCTGCCGGGCGGAACATGTCGTAAAACAACGGAGTGATTGGCGTGATTTGCTGCACTGCCAGTTCAAATTGCTGGGCTGGAAGGTCTGGGCGTTGGAAGCAATGGCGGCACTGGCGTTGTACAGTGTGGGTCGGGAACTTGCCCTGTGGGAGAAGGCATGGACATTACGCAATGCACTGTTTGGTCTGAGCACACTTGCCATGCTGACAGCTCTGCTCGGTCTGCCGTTTTTATACCGGGCAAGTCAATATAAGATGCTTGAACTGGAACATGCCACATATGCAGGAGTCGGTCGTCCGCTGGTGATGCGGTTTTTGCTGCTGCTGACGGGGGAAACAATCCTGCTGGGAGTGCTGGTACTCAATGTGCGGGCAGCCGTGCCATGGAGCATCGGGCGACTGCTGGCGGTGCTGACCGTGCCATTCCTGACCGCAAACAATGAGCTGCTTCTGCTGCTGCGCTGGGTGCGCCCGGAATGGATGATGACCGGGGCTGTACCACTGTTTGCAGGGCAGCTGTGTTTGCTGCGGTTCGTGCAATTATCGGAACTGCCGAAAGGTCTGCCACTGGCGGCGGGCGTGCTGGTGCTCTGTATGGTGTTGCAGTGCATCCGGCTTGCCGCCCGGTCAGAATATATTGCAGAAGATTGAAAGGAACAAGTCATGGAACTGAAAATTCAGAATATTACAAAGCGATACCGGGATAAAACGGCGGTGGATGATGTGTCCATCACTCTCACGCCGGGTGTTTGGGGACTGCTGGGGGCGAATGGTGCAGGCAAAACAACCTTAATGCGGATGCTGGCGGGCATTCTGCGGCCCAGCAGTGGCCGGATTTTGTGCGATGGGGTGGAGATTGGGACGCTTGGTGCGGCCTACCGGGAAAAGCTGGGGTATCTGCCGCAGGAATTCGGGTTTTACCCGGAATTCACGGTGCAGGACTATCTGGAATATATGGCGGCACTCAAGGGTCTGCCGCGCACAGAGGCTGCCCGGCAGATCGACGCACTGCTGGAGCGGGTAAGCCTGACTGAGGTGCGCCGCAAAAAGATCGTGAAGCTTTCCGGCGGTATGAAGCGCCGGGTTGGTATCGCACAGGCACTGCTCAACGACCCGGAAATTTTGATTTTAGATGAACCTACGGCAGGGCTGGACCCCGGAGAACGGGTGCGCTTCCGCAATCTGCTGTCGGAGTTTGCGCAGGAGCGGATCGTTCTTATTTCAACGCATATCGTTTCGGATGTGGAATACATTGCAGCTGAAAATGCCGTGATGAAGGCTGGCAAAATCATTGCACAGGACACCACCGAAGGGCTGGTAAAGCAGATCGAAACCAAGGTCTGGCAGGGGAACATCCCGATGGAACAGCTTTCCCGGTGGGAATACCGGCTGCGGGTAGTGAACCTGCGCAACGAGCCGGACGGAACGGTAACATTGCGGTATCTGGCGGATGCACCGCAGCTGCCGGACAGCGTCCCGGCACAGCCCCGGCTGGAAGATCTGTATCTGTGGCTGTTCCCGGAGGAAATGGAGGAAGCAAAATGAACCTGTATCGTTTGGAATTGAAACGTGTGTGCAAAACTCGTATGACAGCTATTCTGCTGGCCATTGCACTGGTGCTGGCCGTGGTTATGGCATATCTGCCGGTGACCTTTATCGGCTGGACGGAACTGGATGCCAGCGGAAACGAAGTGTGTTACACGGGTCTGAAAGCAATTCGGAAACGGCAGGAGCAGCAGGTATCCGGTACCATCACGCCGGATGTCATGCAGGAAGCACTGGAAGCCTATCAGCGGGTGTACCGGCAGTATGATGCAAGCTCCATCAACGATATCCCGGTCGAGGTATTTTATAAAGAACTTGCCCGGTATCAGCCTCTTGTGAACAACGCAAAGGAAGCCTTTGCCGACCCGAAAACCGGCATGGCGCCGGGCGTGATGGGGCTGACCGCAGAGGATATGCAGAACTTTTACAGCCAGCTCCCCAAACGGCTGGAATCAGTGATCTGGCTGGAACAAAGCGGAAAGCCCGGCTATGAGCAGGCACAGGCCATTGCACAGAAAAAGTTCGATGCTGTACAAAAACCGTTCACCTATTCATTTGGGGTCAGTCCAGACGCAATGGATTACCAGACCCTGTTGAGCTTGCTGCTCACCCTGCTGTGCGCGGTGATTGCGGCCCCGGTGTTTGCATCGGATGCACAGACCGGGGCGCAGGACATCCAATTGTGCACAAAAAACGGCGGTCTGCGGCTAGCAGCGGCAAAGCTAGCGGCGGCGTTTAGTATCACAGGGGCGGCGTATCTGCTCTGCGGCGTGGTGTGGATCATGGTCACGAATGCTCTATTTGGCTGGGAAAGTACCCAAACTTCCGTGCAATGGCTGTTTTCTGTGACCAGCCTGCTGCCGTATACCGTTGGCCAGATGGAGTGGGTCATGCTGGTGGCAAACTTCCTGATCTTCTTTGCGGAGGTGGCCTTTGTGCTGATGGCATCCGTATGGGCCAAGAACAACCTGACCGCTTTGTCTGTGGCGCTGATCAGTGTGGTGGCACCGCTGATTGTTTATATGGTCGTGCCGGGCTCCTTCGGAGAATGGCTGTCCACCCTGATTCCGGCAGGGGGCATTGGGCTTTCCAATGCATTGCTGTATAAAATGATCAGCTTTGATTTTCTCTATGCAGGCGGGCATGCCTTCTTTCAGGCAGATGTACTGCTGGCATCGGCACCGATCAAGATCGTTCTGCTCGTTGGATTGGCAGCATGGGGGTATCTGCGAAAGACCAAGGTGGCTTAAAAGGAAACGCTACTGAAAAAAGTTCATCGGATGCATAGAAAACTGCATCGGATGGTGTATTTGCAAAAACATATATAAATTCCAGTTTGCAGCACCCCTGAGGGACCGCTTCGGCGGTCCTTTATTTTTATATGTCATTGCTTTACTCCTTCCTCTCGGACGGGTTGGTCGACATCAATTTATAGAGCTTTGTATCCTTCGGGAAGGAATTTGTGAAAGGTACGATGTTGCCCGCGCACCGAATCAGCCCGCAGCCTGCGGGGACGTTGGTGACGTAGCCAAGCTGGTTGTCGGAGATGTTCAGCAACTTCGCCAGCTCCGCGCGGTCTGTGGCGCTTTGGTTCAGCATCACGAGAAACTCCGAGTTGGCCAGCATCAGGCGGGCGGTGTCGGAGCGCAGCAGTTCGTCCACATTCTGCGTCAGTCCGGTCACAAGACCGTTGTACTTGCGGATGCGCTTCCACAGCTTGTAGAAAAAATTCGCGCTGTACTCATAGCGGAACAAAATGTAAAACTCATCGCAGAAAATCCACGTTCTGCGCCCCTTTTTCCAGTTCTGAATGACGCGGTTGTAAATCGCATCCAGCGTCACAAGCATCCCCAGCGGCATAAGCTGCTCGCCTAGTTCGCGGATGTCATAGGCAATGATCCGCGCCTGCGTGTCCACATTGGTATGCCGGGCAAAGGTGTTCAGTGTGCCGGTAATGAACAACTCGGACGACAGCGCCAGCCCCTGTGCTTCGGGCTCGGGCTGCATCTGGAGCAGACGGTAAAAGTCCTGCAGTGTGGGCGGCGTGCCTTTATAGCCGTTGCGGATGTATGGCAGGTACACCTGCTCGGTGCAGCGACCCAGGATGGACTTTTCTTTCGCAGTTACCATGCCGTCACCAATGAGTTGCTCGAACAGCGACAGCACAAACTCGGATTTAGACACAATCGGGTTTCGCTCGTCACCGTAGGCGCGGTCCATATCCAGCGCGTTGATATGGGTGTCGGATGTAGCCGAGATGCGGATGACTTCACCGCCAAGGGCTTCGGTCAGATAGCCGAACTCCGACTCCGGGTCAAGGATGAGGATGTCATCCTCGGTGGAAAGCGCGATCTGCACGATCTCTTCCTTGGCGCTCATGCTCTTGCCGGAACCCGAAACGCCCAAACGGAAGCTGTTGCCGTTGAGCAGCAAGCGGCGATCCGCTACGATCATGTTCTTGCTGACGGCGTTCTGCCCATAGTATAGACCGTTCGGCTCCATGATTTCCTGTGCGCGGAACGGAATCAGCACGGCGGTGCTTTCGGTGGTAAGGGTTCGCAGGGCTTGGATTTTCCGCAGCCCATAGGGCAGCACCGTGTCCAGCCCGTCTTTCTGCTGCCAGCGCAGCGTCGAAAGCTGGCACAGGTGCTTGCGCGCCGTGGAGTAGAGCGTTTCGGTGTCGCTGTCGAGCTGCTCCTTGTTGTCTGCCAAATGCACCAGCGTCACCAGCCCGAACATCATCCGCTGGTCACGGGTGGTCAGGTCGTCCAGCATCTCCTTGGTTTCCTTGCGCTGCAATTCCATATCGTAAGGAATGGTCGCGGTAAAATTATTGTTGGCGTTCTGGCGGCGCTGCCAGTTGGCGACGTTCGTTTCCACGCCCAGCAGCGTGCTTTGCAGCTGGCGGGCGGCTTCGTCTGTCGGCACAGGCAGGATATCAATGGATAACATCAAGTCACGGTCAAGGTCGCAGAGTTCCGACACAAAGCTGTCCTTGATGTAGCTGGCATAGTCCTGCAAATACAGCACCCTGCCATAGCGGGCATCAATCTTGAAGTGGTCGGCAGCAAATTCCATGCTATCGGGACAGAACCAATCCTTGAAATGTAGACCGCGTTTGGCGTGTTCGTGAATGTTGAACTCTGCCGCAGCCTGTTCCCCAGCCTTGAAAAAGTCGCGGAAAATATGCATTCGTTCGTTCAGTGTCAATTCGGTTGCCACCGAGGAAAGCTGCGCCAAGTGTGTTACAAGGTCGGTTCCCACGCGGGCAAAGTAGCTGCGGGCCTCGTCCGCGTTGCGCTTTACCACGCTCACGGTCAGATAACGCTCCCGCACAATGCTGTTGCTGGTGCCGGTGACCTGTGCGGTCAGCATCTGGTTGAATTCGTGGCGGTATTCGTCCAGACCATCATCCTTGTCGGGCAGCAGGACGCTGCGCTCGAACTCGGCCTTATTGATGCGGCGGTTATAAATCGTGATTTTCGCAGATGCGCCGGAGTCGAGAGCATTCAGCAGTTCCGAGTAATCAAGGAACATGGCGGTCTTGTCCTCTTTGCCGGCGATGGCGTAGTTGATGTCGGTAAACGACCATGTTTTGGAATACTGGTTGCCGACTTGGAAAATTCCATCCGCAAAGATACGGCGGATGGGGATGGCGTCCTGTACACTGCGCGGAATCCGGAACTTTTCGCGTTCCATCTTCTGCGCTTTCGTCAGGGTTTTAATCAAGCGGTCTCCTCGCTGTCATGGGTGTTTTTCTTCATAGGCTTGCCTCTCTTTCGTTTCATGCCCGCGCGGATGGCGGGCTGCATAGCTTCGTAATAGTAGCTGTCGGACTTGAACTCGAGGCGCTTCGGGCAGAGGATTTCAGACTTGAACCACGCCCAAAGCACCTGTTCGGCGGTCATGCCGTGGTAGGTGAAAAAACCGCAGGCGGCAAAGGGCGCGGCACCCAGAATGCACATCCAGCCGATTTCTTCGGTGCCGACATACGGCTGCAAGGCAAAGTAGATACCCACCGCCACGCCGACCGCCAGCACCGAGCAAATAAACTGCCGCGTGTTCAGCCCGAAAAAGATGTTTTCGTGATAGTCGCGGACTTCTTTCGGTATTTTGATTTCTATAAAGCATTCCCTCTTTCTTTATTAAATAGGTTGAATTTCTCCTACAATTCATGTATACTATACTTAAAGGAGGCGTTGCATTATGGTTATTAACACAGACAATCTTGTATCCATCACGGAGGCCAACCAGAATTTTTCCCGTGTAGCGCGAATGGTTGATGAGAACGGCGCGGCGGTCATCTTAAAAAATAATGTTCCGCGTTATGTCCTTATGGAGTTCAGTCAAGTCGAGGACGAACAACAGGCTAAAGACGAGGACATTCTCGAAATCTCCAAGCGCCTGATTGCCAAGAACAAGCAAGCCTATGAGGTACTTGCCAAATGAAAACGCTGAGCAAGGAACAGGTTTTAAGGCTGCATAATGCTCTGCTCGAGACATTTGGCGGCACTGCCGGTGTCCGTGACGATGGTTTATTGGAGTCTGCTTTGAATGCGCCTTTTGCCACATTCGGCGGGCAGTATCTATATCCATCCATACAGGCAAAGGCAGCACAGCTTGGATTTGGCTTAGTCTGCAATCACCCATTCGTGGATGGTAACAAGCGCATCGGCGCCCACGTTATGCTGGTTTTTCTGGCAATTAACGGAATAGAACTTGACTACACGCAGGAAGAACTGATTGACATTATTTTGCAAATTGCAAGTGGGCATTCAAAGGCTAATGACCTGCTGGAATGGATTCTCTATCATCAGGCATAATATTTGCTGCGCACCATAATGGTGCGCAACTTTTGCTTTACAACCCCATAATCTCTTTGACAATGCGGTCACAGCCCTTAATTGCCCCAACCAGTACCAGCAGGTTAAATGCCAACTCGCCAACATACGTCCACACTGCCGTCACCACAGATGCACCGGTATCCACTGCTGGAGGGCTGGACGAGATGGCGGAGAAAATAATACAGGACAGTGCAATCACCACGCCCTGCAGGCACACCCCCGCATAACTGCGGATGAAGTTTTTGCCGACGCTGCTGGTGGGTTCACCCGCAAAGGTAGACAGCGGTATCGGTGCAATGGCGGCATACATCCACAGGCTGAACATTCTGCCGTAGACGGTCAGAATCATCGTGAACGACAGCACTGTAATCAGCAGCCCGCCGATCAATGTGACCGCCCACAGCGGGATGCTATCCCAGAACCCCACGTTGTTTACGGCGTCGATCAACTCCTGTGGTAGTGTCACGCTGCTCATCCCGGAGCTGCCCGATTGGGTAATAATCGTAGACACCATGCCCTGCACGATAGAAAACACCGCCAGCATCAATTCCAGCCCGTAGGTCACCGCGCCCTTTGCCAGTGCAAAACGGATAAACAGCTTGAGGGCGTGTTCCGGCTTTTTGACCTCGACAAAGCTGCCGCAGGTTTTCATAACGCCCACAGCGAAAAACAGAACCAGCAGCCCATAGCCAATCGCTTGCAAAGTGCCGTGAATGCCGGTCATCACGCCCCAGACCTGCCCGCCCTTGAATGTCTGCGGGCTTTCGGTCAGCAGCGACCAGATCTCCGCCAGCTTGTCATTCCATGTGGAGAGTGCGGCGTTTAAGTTGCTGACGATCCATGACTCACCCACAGGGCATCACCGCCTTTCCTCTTGGTGCGGCCCTCACGCGGTGATGAGGTCGAGGATTTCTTTGGCGAACGTAATCACCAGCCCGCCCGCCAGCGTCAAAAAGCCTTGACTGCGCTGGCTGGGGTCGTGGCTCTGCAACGACAGACCGACCTGCACAATACCCCATCCCAGCAAGATAAGCCCCACCGCGCGGATCAGCGAAAAGATGAACGTGGAGAGATTCTCCACGACCACCAGCGGATCACTGGCGGCAAAGGCGGGCAGGGCAAAAACACTGCCGCACACCATGACGGCGTACAGCGCAAACAAATTGAGAGAAATTTTCACGTATTTTTTGTTATGATTCAGCTTCATGTAGACCTCCGAATTCTTTGTATGGTTGGCTTCATCTCTGCCGCTTCGGCGGGCAGAAAATCGTCCATATCCAGCAGTTCGTAATTTTCGGGTGCGCCGGGCAGATCCTCCAGCGCATTGCCGGCGGCGGTATAGTCATAGGGAGCTGCGCCGCCGTCCTCGGTATAGCGGATGTTCGGGTGCTTCAGCAGATTATATTTTAGGTCAATCACGGGGTGCTCCCCACGGATGAACAGGATGCACTTGCTATTATCCAGCAGCCGCACCTCGTCTGGGGTCATAAGGTCGCGCCCGGATTGCTGGTGGTTGATGCTGTAACTGCCGCTGCGGCCTTTACTTTGGTTGTAGCTGGTGGTGGAAATGGTTTCCTTGCCCAGCAGTTCCGAAACATATTTGTGGGTTTCTTTTTCGGTGCCGCCAAGGTAGAGAAACTCGTCACATAAGCCCACCAGCGATTCCCAGTCATCCTTGTACATGGCTTTAAGCTGCGCCATGTTCTGCACGATGATGGAGCAGAAAATAGCGCGGGAACGCATAGTTGCCAGTGCCGACAAGAAGGTATCTTTTGGCAGTGACAGGTTTGCATACTCATCCATGAGACAATGCACCGGCACAGGCAAGCGTCCTTTGTGTATGCGGTCTGCTTGGCGGTACAGCGTTTGGATGAGCTGGGTGTAAATCATGCCGACCAGATAATTCAGCGACTTATCCGAATCCGGGATGCAGCAGAACAGCGCGATTTTGCGTTCGCCCAATTCCGGCAAGTGCAGCTCGTCCGTCATGGTCAGCTTGGCGATGGATGGCAGGTTGAATGCGGCAAGGCGCACACCTACACTTACCAAAATCGACTTCGCCGTTTTGCCAGAGACGAAAAGTCAAGGACTTTTTCATCAAATTCAAAAAGAAGTCACAT